>Ga0180221_1000281_pt1 | contig 52554 bp, 55 predicted proteins | sample eDN5th37CKraftMG_FD_151339 | JGI IMG/M metagenome (GOLD analysis project Ga0180221, IMG submission 151339) | Enriched Miracle-Growth compost microbial communities from Emeryville, California, USA - eDNA 5th pass 37_C Kraft MG (version 2) (version 2) ... | reverse complement strand
AAGCGGGCGTGGATCCAGGGGAGCTGCTGCGCAGCTTCATCGACCGCACCGACCGCGTGCTGGCCTTGCTCGACGGCTTCATGCCGGAGTGCCGCTGGCTCGATGATGCCGGCACGCTGACCTATCTTCATTCCACCATATCGACCAACCGGCATCGCATCCGCGTGCCGGAAGTGCCGATGTACCTCGACGCGCTTCTGGCCGATCAGCCCCTCACCGGCGGGCTGGAGCCGCGCCTTGGAGACGCACATCTGCGTATCCTGACCATCGTGGGATTCCCGACCGCGACGACGCCGGGGGTTCTGGATGAACTGAACCGGCTTGCCTTTCCCTATCGCTGGTCCACCCGCGCCATCCTCATGGACAAGACGGAGGCGGCCCGGCTGCTGACGAAAATCAGGCGGCAATGGTTCGCCAAGCGGAAGTCCATCGCCGCGATCCTCAAGGAAGTCATGACCAACGAGGCATCGGCTCTCGTTGACACCGACGCCGCCAACAAGGCGCTCGACGCCGACATGGCGTTGCAGGAGCTTGGGGCGGACGTGGCAGGCATGGTCTATGTTACGGCTACCGTCACCGTTTGGGATGCCGACCCGCGCGTGGCGCAAGAGAAGCTGCGCCTGGTCGAGAAGATCGTTCAGGGCCGTGACTTCACCGCCATGCCCGAAACCGTCAATGCCGTCGATGCCTGGCTCGGCTCGCTGCCCGGACACGCCTATGCGAACGTCCGCCAGCCGCCGGTCTCGACGCTCAACCTTGCCCACATGATCCCCCTGAACGCCGTATGGGCAGGGCCGGAACGGAATGACCATCTGGGTAGCCCTCCCTTGCTGTATGGCAAGACCGAGGGAAGCACTCCGTTCCGGCTTTCCCTTCATGTCGGCGACGTGGGGCATACCCTTGTCATCGGCCCAACCGGCGCGGGCAAGTCCGTGCTGCTCGCCCTCATGGTCTTGCAGTTCCGGCGCTATGCCAGGGCGCAGGTCTTCGCCTTCGACTTCGGCGGCTCAATCCGGGCGGCCACGCTGGCGATGGGCGGCGACTGGCACGACCTCGGCGGACGCCTGACCGAAGGCGCGGACGCTCCGGTCCTGCTCCAGCCGCTCGCCCGTATCGGGCACGCGCAGGATCGCGCCTGGGCCGCCGACTGGATCGCGGCGATCCTCACGCGCGAGGGGCTGACGGTCACGCCCGAGGCCAAGGAGCATATCTGGACCGCGCTTTCCTCGCTCGCCTCCGCGCCGGTCGAGGAACGCACCCTGACCGGCCTGTCCGTCCTGCTCCAGTCCAGTGAACTCAAGCTCACCCTGCAACCCTATTGCGTCGGCGGCCCCTACGGGCGGCTGCTCGACGCGGAGACCGAAAATCTCGGCGATGCTCCGGTTGCCGCCTTCGAGACCGAAGGTTTGCTTGAGACTGGCGCGGCGCCCGCCGTCCTCGCCTACCTGTTCCACAGGATCGCCGACCGCCTCGACGGCCGCCCCACGATGATCGTGGTGGATGAGGGTTGGCTGGCGCTCGGCGATCCGGCCTTCTCAAGGCAATTGGGCGAATGGCTGGTTACGCTCAGAAAGAAGAACGCCAGCGTCATCTTCGCCACCCAATCGCTGGCGCAGCTCGAACAGAGCACCATTGCCCCCGCCATCATCGAGAGCTGCCCAACGCGGATCATGCTGCCCAACGAGCGCGCCATCGAGCCGCAGATCACGGCCATCTACAGGCGGTTTGGCCTCAATGACCGCCAGATCGAGATTCTGGCGCGGGCAATCCCGAAGCGGGACTACTACTGCCAGAGCCGCCGCGGCAACCGGCTGTTCGAGCTGGGCCTGGGCGCTCGTGCTGCTTGCCTTCTTCATTCTTGCCGTCCAGCTTTTTGTGACGCTCATCGAGTTCAAACTGACCACGCTCGCCGGCTTCGTGCTGATCCCCTTCGGCCTGTTCGGCAAGACCGCCTTCATGGCCGAGCGCGTGCTTGGCAATGTCGTCTCGTCCGGCATCAAGGTGATGGTCCTTGCCGTCATCATCGGCATCGGCTCGACGCTGTTTTCGCAATTCACGGCCGGCTTCGGCGGGCAGACCCCGACCATCGACGATGCCATGGCGATCGTGCTCGCGGCCCTCTCGCTGCTGGGCCTGGGCATATTCGGTCCCGGCATCGCCTCCGGTCTGGTCAGCGGCGGTCCGCAACTCGGCGCGGGATCGGCCGTCGGCACCGGTCTTGCCGCCGGTGGCATGGTGCTCGCCGGTGGCGCGGCGGCCGGCGGCGCGGCCATGCTCGGCGCGAAGGGTGGCACGGCAGCACTTTCCGGTTCAGCCGCAGCCATTCGCGGCGGTGCAGCCGCCGCGGGCGCGGCAAGCGCGGCCTACAGTCTCGGCGCGCTCGGCAAGACTGGCGCGGCCGGCGTCGCATCTGGTCTCGGCGGGGTTGCCCGCGCCGCTGGCGCGGCCGCCGTCTCGCCCCTCAAGTGCGCCGCTGCCAAAGCATCCGAAAGCGTCAAAGTCAGCTTTTCCGAAGGTGTGAAGGCAGGCTTCGGTGCAAGCGGCGGCGGCTCAAGCATGGGAACAGTCAGCCCGAGCGCTCCCATCCCCGCAGCGTCAGCACCTTCCGCTGTGCCTCCCGTCTGGGCGCAGCGGATGCAGCGCTCGCAAGCCCTCAACCACGGCACCACCATGGCCGCCCACGCCGTCCGCTCCGGCGACAGCCACGGGCCTGGTGCGTCCGTCAATCTTTCCGAAAGTGACCGCTCATGAACATCTTCAAACGGCCTGCCGTCCATTACGGTAAATCGCCGGACCCCGTCACGCCCTACCAGAAAGCCGCGCAGGTTTGGGACGAGCGCATCGGCTCGGCCCGCGTGCAGGCGAAGAACTGGCGCTATATGGCGTTCGGTTCCCTGATACTTGCCACCGGATTTGCCGCAGCGCTTGTCTGGCAATCGGTGCGCGGCACCGTCGTGCCTTGGGTCGTCGAGGTCGATAATCTAGGACAGGCGCAGACCGTCGCTCCGGCGACTGCCGATTACCGCCCCACTGATCCTCAAATCGCATGGCATCTCGGCCGTTTCATCGAGCAGGTCCGCTCCATTCCGGCCGACGCCATCATTGTCCGGCAAAACTGGCTTCGCGCTTACGAGTTTACCACAGACAGGGGCGCGGCAGCACTCAACGACTACGCCCGTACCAACGACCCCTTCACCCGTGTCGGCCGGAGCCAGGTTGCCGTCGAAGTGTCGAGCGTGATCCGCGCATCACAAGATTCGTTCCGCGTGGCATGGACCGAGCGGCACTACGAGAATGGACAGCTTTCAACGACCCAGCGATGGACCGCCATCCTGACCATCGTGCTTGAGACGCCGCGCACCGCCGAGCGCCTGCGCGCCAACCCGCTGGGAATCTACGTCAACGCAATCAACTGGTCGCGGGAGTTGAGCCAATGACCGGCCTCACCTTCCGTAAAGCTGCGCTTTCGGCCTTGCTGCTCTCGGCTACGTTGCTCGTAGGCTGCGCTGCCAACCGCACGTCGCAGTTCAGCTATGACGCCGATGTGCCACCGCTGCCGACCGTACAGGAGGCCACCGCCAGTAATATGCCCCGACCACTCCACACGCCACCAGCCTGGACCGTTGCACGTGGTGGTGCGGCGGCCTCTACACCGGCTGGTCGCGTCGAGAACGCCAATGCAGCCGCCCGCGTCGAGCCGCGCCGCGAAGGCTACTACAATGCCATCCAGATCTATCCATGGAGCGAAGGCGCGCTCTATCAGGTCTATGCCGCAGTCGGACAGATCACCACGATTGCGTTGGAGCCGGGCGAAAGCCTGTCCGGTGCGGGTCCGGTCGCTGCCGGCGACACCGCCCGCTGGATCATCGGTGACACGACAAGTGGTAGCGGGCCGACCCGGCGTGTCCATGTGCTCGTCAAGCCGACGCGGCCGGACATCTCCACGAATCTCGTCATCACCACCGACCGGCGTATCTACCTGATTGAACTGCGCGCACAAGAATCGCTCTACATGCCGGCGGTGGCATGGGCCTATCCTGCGCCACCGGCAGGCCAGCGCCAGACCGTTCCGGCTGCACCGATCATTCCGGCGGAGGCTGCACGCAACTATCGCTATGGCCTCGCCGGCGACAATCCGCCGTGGCGGCCCGTCTCGGTCTTTGACGATGGAAGGCGTGTTTACGTGGTGTTCCCGCGCGGGATCGTCCAGGGCGAAATGCCGCCGATCTTCGTACTCGGTAACGATGGCGAACCGCAGATCGTCAACAGCCGCGTCCATCAGAATGTCCTGATCGTGGACCGCCTGTTCGGTGCCGCCGAGTTGCGCCTCGGCAGCGGCAATCGCCAGCAGGTCGTCAGGATTGTCCGCGCCGAGCAAAGACAGGCCGCCGCCCGCCCCGCTGCCATCGGAGATTCCCAATCATGACCGACACCACCATCGCGGACACGGCCAAGCCCATGCGGTTGCGCGCCGATCCGCCCCGCGTGACCCGCCTCTCGCGCAAGATGCTGGCAGGCGTCGGAGCCATCGCGCTGCTCGGCATCGGCGGCGCGCTCATTTACGCCCTCCAGACCCGCGATACAGGTCCGAGCGGCGAAGAACTCTATTCGACCGAGAACCGACCGACTGCCGATGGCCTGAGAGAATTGCCTTCCGACTACACCGGCCCGATCCTCGGGTCGCCACTGCCCGGCGATCTCGGCCGTCCGATCCTCGACGCGCAGAACAGAGGCCAGCCGGTTGCGCAGCCTGTCATTACGACACCTGCCGTCGACCCCGAGGAAGAACGCCGCCGCGCCGAGGAGGAAGCGGCACGCCTGAGCAATGTGTTCTTCCAGTCAGGGCTGCGCACAGGTGCAACAGCCGATGCGACCATTCCCGTCCCTGGCGGTCCTGGTGTGCAAGTCAGCGGGACCGGACAGAACCGGCACGCCGCTTTCCTGGGCGGTCCGGTGGACCGCCAGACCGTCGCTCCGGATCGCGTCACGCCGCCGGCATCGCCTTGGATCCTACAGGCAGGGTCTGTCATCCCGGCGGCGCTCATCACCGGCATCCATTCCGATCTGCCCGGCCAGATCACCGCGCAGGTCACCGAGAACGTGTACGACAGCCCGACCGGCTCGCTTCTCCTGATCCCGCAAGGGACGCGCATCATCGGCCAATATGATGACGGCGTGATTTTCGGTCAGCGCCGCGTACTCCTGGTGTGGAATCGCCTGATCCTGCCTGGCGGCCGTTCCATCGTCCTCGAACGTCTGCCCGGAGCGGACGCTTCCGGCTATGCCGGACTTGAGGACGGGGTGGACTACCACTGGTGGGATCTGATGAAGGCCGCCGGCCTGTCCACGTTGCTCGCGGTCGGCGCGGAACTGGCGACCGACGACGAGGACCGCCTGATCCGCGCCATCCGCGACGGCGCGCAGGACACCATCAATCAGGTGGGTCAGCAGATCATCCAGCGCCAGTTACAGGTTGCGCCGACGCTGACCATTCGTCCCGGCTTCCCGGTCAGGATCCTCGTCACCCGTGATCTCATATTCGAGAATGCCGGAGGTTGACCATGACGAAACTGAAGCTCGGTCCTATCGTTGAAGACAAGCCCGTAAAAGTGACAGTGGAGCTGCCGGGGGCGCTTCACCGCAATCTGGTCGCCTATGCCGAGGTGCTGGCCCGCGAAACCGGCCAGCCGGTCGCCGATCCGGTGAGGCTGATCGTACCGATGCTGGAGCGGTTCATCGCTACGGATCGCGGGTTTGCGAAAGCGCGACGTGGATGACAGAAACCGGATAGGGTAGAACCTATTATGTAAAGCGTCGCTTTACAGCGCACGATTCACTGCTTAGGATGGCGGTGACGGGGGGCGATGTGCCATGAGCGACAATCAGAACCGGCTGAAGGAACCGGCCCATCCGGGCGGCTTCGTCAAGCACGAGGTCTTGAAACCGCTCGGCCTGTCGGTGACCGAGGCGGCGGATGCGCTGGGCGTCACACGTCCCGCCCTGTCGGCGCTCCTGAACGAGCGCGCGCAACTATCGCCCGAAATGGCGATTCGGATCGAGAAGGCGTTCGGCGTCTCAATGGAGACGCTGATGCGCATGCAGAACAGCTACGACATTGCGCAGGCCCGCAGGCGGGAAGCGGAGATCAAGGTCGAGCGATACACAGGAATGAATACGAAGGGGCGGGCATGACGGAGCTGAGTTTCAAGGGCAAAGAGTTTGTTTACAACCACCATCTGGCGGTGCCCTTCCGTCCGCTTGTGCCTGACGAAACCAAGGGCATCGGCCCTGTCGCGCTGGACGGCAACCTCATCATCCACGGCGACAACCTGCACGCACTGAAGGCGCTGCTGCCGCTCTACGCGGGCAAGGTGGACTGCATCTTTATCGACCCGCCCTATAACACCGGCAACGAGGGCTGGTGCTACAACGACAACGTCAACGCTCCGATGATCAAGGAGTGGTTGGAATCCAACCCTATCGGCATCGAAGACGGCCTGCGCCATGACAAATGGTGCGCCATGATGTGGCCGCGCCTGCGTCTGTTGTTTGATTTACTCTCCGATGACGGAATCATTTTTGTATGTATAGATGACAACGAGCTGTACAACTTAAGGTTGATGCTCGACGAGATTTCAGGAAATCCATCGAACTGGATCGGCACTATCGTTTGGAAGAACGTTACAGACAACAATCCAACGCGCATTGCCGTCGAGCACGAATACATCGTTTGCTTTTCAAAGAACAAAGAATCTGTTGAAAAGACATGGAAATCTCAATTCTCCGACATTAAGGACCTGCTCGTTCGCGTCGGCTCTGAATTCGCGGCCAAGTATCCGGACCCGGAAGAAATGCAGGCGGCATATACTGCATGGTTCCGCGAGCACAGAAGCGAACTTTGGCCGCTTGACCGGTACAAGTATATCGATGCCGATGGCATCTACACAGGAAGCCAGAGCGTGCACAACCCAGGAAGAGAAGGATATCGCTATGATGTGATACACCCAAAGACTGGAAAGCCGTGCAAGCAACCGCTCATGGGTTATCGTTTCCCTGAGGAAACGATGCGCGATCTGCTCGCTCAAGACAAAATCCTTTTTGGTGAAGACCACGATAAGATTATTGAACTGAAGGTTTACGCAAAGGATTTTTTGGACAAGCTTCCCAGTGTAATTGAACTGGATGGGCGCACAGCGGCATATGAACTTCGCCAGCTATTCCCAGATCGGAAAAAAGCATTCGACAATCCTAAGCCAACCCAACTTGTTGACAAGATACTCTCGTATGCCACCAAAAAGGACTCTCTCGTCTTAGATAGCTTTGCCGGTTCGGGGACGACGGCGCATTCAGTTATGAACCTCAATGCCAAGGATGGCGGTCAACGCCGCTTCATTCTGGTTGAGGGGGAAGGTTATGCGGATGAGTTAACGAGAGAGCGCGTCATGCGCGTGCAACGCGGTGTTCCAGGTGCGGAACAGGAACCTTTGCGCTCCGGCCTCGGCGGCACCTTTACCTATTGCACGCTCGGTGATCCTGTGGAGCTGGACAAGGTGCTCAGCGGCGAAACCCTGCCGCCCTATGCCGGTCTCGGCGCGGCGCTGTTCCACATGGCGACCAACCATGCGCTCGACCCCGCTACCGTGCGCGAAGATGATTTCTATCTCGGCGCGACGGAAGGCCAGCACGTCTGGCTGATCTACAAGCCCGATCTCGACTGGCTGAAGTCGCCGGAGGCCGCGCTGACGCTGGCGCGCGCCAAGGCATTCGCCGCCTCCGATCCAGACAAGCGGCACCTTGTCTTCGCCCCGGCGCGGTTCGTGAGCCAGAAGATGCTGGCGGAACAGAATATCCCCGTGGAGTTCGTGCCGCTGCCCTTCGCGCTTTACCGGATAGATCGGAGCTGACGCCGTGTTTCGCCAGCTCGATTATCAGGACCGCGTACTGTCCACGCTCGACGCCTATCTGGACCTCCTGAAGGAAAAGAAGGCGCGTGCCGACAAGGTGGCGGCGCTCGCCGCGCAGGACCCGGACCTTGGCCTCGTCATTCCGGATTTCGCGAAAGAGGCCTGGGAAGCGATGAAGGCGGCGGGCAAGCTGCCCGCTTCTCGCGCGGCCATTCCGTTTTCGCCCCGCGTGGACGGTTGCGGACGCCCCGTGCCCAACGCGGTGCTGAAGGTGCCGACCGGCGGGGGCAAGACCTGGCTTGCCGTCTCCGCCGTGTCGCGGGTGATGGGCCGCTATCTCGACCGCAATACAGGATTTGTCCTGTGGATCGTGCCGAACGAAGCGATCTACACGCAGACGCTGAAGCACCTGAAGGACCGCCAGCATCCCTACCGTCAGGCGCTCGACCGCGCGGCGGCAGGCCGCGTGAAGATCATGGAGAAGACCGACAGGCTCGACGCGCGGGACGTGGAAACGAACCTTTGCGTCATGCTGCTGATGCTGCAATCCGCGAACCGCGAGACGCAGGATTCCTTGAAAATGTTTCAGGATCGCGGCGACGTGCACGGGTTCTTCCCGCCTGAAGGGGAGCAACAGGCCCACAAGGCAGCGATAGAGCTGACCCCGAACCTTGCGGCCTATACGGGCATGTTCCCGATGGTGAAGGACTCCCTCGGGAACGCCCTTCGTGTCATCCGGCCCGTGGTCGTGATGGACGAAGGCCACAGGGCGATCTCCGATCTCGCCTTCAGCACGCTCTACGGCTTCAATCCGTGCTTCGTGCTGGAGCTGACGGCAACGCCGCAGGATGTTCAGCCGCGCGGCGGTCGCAATCCGCGCGAAGGCCGCTACGCCAATGTGCTCGTTGAAGTGACCGGGCGCGAGCTGGACCGCGAAGGCATGATCAAGATGCCGCTCAACCTCGACCCCCGGCAGGGCAACGACTGGAAGGCGACGCTCAACGCGGCGCTTGCCAAGCTCAACGCCCTCGATGCGGAGGCCCGCAAGCTCCGCGCCGATACCGGGCGCTATATTCGACCGATCATGCTGATCCAGGTCGAGCGCACGGGTGCGGACCAGCGCGAAAGCGGGCACATCCACGCCGAGGACGTGAAGGACTGGCTTCTGACGGCGGGCTTCGATCAGGCGGAAATCGCGATCAAAACCGCCCAGCAAAACGATCTGAACGATCCGGAAAATCAGGACCTGCTGTCTCCGACCAATCGGGTACGGGCGATCATCACGAAGCAGGCGCTGCAAGAAGGTTGGGATTGCCCCTTCGCCTATGTGCTGTGCAGCCTCGCGGCCAGCGCCAACCTCAAGGCGATGACGCAGCTCGTTGGCCGCATTCTGCGGCAACCCGGCGCGCTCAAGACGGGCGTTGAAGCGCTCGACGAATGCCACGTCATCACGCATCACGCCGATACCGCTACTGTCGTCGGCGCGATCAAGGATGGCCTCGAACAGGACGGCCTTGGCGATCTTGTCCTGCGCGTCACGCAGGATGACAAGAGCGCATCGGGCAAGGCGACGCGGACGATCAAACGCCGTCCCGCCTTCGCCACCACGGAAATCTACCTGCCCAAGGTGATGGTGGTGGAGGACGGTGAAGCGCGCGAGCTGGATTACGAAACCGATGTGCTCGCGGCGATAGACTGGCGCGGCTTTGACCCCAAGGAAATTGCCGAGCGCATTCCCGAGAACGCACAGGCGGCGGAAAGCCAGCTTCAGCGGATCAGGCTTGCCGAGGACGGCGACGAATTCTTTGTCGGCGAAACGGTTGCCGCCAATACCGAGATTCTTGCCTTCGATCCGGCACATGCGGTGCGGATGATTTCCGACATCGTGCCCAACCCCTTTGTCGGGCGCGAGATTGTCGGCGCAACGCTCGCCGCCCTGCGAGCGCGGGGCTTCGATGATGCGAAGCTCGGCCTGCTCGCCAGCCTCATCGTGGAGGAACTGCGCAAGGGCCTCGACGCCGCGCGAAACGCACACGCCGAAGCCTTGTTCAAGGCGGAGGTCGCGGCGGGGCGTATCCAGTTCCGCCTGCGGCTCGATGGCCGCAACTGGCGGATGCCATTCAGCATCGAAACGACGGAACCGGAGAACGCGCGCCAGCTTCTCAACCGCGCGGGTGGCCCGCTCGAAAAGAGCCTGTTCGCTCCGGTCTATGAGAACGAGCTGAACAGCGACGAGCGGGATGTGGCCGTCTATCTCGACGGCGAAAAGACGCTCGCCTGGTGGCATCGGAATGTGGCGCGGACGCAGTACGGCATTCAGGGGTGGAAGAAGGCCAAAATCTATCCGGACTTCATCTTTGCGGTGCAGCGCCAGGGCGAGGCCAAGCGGATCACCGTGCTCGAAACGAAGGGCGATCAGCTCGACAATCTCGACACGGCCTACAAGCGCGAAGCGCTGGCGTTCCTCTCGGAACATTTCCAGTGGGACGAGGCAACGCCAGTCGGCGAGCTGGAGCTGGTCAACAACGGTGAGACTGTGGAAGGCACTTTGATCCTCATGAGCGAATGGAAGGCGAAGCTTCCGGCATATCTTTAAGGGGGATACTTGAGGGGGGGTATGGAATTCGATCCGGCATTGTCATTCTCGGACAACTTGGCGCGTTTTCGGGCCGAAGCTGAGGGCATTGACACTGAGTGCGCGCGCATTCTTTTCGACAATCTGGCCGTACTCATGCGCGACGGCGATGCGACACGCACGCGTCAGGCCGTTCAGGAGTTCAATCAGGCCGTACTCGCCGCACTCGACGGCCTGCCGGAAGGGCCTGCGGCATGAGTCGGTACTTTCTCGCCTCTGCCGCCATTGAAGGCTTTCGCGGCATCAACAATGACGGTGACCCGCTCGTGCTGAAGTTCAAGCACGATGCCGTCAATTCCGTGCACGCCCCCAACGGCGTCGGCAAGAGCTCGATCTTTGAAGCCCTGCATTTCGCCTTGCATGGCACCGTTCCGCGCCTCGAAAACATGCAGGACGCCGAGCAGGGTGGCAGCTACATCGTCAACAAGTTCCACCCCGCGCAACAAGCGACGGTCGCTCTCGTTTTCAAGAGCGACGACGGCACGCCCGATGTCTCGATCACCGTCACGCGGACAGCTGCAGGCCACAGAGTCGTCACGTCTCCTTCCGGCCACGCCGATCCGGAGGGCTTCCTTGCCAATCTTTGCGAAGATTTCGTGCTGGTCGATTACCCGCGCTTTGCATCCCTCGTGGACTGCTCGGCACTAGAACGCGGGCGCTCTTTTGCCACGCTGGTCGGCATGAGCCGGTATTCCCAGCTCCGGCAGGCGCTCGACGGAGCCAAGAACACCCGTAACATCAACAGCGATCTTGGGCTGTCGGCGCTTGACACCGAAGTCACCGCCGAAAACCGGGCGTTGGCGGCGGTGGAGCAACGTATCCTTACCGCGCATCAGGAAGTGACCGGCGCGGCAGGCGGCCAGATGACGGATACCGCCGCCTTGAAAGCGCAGGTGACGGCGGGGCTGGCGGGCATTGCGCTCTTCGCGCCGTTGCTCGCCAACACGACAGTGATGGACCTCGATTTCGACGCCGCTGAAAAGATCGTCGATCAGGAGGAAGGAGGAGCCGCCCGTAAAACCCTCGACGAGCTGAATACCGCCACTGCGACTCTGAACGGCTTAGCCGTGTCGGCTGCGGAGCTTTCAGAGATTGACGCGCTGGTGTCGGCTGCGAAAGCGCGCGACGAGGCGGTGCGCAAAGTCGGTGCGGCCAGCCTGCACGCCTTGCTGAAAGACGCGCTCGCCGTCGTGGACAGTGCGGATTGGCATGATCCGAAGGTTTGCCCCGTGTGCGAGAAGGCAGGTGACGCGCCATTACGGGATCAGCTGAATGCAAAAATCGCGCTCTACGATGAGGCCGATCAGCTCGACGCAGAGCTGAAACGACAGATTCAGAGCGCGGCATGCGTCGGCAAACTCAGGCAGCTCGAAGAGCAGGCGCGTCTTGGCGTTGCGGATGCTGATCGCATCGCGCCGGTCCTTACGTTGGCTGCGCGCCAGTCGTCGATTTCAACGGCGGACCTGGAGCGCGCGAAGGATGCGCTTGCCGCGCTCGAAGCAAAGCGCGCTGAAGTGCTGACAGCCGTCAACGATGAGATCGCGACGCTGCAAGCCAGCTTGCCGCCATCGCTGGTCGCCGTCACCCGTACTCTTGGACAGGCCAAGCAATTTCGTGACGCCATGAACGAATACGAGCGCGCTCTTCCTGCGCTCGCCGCGAAACGTGCTCGCCTTGCTAAACTCAATCGCTGGAAGGCCTTCATCACGAATGTCGCTCTACAGTTTGCGACGGCCGAAAGTGCTCTGGCCAACGCGCGGATCGCGGACATTCAAGCCACTTGCCAGCAGCTTTTCGGCGAGCTGGTGCGTGGCGGCCCCAACGTGCAGCCGACGCTGAAGCGCGCGCAGAATACCGAGCAGGTAGATTTGAAGCTTGCCGATTTCTTCGGCCTTGCAAATCAAAGTGCGCGAGCGCTTTTGCCGGAAAGCTACCGAAATGCCGTTGCCGCCTCCATTTTTATGGCAGCGGCCACGCGACACCAAGGCGTACCGCGTTTCATGGTGCTGGATGATGTGACCTCAAGCTTTGACGCCGGGCATCAGTTCAGCCTAATGGACACGATCCGGACCAAGCTGCGCTACGGCGCGCCGAATGGCCTGCCCGGGGGCCTCCAATTCATCATCCTCAGCCATGATACCAGCCTGGAAAAATACTTCGACAGGCTCAACGGCACGACTGAGTGGCATCACCAGAAACTGCAAGGCATACCGCCCCGTGGGCGGCTGATGATTGCCGCGCAGCAGGCCGACCGTTTGAAAGCACACGCGGAACAGTATCTGAATGCGGGACAGATAGATATCGGGGAGCCGTTTGTCCGCCAGTACCTTGAATACAAGCTGGGCCAGATCATCACCCGTCTAGAGATACCCGTGCCGCCCGACTACGCGACGCGGGGCGACAAACGCACCCTGTCCACCTACATAGACGCGATTACGGCGGCGGTTGATCTCTATCAGGCGGCGGGACGTTGCGTCCTAACAGCCCAGCAGATTAACGATCTCCGGATCCATCACATGCCGTCGATCATGGCGAATTATGTAAGCCACTACGAGACTGGCGCAGGTAATCCGTTCAATGCCTATGCGTTGCTGGGCGTCCTACAAAGCGTGGACCAGCTTGCCGACTGCTTCCGCGTGATCGATCCCGCCACCAACCTGCCCGTCCAGTACTATCGGCGGCTAGACCGGCGGTAGTCTGCGAAAGTGCGGCACCTCCAGCCGGTATCGGCACTGCGCACCCGCGAGCGCCATCCACATCATGGTAATCCTCCCCGTGGTTAAGGGGATGCATAAGTTGAATTTTTTCGTAGCGTGAGCTGAGGAGATTCGAATGAGAAAGAGCCATTTTACCAAACCGCAGATCATAGCTGTGCTTCGTCAGGCCAAGATCGCCCGCGGCGAGGCGCACTTCAAGGCGCTCGCGGTTGACAAGAACCCGGCCCGCTATGTGAAGGCGACGAAGCTCGACGACGTGCTGAGCCATGCTTAGAGGGACTTAGCGAGGCGCTATGCCGTTTCCGCTCTCTCCGCAGGCCATTGACGCACTGGCCGACATCATCACCGGCGGGCCGGGGCTTGGGGGCGGGCCGCCCCCGGTCGGCCTCTATCGCACCGGGCCGCAGATCGAGAAGTTCATGCGGGCCTGCAACGTCGCGTTCAGCGTCAGCGGCTCGCGTGTGCCTTCCCTTGTTGCCCGCCTGATCGAGATAAACAACGGCTATGAGCCGGAGAAGGTGCTGCCCCGGATCATCGAGGCAGCAGCCGACCCCCGCGACTTCACCAACGATCCGCCGCGTCATGCCGCCGTGCTCGACCATCTCAATCGGGTACTCCGCTATGACGGTTTCGAGCTTCAGCAGCAGGGACTTCGAGTCCGTCTTGTGGTGGCCGGTCATGCGACGCCGGTTGTCGAGCAGCTTTCCGACATGGTGGAGACGATCAGCTTCGATACGGTGCAACGAGACGTCGACCGAGCCCTTGCCAGCATCGAAGCCGATCCCGAAGATGCGATTACGGCTGCCTGTTCGACGATCGAGAGCGTGTGCCGGTCGATCCTGATCGAGCTGGGCGAGCCTTTGCCCGCAAAGAAGGACGTGCAGGGCCTTTTCAACGCGGTGAAGGGGCCACTTGGCCTGTCCCCGGATCGCGGCGACCTTGACCCGCTGATCGCCGGTGATGTCCGGACCACCCTTGGCGGCCTTGCCACGGTAATCCAAGGCGCCGGTGCCCTGCGTACCCATGCCGGAGATGCCCATGGCCGCGAGCGGGGCTACGCCCGTGTTGATGCCCGGATCGGCCGCCTTGCCATTCATGCCGCCAGCACGGTCGCCCTTTTCCTGATCGAGACATGGCAACGCAAGTTCCCCAGCCGGCTTCTGCATCGGCATGATGACCCACAGTGATCGCCTGGCCTGAAGACGATCCGCGCCGCGTGGCTCTGGTCTGATCCGTCTCGCTTCCCGTCCGTCTGCCGCGCAGTCACGGCCTTGATTCACGGGGGAACGTGCCGCCGGCAGCCGGTCTATGGCGCAACGGGCGCGCCGCAGCTTTTTCGCCTGGCGCCAAGCGCCATTCCCCGCCCACCAAAAAACAGCGTCTTCTCCCGTCTTTTCCTTGCGGAACGCCCTTCGGGTGCGCCGCCCGCCCACCGACGGCTGATCCGTCCCCGTCAAGGCCGCGACAGGTGCGGCTCCAACAGACGAGGAGACAAGGATCATGAACACCAAAGCCACCGAACGGTTCGACGTCTATCAGGCGATCACCGATCAGATCATCACCGCCATCGAGGCCGGTACGGGGCCGGTCGAAATGCCCTGGCACTGCTCAGAATCGGGCGTCACCCGCCCGATGAATGTGGAAAGCGGCAAGGCTTACCGGGGCATCAACACGGTCGCCCTCTGGGCTGCGGCCATCAATGGCGGCTACGGCAACGGGCTCTGGGGCACCTACCGTCAGTGGCAGGAGCGTGGCGCGCAGGTCCGCAAGGGCGAGAAGGCCTCCCTCATCGTCTTCTACAAGGAGTTCGAGGTCGCCGACGACGAGGCCGAGGACGGCAAGGGCCGCCGCTACATGGCGAAGGCATCGCGCGTCTTCAACGTCGCGCAGGTGGATGGCTACACGGCCCCCGAAATCGACCAGACCGCCGATCCCATCGACCCGATCGAGGCCGCCGACCGCTTCATCCGGAAAACTGGCGCGATCATCCGCGAGGGCGGGGACCGGGCCTTCTATCGCCCCGCCGACGACACGATCACCATGCCGGACCGCTTCCGCTTCACTGGCACGAAGACCAGCACGGCCACCGAAGGCTGGTATGCGGTTCTGCTGCACGAGCTGACCCACTGGTCCGGCGCCAAGCATCGCCTCGATCGCCAGTTCGGCGAGCGGTTCGGCGATGATGCCTATGCTATGGAAGAGCTTGTCGCCGAGCTGGGGGCCGCCTTCCTCTGCGGCGATCTCGGGATCACGGTCAAGCCCCGGCCCGACCATGCCGCCTATATCGAGCACTGGATGCGGATCATGAAGGGTGACCGCAAGGCGATCTTCGCGGCGGCCTCCGCCGCCAGCAAGGCCGGCGACTATCTCGCCAGCCTTCAGGGCGACGGTCGGGCGACCGCATAGGCCGCTTTGTCTTCCGGCTGCGGCTCATCGCGTCGCAGCCGGAAGGTCGGCATATTGCACGCTCGCGCGAGCGAGCAAGACGGTCTTGATCGTGTTGAGGTTCGCCATTGCGATGCTGCGGCCGAAGGACCCCGGAGCGCTGCGCACCAGCCGGATGAACACCTCGTCGTGCAGAGCATACAGCTCATCGTCGGAGCAGCGGGCGAGATCATCATAGGTGAGCGGCGTATTCATTGGCGCGGTTTCTTTGTCAGTGGCGGGGCACATAGCCCTTCGCCTGACAGGACCGGCGTGACCGATCCAGACCGTACCCGCACGGGTGGCCTAATGGCCGAGGCTTCACTCTTTGCCGTTCACAGAGAGGGATGCGGCAGGATCGAAGAGCAGGGGGGGCGCCGCGACCAAGACGAACAAGCAGGAGACGCTATCCGCGCCTCAATAGACGCAGCCGCTGCACCAGCTCCGGCTCGGGCAGCCGCACAGTCGGATCGTCGCGCCAGAGTTCGAGCGCCGTCGTCAGGATGTCGTCGCCGCACAGCGCCAGCCGCTTGAGTTCATCAACCACCCAGAGCACACCATGCACGCGGCGGCCGTCATTTGCTGCCACGTCGCGCAAGAGCCCGTCGCCGGTCAGGAGGATATAAAACCGACGTCGAGCGGCTGCTTGAACGGGTGAAGGCGAGCGCGGCCGGCAAGGTTGGTCGCGTCGTCGTCGGATTCTACAAGTCCCTTTCCACCGGAGGCTTCGTGCGGCGCTTCGCCACTTCCGTCGCCAGCACCCCGAGATCGTGGTCGAGCTGGTGGAAGGCGCGATCGACACCGCCATCATCCTAGGCGACGCCGGCAAGTGCAAGGCAATGGAATCCGTGGCGCTGTGGTCGGATCTGCTTGTCGTCGCCTTGCCGGAAGACCATCCGTTGGCCGCGAAGCCAGTGATCTACTGGCCGGAGCTGAAGCGCGAGCGCTTCATCATCACCCATCACGATCCCGGCCCGGATATTCGTGTCGTCTTGCTTCGGCACCTTGCGGGTCCCTCTGACCGCCCGGAGATTGTGACCCGGCGCCTCAGCCGCGAGAGCCTGCTCAGCGAAGTCGCGGACGGCCAGGGCATCGCCCTGCAATGCGAATCCGCTGTCGGCCTCTCCTGCCTCGGCGTCGTGTTCCGGCCGCGGCACAACGGCAACGGCGCGACCAGGCTCGGCTACGTCGCCTGCTGGAAGCCGGACAACACCAACCCCGCGCTGAAGACCTTCCTTGACACCGTGAAGTCGGGCCGACAGGCCAAGCCCTGGGCGCACTTCGAGAGGCTTCCGCCCAGCTTCCTTCGCGCTTGGCGCTCCGTGCAGCCGGTTCCCCGCGAAGCCTCCCTCCGTTTGCACACCCGGTCTCGCCCCAGACCAGACCAAGCTGAATTGCAACGCGAAACAATCTTCATCTTCCGGCATACTGAGAAACACAATAATCGATTCGGGGACAATGAAGCCGGGATACGCTGCCAGAGCTTCGGGCGAGAATCGCCAGGGCGACTTGTTCGATGTGAACCTTGACCTCCTCCTGCCTGCACGTACGGAGGTGAAGGGCGCTGTCCATGGCAATCCGATCGAGGGCTTTTCTTTCCTCGCGCACACACGCCGCACAAAGCTCTCCACCTGTCAGATCAGAGGCGTAGCCGGTCATCTGGCGACCTGTGACAACGGCGCGCCCTTTTTCATCGGCAGCAAGCCAACCGGGGCCGTCGTTCCCGGCGATGCGGTGCTGGTAGCACCTGAAGCAGAAGATGCGTCGGCGATTTTGAAGGCGGCTGAACAGGGCAAGGCGCACTGGCACCGGCCAAAGCCGGTTGTGCCCGCCACCGAGAATATCGCCGAAAGCGAGGCGCGCTGCGGGAGTATTGTCGAGAGCTGGAACGGCCAGTTCGTCTTTCGCGAAGAAGATCGCGGGAGCGTCCCGCCCGCGAAAGGCCTGCGCCGCCCGCAAATCGGTGCCCTCTACGCGGCTCTTGCGCATTGGAGCGTGAGCGAAGATCCGGCCACCATCGTCATGCCGACGGGCACCGGCAAGACGGAAACCATGCTGGCGCTTCTGGTCTGTGCCAGGCTCCAGCGGCTGATGATCGTCGTGCCTAACAAGCCGCTGCGCGATCAGATCGCGGGGAAGTTCCTGACCCTTGGGAAGCTGATCGAATGCGGCTGCCTGCCGGAGGATGTGCGCCCGCCTGTCGTTGCCACCCTGCGGCGCAGGCCGTCATCGGCGCAGGAAGTGGACGACATTTTCCGCCGCGCGAACGTGATCGTCGCGACAATGAATGTCGCGGGCCAGTGCAGCGCGGAAGTGCAGGACCGCATGGCCGAACTGTGCTCGCATCTCTTCATCGACGAGGCGCACCATATTGCGGCGCGGACATGGGCGGAGTTTCGGCGCCGGTTCCGGCAAAAGCCGATCCTTCAGTTCACGGCTACGCCCTTCCGCATGGACGGCAAGCGGATCGACGGCCGATACATCTATACCTACCCGCTGGCCCGCGCACAGAAGGAGGGCTACTTCCGCACGGTCAACTTCGCGCCCATTGTCGAATACGATTCTGCCGAAGCGGACGGCGCAATCGCCGACAGGGCTGGCCGGCAACTACGGGCAGACCTTGAGGCCGGCCACGACCATTTGCTGATGGCGCGGGTAAGAATCAAGGAACGCGCCGATGACATTCTGAAGCTCTATCGCGACCGCTTCCCGGAGTTCAATCCGCTGGCGATCCACACGGGCATACCGGCCGCCGAGCGGCAGCGCCGTCTCGATCGCCTTAAGGCGCGCGAGAGCCGCATCCTCATCTGTGTTGATATGTTCGGCGAAGGTTTTGACATGCCGCAGCTCAAGGTGGCGGCGCTTCATGACCGTCACCAGAGCCTGCCTATCACGCTTCAGTTCATCGGCCGGTTCACACGCGATCTTGCCGATGTGGGTGAGGCGCACGTTGTCGCCAATATCGCCGATGAAGCCATCTCCGATGCGCTGCGCAATCTCTATGCAGAAGATTCGGACTGGAACTACCTGTTGCAAATGCTCAGCGAGGCCGCGACGGAACGGGCGCGCAAACGCAACGAGGTCCTGGCCGGGTTTACCGGCAGCCTGCATGAGATACCGCTGCAAACGCTGTTTCCGCGCATGAGCGCGGTTGCCTACAAGACGGAATGCGCGCAGTGGAATCCGATGAAGATCGAGGATGCGCTGGCAGGGCACCGGCTGCATGCCGGGCCGGTCGTGAACCCTGCCGCCAACATCGCCATTTTCGTCACCAAGGATGAAGCGCCGGTGCGGTGGGGCTCGGTAAAACAAATCCAGAATGTCGAATGGAACCTCTACGTTCTGCACTGGAACGAGGAGTTGGGCATCCTGTTCGTCAACAGCTCGAACAAGGAGTTCCATGAAAGCATCGCCGAAGCCGTCTGCGGCTCGAAAGCGCGGTTCACGGGGGAGACGATGTTTCGGGTGCTCGGCGGCGTCCGGCGGCTGACGCTGACCAATCTCGGCCTTAGCCACGCGCTCGGCAAAAACATCCGCTACACCATGTTCATGGGCGCGGATATCGCCGACGGTCTTAGCGAAGCGGTGAAATTCAACCGCCGCAAGTCGAACCTTTTCGGTCTAGGCTATGAGAATGACGAGAAGGTCACCATCGGCTGCTCGGCCAAAGGTCGGCTCTGGTCCTACAAGATCGCCTACGATCTTTCCGAATGGACCGACTGGTGCGCGCATGTCGGCGCAAAGCTGCTCGACGACAAAATAGAAGTCGAAGACGTGCTGAGCAATGTCATCAAGGCCCGCCGGATTGGGGAGCGGCCGCCGCTGGTGCCGGTGATGGTCTCCTGGCCGGAAGGATTTCTTTCGCAGACCGAAGAACAGATCGATATCGATATCGGTCAGACCGGCGCGGCCTTCTATGAATGCGAACTGGCTATCAATGAATATACCGACAAAGGGCCGCTACGCTTCGAGGTAATTGCGGGACGGGAAAACGCCAGCTTCGAGGCCCGCTTGTCCGAAGAGCGGGCGGAATTCCGGCAGGTCAAAGGCTTGGCGGCGTTCGCCACGGTCCGGGGCAACCGGAGAAGCCTTGCCGAATGGTTCAATGACGACCCGCCGATCATTCATTTCGCCAACGGCGACTTCCTCGTGTTCAACGAGCTTTTCGAACTGCCGCGCGACGCTGACCGGCGCGCCTTCGATCCGGGGAAAATCGCAGCCTGGACCTGGGAGGGCGTTAATCTGCGCAAGGAGTCGCAGGGACCGGAAAAAGCCGCGGATTCCATCCAGCGGCGTGTGATCGAGCGGATTGCCGAAGGCGCTTTCGGCGAATTCGACATCATCTTCGATGGCGACGGCACCGGCGAAGTGGCCGATATCGTGGCGTTGAGGCGAGAGGGCCAGCAGTTGCGCGTGCTGCTCGCGCACTGCAAGCATTCCGGCGCGGACAAGCCGGGGGCGCGCATCGACGATTTCTATGCCGTCTGCGGCCAAGCGCAAAAATCGGTGCACTGGCGCGAAAACCCCCGCCGCCTTCTCAAGCACTTGCTCCATCAGGAGGATTTGCGCCTGAAAGCGGGCGGCGCATCGCGCTTCGAGCGCGGCTCCCGCCGCGAAGTTCAGCAGCTTGCCAATGTCAGTCGCGAACTCGGCTTCAGCTATCGCGTCATCATTGTGCAGCCAGGCCTGTCCAAGGCGAAGATCGCGTCGGCCTTCCTCGACGTGCTCGGCGCAACTGAAACCTTCCTTCAGGAGACCTTCTCCATGCCGCTGGAAGTGATTGCGAGTGCGTGAACTTGCTCATGAACCGGCGTACAAACCTACGCAAAGCTCGGCCGCACCGACGCGATCCTCGCCGCCGCAACGGCGCACCATCGGTTGCTGTGGATTCACCCCTTCATCGACGGCAACGGCCGCGTCGCCCGGCTGATGTCCTACGCCATGCTGCTCGAAACCCTCGATACCGGCGGCATCTGGTCCATCGCCCGCGGCCTTGCCCGCAACGAAAACAGATACAAGAAGCTGCTGATGGCCTGCGACCTGCTGCGCCGCAACGACCTCGACGGCAGGGGCAATCATTCGGAAGAAGCGCTCGCGGAATTCACAAGCTTCTTTCTGACCACCTGCATCGATCAGGTGGATTTCATGGAAAAGCTGGTCCAGCCCGAACGGCTGCGCGACCGCATCCTGATCTGGGCCGAAGAGGAAATCCGCGCCGACACATTGCCCCCGAGTTCAAGCGCCGTCCTCGAAGCTGTCCTCTTCCGCGGCGAACTCCTGAGGGGCGATGTCGCCAAGCTGCTGAATGTCGGCGACCGCCAGGTCCGCCGCGTCACCTCGGCCCTGATCGAACACGAAGTGATCACCTCCGAGAGCATCCGCACCCCCCTGCGCCTCGCCTTCCCGGCCGACTGGCCGGAAGATGGATGCCGGGGCTGTTTCCGGAGCAATATGACTAACGACGAGAACTCAAGCTAGGCGACCTGTATGGGGGGCAATAATGCATCTTTCGCGAATACGAATTGAAAACTTTAGAAATTTCTCCGACCTCGATGTCGCCCTTGCAGGCGACATCGTTGTTGTTGGCGAGAACCGCGTTGGGAAGAGCAATCTCCTGTACGCTCTTCGGCTGCTATTCGATTCGACGCTCCCGGATAGCGCGCGCCAGCTCGGACTGGCAGATTTTTGGGACGGCATGGAGGAACCTGGCGCTGAGGACAAGATAACCGTTTCGGTTGAAATCAGGGATTTTGAGAGCGACCCCGATATCCTGTGCCTCCTCACGGATTTCCGGCTCGATGATGATCCTCACACTGTCCGTCTGACTTACGAATTTCGCCCCAAAGCCGATCTGGTAGGCGGTCCGGCCTCTGAAGAGGATTACGAATTCATCTGCTACGGCGGCGAAAACGAGGCGAAGCGTTTTGGACACGAGCTGCGGCGACGCATACCGATGGACCTGCTCCCGGCGCTTCGCGACGCGGAAGGAGATTTGGCGACTTGGCGCCGATCTCCGCTGCGACCGCTGATCGAAAGTGCATTTAGCGGGATAGACCGGGCTGACCTCGACAAGATCAAGAAAGCCATCGAAGACGCAACTGACGAGCTAACGGAGTTCGAAGCCGTAGAAGAACTCGAGCAAAAACTAGGCGAGCTTTTTGTCGCGATGAGCGGGCCGAAGCAGGATGTGAAGCCTAGCCTCGGCTTCGGAGCGACTGACATCGCGCGCGTTTATCGAAACATCCGGCTTCTCATTGATGAGGGTCGCCGCACGATTTCGGATGCGAGTCTCGGCTCTGCTAACATCGTGTTCCTGACGCTCAAGGCGCTGGAGCTGAAGCGGCAGATCGACGAGAACAAGCGCGATCACACCCTTCTGGCCATCGAAGAGCCGGAAGCCCACCTGCATCCACACTTGCAGCGCTCGGTGTATCGGCACCTTTTCGCGGGCTTCCACAATGACCAGGGTCAGAGTCCGTTATCGATCATACTCACCACTCATTCGCCTCATATCGTAAGCATCGCGCCGCTGAGGTCTATCCTTCTTCTGAAAGATGATGGCGAGCAGGGAACAGTGGGGCGCTCAACGGCCAGCATCGACCTGATCGACGCGGAAGCAGATGACCTTGCCCGCTATCTTGACGTAACGCGCGCCGAAATGCTTTTCGCTCGCGGTATTCTGTTAGTGGAAGGGGATGCTGAAAAGTTTCTCATTCCGGTCTTCGCCGAAACGCTAGGATACCGGCTGGACCATCTTGGCATCACCGTCTGTTCCGTCGCAGGCACGAATTTCACTCCCTACGTGAAATTTCTCAGTGCGCTGGGGATTCCTTTCGCGGTCATTACCGATTGGGACCCTATTGCGGGCAAGAAGCCGCTCGGTATGAACCGCGCGGCGAAGCTGGTCTTGCTGGCAGAAAAGACCAGGACTGGCGAGACTCCCGAAGCGCTCCGCGATGAACTTAAGCAAATCATTTCGGACGGCGACGAGGTCAGACTGAGGGCCAAATTCGGCACGTTCGGCGTATTCACAAACAACCATACACTCGAAATTGACCTGTTTTGGAATGGATTTGCAAAGCAGATCATTGAGACGCTCCAAGAGCATAACTTCAGCGCTGAACGCAAAGACTGGATTGAGGAATGGGCAGCTGATCCGGATACCCTCGAAGTAGAGAGATTTTTGACGCTGATCGAGGCGATCGGTAAAGGCCGGTTTGCCCAACGGTTGGCGTCTCGTATAGGCGGCATGGAACCGCCGGATTACATTACCAATGCAATCAAGTTCGTGGCCAACCGTGTCTAGTCGCGCGCTTTATCTCCGCGCCGCCGAAGATCTGCGGCAAAATCAAGGGCAGTGGGATGCCTATGAATCGCGGCACCACTGCGTGGTTCTAGCCGGACCCGGCAGTGGGAAAACGAAGACGCTGACGATCAAGCTGGCCCGGATGCTGGCTGAAGACGTCCAGAAACCAAGGGGCGTCGCCTGCATCACCTATAACAATGAGTGTGCAAGGGAACTGGAGGAGCGCCTTCAGGCGCTCGGCATCGAGCCTAGCAGGCGGGTGTTCATCGGGACGGTGCACTCCTTTTCTCTGACGCAGGTCATTCTTCCCTATGCCAAAGCTGCACAGATGGGTCTTCCGGACGATTTCAAGGTCGCCACGCGCGCGGAGCGGGCGCTAGCGCTTGAGAGGGCGTTCGACCGGACTATTGGGGGGGCCGAGAATCCGCAGACCTGGGATTTCCGGATGGGCACCTATCGCAGGTCCATCCTCAACCGGGACAGTGCAGAGTGGCGGGAGCGCGATCCGCAGCTTGCGCAGCTCGTCGAGGCATTCGAGAAGGAGCTGCGGGCGTTGGGACGGATCGATTTTGACGACATGCCGCTGCTGGCCGTGCGTGCCTTGCGACAGCACGATTGGCTACAAAAGGCCCTGCTCGCGAAATTTCCCATCCTCGTCGTTGATGAATATCAGGACCTTGGTCGAGCGCTTCACCGTATGGTAATGGGACTGTGCTTCAGTACCGGCATGCGCCTATTTGCCGTCGGCGATGTGGATCAATCGATCTATGGATTTAACGGCGCCTATCCTGAACTGCTTCAGGACCTCTCGAAGCGCGATGATGTGGAAACTGTGAGACTCCGGCTGAACTACCGGTCCGGCTCCCGGATTGTCACCGCTTCAAATTATGCACTCGGCGAAGAGCGAGATTACGAACCGGCAGACGGGGCAGCAGAAGGCACAATATATTTCCACTCGCGTAACGGGCAGTACGAACACCATGCGGCATATCTCTTCTCAGACCTGCTTCCTGAGATTCAGGAGCGGCTGCCCGATCTGAACCTCGGGGATATTGCCATTCTCTATCCAGAGGCAAGGATTGGAGACGCCGTTGCGGAAGCGGCGCAGGCAGCAGGCGTACCGACGCTCAGGAGCGACAAAAATGCGCTATACCCGCGCGCGAGCCGCCTCATGCTGTGGCTGGAGGAATGCGCCGAGTGGTGCTGCGGAGGCTGGAAAACCGGCTCACCCCGATTTGGCCGTCTCGTAAATGAGGGTAAGCGCCTATTCGCTGATGCGCTCGCGGGCGAGGATGCGCAACTCCGTTTCCAACGGAACCTGGTAGAAGCGCTGTGGCGCAGGAGAGACGGGACCGTCCTGTTGCATAGCTGGCTTAGCGAGTTGCGCGAAGAGTTAGTTGACAATCTATTGGCGACATGTCGAACGATGCAGGATGAAGGCGAGACGCTTGGCGCGTTCATAGAGCGCTGTGCAACCGGCGACTGCCAGGAAATGATCCTGAGCCAATTTGCCAGACAGGGGGAAGGTCGCGACTGCGTCAAACTCTCTACTCTTCACAGCTCAAAGGGGCGCGAGTTCTCTGTGGTTATCATGTTCGGGATGGACGAAGGTCGGATACCGCGGAACAATCCAAGCGCTCGCGATCTCGTCGAATCTCGTCGGCTTTTCTATGTCGGCTTCACTCGCGCGAAGTCCGAGTTGCACATGATGTTCTCGGCTCACAAACCCTCGCGTTTCATATCCGAGGTAGAAATCCGCTTTGCCCAAATCTGATCGGTTCAGTCTATCTGTGCGAGCGGCAGATCGTTCAGATGCTTCCTTATATGCCGCCAGTTCGGCATATTCTGGTCACTCTCTGTTGAACCTTGCTAGATCGCAATCTCCAACAAATGTTGGTATCGGTAGTTGCGTGCCGATGCCATCATTGTCCGGCAGAACTGGCTTCGCGCTTATGAGCTCACCACAGACAGGGGCGCGGCGGCCCTCAACGAGACTATGCGCGAACCAATGACCCGTTCACCCGCGTCGGCCGTCGGCAGGTCGCCGTCGAGGTGCCGAGCGTTATCCGGGCATCACAAGATTCCTTCCGCGTGGCATGGGCCGAGCGATGGACTGCGATCCTGACCGTAGTCATCCAGCCCCCGCGCGACGCCGAGCGCCTGCGCGCCAACCCGCTGGGAATCTATGTCAAGGCAATCAACTGGTAGCGGGAGATGAGCCAATGACCGGCACGATCTTCCGTAGAGCTGCGCTGTCGGCCATGCTGCTCTCGGCCACGGCGCTCGCACGCTGCCTGCGCAGCTCCATCGCAGCCTTGTCGACTGCGGCTCGCTGCTTTCCGAGCCGCGAAATCCCCCAGTCGATCCGGTGCGTCTGATCATGCCAATGCTGGAGCGGTTCATCGCGACGGACCGCGGTTTTGCCAAGGCACGGCGGACTAGCCTGTCCTAGATCGTGGCTTGTTCGCGTGCGATGTCCAGCAAGCCCCGAAGCACCTTGCTGGCGTTGTGCGGGGACCATACAGCCCCGAATTTGACGGGCTCCGGTTCATCGAGCAGCCGGATGAACGTGATGCCCGGAGGGGGCAGCCTTGCTGGTCGCCTCGCTCACAAGGGTTATCCCATAATTTGCTGCGACCATTGACAGGAGCATGCAGCGGTCCACGTCACAACGCTGCACGTTCGGCTGAAGGCCATGCTCCTCAAACCGGCGCACGATATGATCTTGCGCCTGCGGCCAGTTCCGCCATAGCGCACGAGGAACAGATCATCTGCGAAGTTGCGCCAGGACAAGGCACTGCAGTTAGCCCGCGGATCGCTTTCCGGTGCCGCGATAACCAGTGATTCTGTCCAGAGATGCTTGGCGTGACAATCAGGGATATCGGTCATCCCAGCGACGAAGGCGACATCCAACTCTGCCTCGCGAATCTTGAGGATGGCATCGCGGGCACGACCATCGAACAGTTCGATGTCGATGCCTGGCCATCGTTGGCGGTAGCGATCCTGAAGCTCGGTAAGGAACCCTGCTGCGATCCTTCTTGGTATGCCGATCCTGATGCGGCCAACCTCGCCGCCACCAATTATTCCGGCTGTCTTCACCGCGCAGTCGAGCGGATCGATCGCGTCGGTGATTTGCGCAAGAAAATAGCGTCCGGCTTCAGTCGGTCGAACTCCTCGATGCCCCGCTCAAAGAGCCGAACCTCGAGGGCTTCTTCCAGCGCACGAACCCGTTCGCTGACCGACGACTGGCTAATGCCAAGGGCGGCGGCCGCATGCCGGAAGTTCAGGTGCTCTCCGACCGTGACAGCTTGGATAAGCGCAATGAGCGGGATGCACGTACCCATAAGTTCATGTAGTGCTCCATGAGGAGCATTAGCTTTGAGCCGGTGGTTGCAAGGGTGGCGCCTCATCGCGCCACCCTCGAACCAGTGCTTTCCTGGCAGCAAAGGACCACGCTGCCGTTGGGAAGTATTGCACATCGCAGCCTCAGCAACACGGCCATTCCTGAACAGGGTCAGGCCGCTGCCAGGCGGAGTTGCCTCGCCGCAGCAACCATGTTGACAAGCGCAGGGCGCACTTCTTCCCATTTGCGGGTCTTCAGGCCGCAATCCGGATTGACCCAGAGCTGTTCCTCGGCGATGCGCTCCCGCGCAAGACTGAGCAGTTGTGTCATCTCCACCGTTTTCGGCACACGCGGAGAGTGGATGTCGTAAACGCCGGGTCCGATCTCATTCGGATATTTGAAAGTCCGGAATGCATCGAGCAACTCCATTTTCGAGCGAGAAGTCTCGATCGAGATGACGTCGGCATCCATCGCAGCGATGGCATCGATGATATCGTTAAATTCCGAATAACACATGTGGGTGTGGATCTGAGTCAGGTCCGACACGCCAGAAGAGGTGAGACGGAAGCTTTCCACCGCCCAGTCGAGATAGCCCTTCCAGTCGGCCTTTCTGAGTGGCAGGCCCTCGCGCAACGCAGCTTCGTCGATCTGGATCATCCGTGCCCCGGCCGCCTCGAGGTCCTGCACCTCGTCTCGGATCGCAAGGGCAATCTGCCGGCAGGCGACGCTACGCGGAATATCATCGCGCACGAATGACCAGTTGAGAATCGTGACCGGTCCGGTGAGCATGCCCTTCATCGGCTTTTTCGTGAGGGACTGTGCATAGCGCCACCATTCGACCGTCATCGGCTTCGGCCGCGACACGTCGCCGAACAGGATCGGCGGCCGGACATAGCGCGAGCCGTAGCTCTGTACCCAGCCGTGTTTTGTGAAGGCGAAGCCAGTGAGTTGCTCGCCAAAATACTGCACCATGTCGTTGCGCTCGAATTCGCCATGAACCAGCACATCGAGGCCGATCTCCTCTTGCCAGCGCACGGCCGCCTCGATCTCTGTGCGCAGAAAGGCCTCGTAATCAGCGTCAGTGATTGCGCCCTTTGCATGTGCCGCGCGGGCTTTGCGAACGTCTTCGGTCTGCGGGAAGGAACCGATCGTCGTCGTCGGGAACGAAGGCAAGTTCAACGCTGCACGCTGCAGGCGGGCGCGATCGGTGAAGCGGGTCGCTCGTTTCGCCATTGCCGGCGTGATCGAGGCGATACGCGCCGCGACGGCCGCGTCATGCACCTTCTCCGACGCCTCGCGCCGGCCGGCTGCAACGGCAGAGTCGGCGAGTTGCTGCATCACGGTCTCTCGGCCCTCGACCAGCGCCTTCCCCAGGACGGCGAGCTCACTCATCTTCTGGACAGAGAAGGCAAGCCACTCCTTCAAGTCAGGATCGAGGCCTGTTTCCAGTTCGAGGTCGATCGGAACGTGCAGCAGCGAGCAAGATGGCGCGATCTCGACATGGTCGGAGCCGCGTCGGGCCACGACCGGCTCCAGGCGGTCGAGAATGGCGGGCAGGTTGGCACGCCAGACGTTGCGCCCGTCGATAACACCGAGCGACAGCACGAGCCCTTGGGGCGCCCTCGCGAGCACGGTTTCGAGCTGCTCCGGCGCGCGAACAAGATCAAGGTGGAGGCCAGCGACCGGCAAGCCAAGCGCCACGTCGAGATTGTCGCCGAGCCCCCCGAAATAGGTCGTCAGCATGATCTTCAGTGTCGGCAGCGCGTGCGCAAAGAGGCGATAGGCTTGCCGGAGTGCGTCGCGCGTTGCCTCGTCAAGATCGAGCACGAGACAAGGTTCGTCGATCTGTACCCAATCGGCGCCGTTCGCCGCCAAACGTCGAAGCACCTCAACATAGACTGGAAGCAGGTTGCCGATGAGCGATAGAGGGTCGAGCGTCGGATCTTTGCTCTTGCCGAGCTTCAGATAGGTGACGGGACCGAGCAGGACGGGACGTGTCTCGTAGCCGAGCGCCTTGGCCTCGCGATACTCGTCCACCGGCTTGTTCGAAGCCAATGTGAATTGTTGATCTTTCGTGAACTCCGGCACCATGTAGTGGTAGTTGGTATCGAACCACTTGGTCATTTCGAGCGCCGGAACACCGCGATGCTCGCCGTGACCACCGTGGGAGCACGCCGCGTCATGGCTATCGCCCTGGCTGCCGCGCGCCATGGCAAAATAGGTGTCGAGCGGCACGGGGCCGCCCGTCCAGCCGTAAATTTCAGGGATGGCGCCGACCATGACGCTCGTATCGAGCACATGGTCGTAGAGCGAAAAGTCGTTCGACGGGATGTTAGTCACACCGAGCGCCTTCTGGCGCGCCCAATGCGCGGCGCGCAGACCGGCAGCGGCCTCTAGGAGCGCAGCGGCATCGGACTTGCCTGACCAGTAGGATTCGAGTGCGAACTTGAGCTCACGGCGCGGACCTATCCGCGGCACGCCGAGAGTGCTGACAGGAAGTGAAAGTAGAGACATCAGCTCAACCCCATGATGTTGGGGGCAAAGGCCGTGCGGACGCGCGTGCGTACTCCGGCGAGAATGCCGGCAAAACGACAGCGACCACCGGGACACCCCGCCCGAGGACGTTTCATGCTGTCGCGGCAGGTCTCCTGGCTCGCGGGTCACGGCCTTCATCCTGCCTTCCCGAAGCCGAGGGCTTCAGTGGCGCAATTGGGATGAAGGCTCGCCGCCTACAGTTGCGGGGGCAGCTCCGGTATAGCCTATGGGCGCACCGGATTCCCTCTTAGCTCTGGCTAAAGACAGGCGCAGAGAACCACGACGGTACAATAATGACGACTACCAATCCGATGTCAAGCGAGATATAAGGACATCTTTATATCCTGCTATAACTTGGCAGTCAGGCAGCGGGCGGAAGCACGGTGCCGACGATGGAAGCGTCGAGTCGCTCGTAGTCAGCCAGTCCAATGAGTTCGTAGAGTTCCGCGCGGCTCTGCATGTCGTCGAGCAAGGCCTTCACGCTGCCGTCGCGGGCAAGCGTGGCATAGAGTCTCTCCTGTGCCTTGTTGGCGACGCGCAGGGACGAGACCGCCCAGATCACCATGCGGTAGCCCATGGCTTCGAATTCAGACGCCGTTAAGAAGGGCGGTCTGCCGAACTCGGTCATATTGGCAAGCAACGGCACCCCCGGCATACGACGCGCGAACGGGCGCGCCCGGTGTTCCTTTCTTCTTCATCCGCATGGATCGTGCCGGCAACATCTCCAAGCGCCAGTCAGCCACGGACTTCCACTTCTCACGCTTCGGCGGCACCTGCCCTTTGTGGAACGTCTATGAAGCCTTCGCCCGGCCGGATCACATCCTGACGCAAGTGGCCAGCATGCCGGACGGGCGAACCTATCTGTGGATCGCCCGATGTGTCTCGAGCGGACAAGGCGGGTATCGCGCACCTCGAAAAACTTTCGCAGTTGCGCTTGGCTGCGACATCCGCCATGCGTCGCGGCTTGTCTACGCGGATGGTCTTGATCTCGGCAATCCGGCGGCGGCAACCCCGATCGGTGCAGGTTGCAAAATCTGCGAACGCCCTGCCTGCCCACAGCGTGCATTTCCACCGATCGGCCAGCCCCTGAATGCCGATCAGAACCGCAGTGTTTTTGCTCCTTATGCAGCCATGGGGTAACTGCTTCTGGAATTAACGGGTCATGCAGGCACCACCCATTGACATCGGCAGTGCGTAGAATACTAAGTATAGTGGTCACGGTCTCTCGAATCAGATGATCGAGAGTTAAGAGGGAATCCGGTGCGCCAAATAAAGGCAAAGCCGGAGCTGCCCCCGCAACTGTAGGCGGCGAGCCTTCATCCCAATTGCGCCACTGAAGCTGTTCGGCTTCGGGAAGGCAGGATGAAGGCGACGACCCGCGAGCCAGGAGACCTGCCGTGACAGCATGAAACGTCCTCGGGCGGGGTGTCCCGGTGGTCGCTGTCGTCTTGCCGGCCCCCCAGCCGGACTACGCACGCGCCCACTCGGCCTTTGCCCCTAAAACACAAGGGGTCTCAAGCCGATGTCCTTAATCGCCAAAGCCGCATTGCAGGTCGAACCAGATGAGCCGCCGACCGCGCACCGACCATCGCGGCCAGCTACCGAACCAGTCTATCAGGTGATCCGTCGCAACGGCACCGTCACACCGTTCGACGCCTCGAAGATCGCCGTCGCGCTCACCAAGGCATTCCTCGCCGTTGAGGGAAACAGCGCCGCCGCCTCGCGCCGCGTCCACGACATCGTAGAGGAGCTTACCGAGCAGATCGTCGCCGGCCTGACCAGGCGAGACGATGGCGGGCGGACTTTCCACATCGAAGACATCCAGGATCAGGTCGAACTGGCGCTGATGCGCGGCGAACATCACAAGGTTGCCCGCGCCTATGTGCTTTATCGCGAGGAGCGTGCGCGTGAACGCCTGGCTGAGAGGCGGGGCACAGCGGAAGACACAGCGCCGGCGCTGCACGTCAGGGCCGAGGATGGCAAGCTCATCGCGCTGGATGAAGGTCGTCTGGCCGCAATCGTCGAGGAAGCCTGCGCTGGCCTTGAGGGGGTTTCGTCGGAGCCCATTCTCGCCGAGGCGCGCCGCAATCTCTACAACGGCATCACGCTCGAAGAACTGTCGCTTGCGCCAATTCTCGCCGCCCGCACGCTGGTCGAACAGGAGCCGAATTACGCATTCGTTTCGGCCCGCCTGCTGCTTGATCGGCTGCGGCGCGAGGCGCTGACCTTCGTTTCCGGCCGTCCGGAGCAGGCGATCCAGGCAGAGATGGCGACGCGCTATGCGAGCTATTTTCCGGATTTTGTCAAAGCCGGTATTGAGGCCGAATTGATCGACCCGGAACTCGGCCGCTTCGATCTGGCCCGGCTCGGCGCGGCGCTGAAGCCCGAGCGCGACCTGAACTTCCAGTATCTCGGTCTCCAGACCCTCTACGATCGCTATTTCCTCCACACGAAGGGAAAGCGCTTCGAACTGCCGCAGGCCTTCTTCATGCGCGTGGCGATGGGTCTGGCGCTCCGCGAGATCGACAGAGAGGCGCGCGCCATCGAATTCTATGAGTTGTTGTCCTCCTTCGATTTCATGGCATCCACCCCGACGCTATTCAATTCAGGCACGACGCGGCCGCAGCTTTCGTCCTGCTTTCTCACGACGATCGGCGACGACCTTGACGCCATCTTCAAGGGAATCAGGGACAATGCGCTGCTCGCCAAATACTCCGGCGGATTGGGCAACGACTGGACGCCGGTGCGCGGCCTCGGCGCGCATATCAAGGGCACCAACGGCGAAAGCCAGGGCGTTGTCCCATTTCTGAAGGTAGCCAACGACACCGCCATCGCCGTCAACCAGGGTGGCAAGCGCAAGGGCGCAGTTTGCGCATATCTGGAGACGTGGCACATCGACATCGAAGAGTTCCTGGACCTGCGCAAGAACACCGGTGACGACCGCCGTCGCACCCACGACATGAACACGGCCAACTGGGTGCCCGATCTGTTCATGGAGCGTGTCGAGGCGGACGCTCAATGGACGCTGTTCTCGCCCGACGAGGTGCCGGATCTGCACGAACTTTACGGCCCCGCCTTCCGCAACGCCTATGAGGCCTATGAGGCCAAGGCGGGGCGGGGCGAGATCAAGGTGTTCCGCAAGGTTCGGGCGGTCGAGCTCTGGCGGAAGATGCTGACCATGCTGTTCGAGACCGGGCATCCATGGATCACCTTCAAGGATCCGTGCAACATCCGGTCGCCGCAGCAGCACACGGGCGTGGTGCATTCGTCAAACCTCTGCACCGAGATCACCCTCAATACCTCGCGGGACGAGGTGGCGGTCTGCAACCTCGGCTCGATCAATCTTGTCAACCACATCGCCGGGGACGGGCTCGACATGGAGCGGCTTGGGCGGACGGTGAAGACCGCCATGCGCATGCTCGACAATGTTGTCGACATCAATTTCTACACGATCCCCGAGGCGCGGCGCTCGAACCTGAAGCACCGTCCGGTGGGTCTCGGGCTAATGGGCTTCCAGGATGCGCTGCAGAAGCTGCGGATCCCCTACGCGTCGGATGCCGCCGTAGAGTTTGCCGATCGGTCAATGGAGGCGATCAGTTATTATGCCATATCGGCCTCGGCTGACCTTGCGGCGGAGCGCGGGCGGTATTCAAGTTTCGAGGGCTCGCTGTGGTCGAAGGGCATCCTGCCGGTCGACTCGATCCGGCTGCTGAAGGAAGCACGGCCCGGCGTCGAGATGGACGAGTCATCGACCCTCGACTGGGAATCCCTGCGCGAACGGGTGAAGACGGTCGGCATGCGGAATTCCAACACGATGGCGATCGCGCCGACGGCGACCATTTCCAACATCTGCGGCGTGTCGCAGTCCATCGAGCCCGCCTACCAGAACCTGTTCGTCAAGTCGAACATGTCGGGCGACTTCACCGTTGTGAACGCGCAGCTCGTCCGCGACCTCAAGGAGCGCGGCCTGTGGGACGAGGTGATGGTATCCGACCTCAAATATTTCGATGGATCCGTGGGCGAGATCGACCGCATCCCGGACGATCTGAAGGCGCTCTATGCCACAGCCTTCGAGATCGACGCCAAGTGGCTGATCGAGGCTGCCTCGCGCCGTCAGAAATGGATCGACCAGGCGCAGTCGCTCAACCTCTACATCGCCAATCCGAGCGGCAAGAAACTCGACGAGCTTTACCGCCTGGCGTGGCGCAAGGGCTTGAAGACTACCTATTACCTGCGCTCGCGTTCGGCGACCCATGTCGAGAAATCGACGCTGAAGGTTACCGACGGCAAGCTTAACGCCGTCTCCGCGACGGTCGTTGCGGTGCCTGCCACAGGACCGGTCGCGATCGCCACGAACTCCGCTTGGAGAAAGGCCTGCGCCATCGACGATCCCGAATGCGAAGCCTGCCAGTGAACAACCGGGAAAAAAGAAAGGAGAAAATCATGCTCGACTGGTCTGAGCCGAAAACCAATCCCTTAATCGCGGTTTCTTCCGAGCCCGCTGCGGTTCCTGTCGCCGATGCGACAGGCCTTGGCGAGATCGAGCGCGGCGCGGCACGCGTGTCGGTTGATGACAAACGCATGATCAATGCGCGCGCCGATGTTAACCAGCTGCTGCCGCTCAAATATCGCTGGGCATGGGAAAAGTACCTTGCCGGCTGCAACAACCATTGGATGCCAAGCGAAGTGTCGATGCAGGCAGATATCGCGCTGTGGAAGTCGAAAGACGGGCTCACCGAAGATGAGCGGCGAATGATCAAGCGCAATCTCGGCTTCTTCGCCGCTTCAGAGAGTCTCGTCGCCAACAACATCGTGCTGGCGATCTACCGCCACCTCACCAATCCGGAATGCCGGCAGTACCTCTTGCGGCAGGCCTTCGAGGAGGCGGTGCATACCCATACCTTCCAGTACATTGTGGAAAGCCTTGGTCTTGATGAGGGTGAATTGTTCAATATGTACCGGGAGGTGCCGTCGATTACCGACAAGGCAGCCTGGGCGCTTGAACACACGCAGAGCCTCGACGATCCGTCGTTCACCACTGGCACGCCTGAGGCCGATCAGGCCTTTTTGCGTGATCTCGTCGCCTTCTACGTCGTGTTCGAGGGCATGTGGTTCTACACGGGCTTCGCGCAGATCCTCTCGCTCGGGCGGCGCAACAAGATGGTCGGCATCGCCGAGCAGTATCAGTACATCCTGCGCGACGAGTCCATCCATCTGAACTTCGGCATCGATGTCATTAACCAGATCAAGCTTGAGAATCCGCATCTGTGGACGAATACCTTCCAGGACGAGGTGCGGGGGATGCTGAACGACGCCGCCGAACTGGAGGCCGCCTATGGCCGCGATACCATGCCGCGCGGCTTCCTCGGCCTCAACGCGTCACTTTGCGAGCAATACATGCACTTCATCGCCAACCGCCGCTGCGCGCAGCTCAGCCTTGCGCCGGTGTTTCCGGAAACGGAGAACCCGTTCCCATGGATGTCCGAGGCGATGGACCTGAAGAAGGAGAAGAACTTCTTCGAGACCCGTGTCATTGAATATCAGAATGGTGGCGCACTCAGTTGGGAGTGACGGATGGTACCTGTGTCCTGACTGAAGGGTTGAACGCTGTCGAGGCGGCTTGTCAGGAAGCTCTCGATCATGGCGTCTCATCAGCTGCAGTGATCCTCAACATCCTGGTCCGTAGCCGCGATCCTGCGCCGGACCCGATCCTTTCCATTCCACAGGCGCTGAAACTGGCTCATGAGCCGATCGCCGATTGCGCCCGCTATGACACTCTAAGAAGGATAAGCAGCCATGGAACGAACCGAGGTTCTGGACTTGATGGGGACGCTGAAGCTCTACGGAATGCGGTCAGCCTATGACGAAATTATGGGCGTTGCCATCAAGCGGCAGCATGAACCGCCCAGGATCGTCGGCGATCTCTTGCAGGCAGAGGTATCGGAGAAGCAGGCCCGATCCATAAAATACCAGCTCACTGTCGCCAAGCTGCCGTTGGCAAAAGATATCGATGACTTCGACTTCACCGGTACACCCGTCAACGAAAACCTGATCCGCGACCTTACGGGTGGCGCGTTCATCGCCGATCAGCGCAACGTCGTTATGGTCGGTGGAACCGGAACGGGAAAGTCTCATTTGGCCATCGCCATAGCTCGTGCGCTCATCCGCAACGGTGCGCGTGGTCGCTTCTTCAATGTCGTTGATCTGGTCAACAACCTCGAGATCGAGAGCCGCGCCGGTCGCCAGGGTCGTATCGCCGACCACCTGACCCGGCTCGACTTCGTCGTGCTCGATGAACTCGGCTATCTCCCCTTCGCTCAAGCTGGCGGGCAGTTGCTCTTCCATCTCGTCTCGAAGCTCTACGAGCGAACATCGGTTATCATCACGACGAACCTCGCCTTTGGCGAATGGCCAAGCGTCTTTGGCGATGCCAAAATGACAACTGCCCTTCTTGACCGTCTCACCCATCACTGCGAAATCATCGAGACTGGAAATGAGTCTTGGCGCTTCAAGAGCCGCTCTCAAAGCTAAAGCCGAAAAACAACTCAGTCGCACCCGATCAGGCTGTGCAACCCCGACCAGCTACGCCTGATCGGGTGCTCACTGCCGTGCCTCTATCACATTGAGGGGGTCCCTTTTGGAAGAAAAAACAGGGGCCCGATTCTGTGGTTATTGACAGTTGATCGAAACCACGGCCTCTTCATTGAGTTCAAATGCGGTCCGGACCCATGCCTTGATCGCGGCTGTCGCCGCGAGGAGACGCGGGTTCCTTCCGAGCAGATTCCGGCCGAGCGGATCAAGGTTCAATTTCATTGCTTTCCTTTTCTTCTCCACCATGGGTGCCTGCGGCTGGCGAGTGTGGCGAAGAGCTGGCGGATCGGCCGTACCGGAAGATCGGTCCCGATGAGGTCAAGCCTGCTGGTCGTGTCAGCATCCGGCCAGCAATCAAGCCGTCGTGAGGGATAAAGACGATGCTGGACGGCATGGACGACCATTGGCCGCGCCGGATCGTCGGCAAGCCCGAGCAAGCCCTTCAGGCGCAGCAATCCGGACTGTGTCTGTCCTGTGAGAATTGTCAGGAACGTCTCGACGGCCTTTGGATCGAGTGGCTCGTCCGCCGTCGATCACCACATCGTCGGCGAAGGCGACCTGTTTCCATGCTTCAATGTGCTGATCGAGCGCGGCCTCGCCAGCCTCGGCGTCGAAGGTCGAGACGACATTCGACAGCCTGAATGATTTCGCGATCGTATGGTCTCGAAAGCCGAGAGAGGGCGCTCCGCCGGGAACGAGGCTGTTGACGATGGGGGCAGGATCGGCGAGACCGGTGGTCTCGACGATCACACGGTCGAACGGATGAGCCTCGCCACGGTGCACCATCTCTTGCAACTCGAACAGAGAGGTTCGCACATCGCTGGTCGCTGTGCAGCAAAGGCAACCTGTCGTCGTGACGACATAACGCTCGGAGCCCTTGTGAACGAGATCGTGATCGAGCGAGACCGAGCCGAACTCGTTAATGATGACGGCCGCATGCCTCATCCGCCTGTCCGCCAGCATCTGGTTGAGCAGCGTTGTCTTGCCGGAACCGAGAAATCTGGTCAGTAGCGTGACGGGGATGGTGGTTTGCCGGGCCACAGAGATCCTACCGATGAAGCGGAGGTGGAAGAGGGAATCGCTTCGTCAATGGCTGCAAGCATTTGTTTCCTTATACCGTTACGATAGTTGCGGCAGAGAATTTCAGCGACACAAGCGCCTGTCGCTATTGCGGCAGGCAGTTCGAGCAGGTGCCGCGCATCTCGATGGTGGTCTTGGAAAGCTTGAAGCCGTGGTCGTCCGCCCAGCCCTTGAGGCGATTGTCGACCGTGGCGTCCGAAAATTCGTCGACCTGGCCGCAGTTCTCGCAGATCGCGAAGGCGATAATGCCGTGCTTGTGCCCATGCGCGTGCTCGTGCGGATGGGCGCAGGCGACGAAGGAGTTGAGGCATTCCAGCCTGTGGACCAGGCCCATGTCGATCAGCTTTTCCAACGCACGATAGACCTGAAGTGGCGCGCGAAAACCGTGCTCGCGCAATTGGTCGAGCAGCGTATACGCGCTGGCGGGCCCCTCCACCCGCGTAAGCGCGTTCAGCACCAGCGTCTGGTTCTTCGTCAGATCGTGCAGTTGAGCCATCGTTGGCGCTCCGGTTCCCTTGCCATGTCGCAGCTTGGATGATAGATGTAATAACATTACATCCATTCACACTCAAGATCGAGCGTTCGCCGTCAACGGAATCACGCCGCCCAATGCCTAAAGCTTGCATAACATTTAGTGATCTGACGCTGGGCTACAACAGCCATCCCGCCGTGCATCACCTGAACGGTGTGGTCCGCAAGGGCTCCCTGATGGCGGTGGTCGGCGCTAACGGCTCGGGCAAGTCAACAATGATGAAGGGCATCGTCGGCGTGCTGAGGCCGATGGCGGGTGTCTGCAAGGTCGCGCCCGGGACGCGGCTGGCCTATCTGCCGCAGCAGTCGGAGCTCGACCGCTCCTTTCCCGCTCGCGTGGTCGATCTGGTCTCGCTCGGGCTTTGGCCGCGGCGCGGATTGCTCGGCCGCTTCCGGCCGGAGGATCGCGAAGCGGTCGCCAAGGCACTTTCGGGAGTTGGTCTGGAAGGTTTCGAGAAGCGTCCGATCGATACGCTGTCGGGCGGCCAGTTGCAGCGCGCCCTGTTCGCACGGGTGCTGGTGCAGGACGCCGACCTGATCCTGCTCGACGAACCGTTCAACGCGATCGACGCCAGGACGGTGACTGACCTGATCGCGCTGATAAAGCGTTGGCACGGAGAGAGCCGTACGGTGCTCGTCGTAGTCCACGATCTCGACCTCGTGCGTGAGCATTTCCCGGAAGCCCTGCTTCTGGCGCGACAGCCGGTCGCATGGGGCGAGGCGCGCAAGACGCTTTCTGCCGAAAATCTCTTGCGCGCCCGACAGTTTCATGAGGCGTGGGACGAGAACGCGCCATGGTGCGGGCCGCATGGAGACGGCGGTCACGACCAAGGCGAAGCGCACGGTCATCGCCATGCACATGACGGTGGCGACGTCGCGTCCGAGTATTTGGGCACGAGAGGAGCGGCGTGATGGGCTCGCTCCACGAGACATTCGTTGCCCCCTTCGTCGAGTTCGCCTTCATGCAGCGGGCGCTGTTCGGCGCGTTCATGCTGTCGGTCAGTGCCTGCCCGGTCGGCGTGTTCCTGATGCTGCGCCGCATGAGCCTGACCGGCGACGCCATGGCGCATGCGATCCTGCCGGGCGCGGCTGCCGGCTTCCTGCTCTACGGTCTCCAGATCGTGCCGATGACCATTGGCGGCCTGATCGCCGGCGTCATCGTGGCGCTGGGCGCCGGTGCCGTGGCGCGGCTGACGATCCAGAAAGAGGATGCCTCCATGGCTGCCTTCTATCTGATCTCGTTGTCGCTAGGCGTGCTGATGGTATCGCTGCGCGGCTCCAGCGTCGACCTGATGCACGTCCTGTTCGGAACCGTGCTCGCGCTCAACAACGACGCGCTGACGCTGATCGGTCTTGTCTGCGCGCTCACGATCGCCTTGTTCGGCATCTTCCGGCGCGGGCTGATCGCGGAGTGCCTCGATCCGCTCTTCCTGCGCTCGGTGTCGCGGCTTGGCACGCCAGTGCATTTCGTCTTTCTCGGGCTGGTGGTCATCAACCTTGTCGCCGGCTTCCAGGCGCTCGGCACTCTGCTGTCGGTCGGTCTGATGATACTGCCTGCCGCCGCCGCTCGTTTCTGGACGCAGCGGGTCGAAATCATGTGCCTGCTCGCCATCGGACTTGGGCTGCTGTCGTCGATCTCCGGCCTGCTACTTTCCTACCACACCTCGTTGCCGTCTGGCCCGGCCATCATTCTGTCGGCAGGCTTGGCGTATTTCGTGTCTGTGATCGCAAGCCCGCGGGGTGTGTTGCGGACCCGGCGCCCCCTTGCGTCACATCGGACTGCCTAAACTCAAGAAGCATCGGAACGAGCATGACGAAACTGACGAGACTTGCCGCCAGCCTGATCGTTATAACATTTACATCTCTGGATCTGCCGGCGCGCGCCGAAGCGGACAAGCTTTCGGTCGTGGCGACCTTCTCGATCATTGGCGATTTCGCGAAGCAAGTCGGCGGCGACCGGATCGAGCTGAGGACGCTGGTGGGGCCGAATAGTGACGCCCATGTCTACGAACCGAAGCCGGCCGACGCCATTGCGCTTGCCCGCGCCGACGTGATCCTGGTCAACGGTCTCCTGTTCGAGGGCTTTCTGCAGCGGCTGGTCGACGCAAGCGGAACCTCTGCCACCATGGCGATCCTGACCGATGGCGCAGACATCCTGCATGACCCGGATGGCGGCCACTACCACTACGTCAACGGCGAAGCCATTTTCCACGCCGCGCCGAACGACCCGCACGCCTGGCAATCGGTAGCGAACGCGAAGGTCTATGTCGAAAACATCGCACGCGCCTTCTGCGCTGCCGACGCAAAAGGCTGCGCGACCTACGAGACGAATGCGCAAGCCTATCTTAATGAGCTAGCGGCTCTCGACGCCGAGATCAGACAGGAGATCGACGCGATTCCAGAAGACCGGCGCGTGGCCGTCGTCGCCCACAACGCCTTTCGCTATTTCGAGCGCGACTACGGCGTGACGTTCCTCGCTCCGCAGGGGGTGTCGACGGAATCGGAAGCCTCTGCCGCCGATGTCGCTTCGCTTATCCGCCAGATCCGCGAAAAGCGCGCGGCTGCCGTATTTGCCGAGAACATCGCCGATGCGCGGCTTGTCGAGCAGATCGCCTCAGAAGCCGGATTGACGCTTGGCGGCACGCTCTACTCGGATGCGCTGTCGGACGAGTACGGGCCGGCGCCAACCTATGCCGACATGATGCGGCACAATGCCGATACACTCGGCAAAGCGCTCAACGGCGGCTGACGAGGCGACGAACAGAAGCGAACTTCGCTCCACGGTGTTATGTAATAAACTATCAAAGGAGAGTAGGATGAGACGATTGACACTTGGTGTTTCCGCGCTGGCTCTGGCAGCCACGTTAGGAGGAACTGCGGCATTCGCGGATGAGGATGACGTCACCGCATGGCGGCTGTTCGTATCTGACCATGCCGATCCGGTGGTTAAGGTGATCGACGCGCTTAATGGCGACCTGATCCACACGTTCAAGATTGAAGGGCCAGCCACGCTCCATCGCTCATCGAGCGGAGAAACCGTGTTCGCGGTGCAAGGCGCTGCCGGCAAGGTCAATGCGATCAAGAGCGGCATAGCCTTCCACGACCATGGAGATCACGGCGATATCGACGTCGATGACGCCGAACTGCTGCACGTTCATATTGACGGCGACAAGCCGGCCCATTTTGTCGAGCTTCAGGGCAATATCGCGCAGTGGTTCGACGGTGAGGACAAGGTGCGTGTTTTTGCGGAGAAGGCCGTCCTTGACGAGAAGCTCGAGGTTCGCACCGTCGGCGTGGGCGCTCCGCATCACGGTGTCGCGGTGCCTTACCAGAACCACGTGGTCGTCTCGATCCCGAACTCCGAGGACGCCTCCAAGCGGCCGATCGGCGCCCGCGTGGTCGACTTTAGCGGCAATACGGTAGGTGAGGATGTCGCGTGCCCCGGCCTGCACGGCTCGGCCGGCTCGGGCAGCCTCTACGCGCTCGCCTGCGATACCGGGTTGCTTCTGATCAGGCAGGAGGATGGCGCGCCCGTGATCGAGCATCTGCCCTATGCCTCGTCCCTGCCCGAGGGGAGTTCCTCGACTCTCATCGGCGGCAAGGGTCTGCAATATTTCATTGGTAACTACGGTGCCGACCGAATCGTGGTCATCGACCCCTCGGAAGGTGAGAACGGCTTCCAACTGGTGCAGCTACCGACACGTCGCGTTCACTTTACCGTCGACCCGATCCGCGCGAAATTCGCCTATGTGTTCACCGAGGATGGCCAGCTTCACAAGGTGGACGTCCTGGAGCGCAGAATAGTCGCGTCACTCAAGGTGACCGATCCCTATTCGATGGACGGGCATTGGAGTGACCCGCGCCCGCGCATCGCAGTGGCTGGTGACAACGTCATCGTGACCGACCCACTCAATAGCAAGCTTCATCTGGTTAACGCGGAGACTTTCCAAGAGTCTGGCGAGATCGCCGTGGAAGGCAAGCCGTTCAACATCGTCGCCGTCGGCGGAACCGGCAAAGTTCACGGGGGCGACGAAACACACAACCACAGCCATGATGGTGAGAAGGCTCACGATCATGCCCACGCCCACGATCATGGCGATGACCAGATCTACCAGGGATACTTCGAGGATAGCCAGGTCAAGGATCGTGCTCTCTTGGACTGGGAAGGCGACTGGCAGTCCGTCTACGGCTATCTGCAGGACGGGACGCTCGACCCAGTCATGGCGCATAAGGCGGAAAGCGGCACGCAGACTGTCGAAGAGTACAAGGCCTATTACGAGATCGGTTATAAAACCGACGTCGAGCGGATCACGATCGAAGGCGACACGGTGACGTTCTTCAAGGACGGAAGGCCGTTGAAAGCCCGGTATGCGAGCGACGGCCGCGAGACGCTGACCTATGAGAAGGGCAACCGCGGCGTACGCTTCATCTTCAAGAAGGTTGAGGGCGATGCCGACGCGCCAGACTACATCCAGTTCAGCGACCACAAGATCGCACCAGCGAAGGCTGATCACTTCCACCTGTACTTCGGCGATGATCGCGCGGCTCTGCTCAAAGAAGTCACGAACTGGCCGACCTACTATCCGTCGGCTCTGAGCGCCAAAGAGATCGTCGAAGAGATGATCGCGCACTGACCGCAGCGCTTCTCTTCGCACGCGCCCGGCTTCATCGTCCGGGCGGTCTCTGTCCATCTTTCATCAAATCAAGAGGTCTCCATGCCTGACACAGCCAGGCCCTCGAACCGCCTGCCCGTCACCGTTCTTTCGGGCTTTCTCGGCGCCGGCAAGACCACGCTCCTCAATTACATCCTCAACAATCGCGAAGGCCGACGCGTTGCGGTAATCGTCAACGACATGAGCGAGGTCAACATCGATGCCGCGCTCGTGCGCGACGGCGGGGCCAACCTGTCGCGCACCGAGGAGCAACTGGTCGAGATGACCAACGGCTGCATCTGCTGCACGCTACGCGACGATCTCCTCAAGGAGGTGCGGAAACTGTCGGAAGAAGGTCGCCTCGATTACCTGCTGATCGAGGGAACAGGCATCGCCGAACCGCTGCCGGTCGCGACCACCTTCGACTTCCGCGACGAGAACGGCGAGAGCCTGTCCGATGTCTCGCGTCTCGACACCATGGTCACTGTGGTCGATGCGGCGAACCTCTTGAGAGACTATTCCTCGCAGGATTTCTTGCGCGATCGCGGCGAGACCGCAGGCGACGGGGACGACCGTGCGCTGGTCGACCTGCTAGTCGAGCAGATCGAGTTCGCCGACGTGATCGTGCTCAACAAGGTCTCCGATACACCCGCCCACGACCTCGATCTTGCGCGCAAGATCGTGCGCGCCCTCAATCCGGACGCCGAGTTGATCGAGACGGATTTCGGCAAGGTTCCTCTCGACAAGGTGCTCGACACTGGTCGCTTCGACTTCGAGAAGGCCGAGCAGCATCCGCTCTGGTTCAAGGAACTGAACGGCTTCAAGGACCATGTTCCCGAGACCGAGGAATACGGCATTCGATCCTTCGTCTACCGCGAGCGGCGGCCGTTCGACCCGATGAAGCTTAAGGCATTCATCAACAGGTCGTGGCCGGGCGTCGTGCGGACGAAGGGTTTCTTCTGGCTCGCCACACGCCCGCATTATGTTGGCGAAATCAGTCAGGCTGGCACGCTTGTCCGTACCGGAAAGCGCGGACTGTGGTGGGCATCGGTGCCGAAGCATCAATGGCCCGACCATCCCGAATGGCGCGCGGCGATGAAGCCCTATCTCGATCCGATCTGGGGTGACCGGCGACAGGAGATCGTCTTCATCGGCTGTGATCCAATGGACGAGCTGCAAATCCGGGTCGAGCTCGACGCCTGCCTTGTTCCCGAACGCGACTTCATGCCTTCGCGATGGCGTGATCTCGCGGACCCATTCCCAATCTGGGAACGACACGCGGCCTGAGGCAAGCCTACAAGGGGCCATCCTGTCGTCATCGTTCCGGCTGTGCCGCTTCTCGGAAAGGCCTGACAATCCAGTGCGCAGATCAATAAAGGCGGCAGCATCGGCACATCACTGCTGTCACGCTGTCATCACCCTGAATTGCATCGAACTGCGATCCAATTGCCAAGATGAGCCCTCGCGAGACCATCCCATTTCGTTGCGATTTACGGAAACGGCGTGCGTTCGCGAAGCGCCACGCTTTGCCGCACGCCGATCATGTTCCTTCAAGATCACAAGCATGTTATCAAAAGTACTGGAGGTGGCTCTTGCATCAGGTAAGGCACAGACGAGGATCGGCGGTCGCGTTTGTCGCGGCGGTCGTGCTCGTCCTGCAATCCTTCCTGACGGCGTGGGCTGCCGGCGCGATGCCGGTGACACCGATGCTGGATGCGTTCGGCAATCCGCTCTGCATCACCAGCGTCGACCATGACGGCGACGTGCCCGCGAACGACCATTCGAAGCTGCCGGACTGCTGCACCTTCGGCTGTAATCTGGCGTCGTCTTTGCATGCGGCGGAGCCGGCCCAGGGCGTCGGCCTGCTGAAGCCGCTGTCTTCGACCGATGTCCGGTTCCACGTTCACAAGACGTTTCACATCCAGAGCCCGGACCATGATCCGGGCAGTCCTCGCGCTCCCCCTCTGACGACCTGATCCGACCGGCGTCGCGCTCTCGCGTACGCCGATTCCCGTCAGATTCCGCCTGCGCGCTTGCCGCGCCGGGCGACCGTGGAGCATGCAATTATGCGCAATTCCATTCGCGATGCCGCGCGCGTCGCTTTCAACACCTATCCGCTTTCCCGCTTTCGTTCGTTCGAGGAACGGCTGGGCATCGCCGGCTTCATGCTGATGCTGCTGTTCGCCCTGTGCCAGCCGCTTTGGGCGCACGAGTTCAAAGCCGGCGACATCGAAGTCGTCCATCCCTGGTCGCGCGCCACGCCGGCCGGCGCAAAGGTCGCAGCCGGCTATCTTGCTATCAAGAATGCCGGTTCGCAGGCCGATCGGCTCGTGTCCGCAACCGGCGAGATCGCCGGCAGGGTCGAGATCCATGAGATGGCCGTCGACGACAAGGGCGTCATGACCATGCGGCCGCTGGCAAATGGTCTGGAGATTCCAGCCGGGGGCGAGGCCGAACTGAAGCCCGGCGGTTTCCACATCATGTTCCTGGACCTGAAGCAGGACGTGAAGGAAGGCGAGACCTTCAAGGGGTCTCTAACCTTCGAGAAGGCCGGCACTGTCGACGTCGAATTCGCCGTCGAGGCGATGGGCGGCAAGTCGGGGCATGACGGTCATGGCGGCTGAGGCAAGCGTGTGGCGGCGCAGGCTGGCCATCTCCGCGACGCTGGCTGCCGTCGCGCTCCTCGTGGCCATCGTCGTCTACGCTTTCGCAGCGGGCGGCAGGGACTTTGTGTCCGTGGCTTCCGTCAAGATCGGCGGGCCGTTCACGCTCACCACGCAGTCAGGCACGAAACTTTCGGACTCAGACCTGAAGGGAGAACCGTTCGCGGTCTTCTTCGGCTTCACCCATTGCCCGGAGGTCTGCCCGACGACGCTGTGGGAGATGTCGGAAGCGCTGAAGGCGCTCGGCCCGGATGCCGACAAGCTCAAAGTGCTGTTCATCTCGATCGATCCTACACGCGACGATCCCGAGGCGCTGGCCCTGTATCTTCAGTCCTTCGATCCCCGGATCGTCGGCCTGACGGGAAGCGAGGAGGAGATCGGGACTGTTGCCGCATCCTATCGCGCCTACTGGCGCAAGGTGCCAACCGGGGACGGCGACTACACGATGGACCACACCGCCTCGATCTACCTGATGGATGCGGACGGAGAGTTTACAAGCACCATCAGCTACGATGAACACGCCGATATGCGCCTCGCCAAGCTGAAGAAGCTGCTCGCCGGGGGCGTATCATGAGGGGCGGCCATCCCCTGAACGTGCTGGCCCGGACATTCTTCGCCGGCGCGTTGGCCGGCTTTGTCTTCCTCATCGGGGCCTCGGCCGCCTCGCCGGAAGCTGCGGCGGCATTGCTCGACCTGTATCGTGACGGCATCGACGTGAAGGACGCGCTCGTGTTCGCCTGGCTGTTTGGCCATGCCGCGATCCTGATCCACCACATTTTGCCCGGCATCGCGCGCGTTTGAGCGCGCACAACGACAACGGCCGCGCCTGCCGCGACCGTGAATCCCAATCCGGATCGAGCACGACGCCAGATCCGTCAAATACTGCCGGCGGGGGATGCCGGCACACCAAGGAGAGAGCCCATGTTGAAGAAACTCATGCTTGCCGCCGCCGCTGTCGGCCTCACCGCCAGCACAGCATTCGCCCACGTCACATTGGAGAAGAACGAGGCCCCGGTCGGCTCGACCTACAAGGCCGTGCTGCGCGTGCCCCATGGCTGCGAGGGCAAGCCGACCAATGTCGTGCGGGTGAAGCTGCCGCAAGGCTACTACGCCGTGAAGCCGATGCCGAAGCCGGGCTGGACGCTGGAGAAGGTGATCGGGAAGTACGAGAAGCCCTACAACAACCACGGCACGGAGATGACCGAGGGCGTCACCGAGGTCGTGTGGAGCGGCGGCAAGCTGCTCGACGATGAGTATGACGAGTTCGTTGTGCGCGGCTCGCTCGGCGCGGACCTTGAAGTCGGCAGCACACTTCACTTCCTGGTCGTACAGGAATGCCCTGATGGGGCTGCGGAACGCTGGATCGAGATTCCGGCCGAAGGCCAGTCGGCCGACGATCTCGAAATGCCTGCGCCCGGCCTCAAGCTGCTCGAAAAGACCGGCGGCCATTGATCGACCGACGGCGGCGCATCGTTGCGGTGCGCTGCCGTCGGGCATTGGAGGAACGACATGACGCCTGCATTCCCGCTTCGCCTGCATCGCTGTATCAGACTGCTGGCGCTCGCGATTCTCGCGACACTAATCCACGCGGGCGCGGCATGGGCGCATGCGTCGCTGAACGCGAGCCAACCGGCGGACGGCGCAGTGGTGGAGGCAGCGCCGCAGTCCTATTCGCTGACCTTCAGCGAGCCGGTCTCGCCGCTCTCGTTGCAGCTGGTGCAGCCGGATGGCTCGGCCGTCCAACTCGATCGCTTCGCGGTCAAGGGCAACAGCGTCGAGATAGAAGCCCCGCCAAACCTCGGCCGCGGCACGCATGTGCTGACTTGGCGCGTCGTATCGGCTGACGGTCATCCGGTCGGAGGCTCTGTCGTCTTCTCGATCGGCGAAGCGAGTGCGCAGGCGCCGGTCGTCGAGGAAGAAATCGACTGGACGGTGCGGGGCTGGCTGGGGACCAGCAAGGTCGCGCTCTATGTCGGCCTCTTCATCGGGATTGGCGGCGTCTTCGCCCGGCGCATTCTGATGCCCGATGCCGATGCCGCAGATCGCGTCATCATCATCGCTCTCGCTGTCGGCGCTGTGGGCGCTATCGTCTCGCTCGGCTTCCAGGGACTGGACGCGCTCGGCGCTCAGGCCGGCCGCCTGGCAGAGCCGGTCATCTGGATGACGGGCTTCGGGACAAGTTACGGCCCTACTGTCGTCACTGCCCTCATTGCCTTCTTGTTGGCGGGCGGCACGCTCGCCCTGAACGGGTTTGCCGCGAAATTGGCCGCTCTTGCCGCATGGCTACTGGCCGGCATCGCCCTTGCGCTATCGGGCCATGCGAGCGCTGCCTCGCCGCAATGGCTGATGCGACCGGCGGTGTTCCTGCATGTCGTTGCCATCGCGATTTGGATCGGCGCGCTCGCCCCACTGGGGCTGGCCTTGCGCCACACTCGGCCCGGCGCACTCGAGGCGCTACGACGCTTCTCGCGCGCGATTCCGCTCATCGTCGCCGCGCTCATCCTGGCTGGCATCGTTCTGGCCGTGGTTCAGCTCCAGCAGCCGGCGGCGCTGCTCGATACCGCTTACGGGCAGGTCTTCCTTGTGAAACTGGCGCTGCTCGTCGGCCTGTTTCTGCTCGCCGCCGCCAATCGCTGGTTCCTGACCGCCCAGACCGAAGCCGGCGATACTTCCGCGACACGTCGTCTTGTACGCTCCATCGCGACGGAAACGCTCGTCGTTCTTCTGATCTTCGGCGTAGCGGCAGCATGGCGCTTCACACCACCGCCCCGCGCACTGGCCGCTGCCGCAGCCGCGCCAGCGGCGACGCATATTCATACCGCTCAGGTGATGGCGGATCTGGCCGTGACGCCCGGCCGCGCTGGTCCGGTCAGCGTGTCTGCCATGATCATGACAGGTGAGTTCGGACCCCTCGACGCGAAGGAAGTCACCTTCGTCTTCTCCAATCCGGACGCCGGCATCGAACCGTTCCGACGGAAGGCCGAGAAGCATGGAGACGGCACATGGCGGGTAGACGGCATTACCCTACCGCTGCCAGGCGCATGGACCGTGCGCGTCGACGTGCTGATCAGCGACTTCGAGATGGCAAAGCTCGAAGGCCGGATCGTGATCAGGCCCTGATGCGGACAAGCCGGCATGAGGCCGTACCACTTATATGAATCAGCGCGGGCTTGCATCCCGCCATGTTCAGTTGGAAGTGGCGTCGGCAGCCTCTGGCACATAGATCATGCGGCCGTCGTTGAGCCGGTAGGTGATGCCGGCACGCACGCCTTCGCCCTCGCCGATCTTTCCGCTTGATTCGTAACGCGTCAGTTCCTGGCCGTCCTTGATGGTGATGCGCATGTCCTGCTCACCGGGGTTTTCTACCACGGTAACTTTTTGCGACGAGAACGGATTGAGCGGATTGGTGACGATGACGATCATCAATATGCCGATCACGACCAGGAACAGGTCGATCAGGTTGACCACCGAGAGGATCGGATCGTCGGCGTCGTCGTGATCTAGGAAGCGCATCAGCCGGTCTCCCTCGCACGCTCGACCGTGCGCAGTTCCTCGAGCAGCCAGCGACGGCGGATGGTCAGCACGAAGAAGGTGATGCTGGCGGCGACGAGCGCGAGGATCACGGCGGAGAAGGCGACGGCAAGGTTTTCGCCGACTGATTTCGCGTCGCCGCGGCTCAGGCCCAGAAGTGCTGGACCCATCGGGATCATGGTCGCGACCAGCCCCAGCATCGGCGCGGTTCGAGAGACGATCCGCAGCCATTCCAGCCGCTTCATGATCGAAAGTTCGATATCATCTGAATGAAGGCCCTCCGTGAGCGCGGTGCGACGGCTGCCGCGCCAGCGCTGCACGGCCTCGGCCAGAAACATGCCGAGCGCGACGAAAGCATAGGTAAGCGCCAGGCCGATCAGCAGCAGGATGGGAAAAAGGAAAAGGCAGGAGGCCTCATAGAGGCTGAATTCGAGACTGTTCATGGAAATCCGATGGAATGGTCAAGGGTTGCTGTGGCGGGCATTCGCGCGCCACTGAATGCCGGCGCCGAGCAGGATAAGGCCGAGCATGACGGAGAGGGCAACCCACGGCCGCCAGTCGTCCTGTGGCTCGCTGGGAGACTGCACCTCTTCGAGCACCTGTCCCTGAACGGATTGCGCGGTGGCGGTGGAAGCAGCACTTGCATCCTCGGGTGCGTCGATCGGTGCTTGGGCATCGGCTTCTGTGGTGACGGCTGCAGCTAGACCGAAGCCCACTGCCATCTCCTCTACAAAGGCTTGCGTAGCATCCTTGCCGACATGCACCTCGTGCTGCGAGGCGAGCTCCTGCCAGCGTTCGACCAATTGCCGGCGGGTTTCATATGGCGGACGCCAGTTCGCCACGCGCCGTGTCGCCAGCGGTCACGGCCATCTTCTGTGACGTGCCGCCAGTGACCCAGCCGCCCCAGCTGAACCCGACCACGATCGTTGCTATCGCCGCGGCAATGCAGGCCCAGACCAGCATGGTCTTTGAAGGTTGGTAGTTCTCCCAACGGCGGGAGAGAGACGGGTTCGTTGTGCTCTGCGTTGCCATGATGGTCTTCCTTCCAGATTGTGGTGAGGATTGCTTCATCCGACCGCGCCGGCCGAACGGTTCAGGCACTGCTCTCAGTATCCCATTCCACCCATGCCGCCGTTGCCGGCCGTTAACGTGGAATCCTTGGCTGGGACGCCAGCGATCATCGCCTCGGCGGTGATCAGGAGCGCCGCGATCGAGCCGGCGTCCTGCAGGGCGGTTCTGACAACCTTGGCGGGATCGACGATGCCGGCCTTGATCATGTCGACATAGGTTTCGGTCTGGGCATCAAAGCCCTGGTTGGGGTCCTTGCTATCCGTGAGCTTGCCGACCACGATCGAACCCTCGACGCCTGCATTCTCGGCGATCTGTCGGACCGGCGCTTCAAGCGCCCGCCGCACGATCGAAATGCCTGCGGTTATATCGGCGTTGTCACCTGTCAGAGGGGCAAGCACCGCTCTGGCACGCAGCAGCGCCACGCCGCCGCCCGGCACGATGCCTTCCTCGACAGCCGCGCGGGTGGCGTTCAGCGCGTCGTCTACGCGGTCCTTCTTCTCTTTGACCTCGGTCTCAGTCACGCCACCAACACGGATGACAGCGACGCCGCCGGCGAGTTTGGCCAGCCGCTCCTGCAGCTTCTCCTTGTCGTAGTCGGAAGTCGTTTCCTCGATCTGCGCCTTGATCTGGCTGATGCGCGCCGCGATGCTTGGCTTGTCGCCGGAGCCGTCGATGATTGTCGTGGTATCCTTCTCGATCACGATGCGCTTGGCACGGCCGAGCATGTCGAGCGTGACATTCTCCAGCTTGATGCCGAGATCCTCCGAGATCATCTGCCCAGCGGTCAGTACGGCGACATCTTCCAGCATGACCTTGCGGCGATCGCCGAAGCCCGGAGCCTTGACGGCCGCCACCTTGAGGCCCCCACGCAGCTTGTTGACGACCAGCGTTGCGAGCGCCTCGCCCTCGACGTCCTCGGAGATGATCAGCAACGGCTTGCCGCTCTGCACCACGGCCTCGAGGACCGGCAGCATGGTCTGAAGATTGCCGAGCTTCTTCTCGTGGATGAGGATGTAAGGATCATCCATTTCCACGCGCATCTTCTCGGTATTTGTCACGAAGTAGGGCGAGAGATAGCCGCGATCGAACTGCATGCCCTCGACCACGTCGAGTTCGGTGTCGGCCGTCTTGGCTTCCTCGACGGTGATCACCCCGTCATTGCCAACCTTATCCATCGCACTGGCGATCATCTCGCCCACCGTCGCGTTGCCGTTAGCCGCGATCGTGCCGACTTGGGCGACCTCTGCCGACGACTTGACCTTCTTGGCGCGAGCCTGGATTTCCCTGACGACGGCAGCGACACCGAGATCGATGCCGCGCTTCAGGTCCATCGGGTTCATGCCGGCAGCGACCAGCTTGGCACCCTCGCGCAGGATGGAGGCGGCGAGAACCGTCGCGGTGGTGGTTCCGTCGCCGGCGAGGTCGTTGGTTTTCGAGGCCACCTCGCGCACCATCTGCGCGCCCATGTTCTCGAACTTGTCGGAAAGCTCGATCTCCTTGGCGACGGTCACACCATCCTTGGTGATGCGCGGCGCGCCATAGGCTTTGTCGATGACGACGTTGTGGCCCTTCGGCCCGAGCGTCACCTTGACGGCGTTGTTCAGCAGCTCGACGCCGCGCAGCATGCGGTCGCGGGCGTCATTAGAGAATCTGATTTCCTTGGCAGACATGATGTCGGGTCCAGTTCGGTTGTGAGGATCACAGGATCGGAAGCTGGCCGCTCAGGCACTTTTCCTGCTCGCAGCTTCGGTCTTCTCAACGATTCCCATGATGTCACTCTCCTTCATGATCAGAAGGTCTTCGTGATCGATCTTGACCTCGGTCCCGGACCATTTGCTGAACAGGATGAGATCGCCCGGCTTGACGTTGAGCGGGATCAGCTTGCCGCTTTCGTCGCGGGAACCTGGGCCGACGGCGATGACCTCGCCTTCCTGAGGTTTTTCTTTCGCGGTGTCGGGAATGATGATCCCGCCTTTGGATTTGAGATCGCCTTCCGCACGTCGAATGACGACGCGGTCATGTAGAGGCCGGAATTTCATGTGGGTTCTTTCTGAGGCCGGCGCATAGGGCGGCCCCCTCAGATACATAACCCCGTTGGCACTCGAATGATAGGAGTGCCAAATGTATTTCTTTGAGAAGGCGCAACTGGGGAAAATTTATGTCACTTCTATCGATGCGATATTTGTTGTTTTCAATACGTATTTTCTGATTTTTCAATGAGATTTATTTTTATGGAAGAGGCATTATTCAATTCCAGATAAAATAATATCGACCCGCTCCTTGCTTACCGGGTAGGGACAGCCCATATATAAAACTCGTTGATTTGGCCGACTTGACTTTTTGCGGTGTCAGAGACCCGCCATTCACCACCGAATTCTCGATAGCGAATGCATCAAGCGCCGACCCGGCGCACATATCGCTCTGTTCGAACCCTGGAATGAACGCGCCGCTGACCACGGATGTACTGGCAGCACGGAAGTTCGTTCCGGTTCGAACGGGAATGATGCAGGAGGCGCGTTTGCGTGCTCCTGCGGAGGTATCGACCATGACAACGCGCACCACACAAACCATCGTCCGGTTCTCCGCACCCTTCATGCTGCCCGGCTTCGACGCCGCACAGCCCGCCGGCGAATATCGCGTGGACCAGGATGAGGAACTGCTGGAGGTATCCTCCCGCCTCGCCTGGAGACGTGTAGGCGCCTTCATCCACCTGCCCGCCATCGGCATTGATGGCCACACACATCAGATGGCGCCGATCGATCCCGCCGATCTCGACGCCGCTCTCGAAAAGGATCACCAACAATCATGACATCGACCAACCCAATCCGACGCACAATCCGTCCCGCCCGCCACGAGGCTCCTGCTCATCTCTTCGCGATCGGACAGGCTGTCCGGCTCAAGGGCGGTTTCATGAGACCAGCTTTGCCCGCCGATATCTACCGCATAACCGGCACACTGCCGGCACGGGGAGATTCGCTGCAATATCGCATCCGCAACGACGACGAACGCCATGAGCGAGTGACGACGCAGGACAGCCTCGAGCCGGTCGACATGTCGCAATCCGGTAATGGCGCAACCCTCATCGAAAGGACGTTCGGACATGGCTAAAGGCCAGAAACGAAGCAATCGCGAGATCAGAAAGCCGAAGCAGGAGAAGGCCCCGCCAAAGCCTGAAAGCACCTTCGGCAACCAGATCAAGGTCGCTGCAAATGCCAACGCGTCACAAGGTAAAGGCAAGCGCTGAGGCAGTGCTGCTCCGGCTGAAAGAGCAATGGGCGCCATGAAAGTTGTCATCGAGTTTTACCGCACGCGGGAGACAGATGACGCTCATGCCGTCGTGGGCCGAGAGGCGGTAGAAGCCGTCGATCTCGCTAACGCCATTGAGATTGCGCAACTGCTTTCGCAGACGCTCGATATGCCTCAACGGCCCGACGCCATCGCGATTGATCCACCCCCATTGAACGGGTCCACCTTGAAGTATGGTTTTGACCATGAAGGAGGACCACAATGGCAAACAAGCGACACAAGCCCGACGAGATCGTCACGAAGCTTCGGCAGGTTGAGGTTTTGC
>Ga0180221_1000279_pt1 | contig 52615 bp, 43 predicted proteins | sample eDN5th37CKraftMG_FD_151339 | JGI IMG/M metagenome (GOLD analysis project Ga0180221, IMG submission 151339) | Enriched Miracle-Growth compost microbial communities from Emeryville, California, USA - eDNA 5th pass 37_C Kraft MG (version 2) (version 2) ... | reverse complement strand
GGCACGACGCGCCGCCTGCTCGCCCGCCTCGATCTTCCCTTCGCGCCCGCCTGCCTGTCCTTCCACGACAACCCACGCCCGGTCCACACACCCAGCGCACAGCAGGTCCGCACCCCGATCGGCCGCGACGGCCTCACCTTCTGGCGCAACTATGAACCCTGGCTGCATCCCCTAAAGGACGAACTCGGAAAACTTTGCCAACCCACCGCAATTGCCGGCGAGTGAACGGCAATCTGCCCCGGCACCGATCGGAAACAATGGCTGAGCGTAGGCTTCCGCCAGTTCCAAACTGGCGCACCCGACAGGATTCGAACCTGTGGCCTCTGCCTTCGGAGGGATTATCGCTGGTTCCGCCAATAACCGCCAGGAACCGCCGATGACCGCCTATCTACCTGAAATCGCTAAAGTATTTGATTCCACGTCCCGCCGAGGCTACTCTTCTTCCCGCCACAGTTTTCGCCCGCGTGCTTACGCGGTGCTTACGCGAGCGGATGCGGACGGCTCGGAGGAATCTCATGGCTAAGCTCACAAAAAGGGTCGTCGACGCCGCGGAAAGCCGCACGAAAGATTACGTCATCTGGGACGACGAACTCCCCGGCTTCGGCCTCCGCGTATTCACGTCGGGCAAACGCAGCTACGTCATTCAGTACCGCCTCGGCAAGCGATCGCGCCGTTTCACGATCGGCCTGCATGGTGTCTGGACACCGGAGCGGGCGCGCCAGGAGGCGAAGGTTCAACTAGGCCGCGTCGCGCAGGGGGAAGACCCGGCCGAGGAGAAGCAACTCGATAACAAGGCGCTCACGGTCAAGGAACTCTGCGATCTCTATGTGGCCGATCTCAAGGGCGGCCTGATCCTGGGTAAGGGTGGTCGCCCGAAGAAGGCGAGCACCATCCTCTCCGACACGGGCCGCATCGAGCGCCACATCGTACCCCTGCTCGGAACCCGCAGGGTCAAGGATCTCGTGAAGGCCGACATCACGAAGGCCCTGAAAGACATTATGGCGGGCAAGACCCGCTGTAGCGTCAAGACGAAGAAGCTGCGCGGTCGCGCCATCGTGCGTGGCGGGGCCGGCACCGCCACACGGACCATTGGGCTCCTTGGCGGTATTCTCACCTACGCCGTCGAGGCCGGCGTCATTGACGTCAATCCGGCGCACGGAGTCAGGCGCCCGAAGGACAATGTGCGAGCGCGGCGTCTGACCGAGGCGGAGTATCGCATCCTTGGCGAAATCCTGACCAAGGCCGCCGAGAACGAGAAGTATGAGATGTCGGTCGACATTATCCGCCAGCTTGCACTGACCGGATGCCGCCGAACCGAAATGGTCACCCTGGCTTGGACGGAGGCCGATACGGATTCAAGTTGCCTTCGGCTGATCGACAGCAAGGAGGGCAGCTCGATCCGGCCGATTGGTCTGCCTGTGGTAGAGTATCTCGAGAACCGCCGGAAAATGAAGACCGGCACCAATGTCTTTCCCGGTCAGGGTGACGACAATGCGTTCGGTAGCTTCCCGAACCATTGGGCGCAGATATTCGAGGAGACGCCGCTCGCCGACATCACGCCGCACGTTCTTCGGCACAGCTTCGCCAGCATCGCGAACGATCTCGGGTTCACCGAGGTCACAATTGCAGCGCTAGTCGGCCACACGAAGGGATCGGTCACGAGCAACTATATCCACACGCTCGACACCGCTCTGATCATGGCCGCCGACACTATCTCCGGTTACATCCAAGGGCTTCTCGATGGAATCGAGTTCAAACAGACCGCTTATGCCCTCGATCGAGACTCGCGGAAGACCGCGCTTGCACGGTTTTTGCAGAAAGCAGCGGCTTCGGATCAGGATACAATCTCAGATGCGGAGCAGCTCCTTGCGGCCTGATCGTCCGCTCAAGGTTTCAGTTATTGCAGTTAGAGGCGATTCGCCTTATATTGGCTGGCCAGGAGATACGATTATGGCCAGCCAAGTCGTCCAGTTCGCCGGTCTATCGGACCGCGACCGCAAAAAGGTGTCGCCCCTGCCGGAGCTGGCGGAGGGCGATCACGTCGAGCTGCATGTCCGTCGTCGCGACGGGAAAGAACAGACCCTGTCGCTCCCGCCCGCAGCCGTCAGCGCGGTCGAGACCCTTTTGACCCGCCTGCTCAGCGGCAAGAGGGTAGCCATGCTCACTGAAGATCAGGAGCTAAGTCCAACCGACGCATCGGCGATCCTCGGCATTTCCCGTCCGCTCGTCGTTCACCGGATGGACATCGGCGAACTTCCGTTCCGTTACGTCGGAAAGCATCGCCGGGCATCGCTGGGGGATGTTCTCGCGCTGAAGGACAAGTTGGACACCCGACAAAAGGCGATGGATGCGCTGGCCGAGGATACAGAGGACCTCATCGCGAACCATGGCCTATAGACCGCCCGTCGCGGTCTTTGATGCCTGCGTCCTCTATCCCTTCCACCTGCGGAATCTGCTGATCCAGTGCGCCTTCGACGGCCTGGTTGAAGCGCGCTGGACGGACGACATCCATGCCGAGTGGATGCGCAATCTGGCCGCCAATTCCCCGAACATACCCCTCGCAAGGCTTGAGATCACGCGCGACAAGATGAAGGCGGTTCTGCCAGATGCCGATGTCGTTACGCACAAGGCGTTGATATCGAGCCTCTCACTGCCAGACCCTGATGACAGGCATGTTCTCGCGGCGGCAATCGCAGGCGGCGCCGGGATGATCGTGACCTGGAACCTGAAAGACTTTCCTGCCTCGCATATAGCCGCGCATGGGACACAGGCTGTGGCACCGGATGCTTTCCTCTCCGGTCTGCACAAGACTCAGCCGGAAGCGCTGATCGACAGCGTCGGTCGGGCGCGACAAAACCTTCGGCGCACAGCCCCATCCGTCGAAGAGTTCATAAGCACGATCGAAGCCCAAGGCCTCGTCGATTTCGCGTCCATCCTTCGACGCCAAAAGACACGCCTGAGCGGCAAGCCGATATCACGTCCCTAACGTAGAGCCTGCGCGCGCAGAATTGGCATTACGACATCATCCGGGAGGGGAAAGCCTTCCCCTGCGACCGAGCCTAACGTCTCGGCCGACCCCTTCGAGCGGGGAGATCCCCGCAACGCCCCCAGAGTGAGAGAGCGGACCGGGTTTCCGTGACGGGAAAAGGTCGGGAGAGAGGCTCCCGCGCCCGTCATGGAGTCCTGTCCCATGAACATGCAGCTTCTCGACGCCCGCCAGACTCCCAGCGGCGGCTACAAGGTCGATGTCACCCGCGGCCAACGCGTTGGCCGCGTCTCCTCCGAATGGTTCTCCCGCCCCGCCGATGAGCGCTACCTGTCGCTGTCCGAGCTGGCCCGGTCTGTGCGCGCGCGCGCCGATCGCAGCCGGACCCGCGTCGTCGAAAGCGCGCTGATCCATGTCGAGGCCAACCGCAACGACCCGAAGCGGCTGGCGCTGATGCTCCCCGGCGCGGAGGCGCCGGTCGTTCCAACACACTGGTCCTTCGGCCAGCTCGCCAGCCTGGTCGGCGCACCGGCTGCCTATCTGCGTCAGCTTCCCGCCGCGCTCGCCGGCATCAACCTGCAATACGGCCTGACCTCGAACCGGGCCGAACAGATCAAGACGTTCGAGACCGAAGACGATCGTATCGAACTGCGCGCCGTCACCGGACCGGACTATGGTCGCATCTTCGACCACGAACTGGTCGAGGCCGTGCAGCGCATCGCCGGCAATGGCACCGGCGACACGCGCTGGAAGGTGCCAGGCGTCCTCGACTGGTCGACCGGGATATACAATCCCCGTGTCGACATCACGAAGGACACGACAACGCTCTATGCTTCGGACCGCGACATCTTCCTATTCCTCGTCGACGATCTCAATCCCATCGAGGCCGGCCGCCTGCCGGACGGTTCGCCCGATCTCTATTTCCGCGGCTTCTATTGCTGGAACTCGGAAGTCGGCGCCAAGACGCTCGGCATGGCCAGCTTCTATCTGCGCGCGGTCTGCCAAAACAGGAATCTGTGGGGCGTCGAGGATTTCGAGGAAATAACCATCCGTCACAGCAAATATGCCGCCAACCGCTTCGCCCATGAGGCGGCGCCGGCGTTGCTGAACTTCGCCAATTCCTCGCCCATGCCCTTCGTCAACGGCATCAAGGCCGCGCGCGAGCGGATCGTCGCCAGGACCGACGAGGACCGCACCGACTTTCTGCGCCGGCGCGGCTTCTCCAAGGCCGAGAGCGGCAAGATTATCGACACGGTGCTGGCCGAGGAAGGCCGTCTGCCCGAGACCATCTTCGATTTCGTCCAGGGCATCACCGCCTTCGCGCGCGACAAGCCGCATCAGGACGCGCGCCTGGATATGGAGGGAAAGGCCAAGAAATTGCTTGATCGGGCTGCCTAATCCCCGTGGAGCCGGAGATGCAGGCTTTCCGCATCTCCGGTTTTACCCGTTTCCTGATCGAGCATGGGTTCCCGGTAAACGAGAAACTACTGCCTGCCGAGTGAGTTATCCTCGTCAGGGAGACGATCCATGAGCTACGCTCGCTTCGCTGCAATGATCGCGACTTCTACGGCGGTGATGTTCGGGCTCATGTATCTGAACACTTACGCCCTCGACCACGTTCTGTTCAGTCAGACCCGCATGTGGATGGCATTTGTCATGGGCGCTGTAATGGCGGTCATCATGCTCGGCTTCATGTGGAGTATGTACAAGAACCGCAGCTTCAACATCGCCATCCTCGCTGGGGCAGTTGTTGTCTTCGCCGGGGCCCTCTGGCTGGTGCGCAGCCAGGAGACCGTCGACGACGTAAGCTATATGAAGGCGATGATTCCACACCATTCGATTGCGATCATGACCAGCGAGCGGGCGCATATCCGCGATCCGGAGGTGCGGAAGCTGGCAGACAGAATAATCGATGCTCAGGTGCGCGAGATCGCTGAGATGAAGCGTCACATAGCCAGGTTGGAAGCTCATCCGACGCCGGCCAGTGCGCCGGCTCTGCCTTCCTACCGGGATCGCGGCGTCCCGCCACCGCCGCCCGAAACGGACCAATCCGCTGGCGTCAATACGCTCGCGCCGATCCGCTGAGGTCCCCCTCAATCTCGCGGCAGCTCCTCGTTCGGCTGCCGGAGAGAGGAAGAGGGGGGACGGGATTTTCCGTGACGGGTTGGAGGTCGAGAGAGAGGCTCTCGGCCGCCCGTCGCGGAGTAAATCCCGATGGCTACTGCCGTTCAGAAGATCACCCTGTCGTCCTCGCGCGACATCCCCTTCAACAAGCTGGTGCTCAGCCAGTCCAACGTCCGGCGTGTCAAAGCCGGCATCTCGATCGAGGACCTGGCGGCCTCGATCGCCCGTCGCGGCCTGATCCAGAGCATCAGCGTGTTTCCGGTCGTGGACGCCGAAGGCGTCGAGACCGGCATGTTCGAGTTGCCCGCCGGCGGTCGCCGCTTTCGGGCCCTGGAAATGCTGGTCAAGCAGAAGCGCCTGGCCAAGATCGCGCCCGTGCCTTGCGTGGTGCGCGAACGCGATGGCGCGATCCTCGCCGAGGAAGTTTCGCTGGCCGAGAATATCGAGCGCGCCCCGCTCCATCCGCTCGACCAGTTCCGGGCCTTTCAGGACATGCGCACCAAGGGCATGACCGAGGAGGAGATCGCCGCCGCGTTCTTTGTCTCGGCCCAGGTGGTCAAGCAGCGGCTGCGGCTCGCTTCCGTCTCGCCGGCGCTGCTCGACATCTATGCCGAGGACGGCATGACGCTGGAGCAGCTCATGGCCTTCACCGTCTCCGACGACCATGATCGCCAGCAGCAGGTCTGGGACGCGATCAAGGAGACCTGGTCGAAGGAGCCGTATCAGATCCGCCGCATGCTGACCGAGACCACGGTCCGCGCCACCGACAAGCGGGCCGTCTTTGTCGGCCTCGACGCCTATGAGGGGGCCGGCGGCATCATCGCCCGCGATCTGTTCCAATCCGACGACGGCGGCTGGCTGCAGGATGCAGCCCTGCTCGACCGGCTGGTGGCCGAGAAGCTGAAGGCCGAGGCGGAAACCATCGCGGCCGAAGGCTGGAAGTGGATCGAGGTCGCCGTCAGCTTCCCCTACGGCGCGACCCACGGCCTGCGGCCGCTGGAAGGCGTCTCGGTCGACCTGACCGCCGACGAACAGGCGACGATCGAGGCGCTTGAAGCCGAATATCAGAAGCTCGAGGCCGAATACGAGGGTGCGGACGAACTGCCGGACGAGATCGATCAGCGCCTGGGCGAAATCGAGACCGCGCTTGCGGCCTTCGAGGAACGTCCCGTCCGCTTCGAGCCCGCCGACATCGCCCGCGCCGGCGTTTTCGTCAGCGTCGGTCATGACGGGCGTCTCGTGCTGGAGCGCGGCTATGTCCGACCCGAGGATGAAGCGCCCGAGCCGGCGGAAGGTGGCGAAGATGGCGAGACTGGCGATGCGGTACATGATGCGGCCGAGCCTCGGGTGCAGCGCGCCGTCATCACCATCGGCGGTGAGCCGGCCGACAGCGAGGACGAGGAGGACGAGGCGATCAAGCCGCTGCCCGATCGTCTCCTCACCGAGCTGACGGCCCATCGCACGCTGGCGCTGCGCAACGCGCTGGCCGAGCATCCGCATGTCGCCATGACGGCGCTGCTGCACAAGCTGGTGTCGGACACCTTCCAGCACCGCATGTCCAAGGGTGCGCTGGAGGCGAGCGTCAACCACATCTTCTTCCCCGTTCAGGCCGAGGGGTTGAAGGACAGCCCGTCGGCCCGCGCGGTGCAGGAGCGCGACCAGGCGTGGGCCGGCGACATTCCCGCCGATGACCAGGCGCTGTGGGAGTGGCTGGCCGGGCTCGACGACGCCAGCCGCATGGCGCTGCTCGCCCATTGCGTCAGCTACGGCGTCAACGCCCTCTATGAGAAGCCGAACCCCTATGGCGGCAACGGCGTCTCGCAGCACACGCTGGACATGCGGCTCGCCCAGGCCGACCGGCTGGCGCGCGCGATGGGTCTCGACATGGTCGAAGTCGGCTGGCGTCCCACGGTCGATAACTATCTCGGCCGGGTCACCAAACCGCGCATCCTCGAAGCGGTGCGCGAGGGCGCGGGTGAACAGGCCGCCCAGCTCATCGACCATCTGAAGAAGGGCGACATGGCGAAGGAGGCCGAGCGGTTGCTGGCCGACAGCGGCTGGCTGCCGGAGCCGCTGCGTCTGGCCGCAGAGGCCGAGGCGGAAACGCCCGATGTCGATGCGGGTGGCGAGGAGGACGGAGCCGACCTGCCGGCGTTCCTCGCCGAAGGCGACGACGAAGATGATCCGGTGGAAGGCGAGGACGATGAAGTCCACGCCATCGCCGCCGAGTGACTGCACTGGCGGGGCGGCCCCGGTCGCTCCGCCTCACTTCCTCTTTCACAAGGAGCATCGCCATGACGCAATCCGTCCCGGCGCCCCGGCGCGTCGTCTTCCAGTACCTCGTGCCCGTGCATGTCGAAGTCGAGGACGGCCTCGTTTGCCGCGTCACCGTGATCGACGAAACGCCGGTCCGGAACCCCGCCGTGGTCGAGGGCGATCCGGCTTATCTGTCCGACGCCGTAACGGCCGCCGATGACGGCCAGCCCTGGCCGTCCTGGCAGTTCGGCTACTGACACCTCGTCCCCATTTCCCTCTCATCGAGCCCGGCCATCGCGCCGGGCTCTTTTCGTTTCAGGAGCCTCACATGGCCGATTACTTCACCCATTTCTCGTGCCTGCTCGATGTCGGCACGCCGCAGAATGCCGCCCGCGCGCTCGATCTCTACAATGCCCTGTCCGAGGAGGGCGCCTCGGAAGACCCGCCCTCGGACGGCTTCGACCTGTCGATCCAGCCCGAGCACGGCGGCACGATGCTGTGGATGCGCGACGACGTCACCGGCGATCCCGCACGCCTGATCCAATTCGTCAAACGCTGCGCGAAAGCGTTCGGCCTGACTGGGCGCTGGGGTTTCCAGTACGCCAACACCTGCTCGCGACCGCGCATCAACGCCTTCGGCGGCGGTGCCCATGTTCTCGATCTCGCGACCGGCGAGACGATCGCCTGGACTTATACCAATGGCTGGCTCGAGGATCACCTTGCCGAGGGAGGCGGACGATGAGCATTCCCGATCATGCCCGCGCCAACTTCCAGACTCTGCTGCGCGCAGCCGAGAACGGCCATCTGGCGCTGATCGAATGCGCCGACGCCGGGACCGGCGAACCGCGCTACGTCATCTGCGCCGTAGGACGCGAGCGCGACGACTATGCCTTCACCCCGTTCGGCCATCTCGCCGAGGGCAACCCGTTCGACACCTATCTCCCGCCCGAGACGTCGACATGACGGTGACGGATCAGCGCTGCGCGAACGACAGCCACGCACCGACATCGGTCAGGTGAACTCTCAAGGCCTGCACCGTATCCGAGGCGACCAGACGGGGATTGTTCCCGAACAGCACGGGATAGCGGAAGCGCTGATCGGCGTGCGGGCGGTCCAGCGTCCGGACGAGATCGGACAATTCCCGATCCGCCTGTCCCGAAAAACCAATCGAACGCGCCTCGCGATGGCAATGGTCCAGATCATGGCCTGTCATCATCAGCCATTCCTCATCCCGTCCGTCATGGGCGAGGATGGCCTTCAACGACAGTTCAAGCGAATGCGCCACCAGCATGTGAAACGGCGCGGATTCGTTCTCGGCCCGGCTGGCGAGGCATTGCGCCGCCGCCACATAGCTGGCCGCCATCGCAAGATAGTCGTGGCCCCTTGTCCGATCCGCCGCGCGCTCGCGCGGCGGCGGAGGTTCGTCACTCCCGTCCGGTTCCTCTACCAAACCGCCACTTCCCATTGCCCGTTCACCCGCGCAAAGCCGATCGGCCGGTTCTGCGGTGCTGCATTGGGCTTGGTGGAATCCATGACGAGCTGCGTCATGCAGGTCACGCCCGGCCCGACGCCGCCCGGTGAGCAATCGCCGAGCTTCAGCGTCGCGTTGGAGAGCGACGTTCCCGTGAACAGGCGATGACCCCGCACCGCCGCGGTCGCCTCTTCCTCAGTCGGCTGAGCCACGCCGGCAGCCACGGCAGGCGATGCCGTGACGGGTGAGATCACCGGCCGCAGGGCGAACCCCGCGCCAAATCCGACCAAAAGGCAGGCCGCCCCCACGAAGCCGATCGCGCTTCCCTTCATCGCCTTTCCCTTCCGGTCGATGCGCCGGATGCGGCTGAAGCGCCCCGACGCGGCATCTTTTCCCACGGACTTTAGCGCCGCATCGACGGCGTCGGAAGATTGAGCGGCCAACCGGGCTGCCTCAGCGACAGAGCGAGAGGATGGCCGGGACGGGTTTGAGCCCGTCCGGTCGAGAGAGAGCGCCGGTCCGGCTCGTTCCCGATCCGCTCTCCGAGGTCTCCCACATGCTTCACGCTCCGGTCCCCGCCGCCCCGGCGGCTTCACTTCCGCTTGGCTCCTCCGCGTCGCCGGCCGCCGCGATCCTCGCCGCCGCCGAGCGCATCCTCTCCCACCTCGAACAGGGCGGCACCGTCGATGCCCCCATGCTACGCAGCGCGATGGAGGCCGCGTTCGGCGCCTCAGACGCCAGCGGCGCCTGGGACTGGAAGACGGCCTACGACGCCTGCGAGGCCGCGACCGTCCTGTTTCTGCGTAAATACGGAAAGGCGCTTTTCCGCAAAGCCGGATCGCCGGCTTCACGGCTCTCCGCGCTGTCCAAGATCGTCGGACTGTTGCCGACACATACGCGCCGATCGGAAGAGGCGCAGACCTTCCAGCAATTCTCAACGCCAGTCCCGTTGGGCCTTGCCGCGCTGACGGCGGCGACATTGACCTCGGCCGACCGGGTGCTGGAGCCGTCCGCCGGCACCGGGCTGCTTGGCGTGCTTGCCGAGATCACGGGCGCATCGCTCATCCTCAACGAGCTGGCCGAGACCCGCGCCGATCTTCTCGCCTCTCTCTTTCCGGCCGTGCCCGTCACACGCCTCGACGCCGCCCAAATCGATGACCATCTCGATCCGGCCGCCACACCGAGCGTCGTCATCATGAACCCGCCATTCTCGGTAATGGCGAACGTCAGCGGGCGGGTGGCCGACGCCGCCTATTGGCATATTGCGTCGGCGCTCGCCCGTCTGGCCGATGGCGGACGCCTGGTCGCTATCACCGGCGCGAACTTCTCTCCCGAACAGCCGGCCTGGCGGGACGCCTTCGTCCGCCTGCAAGGGCGCGGCCGTGTCGTGTTTACCGCCGCGATCGCCGGCTCGGTCTATGCCAAGCATGGCACGACCATCGAAACGCGCCTGACGGTGATCGACAAGCTGCCGGCCGAGCAGCCGGATCGCTTCCCTGATTCCGCGGGCGTCGCCCCGGATGTCGCGACCCTCCTGACCTGGCTGGAGCATCACCTCCCGGCACGGATGACCGTCTCGCTTCCCGAGCGAGCGCCAGCCTCGATCACGCCGCGCACAGTGCGGGGATATTTCGCCCGCGCGGCCAAGACGACGCCGCAGCGCCATATCGCGCAGCTCGAGGGCGTTCCGCTCGACTACGAGACGATCGACTGGACCCCTCCTGAAGCAGGCCGGCTCTCGGACGCGATCTATGAGCCCTATGCGCTCCAGTCGATCCGGATCGTCGGCGCACAGCCGCACCCGACCAAGCTCGTGCAATCCGCCGCCATGGCTTCGGTCGCGCCGCCGAAGCCGAGCTACCGTCCGACGTTGCCGCCACGCCTCGTCACCGAGGGCGTCCTCTCCGACGCCCAGCTCGAAACGCTGATCTATGCCGGCGAGACCCATGGCGATTATCTCGCCGGCGCCTGGACCGTGGACGAGACCGGCGACCTCGTCACCGCCGCGCCGGACGATACACCGAACGCCGTCCGCTTCCGCCGAGGCTTCATGCTCGGCGACGGCACCGGCGCCGGCAAGGGCCGCCAGTCGGCCGGCATCATCCTCGACAACTGGCTCCGGGGCCGGCGCAAGGCGGTCTGGATTTCCAAGTCCGACAAGCTGCTCGAAGACGCCCAGCGCGACTGGTCGGCGCTCGGCATGGAGCGCCTGCTGGTCACGCCCCTGTCACGCTTCCCGCAAGGCTCGGCGATCCGGCTGCCTGAAGGCGTCCTATTCACCACCTATGCCACGCTACGGTCCGACGATCGCGGGGAGAAGCTTTCGCGCGTCAAGCAGATCGTCGAATGGTTGGGCTCCGATTTCGACCGAGTGATCATTTTCGACGAGAGCCACGCGATGCAGAACGCCGGCGGCGGCAAGGGAGAGCGGGGCGATGTTGCGCCCTCGCAGCAGGGACGTGCGGGTCTCCGGCTCCAGCACGCGCTCCCGAACGCCCGCGTGGTCTATGTCTCCGCCACCGGCGCCACCACCGTCCACAATCTCGCCTATGCCCAGCGGCTCGGCCTTTGGGGCGGTGAGGATTTCCCCTTCGCCAACCGCGCCGAATTCGTGGAAGCCGTCGAGAATGGCGGCGTCGCGGCCATGGAGGTGCTCGCCCGCGATCTTCGCGCGCTCGGCCTCTACACCGCCCGGTCGCTCTCCTATGACGGTGTCGAATATGAGTTGGTCGAGCACGCGCTTACGCCCGAGCAGACGCGCATTTACGACGCCTATGCCGGCGCCTTCGCCATCATCCACAATCATCTCGATGCGGCGATGCAGGCCGCCAACATCACCGGCAGCGACGGCACGCTGAACCGGCAGGCGAAGTCGGCGGCCCGCTCGGCGTTCGAATCCGCCAAGCAGCGCTTCTTCGGCCATCTCCTCACCAGCATGAAGACGCCGACGCTGGTCCGCTCGATCGAGCAGGACCTGGCCGATGGGCACAGTGCCGTCATCCAGATCGTCTCGACCGGCGAAGCGCTGATGGGACGACGTCTCGCCGAGATCCCGACAGAGGAATGGAATGACGTTCGGGTGGACATAACTCCCCGTGAATATGTCTTGGACTATCTCGCCCATTCTTTCCCGGTGCAGCTCTATGAGCCGTTCTCCGACAGCGAGGGCAATCTGTCCTCGCGGCCGGTCTATCGGGATGGCCAGCCAGTCGAGAGCCGCGAGGCCGTGGCCCGCCGCGACGAGCTGATCGAACACCTCGCCTCGCTGCCGCCGGTCCCCGGCGCGCTCGACCAGATCGTCCAGCGCTTCGGCACCGACATGGTCGCCGAGGTCACCGGCCGCTCCCGCCGCATCGTCCGCAGGGGCGAGCGTTTCGCCGTCGAGACCCGCGCCGGCGCGGCCAATCTCGCCGAGACCGCCGCCTTCATGGATGACGACAAGCGCGTGCTCGTCTTCTCGGACGCCGGTGGCACGGGTCGGAGCTACCACGCCGACCTTGCCGCGAAGAACCAGCGTCTGCGCGTCCATTATCTGCTGGAGCCGGGCTGGAAGGCCGACGCCGCGATCCAGGGCCTCGGCCGCACCAACCGCACCAATCAGGCGCAGCCACCGCTGTTCCGGCCGATCGCCACCAACGTGAAGGCCGAGAAGCGCTTCCTCTCGACCATCGCGCGTCGGCTCGACACGCTCGGCGCCATCACGCGCGGCCAGCGGCAGACCGGCGGCCAGGGCCTGTTCCGCCCCGAGGATAATCTCGAAAGCGCCTATGCTCGTGACGCGCTGCGCCAACTTTACCTGCTGCTCGTGCGCGGCAAGGTCGAAGGCTGCTCGCTCGCCCGCTTCGAGACCGCCACGGGCCTGAAGCTGATGGATGACAACGGCATCAAGGATGATCTGCCTCCGATCACCACCTTCCTCAACCGGCTGCTGGCGCTGACCATCGAACTCCAAGGCATTCTGTTCACCGCCTTCGAGCAACTCCTCGCCGCCAAGGTCGAAGGCGCCATCCGTGCCGGTGTCTATGATGTCGGGCTGGAGACGCTCCAGGCCGAAAGCTTCGCCGTGGCCGATAGCCAGGTCATCCATACCCATCCGTGCACCGGCGCGGAAACCCGGCTGCTCACCATCACCCGGCGCGAACGCAACCAGCCGCTCGGTCTCGCCGCCGCGCTCGACCAGTTGTCCGATCCACGGGCTCGCCTGCTGGTCAACGCCCGGTCCCACCGCGCCGCCGTGCAGGTTCCGGCGCCGTCGATGATGCTCGACGACGGCGAGATCGAGCGCCGCGTCTGCCTGATCCGGCCGATGGAGCAGCAGTATGCGCCGCTGCGCATGATGGACGAGAGCCATTGGGAGGACGCCGACCGGGAGGCGTTCATTTCCGCCTGGAACGCCGAACTGGCCGAGGTGCCGGAATTTTCCGACAGCACGATCCATATCGTCGCCGGCCTGCTGCTGCCGATCTGGAAGCGTCTGCCGGACGAGTCGACGCGGGTCTATCGGCTCCAGACCGACGCCGGAGAGCGCATCATCGGCCGCCGTGTTTCGCCCGCTTGGGCGGCGAACGCCATCACGACCGGCGCACCGTCGCTCGGCCCCGATCAGGCCTTCGCCGCCGTGATGGACGGCACGGCCATCCTCGACCTCGCCGAGAGCCTGCAGCTTCGCCGCGTCCGCGTGATGGGCGGCCATCGTCTGGAATTGACCGGCTTCACCGACGCCATGCGAGAGCGACTGCGCGCCTATGGCCTGTTCAGCGAGATCATCTCCTGGAAACTGCGCTTCTTCGTCCCCGCCGACGCCGCCGGCCCGGCGGTGCTCGCCCGCGTGCTCGACACCTATCCGGTGGCGCGCATCGCCGAGCGGGAGGCAGCATGATGGCCCGTCACGACGCATCCGATCTGGTGCAGCGTCTCGGCCGGCAGGCCGAGGCGGTGTGCCGGCATTATCTCTCCAGCGGACGCCGCGAAGGTCGCTATTGGCTGGTGGGCGACGCGCGCAACACGCCGGGCCGCTCGATGTATGTCCGGCTCAAGGACTCGCCCAAGGGACCGGCCGGCAAATGGACCGACGCCGCCACCGGCGAACATGGTGATCTCCTCGACATCATCCGCGAAAGCTGCGGCCTGATCGATTTCAAGGATGTCGCGGACGAGGCGCGCACCTTCCTCAGCATGCCGCCGCCAGAACCGGAGCCGCACGCAGCGCAGCGTCGGACACCCGCGCCGCACGGATCAACCGAGGCAGCGCGGCGTCTCGTCCATATGTCGCAACCGATCGGCGGCACGCTCGTGCAATCGTATCTGCGCAAACGCGGCATTACGGATTTACGCGGAACCGCAAACCTGCATTTCCACCCGCGCTGTTATTATCGACCCGACGAGCATTCGCCGACCGAGATCTGGCCGGCGATGATCGCCGCCGTCACCGACCTTGCCGGTCATATCACCGGGGCGCATCGCACCTGGCTCGATCCGCGCACGCAGGACAAGGCGCCGATCGACACCCCGCGCCGGGCGATGGGCGACCTTCTCGGCAATGCTGTCCGCTTCGGCCATGGCGGCGAGGTAATGGCGGCGGGCGAAGGCATCGAAACGGTTCTGTCCATCCGGCAGGTCTTGCCCGACATGCCGATGCTGGCGGCGCTCTCGGCGGCCCATCTCGCCGCCATCCTGTTCCCGGACACGCTGCGGCGGCTCTACATCCTGCGCGACGACGATCCGGCCGGTGACGGGGCGCGCGACAGTCTGATCGAACGGGCGAACGCGGCCGGCATCGAGGCGATCGTCATCTCCCCCGAACTGGGCGACTTCAACGAGGATCTGCGCACGCTCGGCATCGACCAATCGCCACGACCTCGGCTGGGCGGTCGATCTCATTCCCGGCCTCAACACCATGGGTGGAGCGCCGCTACGAGAATGGCCAGCTCGCCACGACCGAGCGATGGACAGCGATCCTGACGATCGTGATCCAGACGCCGCGCAACGCCGACACGCTGCGGAAGAACCCGCTCGGAATCTACGTCAACGCCATCAACTGGTCACGGGAGCTTGGGCAATGAGGCCGTCTTTCCGTAAAGCCGGAACGCCGGCTTCACGCATTCATACCTATCCGCATCCACGCACCGGCATGCTGCCGATCATCCTGCTCGCCACCACGGCGCTCGCCGGATGCGCGACCACGCAAAAGCCGCCGGAGATCTCCTACGACAACGCCGTTCCGGCAACGCAGACGGTCGACCCGCCGGCGCCAGTCACCGTCGTGGAGTTACCGCGGCCGCTGCCGCTGCCCGGCCAAATGAAGCCGGTCGAACGCTCCCGGCAAGCGCCGGAGGCGACCGATCCCGCCGCTCGCGTGAACCAAGCCAATGCCGCCGCGCGCGTCCAGCCCGTGCGCGACGGCTTCATCAATTCGATGCAGGTCTATCCGTTCACGCAAGGGGCGCTCTATCAGGTCTATACCGCCGTGGGCCAGATCACCGACATCGCGCTCCAGCCCGGCGAGCAGCTCGTCGGCTCCGGACCGGTCGCTGCCGGCGACACCGTGCGCTGGATCATCGGCGACACGCTGAGCGGCTCGGGCCCGACGCAACAGGTGCATATCCTGGTCAAGCCGACCCGGCCGGAGCTGATGACCAATCTCATCATCAACACCAGCCTGCGCACCTATCATATGGAACTGCGCTCGACCGAGCGCACCTATATGGCCTCGGTCTCCTGGCAGTACCCGCAGGACCAGCTCATCGCCCTGCGCCGCCAGAACGCGCAAGCCGAGGCGACGCGGCCCGTCGCCACCGGCGTCGATCTGACCAACGTCAACTTTCGCTACGCGATCGAAGGCGACCGCGCGCCGTGGCGTCCGCTGCGCGCGTTCGACGATGGACAGCAGGTCTTCATCGAATTCCCGCGCGGCATCGGCCAGGGCGAGATGCCGCCGCTCTTCATTGTTGGTCCTGAAGGCGACACGTCCGAACTCGTCAACTACCGGGTACGCGGCAATTACATGGTCATCGACCGGCTCTTCGCCGCAGCCGAGTTGCGCTTCGGCGCGGGCCGCGAACAGAAGCGCGTCCGCATCGCCCGCACCGACGGGAGGCCGGCATCGTGAGCGACACCGATTCCCGGAACGAGGATGAGCCGGAGGATGGCGCTCGGCCGTTGACCGGCGAGCCAGCCGGTCCGTCAGCGATGCGGTTGCGCCCCGAGCCGCCGCGCGTGACGCGGCTGTCCCGCAAGGTGCTGGCCGGCATTGGCCTGGTCGCCAGCGTCGGTATCGGCGGCGCGCTCGTTTACGCGCTCCAGACACGCGACGGCGGCCGTCCGGCGGAAGAACTCTACTCGACCGAGAACCGGCCCACGGCCGATGGCGTCGCTGGCCTGCCGCGCGACTATAGCGGCGTTCCCCAGCTCGGACCGCCTTTGCCTGGCGATCTCGGGCGCCCGATCCTGGGCGCACAGAACCGGGGCCAACCCGTGCCGGCGCCCGGCGTCGTATCGCCCAATCCTGGCATGAGCCCCGAAGAACAACGCCGCCTGCAGGAACTCGAGGCCGCGAGAACGGCCCGGCTGTTTGCGTCAACCGAGACGCGCTCCGTCTCGCCAGCGGCGCCTGGGCCCACTGCAGCCGCCCCAAGCGTGCCCACCATGCCCGATCTGACCGGCCTCGCTCTTGCGCCGCAACCGGAGACGCCGACCGCCCAGGATCGGCAGAACGCCTTCCTCAGCGCCGCAGTCGATCGGCGCACAGTCTCGCCCGATCGCGTGGCGGCGCCGGCGTCCCCCTATGTGCTGCAGGCGGGCGCGGTGATATCGGCTGCGTTGATCACCGGCATTCGTTCCGATCTGCCGGGACAGATCACCGCCCAAGTGACAGAGAACATCCATGACAGCCCGACCGGCCGTATTCTGCTCGTGCCGCAGGGCACACGCGTCATCGGCCAGTACGACAGCAACGTCCAGTTCGGGCAGAGCCGAATTCTGCTGGTATGGACCCGGCTGATCTTCCCGAATGGCCGCTCGATCATGCTGGAGCGCCAGCCCGGCGCCGACGCCGAGGGCTATGCTGGTCTGCAAGACGGCGTCGACTATCACTGGTGGGGTCTGGCCAAGGCGGCGGGTTTGTCGACCCTACTCAGCATTGGCTCCGAGCTGGCCATCGACGACGACGACGGGCTTCTGCGCGCTATCCGCAACGGCGGACAGGACACCTTCAACCAGGCGGGCCAACAGATTGTTCGGCGCCAGCTTAATGTGGCGCCGACCCTGACCATTCGGCCCGGATTTCCCGTGCGCGTAATCGTCACGCGGGACCTATTGCTCGAGCCATACGGAGGGTCGTGATGTCCAAGCTAAAATTGAGCGGTGTGCCGGACAGTAAGCCGGTGAAAATCACCGTGGAATTGCCAGCGCAGGTCCATCGGGATTTGCTTGCATATGCGGATATTCTTGGGCGAGAGACTGGGCAACCCATTCCTGACGCTGCCGTGCTTATCGCACCTATGGTCCAGCGCTTTATAGAAACAGATCGAGGATTTGCTCGGGCCCGCCGCACGGAGCGATGAGCGACGCGAATAGCAGGTAAATGACAGATCCAGCGCCAACTGCCGGCCTCGATCTCGCCAGCGATCGCGCGATCGAAAGCAATCGACGCAAGACTGGATTGGAATTCTTAGAAGACCACATTGCGCTCGATTCTAAGACATCCCCGTCGCCTAGGATGGGCCGGATCACCACGCCGGGCATCTCCCGTCCGAGCGAAGAATTGCTGACAAGCGTCAGACCGTAGCCGATCGCCACGAGATTCATGAGGCCCTCGCGCCCGACGAACTGAATCTTGACATCGGGACGGAAGCCAAGGCGGGCAAGTCGCCGCACCAGGTAATCGTGAATCTCCGGGCCTGGACCTCCACTGGAGACAATGAACGCCTCATGCTGCAGTTCTTGCCAGGTCAAGCCCTCGCGGCGTGCCAGATCATGGCCTGCCGGCATCGCGACCAAGACACGCTCTGACCAAAGCAACTCGGTCGCATATCCTGGGATATTCGGAATTCCGGTTGTGAACGAAACGTCTATCTCGCCTATGACGAGGTAGTGCAGGCTCTCCCTCGCGGTCGCCTCCTGCACGATCACCTCGACGTGGCGGTATTTCTGTCGAAAGGCCGTTAGCACATCGCGAAGGAAGCCTGAATTGAGCGAGGAGAGAATGCCAACGCGAACGATGCCGCGCTCTCCCCGGCTTGTCGAAGCGGCCATGTGGATCGCACGGTCCAGATGATCGATGCCTTTGATTGCCTCCGCTAGAAACCTTTCGCCCACGAGCGTCAGGGACACGCCCCCCGGCGTCCGGCAGAAAAGCTTGAATCCCAAACGGCTTTCCAGAATGTCGATGCGGCGACTGACGGACGCCTGGGAAAGGCCGAGAAGCGTGGCCGCCTTCCTGAAGCTTCCCTGCTCGGCGGCGATTACAGCATATCGAAGGAACCGAAGATCAAGGGCTACGTCCGGCACTACGCCTGCCTCCAGGCAAGCAGGCGGAGCGCGTTGAACACGACGAGCAAAGTCGAACCTTCATGCATGGCGACCGCTGGGCCGATACCGAGCCCGAAGATCGTGGCCGGCACGAGGATCGCCACCACACCGAGGCTAACGAAGACGTTCTGGCGGATGATCGAACGTGTTCCCCGGCTGAGCCCGACCGCGAAAGGAAGGTGGGCCAGATCATCGGCCATCAGGGCGACATCAGCAGTTTCGAGCGCCACGTCCGATCCGGCGGCGCCCATAGCGATACCCACCGTCGCGCTCGCCATCGCCGGGGCGTCGTTGACCCCATCGCCCACCATCGCCACCCGCGCCTCGGCACGCAGTTTCTTGATCGCCTCGACCTTGTCCTCGGGCAGCAGATCGCCCCAGGCTTCCTCAAGGCCGACCTCCCGCGCAATCGCATCGGCCGCGCGCTGGTGGTCGCCGGAGATCATGATCATCCGGTGAATGCCGATCGCACGCAGCTTCTCGAGCGCGGCACGCGCACCCTCGCGCGGCGTGTCGAGCAGACCGATCGCGCCCAAATCACGGTCCCCCTGGCGCACGACCATGCTGGTCTGTCCGGCCTCATGGAGCCGCTCGACGGCCTCCGCCATCGCTGGGGACAGGGGGGAGATCCCGGCGGAGCCGAACATTCCCGGCTTACCGATCAGAACCTCATCTTCGCCCAAAACAGCCGATACGCCGCGGCCGGTGAGGCTTTTGAGGCTTTCAGCCTTAGGAACAGGGTAATCCCCGAGCTGTTCTCGCCCGTCCCGCGCTATGGCCTGCGCCAAGGGATGATCGCTCAGACTTTCGACCGCCACCGCGACGGCCATCAGGTCCTGCTTGTCTACCCCCGGTGCGGGGACGATCTGCTGAATGCGCGGCTCACCCTTGGTCAGCGTGCCGGTCTTGTCGATCGCGATCGCATCAAGCGATCCGAGCAGTTCCAGCGGGGCTCCGCCCTTGATTAGAACGCCTCCTCGCGCGGCGCGCGCCACGCCGGAGAGGACGGCGCTGGGCGTGGCGATCGCCAGCGCGCAAGGGCTGGCCGCAACGAGCACCGCCATCGAACGATAGAAGCTGTCACGGAATGGCTCGTCGACGACGACCCAAGCGAACAGCAGCACGAAGGCGAGCGCCAGGACCGCAGGTACGAAGAAGCGCTCGAACCGATCGGTGAAGCGCTGGGTCGGCGACTTCTGCGTTTCGGCCTCGCTGACCATCTTGACCACTTTGGCCAGCGTGCTCTCGCTCGACAGACGTGTGACCTCGATTTCGATGAGACCGCTGCCGTTGATCGTGCCGGCGAAGACACGGCTCGCAGCATCAACCCGATCGGGATTTGCGCGCGCCGCCGTCTCATCGGCGACCGGCTGCTTGTCGACCGGAATGCTTTCGCCGGTCACCGGCGCCTGGTTGACGGCGCTCGTGCCCCTGATGACGAAGCCATCGGCTGCGAGGCGCTCGTCGGGTTTGACGATGACGGTATCACCGAGCTTCAGGTCATCGACGGAGATTTCTTCCGTCGCGCCATCGGGCCGCCGGACGAGAGCGGTGCGCGGCGCGAGGTCCGCGAGCGCCTCGATCGCGCGCTTCGCGCGGCCCATCGCGTAGTGTTCGAGCGCGTGGCCGAGGCTGAACAGGAACAGCAGCAGCGCGCCCTCCGCGAACGCGCCGAGCGCCGCAGCGCCGGCGGCAGCGACCAGCATGAGAGTATCGATCTCGAATTTCCGCAGCCGGAGATTGTCGATCGCTTCGCGCACCGTGAAGAAGCCGCCGAAGCCGTAGGCGCCGATATAGAAGGTGGTTGGCAGCCACACGGGCGCCGCCGCCACCAGTTTGTCGATCGCAAAGCCGAGCGCCAGCAAGGCCCCGCAGGCGAGCGCGAAGATCAGTTCGGTATTGGGACCAAGAAACCCGCCATGGCTATGATCGTGATCGTGACCACCGTCGTGCCTGTGGCCGGCTTTCTCATCATGCGCGCCCGCACCATGATCGTGGCCGGCATGCACGTCCTTCGAAGGACTGTTTGTCCGTTTGTCCCGCCTGACCCCCAATCGCGACAGCGCATCAACGATCTCGTCTTCGGAGACCTGTTCACGGTCAAACTCCACGCGCACCAGGCCCGAGGCATTCGCGTCGGATTCGAGCACGCCCGGTATGGCGCGCAGTTGCTCGCTGACCGTCCGCGCTTTTCGTTGATGGCCGATCCCGCTGACCGGCCACAGCGCATGACCGTAGCGCTCGGCAATCGCAGCTCCCGCCGCGCGAGCGATGTCGCGGATGCGCAAAAGCGACAGCGTGTCGGCATCGTAATGAATGCAAAGCCGTGCGGGCTTGTCCCCTTCCGCCGGTACGACATGCGCCTTTTCGATGCCTGGGCGCGCCGAGAGATTGGCTGTCAGCCGAGCCACACAGGCGTCATCGGCATCGGGGATGTCGGGTAGGATAAGCGGGATTTCGAGTTGAACCTGGTCCGTCATGAAAACCTCCTCAATGTTTGCGCGGGCCTCGTTCAGCGCCCGTGCCGAGGAGCATGGGCGCTTCCCGATCAGGGAGGCGGACGCCCGTTCTGTGGCTGACCGGAGCCAGCGCGTTGGCATACTTGCGTTTTCGCGTCGGGGCGGATGACGACCACCCAATCACTGGAGATCGAGAGGTTCATGGTGTCGCCGAAATAGGTGACGCCGGCCGCGGGCGCGGTCAGGCGTTCGGTTTCACCATCAGGCAAAATCGCGGCCTCGACCGTCAGACCGTCATCGCCGAGAAATTCGACGCGTACCTTCGTCCCATTCGCGCAGACGAAGCTATGTGTTCCGGCGAGCATGGCACTGCCAGCGTCGGAGCTTTCGGGCGAACAGCCCGCGTTGGCCGCCAGCAGCAACAGGGATGCCAACGGGAGGCACGGCCGCCGCCGTTTCAACGCCCCGCCGTGACACTGGCGGCTACAAACTTTCGCCGTGAACGAGGGGGCAGAACGTCCACGGCGCGGGCCCTTCTCGCACAAACACGCATGAGGGCGTTGCGCTTGTGGGGGACCATTTCCGATGCCGTCGAGAAGGCTAAGCCGGCGCTGCCGGGTACGACAGGCGTTGCTCTCGATGGCGCGATCTGTCGGTGCTGGGATCACATAAGCTCCTCGAAAATGAGCAGCCCCAGGAAGCCCGCGAAGAACATGCCGGTGACCAGCGGACTGTCCGGACATTCGTGGGCATCGACGAGCAATTCCTCGGTTACGAGATAAAGGAGCGCCATGAGCCCAAAGCTCAGGAAGGCGACGATGATCGGCTGCGACAGGGTCGCTACCGGCGTCGCCAGAACCGCGCCGAGAGGCAGCAGCAAACCGATCGCGGCAACGACGGCCACCACCTTCCAAGCTGCACGGAAGGACTTACGAAGGTCGCTCGTGAGGGTCAGCCCAAGGAACAGGACCTCCAGCGTCAGCGCGATCGTCAGCAGAATCCCTGCCTTCTCGCCTGCGAGAAAGGCAAGGCCCAGCACCAGCCCATCGACGAGGATGTCGATGGCGACAGCGCCAATCATCGCCAGAGATCCGGTGGCTCTCTCTTCGAGAGCCTTCAGTAGCAGCATGGCGGCGACGCCGACCGTCCCGCCCACCAGGGTCGCGACCGGGGCCGCGTCGTGCTTGATCTGCGGCAGGATTTCGGTCGCCGCCGCCGCGAACACCACGCCGGCCGCCAGATGCTGCATGGCGCTGATAAAGCGCGCGCCAGGCGTTCGCAGGAGGGAAACGATCGCGCCGACAATGACGGCCGCGACAGGCATGATCGTGTAGGCGAGCGCTGACATCAAACCCGCTTCCGCAGGCAGGGCGCCGCTGCACGTCCGACGGCTATTTCAGCTTTCCCTGGGAATACCGGGCAATGGTGGAACCTCGCTTGACATGCGCGGCCAGGGACTTGTCCGTCGCAGTCAGCATTCTGTGCAGCCCGCGCCGAAAAAACGGCACAAAAGCCAAGGCCAGGAGTCCGGCATAGCGCGTGGAATGCACGACGCAGGTGCCGTGCGCTTCCTTGGAGACGACAAAGCTCTCCTCGATCTCGAGCAGCCATGGCACTCCGATGCGCCAGGCGATGGCATGGTGACGGTCGAGCTTGGAGAGTACCGCTTCCGCCGAAAAGCGTGGCCGGCCCCGTCTCCGGTGCGTGTAGGTGAGCTTTCGAGGGTCGTTGGGATCGCGCTTGAGCATTACGAACGGATGCCAGTCCTGACAGCGTTCGACGTCCGCGAGGAGCCGCCATGCCCGCGCAAGGGGGATGGACAGGTGGAGGGAATGGTCGAGCGTGAACATGGGAATGCGCCTTGTGGCTGTCACCCGCGCAGCGGCCCGCAGGGCGCGCGGACAGGCGACCGGGGGAGCTGAGCGCGATGGGCGGAATCGCCCATCGCGCCTGGCCCGCTGCATCGATCGCAGCAATCACGCCTGCACGCCGGCAGCGGCTCGCAGGGCCTTGCCGCCGATGACCTCGACGGCTTCCAGCGTGATGATCCCGATGTCGGGAACATCCGTCAGCAAGGCGACAAACGCCCGCAGCGCGTCCTCGACGTCGATGATTTCGATGACCACCGCGCGGTTGCTTTCGAGGACATGGCGGCGATGGAGCTGCGCCGAGCCGCCAAAGCCCATCAAGGCTTCCAGGACGGTCACGCCGGCGATCTTCTGATCGCGCGCCAGCGAGGCGACATATTCGAAGACCTTGCGGTCGCCGATATAGGCCGCTTCATCGGTGTAGATGCGCAGCAGCTTCTTGCCGTTCTTTTCCATCATGCCTCTCCTTCAGCGGCTGCCGGCTGCTCACCGGCCGCCGGTTCTGATTTTCTTCTCTTCCATTGGATGTTGAGGCCGAGGACGACCTTGGCGATCGCCGGCAGCACCAGCAGCGTGAGGATGGTCGCCGCGATGAGGCCGCCGATGACGGTCGTCGCGAGCGGCTTCTGGACCTCGGCGCCGGTGCCGTGCGCGAGCGCCATCGGCACGAAGCCGATCGCCGGCACGAAGCCGGTCATCACGACCGCGCGCATCTTTTCGGCCATGCCTTCGCGAATGGCCTCGGGCAGCGCGACCCCTGCCTCCAACCGCTCGCGGATGGCGGTCATCACGACGAGACCGTTGAGCACGGCGACACCTGCCAGGCAGATGAACCCCACCGCCGCCGACACGGAGAAGGCAATGCCGGTCATGGCGAGGGTGAACACGCCGCCGGCAAGTCCCAACGGGACTGCGAGGAACACAGCCGCGGCACGGCCGAACCCGCCCAGCGCCATGTAGAGCAGCCCGAAGATCGCCAGGAAGCAGAGCGGCACGACGATCGACAGACGGTCGGCGGCGGCCTGGAGATTCTGGAACTGTCCGCCCCACTCCAGATAATAGCCCGCCGGCAGCTTGACCTGCGCCACCTTGGCCTGCGCCTCCGCGACGAAGGAGCCCGCGTCGCGGCCTTGCAGGTTCGCCTGGATCACGACCCTGCGCTTGCCGTTCTCGCGGCTGATCTGGTTCAGCCCTTCGGTGAACCTAATCTGGGCGACCTGCGACAATGGAACCGAGCTGCGCGCATGGCCTTCCTCCTTGGGCAACATCACCGGGAGCGCGAGCACATCATCGAGGTTGACCCTCGTGGCGTCCGGCACGCGCACGGTGATGTCGAAACGCCGGTCGCCCTCGAACAGCAGCCCCGACGCGCGGCCGCCCATGCAGGCGGCCACGGTATCGGCAACCTCCTGAACGGTGAGGCCGTACCGGGCGATGGCCGCGCGGTCGAACCGGACGTCGAGCGTCGGCGCACCGCCGGTCTGGTCCGCCTTGACGCTGGAAGCGCCGGGGATCGACTGGAGCACGCGCACGATTTCGTTGGCCGACGCCGACATCTTGTCGAGATCGTCACCATAGAGCTTGATGGCGACATCGCCGCGCACGCCGGCGATCAGTTCGTTGAAGCGCAACTGGATCGGCTGGCTGACCTCATAAAGCTGGCCCAGCTTGCTGCCAGCCGCCTTCTCGATCCGCTCGATCACGTCCGCCTTGGACTTGACGTCCTGCGGCCATTGATCCTGGGGTTTCAGGATCACGAAGCCATCGGAGACGTTCGGCGGCATCGGATCGGTCGCGACTTCCGCCGTGCCGGTTTTCGAGAACATCAGCTCGACTTCGGGCAGCTTGGTCACGGCTTTTTCAACGCCGCGCTGCATGGCCACCGATTGTTCGAGGCTGACCGAGGGCACGCGGGTCGACGCCAGCGCCAGGTTCTTCTCGTCGAGCTGCGGAATGAACTCCGAGCCCAGCAATCCGAACACCGGCACTGCGGCGAGGAAGAAGGCCAGCCCGCCGAAGATGAACGGCCAGGGCCGTGCGATCGCCTTGTCGAGCAGCGGCAGATAGCGCTCCTTCGACTTGCGGATCAGCCAGACGTCCTTTTCGGCGACCTTGCCCCGGATAAGCAGGGCGACCAGCGCCGGAACCAGCGTGATGGCGAGGATGAACGCCGCCACCAGCGCGAGCATGATGGTGATCGCCATGGGCGAGAAGGTCTTGCCCTCGACCCCGGTGAACATCAGCAGCGGTGCGAAGGCCAGCAGGATGATCGCCTGACCGAACACGGTCGGTTTGATCATTTCCTGACTGGCGTGCATCGTCTCTTCGAGACGCTCGCGCAGGCTGAGCAAACGGCCTTCAAGTTCCTGGCGGTGCGCGAGGCGGGCCAGGCAGTTTTCGATGATGATCACCGCACCATCGACGATCAGGCCGAAGTCGAGCGCGCCGAGGCTCATGAGGTTACCCGGCACCCGGAAGGCGTTCATGCCCATCGCCATCATCAGGAAGGAGAAGGGAATGACGAGGACGGCGATGATCGCCGCCCGCCAGTTGCCGAGCAGCAGGAACAGCGACGCGGCCACCAGAAGAGCGCCTTCGGTGAGGTTGCGCTCGACAGTGCCGACCGTGGCATTGACCAGCTTCGCGCGATCAAGCACCACCTTGACCTCGACACCTGCCGGCAGGGTCGATTTCACCTGGTCGAGCTTTGCGTTCACCGCCTGAGCCACGACGCGGCTGTTCTCGCCGATCAGCATCAGGGCCGTGCCGACGACCGCTTCCTGGCCGTTCATGCTCGCCGCGCCCGTGCGCAGATCGCCGCCTATTCTCACATTGGCGATCTGGCCGACCGTGATCGGAACCCCGCCGCGCGTCGCGGCGACGGCATTGCGGATTTCGTCGATCGAGCGAATGCGCGCGTCCGCACGCACCAGATAGCCCTCGCCGCCGCGATTGAAGTAGTTGGCGCCGACCGCGAGATTGGCGGCTTCGAGCGCTTCACCCAGTTCGGTATAGGAAATGCCGTAGCTCGCCAGCTTGACCGGATCAGGCTCGACCACGAAGGTCTTGGCATAGCCGCCGATCGAATCGACCCCGGCCACGCCGGGAACCGTGCGAAGCTGCGGTCCGATGATCCAGTCCTGCACCGTGCGCAGATAACCGGCCTTCGCGACTGTGTCGGTAAGACGGGCGCCTTCGGCCGTCAGGTAGCTGCCGTCGGACTGCCAGCCGGGCTGGCCGTCGACCTTCTTCGCGCCTTGCCCGTCGGGATGGGTGTAGCCGACCGTGTACATGACGACTTCGCCGAGACCCGTCGTCACCGGCCCGATCTGCGGTTGCACGCCCTGAGGCAGATTTTCCTGCGCCTGGATGAGCCGCTCGCCGACCTGCTGCCGGGCGAAATAGAGATCGGTCGAGTCCGAGAAGATCGCCGTGACCTGGCTGAACCCGTTGCGCGATAGCGAGCGCGTGGTTTCCAGGCCTGGGATTCCGGCCAGTGCCGTTTCGATGGGATAGGTGACGAGCTTTTCCATTTCGACCGGCGACAGGCCGCGGTCGACTGTGTTGATCTGGACCTGGTTGTTGGTGATGTCGGGAACCGCGTCGATCGGCAGCTTGGTGAGTTGCCACACGCCAAGACCGGCGATTGCGAGGAAGAGGAACAGCACCGCCCACCGCGCGCGGACGGACAATGCCATAAGGGATGCGATCATGGCTTATTCCTCCTCGCCCGCGCCCTTGCCGAGTTCGGCCTTGAGCAGGAAAGCGTTGCGGGTGGCGACCGTCGCGCCGGACTTGAGCCCGGAGACGATCTCGACCCGGCCTGCGCTGCGCTGACCGAGCGTTACGAATTGCGCGCGAAAGCCTTGGGCCGTGCGGAGGAAGACCGCGTCACGACCGTCGACGCTCTGCACGGCATCTTCCGGAACCACGATCGCGTTCGTCGGCGCGCCCTGGCTGGGCATGAGACGCACCCGCACGCCGAGGCCAGGCTGCAGGATGCCACCGGGCACTTCGACCAGCGCCGTCGCGGCGCGGGTTTCTCCGCTCAGAGTCGGCGTGACCGCACGAACCCGGCCGTCGACCGTCCGGCCGTCCACGAGTTCGACGACTGCGCGATCTCCCGCCGCGAGACGGGCCACATCGCCGGGATTGATTGCGGCCTCGACCTGGATCTTGTTTGGATCTGCAACCCGAAACAGCTCGGCTTCCGGCTGGACGTAAGCACCGAGGCTGACATTCTCGGAGGTCACCCGCCCGGCGATCGGGCTTGCCACGATAACACCGCGGCCGTCCTTGGTGACATTGGCTGCGCCAACCGATACTTGCGCCCGCCTCGCTTCGGCTTGCGCTGCGGCAGCTTCGGCTTCCGCGCGTTCGAGATCGACACGCGCCGAGACCTTCTGGTCGAACAGGTAGCGCTCGCGGGCAAGCGCCTTCTGCGCAAGAACAGCCCTGGCCGATGCTGCCGTGCGGTCGGCGGCGATCTGTGCCGCATCGCGGCTTTCGACGATCGCCAGCGCCTCTCCGGCGCGGACCGGATCACCGAGCCGTTTGAACACCCGCGTCACCGCGCCGCCCGCGCGTGCCGTGACCAGCGCTTCGCCCATGGGCGAGGCTGTGACCTGGCCTTGTGCGACGATCTCCGAGCCGAGGCCGCCAGCCCGAACGGTCTCGACGGCAATGCCTGCTTCGCGGATTGCGTCCGCCGTCATTGCCAGGCTGTCCGCCGGCGTCGCACTTTCGGTGCTGTTTTCGGCGGGAGCCGATGTCGCTGAAGGATCAGCCGTGCAACGCGCGACGCTGAAGCCGCCGATTGCCGCCAGCAGCACCGCGCCGGCGACACCGCCTAGGAGCCGTTTGTCCTGTGTTATCATTGAAAATCTCCGAAACGGATCGAGCAGCGGCCAATCAGGGGCGCGTTCAGCTCGGAATGGGGGATGGGGAAGGTGAGGATTGGCGAGGCGGGCGCGGTCACGGCGTTGTCCCCGCCGCGTCGGGCGCCGGTGTCGTCAGGTGCGCGAGGCGCGCCTCGGCATCGTGATAGGCCACCAGTGCATCGACGAATGCGCCTCTCGTGTCGGCTAGAGTCCGCTCCGCATCGAGCAGATCGAGTTGACTGAAGCGGCCTTGGGCATAACCGATCCTGGCGATGCGGGCCGCTTCGCTTGCTGCCGCGAGCGCGGGTCCGCCCGCCGAGCGCGCGGTTGCGGCCGCGTTGGCAAGGTCGGCCTGCGCGGCAGCGATCGCCTGTTCGGTATCGAGGACCGTGACTCGCCGCTTCGCGTCGACCGCCTGCCGTTCGGCCTGCGCCTGGCTCAATGCAGCACGACCACTGTTGAACAGCGGAAAGGGAATGCTGACCCCGAATACCGCCGCCGTGTCGCCGGTTGCGGACAGCCGCCGTGCCCCCGCACTTAGCGTTATGTCGGGGATACGCTGTGAGCGCGCCAGCCGAACTTGCGCGCTCGCTGTCGCGACGTCGGCCTCGGCGGCAGCCAGGATGAGCGTCCCCTCCGCCGAAGCAGGTCTTGCCGGACCATATCCGCCGATCCGGTCGAACCAGCCGGCATCCAATCGCCCCGCAACGGGCTCGCCGATCAGGCGTCCAAGGTTCTCCCGCGCAACGGCCGCCTCCCGCCGTGCCCGATCGAGCGCGACGTTGGCATTGACGCGCTGAACGTCGGCGCGCTGCTGTTCGATCGGAGAAGCGGCGCCGGCGGTTACGCGCGTGCTGGCCGCGCGAAACCCTTCATCCGCGAAGCCGGCGAGTTGACGCGCGATCTCCACCCGACGCTCGGCCGACGCTGCGGCGGTATAGGCCTGGGTTACGCGCTCGCGCAGATCGGCGAGCGTGACGGCCGCTTCGAGGCGCGCGCGCAGGCTGCGCGAATCTGCAACGGCGATGCGTGCTGACCGCTTGCCGCCCAGTTCGATCGGCAATGCCAGGCCGGTCGTGACCTCGGCGCTCTGTGTGCCACGATAGAGACCTGAGCCCGCGACGTTCTCGACCTGAACCTGGACTTCAGGATTGGGCCGGAGGCCCGCGACGGTGCGCGCCGCGCCAGCCGCGCGCACGCCAGCGTTGGCAGCCTCAAGGTTGGGTGAAGACGCTCCGGCCGCATCCAGGGCACGTTCGAGCGTATATGGGGGTGCCGAATCCGGCGGCGACGCGGCCGTCTGCGCCTGCGCGATCGACGCGCAGGACGCCACGGCCAACAAGGCCGCGACAAAGCGGTGCATGATTTAGAGACTCCTGACAGTTTCCAACAAAACCCCGGAAAATCGGGGCAAATGGACGCTGTCAGGCGCGTGGAGGGCGGTATGCGGGGTCGGTAGGCGCCGAAGGACCGTCCACGATCCTGGCGAAGGGCAGCAAGGGCGCGATCAGGCCGACAACGCGAACCCCGCAGTCGCGGGCGGGCTCGGCGATGTGATGGCCGTGACACGTAGCGTGATGATGCGGCGTGCCCTTGCCGGCATCGGACGGTACTTCGTCGCGGTCGCCGTCAAAATGCCCGAACGCTGAGGCGACCTTATCTGTGATACAGCCAACCGGCTCTGCCGCATGCGCCATCGCACCCGTTGTCAGGGACACCGAGAGCAGAAGTGCAAGGATGGCAGATAGCCAGCGCATGGCAAACCAGCTATCACGCATATGGCTGGGAAGCAAAAAATATTGTTGGCCCAAGTCAAGTTGATGGGCATAAAGTTATATCATATCAACTTTGAAGCCGACGCCTCGCCGCCGTCAAGCACCATGTCATGTGGTAAGCACTAGTCTCAACGATCTCTGTCCAATCGCTTTCACTACTGCTTGAGACATTCTACACATCTTCGAATGTATATCTGCAAGACACCCACCGATGAGTGATTTATATGCCGCCAAGTGATATCTTACCGGTATATGGCTAGGTGCAAACTTCTTGACGGCGATGGTGCGCTGCATCATAAGCGCCGGACGGCAATGGATTCCTGCCGGGCCTGATCGGGCCGAACCGCTCCATCGACGGAGCTGATGATTCCTACCTGTCGCCAACTGGCAACAAGGAGGAATCGTGCGCGCTACGTTCGCCAATCTGTTTGCATCGCTGAACCTCGCGGCTTTCGTGCGCACGCGGCATGACCACGCCTTGTCGGTGCTGCGCTGGACGATGCTCCTGGCGCCCATGGCGATCGCGGTCGGTGCCCTGTGCGCGGCCTTCCTGTGGAGCCTCGACGCCGCGACGAGGGCCCGGTTCGACCATCCCTGGCTGCTGTTTCTTCTGCCCATAGGCGGCGGCGCAATCGGCCTGCTCTATCATTGGTTCGGCAAGTCCGCCGAAGGCGGCAACAACCTCATCGTCGAACAGATTCACGAGCCGGGCGGGGGCGTGCCGCTGCGCATGACGCCGCTGATCTTCCTCGGTACGGTCGTTACCCATCTGCTCGGTGGCTCGGCCGGTCGTGAAGGCACAGCGGTGCAGATGGGCGGTAGCCTGGCGAGTTTTATGGCGCGCATGTTCCGGTTGGACGCGCCGAGCGTGCGCATCCTCCTCATGGCCGGGATCGCCGCCGGCTTTGGCGCGGTATTCGGCACGCCGCTAGCCGGCGCCGTGTTCGCGCTTGAAGTGCTGGCGGTCGGCCGCGTCGAATATGCCGCGCTTGTTCCCTGCCTGATCGCCGCGCTGATCGGCGACTGGACCTGCCAGGCGCTGGGCGCACACCACATCCTCTACGCCGTGCATAGCCTGCTGCCGGCCAGCAGCGGATTGCTGGCCGAGCCCCTGCTGCTCGCCAAGGCGGCGCTGGCGGGCGTCGCCTTCGGCCTTGCGGGTCTGACCTTTGCCGAAGCCAACCACGCACTGGGCGGTTGGTTCAAGCGTCTCGTGCCCTATGGTCCCGCCCGGCCGGTAATCGGCGGCCTTGCTGTCATCGCGCTCGTCTATCTGTTCGGCACACGGGCCTATCTCGGCCTTGGGGTCTGGTCGGCCATTCCGGGAGATCCGACCATCTCCAGCTTCTTCGGCCCGATCGTCTATCCCTGGAGCTGGGCGCTCAAGATGCTGTTCACTGTCGTGACCCTGAGCGCCGGCTATAAGGGCGGCGAGGTGACGCCGCTCTTCTTCATCGGCGCCGCGCTCGGCAACGCCTTGGCTGGACTGCTGGGCGTGCCGGTCGACCTGTTCGCCGCGCTCGGCTTCGTCGCCGTGTTTGCCGGAGCCGCCAACACACCGCTCGCCTGCACGATCATGGGTATCGAACTGTTCGGCGGCGCCTATGCCGTCCCGATCGCCGTCGCTTGTTTCGTCGCCTATCTCTGCTCGGGCCACAACGGCATCTACCTGTCGCAGCGCGTGGCGGTTCCGAAGCTGACCGGCAGCGACCTTCCGCCCGATACCACGCTGCGCGATGCGCGTGCGCTCCGCCCCGCCGCCGACCTTGCGCGGCTATTTCCACAACCCGCTTTCAGTCCTTCCAGGGAGACTTCCATGTCCGACAGTCATCATATCACGCCGAGCGAGATCGGCATGATCCGCATCTATCTCAAGCCCTCCGACAAGGCGCCGAAGGCAAAGCGCGGCTTCTGGTCGGACCGCTCCCTTTATCGGACGCTAGTCACCCAGGCCAAAGCCGATGGAATTATGAACGCGGTCGCCCACCACACACATTATGGCTTCAGCAATCACGGCCCGGTCCGTGCGAACGGAGCTGAACTATCCGATCCGCACCTCACCATGTGCGTCGAGCTGATCGGTGGCCGCGACCAGCTTGAAGGCTTCTGCCAGCGGCATGGCGATATGCTTGGCGATAAGGTCATCGTCTACAAACATCTCGAGCACTGGAGCGTCGGGCCCGCCGGGGTCCGCCATGAAGACGCCAGCGTCGAGGAACTGGCCGCCGAACCCGAAGCAGCCGCCTGATCGGTTGGAAGCGCGGAGGCGACGCGATGATGACCCAGGTCTGGTTGGCGGTGGGCGGCGCTGCAGGGACGTTGCTGCGCTATTGGCTCAACCTCCTGATGACCGCCTGGTTCGGCGAGAGGCTTCCGTGGGGCACGATCGTGATCAACATCTCCGGTTCGTTCCTGATTGGGTTGCTCGCCGCCCTGACCGAGCCGGGCGGGCGCTGGATGGCATCGTCCGATATCCGCCTGTTCCTGATGGTCGGCGTTTGCGGCGGCTACACGACCTTTTCGTCCTTCAGCCTACAGACGCTGATCCTGCTCCAGACCGGCGAGCCGCTGCGCGCGGCTGCGAACGTGGTTGGTTCGGTGACCCTGGGGTTGCTCGCGGTGTGGATCGGCTATGCCGCCTTCTCGTTTCTTCTCCATGGAAGCAGGAGCTGACCATCATGAAACTGCTCGCCATCCTGACCGGGCCCAACAGTACACCGGCCTGCCTCGACGCCGCTCTGCTGGCTGCACAAGCCTTTCCGGGCGCTACGATCGACGCCCTCCATGTCGTCGTCGACCCGGACCAGATCGTCGCGGCGGCCGAAGAAATCGATTTCCAGAAACTGCGCGAAGTCACCGAAGGGACGGCGCAAGAGCGGGCCGAAAAGGTCCACGCCGCCTTTACCGCGTGGCAGGAGCGAGGCGGTGACACCGCCCGGTGGCGCACCCATGTCGGCCCCGAAGAGGCGACGGTGAAGGGCGAAGCACAGGCGGCCGATGTCGTGGCGTTGGCCCTTGGCACGGGCAGGACGATGGATGCGGGCGACGCCTTCCATGCCGTGGTCTTCGAGACAGGCCGGCCAGTGATCGTTGCGCCGGCCGGCTGGCGCCGCGGCGCCCGTGCGCGCTTCGCCCATATCGCAGTCGGCCTTAGCGACAGCGAACAGGCGCGCCACGCGATCGAGGGCGCCGGGCCTTGGTTGCGCGCCGCCGAGCGACTGACGGCGATCCATGTGGGCGAACGTGACGACATTGCGCTCGGTCATGCGCGCCTGCTCGCCGAGGCCGGAGTGGAACCCGAGATGCGGGTCGTAGCGAGGCGCAAGGACATGGATCTCGGCAGCCAGATCGTCGCCGAAGCCAATGAGGCCGGCGCGGATCTGCTGGTCAGTGGCGCCTATCGGCACAATGAATTCGTCGAATGGATCATGGGCGGTACCACGCGTCACCTGTTGCATGCCGCCAATCTGCCTTTGCTGCTGTCGCACTGAACGGGGACGACAAATGTCCGCCAGGCACTCGATCAATCACGTTACGGCCCAGGAAATCCTCGATTCACGCGGCAATCCGACGCTGAGTGTAACCGTGATACTCACGGACGGAACGAGGGGAACCGCGTCGGTGCCGTCCGGAGCATCGACGGGCGCCAATGAGGCCGTCGAACTGCGCGACGGCGACCCCAACCGCTTTGGCGGCAAAGGCGTGTACAAAGCGGTCGCCAATATCGAACGGGATATCGCCCCTGCCATCCAGCACATGGACGTCTGCGATCAGAAGACCGTCGATCGCTGCCTGATCGACCTCGACGGCACGCCGGAAAAGTCGCGTCTTGGCGGCAACGCGATCATCGGCGTGTCGATGGCCGTGGCGCGCACGGCAGCCGCCACACTAGGCGTCCCGCTGTGGCGGTCGCTGGGGGGTGCCGAGCCAACCCTGCTGCCGATGCCGGCTTTCAACGTCCTCAATGGCGGCAAGCATGCCGACAGCACCCTCGACTTCCAGGAGTTCATGATCGTGCCCGTGGGGGCGCCGAGCTTTTCCGAAGCGCTCCGGTACGGCGCCGAGACCTACGCGGCGCTGCGCCGTCTGCTGCATGAAAGGGGCTATCATGCGAGCGTTGGCGACGAAGGCGGGTTCGCGCCGGCGTTCGAGCATGCCCCGCTCCGGTCGGCCTGCGCCGTCATTATCGAGGCGATCGAACAGGCCGGCTATAAACCGGGCCGCGACGTGGCGATCGCGCTCGATCCCGCCGCCTCATCCTTTGGCGCGAACGGCCGGTATGATCTTTCGCGATCCGGTCAGATCGGCTTGTCCCGTGCTGAACTCCTTGCCCTGTATGCCGAGCTGATCGACGCGTTTCCGATCGTCTCGATCGAGGATGGGTTCGCGGACGATGACTGGCAAGGCTTCTCGCAGCAGACCGCCGCTCAGGGCGACCGTATCCAGATCGTCGGCGACGATATCACCGTCACCAATGCCCGCTACATTCGTGAAGCGACCGAGCGCCAGGCGATGAACGCCGTGCTCATCAAGCTCAACCAGGTCGGCACGGTGACTGAAGCGCTGGAAGCGATGCGCCTTTGCCGGGAAGCGGGATGGCGGACCATGGTCTCGCACCGCTCCGGCGAGACGGTCGATCCCTTCATCGCCGATTTCGCGGTCGCGACGGAGGCCGGCCAAATCAAGTCCGGCGCGCCGTGCAGGGGCGAACGGCTCGCCAAATACAATCGGCTTCTCGAAATTGAGCGCGCCCTAGGCGCCCGTGCATCGTTCGACAACCCATTTGCGTTGGCCGATGCTAGACGTGGATAGGTTGGCTCAGCCCGGTCGAGAATTCGCCATGCGATCAGGACTGCTTCACCAATTGATCGAGGATCGGACAGTCGGGGCGCTCGTCACCGTAGCAAGCCTCAGCTAACTGCATCAGGGTCGCACGCATGGCGTTGAGCGCCTCAGCTTTGCGGCCAAGATCCTCGGCGCGGGCAAGCGCCAGCGCCTTGACATCGGCGCTCGAACGGTTGCGGTCCTGCCAAAGGCTCAACAGGGCGCGTATCTCCTCGATCGGAAAGCCGAGATCGCGGGCATTCGCGATGAATCGCAGCCGATGCACGTCGCTGTCGGAGTAATCCCGATAACCGCTGTCGCGGCGCATCGGCGTCGGGATGAGGCCGATCTTCTCATAATGGCGGATCATCCGCTGCGAGACGCCGCTGGCCGCCGCGGCCTGGCCGATGTTCATGGTCTTACCTCTCCAGTCGAACCGCGTTCAGCCGCAGCGCGTTGACCACGACCGTGAACGACGAGAGCGCCATCGCCGCCCCGGCGAACATCGGGGAGAGCAGGACCCCGGCGACGGGATAGAGCACGCCTGCGGCGACCGGAACCCCGATGCCGTTGAACAGGAAGGAGAAGGCGAGGTTCTGGCGGATATTGGCCATGGTCGCGCGCGCGAGCCGCCGGGCACGGACCATGGCGACGAGGTCGCCCTTGGTCAGGGTCAGGCCGGCGCTCTCGATCGCCACATCGGTTCCCGTGCCCATCGCCACCCCGACATCGGCCGCGGCGAGCGCCGGCGCGTCGTTGACGCCATCGCCGGCCATGGCGACCCGCGCGCCCCTGGCCTTGAGATCGCGGACGATGCGCGCCTTGTCCTCAGGCCGCAGATCGGCGTGAACCTCGTCGATCCCGCCGATCGTCCGCGCAACCGCCTCAGCCGTCCCGCGGCTGTCGCCGGTCAGCATCACGATCCGCAGGCCCTCGGTGTGCAGCGACGCAATCGCCTCGGCCGCTGACGCCTTAACCGGATCGGCTACGGCGAGGAGACCCGCCGAATGCCCGTCAATCGCGACGAGCATGACCCCGGCGCCCTGAGCGCGATGCCGTTCGGCCGCCTCCCGCAAGGCAGCGGCGTCGGCGCCGACCCGTTCCATCTGGGCAGCGTTGCCGACCGCCACCGTGCGGCCGCCGACCGTGCCGCTGATCCCAAGCCCGGTCTGGGAGTCGAAGTCCTGGGCCTCCTCGATGGCCAGGCCGCGCTCACGCGCGCTGTCCAGAATCGCGCGGGCCAGCGGATGCTCCGAGCGCGCCTCGACTGCCGCCGCGAGCGCGAGCAAGTCGTTAGCCTCGAACCCGGCCATCGGCTCGACCGAGACGAGCCGGGGCTTGCCCTCGGTAAGGGTGCCGGTCTTGTCGATCACCAGGGTATCGACCGCGTCCAGCGCCTGCAGCGCCTCGGCGGTCTTGACTAGCACGCCGGCCTGCGCGCCGCGTCCGGTCCCGACCATGATCGACATTGGCGTCGCCAGCCCGAGCGCGCAGGGACAGGCGATGATCAGCACGGCGATGGCATTGAGCAGCGCATGGCCGAAGCGCGGCTCCGGCCCGACGAGCATCCAGACGAGGAAGGTCGCCAGCGCGATCAGCACCACCAGCGGCACAAACCAGCCGGAGATGCGGTCGGCCGTCGCCTGGATCGGCGCGCGGCTGCGCTGGGCCTCGGCGACCATGGAGACGATGCGGGCGAGCATGGTCTCCGCGCCGACCGCCTGCGCCTCCATCACCAGGCTGCCCGTGCCGTTCACGGTGCCGCCGGTCACCGGCGCGCCCGCCGTCTTGAGGACCGGCACCGGCTCGCCGGTCAGCATGGCTTCGTCGACCGACGAGCGCCCCTCCAGAACAGCGCCGTCGACGGGAATGGCATCGCCGGGACGAATGCGCAGCTGATCTCCCCGGACCACCTCGCTCAGCGGAACCTCGACCTCGACGCCATCCGGCCCGATCCGCCGCGCGGTCTTGGGCGCGAGGTTCATCAGCGCGCGCAACGCCCGGCCGGTAGCGGCGCGGGCGCGCAGTTCCAGCATCTGGCCGAGCAGCACCAGCGCGACCACCACGCCGGCCGCTTCGTAATAGACCGGGACCATCCCGCCATGGGCGCGGAAGCTGGCGGGGAAGACGCCGGGCGCAACGGTGGCGACCAGGCTGTAGAGGAAGGCTGCGCCCACGCCGATCGCGATCAGGGTGAACATGTTGTAGTGGCGGGACTTGAGCGATGCCCAGCCTCGCTCGAAGAACGGCCAGCCGGCCCAGAGCACGATCGGCGCGGTCAGGGCGAGCTGCACCCACGGCGACCAGGCCATCGGCACGAGATGCAGACCGAGCATCTCCGCCCCCATCGACACAAGCAGCAGCGGCACGGCGAGCGCCGCGCTCACCCAGAAGCGGCGGGTGAAATCGACCAGCTCCGGGTTGGGGCCATCATCGAGGCTAGGCTCCGCCGGTTCGAGCGCCATGCCGCAGATCGGACAGGTTCCCGGCCCGGGTTGCCTGATCTCGGGATGCATCGGGCAGGTCCAGATCGCGCCCGCAGGCGCCGTCGCCGCCCCTGTGTCCGGCGCGGGGTGGAGATAGCGGCCCGGATCGGCGAGGAACTTCGTTCGGCAACCGGCGCTGCAAAAATAATAGGTTTCGCCGTCATGCTTCGCGTGGTGCGGCGTGGCGGCCGGATCGACGGTCATGCCGCAGACCGGGTCCCTGGCGCCCGCCTCCGACCTGGCCGGACCGTGCCCCGCACAGCAGCTATGGGCTTGGGAATGCGCTGCGGGTGAGGTCTTGTCCATCGCCTTGTTCCTTTCAACGCCTCCCGATGTAAGGCTTGACATCATGTCAGGGTCAATAGGTCGCCGCGTCAGCCCGCCATCGGCGGAGCGAGCGTTCCCAGCCATCCGACGAGGCCAAGGATCAGGATGGCGAGGACGCCCTCCACGGACAGGCTTTGGCGGAGATGTGCGAGGGCCCGTCGAGCGTCCCCCTCAAAGATTGCGCGCTCCAGCGCCGGCGTGAGGCGGTAGCGGTTGAGGGCGGCGATCCCGAGCATGACCGCAAACAGCGCCAGTTTGGCGAGGAGAAGCCGGCCATAGGCCGACTGCCCCAGCGTGGCGATATGCGCGAGGCCGACCAGCAGCGCGCCGTTGATGAGGCCGGTGATGACGATCAGTCCGACGAGAATGCCGCCGGTGATCGCGAAGCCATGCAGCGCGCGACTGGCAAGCCGAACGCGCTCTATGTCCTGCGCGACAGACCTGGCGCTCACAAGCAGGAGGAAGGCGACGATTGCGCCCAACCACGCCCCCGCGGCGAACATGTGGACGATGTCGGCCGCAAGCTGGATTTGCCCTATGGCTCCTTCACCCGCCGCGCCGTGACCCGACCAGGCCAGCGTTGCGAGCGCGACCGCGCCGGCGAGCATGCACAGGATCACACCGCCTCGCGGCGCCCGGCTAAGCAGCATCGCGCCGCAAAGCGCGGCGGCCAGCGCGACGAGGCGAACCTTCAGGGCGAGGCCGAGGTCCGTTGCACCCAACACGTCGGCTATGAGTCGCCCATCGAACTGAAAGGGCGGCAAGCCCGCCATGGCGGAGACTTGGACCGCGAAGCCGAATACTGAAAGCGCGAGCCCGCATAGCGCGAGCCCCGCGATCGTTCCGGCCAGCGCAGGAAGCCGCCTCGCAGCCTGCCCGCCGCCCAGCGCATAAAGCGCAAACAGCGGAAGGCCGAACAACGGGCCGAGATCGACATAGAGCGCCCAGCGGATCGCGATGATCGCCGTCTCGCTCACGGCGTCATTTCACCGTGAAAGCGAAGCCGCCCTCCACCCGATGGGTGTCGGTGGACACGACATGCCAGGAGACCCGATAGCTCCCGGCGGCCAGCGGCCGCGCCAGGACCGCGGTCAGCGTCTTGCCATCGTCCGTCGTCGAGGTCTGGAAACCCGTGACCGCCATGCGATGATCGGGCATGCCCGGCATCCCCGTCATCATGATTTCCACGCCGGACAAACTCGGCATCAGCCGTTCGCTGAAGGAGAGCGTGATCCGGGAAGGCGGAGCGACGCTCGCGTCGGCAGCGGGTGTCGTAGCAAGGAGCTTGGGGTGGGCCAGCGCGGGCGATGCGATCAGGGCGGAGGCGACGACGGCGGTTCCGAAAAAGGTGCGAAGGGAAGGCATTGGCGAACTCCTTGAGGCTATTATCCGGGTTACGCAGTCATCGCGGCCGCCCCTCGAAATATTCGCATCGGGCCGACAAGGGTGATTTTGCAGGAATGCGTATTCTTGAGGGTAGAAGCGGAGATTGGACATGACCGACCTCGATCAAATGCTCGGCCGGGTGCGGGATGCGCCTGACCACCCCCGCCTCGCGGGACTGGATGGCAGAGTGATGGATGACCTTGCGTGCCTTCAGGCGACGCCAACGCCTGGCGTTCCCATGTTCGGCGTGGCGCTGACAGCCGCGCTGCTGATCGGCGTCGCCGCCTCCGCCTGGCCGTCAACGGGCGCAGATGCGCGGCCTGCGTCCCCGTTCGGCCCTCAGCTCGCGCTGGCGCCCTCGACCTTGCTCGAGACGCGGTGATGCGCGGGCGACGGCTTCTTCTCCTGGTTGTGCTGACTTTCGCCGCGGCGATCGCCGGCGTGGTGATCGGCCGCGTCTTCGTGGCGCCGGATCGTCCGGTGGAAAACGAACTGCACGAGGTGTTGCACCGCGATCTCCAACTCGACGCCGATCAGCAGGCGCGGCTTCAGGCGCTCGAAAGTAGTCACGCGATCCGCCGTCAGGCCCTCGAAGCGGAATTGCGCGCCGACAATGGGAGACTCGCCGAGGCGATCGAGGCCGAGCACGGCTATGGCCCGAGGGTCGCCGCCGCCGTGGATCAGTCCCACCAGGCGATGGGCGCTTTGCAGAAGGAAACGCTGGAGCACATCTTCGCCATGCGCGAGGTCCTGCGGCCCGATCAGAAGGCACGGTTCGATGCGGCGGTTGTTCAGGCGCTGACGGCCGAAACACGGTGACGATCTCGCTTCCCGGCTGCACCGACGGGGAGCTTGCCGCGCTGGCGCGGTCGGGCCGACAGGCCGCGTTCACCGAATTGATCCACCGCCACCAATCCTGGGCCTACCGGCTCGTGCGAAGCCATATCGGCGACGCCGACGAGGCGGTCGATGTCGTCCAGGCCAGCTTCGTTGCCGCCTTCGCGGCGCTCGACCGTTACGACACTGCTCGCTCCTTTCCGGCGTGGCTATCTCGCATCGCTATCAACAAATGTCGTGACTGGCGGCGGCGGCGCGCGGTCAGGAAGCTGTTCACCTTCGCGCGCCCGTTGGACGAGGCGCACGGCATCGCGCATGATGTTCCTCCAGTCGATCGCATCATCGACTCCCAGGCCGAACTCGCGCGAACGACGAAAGCTATCGCGTCGCTGCCCTCGGCCCTGAAGGAGCCGCTGATCCTGCGCACGATCGAAGGGCGGTCCGAAGCGGAGACAGCCGAAATACTCGGCGTCAGCCCCAAAGCCGTCGAGACCCGCCTCTATCGCGCCAGGATTCGTCTCGGCGAAATCTTGCGAAAATCCTGAGTGTCCTCCGGGCGCCCTGCGTAGTCCCGGTAGTTGCGGTATCGAGTAGAGACCCGAGGATGAATATGACCCTGAGCCGGCGCATGGTTCTGCGCGGCGGCGCCGCGGCAGGCGCCGGGCTGCTGCTGAACCCGTGGCTTCCTGCCTGGGCACAACCGATCTCGCCGGGTATCGCTCCGGCGCTTCCGACGGTGTCGGGTGAGGACATCACCCTGACGATCGCGCGCCACGAGATGGTGGTTGACGGCAAGCGAGCGAATGCGATCGGGATCAACGGCACGACACCTGGGCCGCTGCTGCGCCTTCGCGAAGGGCAGAATGTCCGCTTGAATGTGGTCAACGCGCTCGACGAGGATAGCTCGATCCACTGGCATGGCGTGCTGGTGCCAGCGCAGTTCGACGGCGTGCCAGGTGTGTCGTTTCCCGGCATCAAACCCCGGTCTCACTATCTCTACGAATTCCCGATCCGCCAGTCAGGGACCTATTGGTATCACAGCCATTCCGGCTTCCAGGAGCAGCTTGGTCATTTCGGCCCGATCATCTTCGACCCTGCCGGACCCGATCCCATCCAATACGATCGCGAACATGTGCTCGTGCTCGCCGATCACAGCCGGATGTCGCCCGAGGAGATCTTCCGCAAGCTCAAGGTCGATCCCGGCCACTTTAATTTCCAGCAACAGACGCTTGCCGGCCTGATCGCCGGCCGCGACCAGACCTTGAAGGACCGGCTCGCCTGGGGCCGCATGCGGATGGACCCGACCGACGTGCTCGACGTGAGCGGCAGCGTCTATACCTACATCGTCAACGGCCACGGTCCGCGGGACAACTGGACCGGCCTGTTCCGGCCGGGCGAGCGCGTGCGGCTGCGCTTCATCAATGCATCCTCGATGACCAATTTCAACGTCCGCATTCCGGGCCTCGAGATGACCATCGTCCAGGCCGATGGCCAGAATGTCCGCCCGGTAGCGACGGACGAGTTCCAGATGGGGGTCGCGGAAACCTACGACGCGATCGTCGTGCCCACGGAGGACAAGGCGTTCACGATCGTCGCAGAGGCGGTCGACCGCTCGGGCATGGCACTGGCTACCCTTGCTCCGCGTCCCGGCATGCGGGGCGAAGTGCCGCCGCTCCGCGAGCGTCCGCTCGCGACGATGAAGGACATGGGCATGGACATGTCGGCGATGCCCGGCATGGAGGGCATGACCATGTCCGTCTCCGGCATGCAGCGCGGCGCCGATCCGACCGCTGAGCAAAATGCCTCCGCCCGTCTCGCGACAGGCGGCCCGGCGACCCCCATGGCCGGCATGAATCATGGCGCCGTGGCGGGTAAGGACCACAGCAGCATGGCCGGCATGGATCACGGCGCCATGGGCGGGATGTCCCATGGCGGAATGGACATGGGCTCGATGAGGATGCGGGATTTCTCCAACGCGCCCCAGGTCGCGAAAACCCCCGGTGTGCAGACCATCTCGCCGATGCCGGTGGATCGCACCGGCGAGCCTGGCCAGGGCCTCGACAATGTCGGACACCGCGTCCTCGTCTATCGCGATCTCATGGCGCTCGAGCGCAATCCCGACGTGCGCGCGCCCTCGCGCAGCCTCGACGTCCACCTGACCGGCAACATGGAGCGGTTCATGTGGTCGTTCGACGGGATCAAGATGTCCGATCGCATGGAGCCGATCCCGTTCGTCGAGGGCGAGCGGGTACGGGTCACCCTCATCAACGACACGATGATGAGCCACCCGATCCATCTTCACGGGCATTTCTTCGAGCTGGTCACCGGCCATGGCGATCATGCGCCGCGCAAGCATACGGTGCTGGTCCAGCCGGGCGGCAAGGTCACCTGGGACGTCACCGCCGATGCTGTCGGCGACTGGGCGTTCCACTGCCACCTGCTCTACCACATGGCGGCGGGCATGATGCGGATCGTGAGCATCCGGCCGAAGGGAGAAACGGCGTGAACCGCCGTTCGCTGCCGCTCGCGGCCGCCGTGTCGTTCCTCGCGGCTGTTCCTGCCTATGCGCAGGACCACGCATCGCATGCGGGAATGGCCATGCCGGCCGATCCGGCTGCAACCACGCAACCTGAGACCGCAAGCACGAAGCCAGACGCGCTGGTGCCAGGTTCGAAAGACAGTCACGATCACAACGCGATGCCGATGGCGCAGCAGGGCGGAACGGCGATGGGCGGGACCGCGCTTCCGGCGGGCAACGCGCCCGCGCCGAAACCACCGATGGATCATTATGCCGACCGCCAGTTCCCGGTCGCCGACATGGCGCGGGCGCGCGCCGAGATGATGCGCGAGCAGGGCGGCCAGACGGTCTATCAGGCGATGTTCAACCTCGCCGAATATCAGGCGCGCGAAGGGCGCGACGGCTATCGCTGGGACGGCGAGGCATTCGTCGGCGGAGACATTCATCGTCTCTGGCTCAAGTCCGAGGGCGAGGGGGCGCTCGGCGACCGCCTCGAAAGCGGCGAGGTCCAGGCGCTCTACAGCCGCGCGGTCGGTCCCTATTTCAACCTGCAGGCCGGCGTGCGCCAGGATTTCGAGCAAGGACCGGACCGCACTTATGCGACGGTCGGGTTCGAGGGGCTGGCGCCCTACATGTTCGAGGTCGAGGGTGCACTGTTCCTGAGCAGCAAGGGCGACCTGTTGGGGCGGCTTGAGGGCTATTACGACCAGCGTATCACCCAGCGCCTCGTCCTTCAGCCCCGCGTCGAGCTCAATCTGGCGGCGCAGGAGGTGCCCGAGAACCGCCTCGGCGCCGGGCTCACCGACGCCGAGCTGGGCCTGCGGCTCCGTTATGAGATTACCCGTCAGTTCGCCCCCTATGTCGGCGTCTCCTATGAAGCGAAGACCGGGCGAACCGCGGATTTCGCGCGAGCGCGGGGTGAAAATCCGACCGGCACCAGCTTTGTCCTTGGCGTAAGAGCATGTTTCTAGCGTCAAAGATTTCCCCGGCCCCGCCTGCATTCAGTTCGTTACGCTTCGCGTTACTTGAAGCCGATGGGGCAATCCGCCGCTCGATAACCTTACGGATCGATCCATCGAAGGACGGCCTCGGCGGAGTCGGCCGGAGAGCTGTTAAAGCAGAAGGGAGCTTGCAGGGCTAACCGGTGAACCGCATTCAGCACCTTCTCGAAGTGAAGGAGCATATCTGTCGGCTCGCGCAATCCTGCTCCGATCATTACGCAGTCGAAACGCCGTGATCGTAGTGCTGCATTGATCGCCTCGGCAGAATTCGCCGACATAGCCTTCATTCGGCGGTTCGATCGAGCGAGCTGAAACCTAGCGGCTTGTGACCCATCTGATATGGCGACCACGCTCGATGAAGACGTGCACTACACCTGCGCTGTAGCGCTACGATAAGCTGGTCGTATTCAGTTTTCGTCCTAGCCCGGCCGAGCCGTGCCCTGCAGAGCGCATATCGTGGTGCGGTCACATGAACAGCCGATAGGGATAGACATTTCGCGGCAGGTCCGGGACGTTCGCTATCGTGCGGGCCAGTTTCTGCGAATAGCGAATGCTGACCGGCACAGGATCGTAGAGCGCGTCGTTATTCCAATCCATCTTCGTGAGGGCCAGCGCCTCATGTGCTATGAGTTCAAGCGGCCCGCTGCCCGCATGACGGATAAGCTGCAGCGGCCGGGGAATGCTCTTCTTGCCCTGATAGTAGTCGCCTTTGGTCGATACCTCGGGTGCATTGCCTGCTACCCACACTAGGGCAGAGTTACCTGTCCGGACTACCATCGTCCCGCGTGGGACGGGAAAGCCTGACGGCCGGGAGGGGGGTTTGTCGACCCCTGACTTGATGAGCCAGACGCCGCGCCAGCACGATGCCGAGCTGACCTCGACGCACTCTATTTCCGCAACACCGGCGAGAGCGTCGTACGCGCCCTCGATTTCGCCATCCTTGAAGGCCGTCGTCTTGTGAATGACCATGCGCTTTGGCAGGTTGCCGCCGTTGCGCCCTTGATAGAGTTCCAGGCTACGGGCGAGGACCGCGCGCATGTCATCGCGGCTGAGAAAAGGGTTCCTACGGGCTTCGGCAACGTCGGCCACTGGGTCCCTCGCTTCGAACGCAACGAACTGCATGCCGCCGCCGTCCATGTCAAAGACCTGCGAGCAGCACGTTACATAATGCGCGTCTTGCTGATCGCCGCGTAGGGCATAAGCCAACCCTATGTAGGCGGTATCGGTCGGCACGCCTTTCAGCGGCGCCAGCTTCCACGGCGTGCCCGCAGCTTTCACGTACAGTGCGGTCGAGAGACGCCACGCGAGCGAGGCCTTGTAGCTGAAGGTGAAGACGCGGTCGTTCAGGACCTGGGTCGGAATATTATAATTGGCGCCTAGAGCTTTCAGCACATCGTGCGCGTCAAAGAATCTTCCACGTGTCGCCGTGTCCCAGTTGTCGGGAAAGTGGACCAGCACGACGTCGAACTCGTTGCGCACGGCGTCGAGCCGACGAATGGCGGCATCCATGGCCAGATAGAGGCGATGATGCGCGTCGCCGTCGCCCGGCAGTTGGTCAAGCCGTTCAGGCCATTTGATATGCGCAGTTGCAGGGGCCGCCTCGAGCGCCACTCGAAATAGGCGCTCGAAACCAGGATATTCCGGCACATATTCGGATCGATCGGAGGGCCGATGCACGTTGCGCAACAGCTTCATGAGTTCGCCGCGGCGATGAAAAGCGCCCGCCGGCCCGACTGTCGCTATGCGCACACGAGGAGTATATCCGCTGAAAGACCCCTTCGAGTAGGGCCCATAGTTCACGAGCCCCCGAAGCGGATGGACATCGACTTGGGTCGCGTCCGATGGCGAAAACGACAGGTTCGGCTCATCCAAAAGCGTGAACGGCGGAAGCTCGGTGAGCGCCGGGTTCGCCATCATTTGCTCCTATCAAAATAGGCATGGTGGTGCGACGGGCGGCTGAATCCTGTTACTGGCGACACCTTGAACACGGCATCGATGCCCGTGCCTTCCTCAAGCCCGAAGACGCTTCGGGTCGTGCCTCCCGCTTCAGTGAGCAATTGCGCCCACGCACTAATGATACCGGCCCAATGTTTGTTATAACGTGGTGCCCAGCGCTCGCGACGCCAGTCACCGGCGGGATCACCCCGTCGCGTGGCTTGCATGCCCATATCGGCGGGCGATTCTTGGGCCGCATCCTCCGCACCATCGGCTTGCGAACCGTCCTGCCGAGGTAGCTGGACAAACGTATATGGCTCGAAGCCGCACCACCACTTGCCGTTGACCTGTTCGAGCTTGATGTGGACGCCCTCCTGAAAGGGGAAATCAAGCTTAGGCACGGTGCCGAAGAGATTTGACCCATAGGCATCGCGAAGGCGCGTCAGATCCTGTTGCTGGCGCCGTGCCCGCTCGGGGTCGTCTCCGTGGCGCGGCGCGGCGACAACAAGCGAATGCCCTGAACGCCGGAGGCGCGGGATGAGCGGGCGCCGTCGGGCAAGAGCGCGCGCGAGCGTGTCGTAGAGCAACCCCCTAGCCCAGCTATCCGCGGCCGGATCGAGGTCGATCGTTCCAGCGAGCGATGGACCAAGCGGAGCCAAGGCGTCCAGGATCTCTTGGTCCCGCCCAAATACCGCAAGCTCCCGCCCCAACGCGGCCGCCGTCGCTCGACATGCCTTCGCCTTGAAGATTTCGCGCACCTCTGCCGACGTCGTCGATTGACTGAGCATGATGCGCCTGGCCGCGGTCGGCATCGATTGGAGCAAAATTGCCGAATAGCGCAGCACTGGGAATGCCCGGGCTTTAGCATTTGGAATTTGGACGGGTACGAGGCGCGGCGTAGATCGCCCTTCCATCACGCGATCGTAAAGCGCCTGCGGCAGATCGGTTGTCTTAATGATTTCGGCGACTAGCTCGTCGAACGTCGTGCATTCGACAACTGAAGCGTCAACCCCGGACGCCTGCGCGCGATCCAGGAATTCGGTAACGGCTGGGAGCAGGCGGCTCGCTGATGAGGCGACCCAATACAGCCCATTAGGGAACGGAGAGGGTGCAGTCAGGATGTCGTTCAGTGCCTCTAGAATCGAGGTGTCGCGCCCACTGTAACCGATGAACAGCATCCCGAACCGCTTACCGGCCTCAACCAGCACGTGCCGCATGCGGGCGTCCTGCTGCTCCAGCTCCGATCCGGTATTCTTGATCGCGATCGACTGATAATCGCCATGGAGTTTCGCAATTAGCGGCCAGTCGGATTCATCAAGGCAACGCATGGCCCTATCCGCGGAATCGATCGCCGCCACAGTGGGCCGTTTCTGGTCGGCGGTGGGCAGGATTGCGTTGGCGGCAACTGCGGCGTCTTCTGCAAGCGAGTCGAAATTCGTCGTGAAGACGCAATCGGCCTTGCCGGCGGCCATCAGGCTTGCGAGCACCTTGTGCCCGAAGCATGGCGTGCCCTTCGCGACCGCATCTGCAATATATTGTCGACGGTGGCGAGGCTGGGGATAAACCGCCTCGAAGGCGGCGGCGTATTCCGTGGGATCTCCGTTCGGCGGCAACAACGACGTTCGGTGAAAGAAATCATCGATCCGATCGATCCACACGGGGTCAGCGGTATCGATTTCTCGCCTAGAAAGGTTTGTCTCGCGGCAGAAGATTTGGGTCTTGAAGTCGCGGATCATCGCATAGCCGGTCGGGATCCCAGATGCCGCCGACGCGCCGGCGCCGAGAAACCATGCCACCAGATTCGGTCTTAGGGCGAAGGCGGTCGCGAACTGAGCGGCGGACATGGTTGGAACGGAACTGATGGGGCTCTCCTTCGCGATGTGCAGATTGTGGGGTACTCCAGGCTTCCAAATTCAATCAGAGTATATCGAGCGGTTGGCGCTCATCTCAGGCCTTTAAAGTGGAAGATGAATAATAGCAGGGGAGATCAGCGATATATCGGCCCATACATGCCCGAATTGACCATCGCCTCGTAGATCTTCTTCATGGCCAACGCGGTGTCTTGGGTGACGAACAGCGACGATCGCGCGCCGTGGGGTGAACCCAAGAGGTACGAGCGCATATTCTCCCATGTTTCGCCAACCTCAGACCACCGCCAAGCCGGCACTTCCCTCTCGAGCATAAGTGGGACGGCCAGAGATTTTGGGATGGTGAAGCCTTCCTCGAGGTCTGCCATCCACTCGCACTTCACGAGGATCGGCGTCGTCCCGCTCGAATAGAACGGTGCGTCGATTGCTTCGGCCGTTACGTAAATATCCTTGGGCCCGACGATGTCGTTTGCTGAGCGCATCACTTCTTCGCCATCGCCGTATGGACAGGTGACGAACCCATGGGCGAAATAGACTGTGTGATCGAGGCCGCGGTATCCGCAGCGTTCGCTCGGGATAGTGACTTGGTCGCTCGCTTTCAGAGATTTCGCCACGAGGGGATGCCAGCTTGGGTAGCCTCCGACGACCGGCCCACATGTGGCGACGATGTCGTCTAAAGCGCGCTCTGCCTGTTGACGCTCGTCTGCTGTCAGGCTGCGCGGAATGAGATACCGTTTAACTCGCTCCAAGCCGACCTCGGCCGCTTCATCCGCGCGAAATGCCACCTGAACCCCTTCAAAGCTCGAGTCGAAACATTTTTTAGCGCATCGCGCATGAAAATGAAATATTGTGCGCGATATAGGAAATACGTGCGCGGGGGTGCACTGTCTTAGCGTGACCGGCGAGTCTAAGGGGGCGCTGCGGAGTCTCCTCCGAGCCCCTGCAGCGCGGCGCGACGGCAACCGGTTATTTCAAACTCCGTGAACTGAGCCTCCGGGGAGGCACACCAGTAAATGCATCCCGATCTTTTCGGTGCTAACGGCATACTTGGGGAACGGAGGGGTGACTAAACAACGTGATTCGATTTCGTCGCCTAGCGCCTGTTCCTCTCAATTCCTGGTTAGTCGATCAAGGGATACCCCAGACGCATCAACGCTACCGGTTACGGGTTTGGCGGGAAGTTCACGGCGCCATAGGTCCGCTCCGTGATGAACTGATCGCCTATGTCCAAGAAGCGTTGGACGATGCCCGGCGCCGGATACGTTCAGGCTTCCAAGACGATCTGTCGCCCTTTAACGATCCGGCGCACGACCCTGCTGCAAATTACCCTGCCATGCTCAATCGCATATCGCTTCAGGGATATCTCGGCGAAACGCTAGGCGTGCTCGCGGTGGAGCATTTTGGAGCGATTGGCCATGCGGATTGGTTGGTTCCAGCGCTGCTTTTCCGTTTTCACGATCAAGAATTTCAGCATCTGGACCTGATCAACGAACGTCTCTTGGCGGGTGAGGTGCACGAACCCGATGCTGAAAAAGAGAAGAGACCAGGTCGGACAGGCGACGACGGGCTGGCGTTCCGCGTAGACGCCAATGGCGTGATTACTGATATTCTGACGCTTGAAGCCAAATGCCTCGCGATCAGCAATACCGGCATAATAAAAGATGCCCATGAGAAACTTATGGTCGGCGGAAACCGGCCCAGCGGCGTACGCGAATTAATCAATCTCTTGACGGAATACGACACGCCCGAAGCTCAAGCATGGCAACAGGCGCTGCTTCAGTTCTACAGGGACGGTTTCCGCACAGCAGCTCGCCACGATGGGCTCGCTTATGCTGTCGGTCATTCGCCCAAACAACCCGCTGACCGGATTGCTTGGCTCCCTCCCGAAGCGCCTCATCCCGCCTATACGGTACAGCGCAACCTCGAAGCGATGGAGTTTCAGTTCGAGAATCTAGATGCTGTAGTCGATATATTGTACCGGGGCGCTTGAGGTGGCGAACGCAGCGACTATCGCTATCGCCCGCGAAATTCGGGAGAATCTGGCAGGCCAAGCCCTCACCGCGCGCCAAGCAAAACTCTACAGCCAACGGTTGCGGCGCGACATGGGCCGTGATGGGTTGGCGAGTTTTGGGCCAGGGGACGTCGCTGGATATCTCGACGAAGCGATGTTGCTTTTGGAAAGCGGGTGGCTGGAGCGAAGCGCGGACATTAGCTCCCCTTGGCGCACGGCGATCAAGCGCGCGGCAGAGATCATCGAATGGCTTTCGCAATCTCAGCTAAAGCCGCCGGGCGCGCCGCTGCATTTGCTGGCTGCCGCCGCCTACCAGTTGGCCGATTATCCGGCGATGGCGCTGGGACATCTACGGCGGCTGCCGGAGGGGGAGCCGCTGTCGGAGCTTCTCCGCCAGTTCGTGCGGGCAGACTTCCCGGCTGCTTTCCAGGCAGCGCAGACGTTCTGGAGCAATTATCGCGGACTGCGGAGCGATGGTCGCATCGATCCCGATGATCTCCAAATGGCGTCCGTCCAGCATATAGTCATGTGCGTTGGGACGATCTGCGCGTTTCTGAGAACGGGGGGCGATGCTCCCGTCGAGCGCGCGGTGGTTAAACTGGAAGCGCTCGCGCTGGGATTCCTGCATAGCCGAGATCCCTATTCGTACCTGCTGGCGCGGCTGACGGCCGCCAGTGCGCGGCGCTTTATCGAAACCTGTCTCTGGCCGCAGATCGACGGGCTCCGCCTCACGTCGAGTGGCCCGGCCGGCGACGCTCTCACGCAGTTCGCGCGTTCGGCGTTTGCCAACAAGCGAGCCCTCGTCTGGCCGGCGCAGGCTGCCGGCATAGCGAAGCTGCGCGACAACAACTCGTTCGTGCTGTGTACGCCAACCGGCTCAGGGAAAACGACGGTTGCGACCCTTGGGGCGGTCCAGGGTTTGTTCGCCGATCCGCCGGCAGGAGGTGCTGCCGGCAATCTCGTGCTCTACCTCGTGCCGTCCCGCGCGCTCGCGGCAGAGGTGGAAGGCCGTCTCGCCGAGGATCTTCGCGGGATCGCAGCGGAACCCGTTGTCGTGACCGGCCTATATGGCGGCGTCGATTGGGGGCCGACCGATGCCTGGATTCAGACCGATCAGCCGACCGTGGTCATTTGCACGTTTGAGAAAGCTGATGCGCTCCTGCGTTATCTGGGCGTGCTGTTCCTCAGCCGGGTTCGCACGGTCATCATCGATGAAGCCCATATGGTGGAGCAGGACGAAGCCCGGCTGACGGGACTGGGGGACGGAACATCGCGCTCGTTTCGGCTCGAACAACTCGGCACGCGCCTGATGCGCGCACGGGAAGATCATGAATTCCGCATTGTCGCGCTGTCTGCGGTGGCGGCACGAGCAGCGCCAGCCTTGGCCCGTTGGGTTTCCGATGCGCCTGACGCGATCCCTACAAGTTCATCCTATCGCAGCACACGACAAATGCTTGGGCGTCTCGAAGTGCGCCCAACCGGTCAGTTCGCGATCCGTTACAGTCTGATGGATGGGCACTCGCTAAAGTTTGACGACGAGCGGCGCGACGACTCACCGTTCGTACCCGATCCATTCCCCGCTGTTCCGGGGGGTATCGATGCAGAAGACGGACCCGAAGTTCGGATGCGCGCGCCGACGCTGTGGGCCGCGCTCAACCTGGCGGCAAAACGCCCGGATGGCTCAACGCCTTCAGTCTTGATTTCGCTAACGCAGAATATCGACACCTTTGCCGCGACCTGCGCCGATCTCTTGGACAAGTGGCAGGATATCGCACTTCCCGATTATTGGTCGATTGAGGAGGGTAACGAGATTTGGGTGCGATGCCTGGCGACCGCCATCGACTATTTTACGGCGGATTCCGTCGAGTATCGGCTGCTGGCGCGCGGCATCGTGGTGCATCACGGCAAGATGCCGGGTCTCCTCGCCCGGCGACTGAAGTCCGTTATTGATCGTGGCTATGTTCGAGTGATCATCGCTACATCGACCCTGTCAGAGGGGGTCAACATCCCGGTGAATTATCTGCTGATCCCCAGCGTCTTCAGAAGTAACGGCGAACTGCCGTTGCAGGAGTTCAGCAATCTGATCGGCCGCGCGGGGCGGCCCGGTGTTGCAACGGAAGGCAGCGCACTCGTTGTCCTGCCCGAGCGCACCTATGAGAACCGGTTCGGCCAGATTGTGCCAACCTATAATCGGCAATGGAACGGCTACGAGAGCCTGGTCGCCCAGTTGGAGGCCGCGACCGCAGCGGTGGGTGATCTCATCCCGGACGATCAGGCGTCGAGTCCGCTCGGCCACCTGCTTCGTGAACTGGAACGTGCGTGGAAAGCGGTGGTAGGTGGAGGATCCGAGGCCGAATTCATCGCCTGGCTTGAGCAGACGGCTGTCACTGAGCAGGCCGCAGACCCGCCAACCAGCCATGATTATCTCGATTCACTGGACGCATTTCTGATCGCGGCAATCCAGGAGGTCGAGGAACTCAAGGGTGTCGAACTCGACGACGCCCAGCTTGAAGCAGAATTAGCCAAGATTTGGCGACGCACCTACGCCCATGCGGCTTCGCAAGGTGAGGCGCATCTGGCGACGATCTGGCTGGCGCGTGGCAGAGCAATCAAGGCCCAGTATCCCGGCGCCGATGAGCGCCGTCGTCTATATAAGACGAGCCTGACGCCACGATCTGCTAAGCTGTTGCTGGACCGCGCGGAGGAAATTCGCACCAAGCTCGCGCTAGGCGCCGATTATGCTCGCTGGACCGTCGAGCAGCAATTCGTTTTTATCCGCGATGTGCTGGCATTTTTGTCCGAAATTCCAGTCTTTGCGATCGAGACCAAACTGGGTCGAAAGAAGAACTTCAACGATTGGCCCATGCTGCTGCGTTGGTGGCTGGCCAAATCGACGCTGGCGCGACAGCCCCGCCCAAATGAGGTTACGAACTGGTATGCCTTTGTAGCGAATAACTTCATCTATCGTGGGACTTGGGGACTCGGTAGCGTCATCGGCCTGTTGCTGGATACGACCGATGACGGACAGCCCATTCGCGCGCTGGAAATAGCCGACTGGCCGATGAGCGGTTTGCCGTGGATCGGTTTTTGGCTGAAAGAGCTTATCAGTTGGGGCACCCTCGACCCGGTAGCGGCCTTCCTGCTCGCGCGTGGAGATGCGGTTGATCGGTCGCAGGCAGAACTCGATGCGAAAGCCTATTATGAAGGCCGTCCGGCGGGCGAGGATGCCAACGCACTTCTCGATCCCAGAACAATCCGTGCATGGGTAGAAGAAAGGAAGACCGCGTGCGTAGCGCGTCTAGGGATCACGACGATAGCGATCGAAGTGGAATGCGTGCGTCCCGCTGAGGCGTATCGGCAGCAACGATTGGTCGTATTGCCACTGATAGAGGCCGACGCGATCGTTTGGCTTGACCCGGCCGGTTATGAGGTGGCGCGAAGCGTAAAGCCGGGTGACTGGCCCGAGAAACCCGCCCTTTTCCAGTTCGAGCTTCTGGTGGCGATGTCCTTCGTCATCGGTGAGCCTTATCTGCCCCATCGTTGATCGCGCTTAATATTATCTGCTTTAGCCGATGCGGCTACGACCGCTTTCGGCGGAAGCTGCCGGTTCTGCATGTTTGCGAGGAGGGCAGCTAAGTCCCACAATTTGGCATTCCCAGGCGCGGCGGACCAGAAAAATCCGCCACGGACACTAAGCCAACTCCGCATCTAGCCACCGCTGGCCGCCGTGTCTGCGATCGGAAAAAATGGCGCACCCATCAGGATTCGAACCTGAGGCCTCTACCTTCGGAGGGTAGCGCTCTATCCAGCTGAGCTATGGGTGCCTGTTGCTTACGCGGTGCTTACGCGAAAAGTTTGCGAGTTTAAAGCAGCGATGGAGGTGCTCGCAACGCGCTGTATCTTCTGTGTTTTTTGAGGTCCTTTTCTTCAATTGATCACTTGACTTCAGCCTTCGGAGGGCAGCGCTCTATCCAGCTGAGCTACGGGTGCGTTGCAGGGCGCTTAGCAAAGCAATCGGAATAGGGCTATAGCGATTTCGCGCTCATTGACTCATCGCGGCGCGCCGTTTCGGGTC
>Ga0180221_1000278_pt1 | contig 52830 bp, 45 predicted proteins | sample eDN5th37CKraftMG_FD_151339 | JGI IMG/M metagenome (GOLD analysis project Ga0180221, IMG submission 151339) | Enriched Miracle-Growth compost microbial communities from Emeryville, California, USA - eDNA 5th pass 37_C Kraft MG (version 2) (version 2) ... | reverse complement strand
GGACCATATCTCGCCCGGCGGCGAGATCCCGCCGGACAGCCCCGCCGGGCAGTATCTGCAGGCCCAGGGCATCGCGCCGCGCGACTTCAACTCCTATGTCGGCCGGCGTGGCAATTTCGAGGTGATGACCCGCGCCACCTTCGCCAATCTGCGGATCAAGAACCTGCTGGTGCCGGACCGCGAGGGTTGGTTCACGCGGGACGCCCAGGGCGAGATCGGCACGGTCTATGACGTGGCCAGGGCCTATCGCGCCGCGGGGACGCCGATGATCGTGCTGGGCGGCCGCGACTATGGCACCGGCAGCAGCCGTGACTGGGCGGCCAAGGGCACGGCGCTGCTTGGCGTCCGGGCCGTGATCGCGGAATCCTTCGAGCGGATCCATCGGGCCAACCTGGTCGGCATGGGGGTGGTGCCGCTGCTCTTCGCCCCCGGCGAGGGCTGGCGCCAGCTCGGCCTGAGCGGGCGGGAGCGTTTCACCCTGGAGGACCTGCGCGCCGGCATTGCCGGAGGCGCCCCGATCACCGTGACCGCCGAGGGAGCGGGCGCGCCGGTTCGCTTCACCGTGACCGCCGCGGTGCTGACGGAAAGCGAGCGCCGTATCCTGGGGGCAGGCGGCATGCTGCCAGGCATGCTAGAACAGCTCCGACATGCCGCCTGAACTCGAGACCCTGACCGAACCGACCCCTCTTGGAGAGAAGCTGTTCCGCAGTCTGCTCGCCCGCATCCAGTCGGGCGAGTTGCCGCCGGATTCGGTGGTGAACGAGGCGGCGCTGGCGCAGGAATTCGGCGTCAGCCGCGGACCGGTGCGGGAGGCGGTCCGGCGCCTACAGGGGATCGGCCTGGTCTCGCGCGAGCCTTACCTTCGCGCCCGCATCGTCAGCCTGGACAAGGCGGAGGTGCTGGAGCTCTTCCAGATGCGCGAGGCCCTGGAGGGCTTCGCCGCCCGCCTCGCGGCGGAGCGCATGCGTCCCGAAGAACTGGCCGCGCTGGAGGCCGGGCTGGAAGCCGACCGGCAGGCCTGGATGGCCAAGGGCGAGCCGACCGGCTTCGACTTTCACGGCCAGATCCTGGAGGCGGCCCGCAACAGGCGGCTGAAGTCGATGCTGGGCGGCGACCTTTACCTGCTGCTGCGGCTCTATCGCCAGCGCTCCGGCTCGGACCGGGTCCGCAAGCAGGCGGCCTATCGCGAGCACTGGCAGATCCTGCGGGCGCTGAAGGCGCGGGACCCGGAACTGGCGGAATCGCTGATGCGGGCGCATGTGGCGAGCGCCTCGGCGCATCTGGCGGAGGGTAGTGAGCTGCAGGAAGCCGACGGCGGCTAGAGCAGATCTCCGGCCCGCCCTCAGATCCACCAAACGGCAGAACCGGGGGAGAATGAATTCTCCCCCGGCACCCCCTCTTCTTCTTTTTTATCAGTCTTGTCGCGCGGGCGGCCCGCGCTCACATCGGCAGGGCGCTGATGAATGGTCATCGCCACAGGCACGACCAAAAAAACTGACAGAAGAAGGAGGGGGTTTGGGGGAGTTCATCTCCCCCAACCTTGCTTCAATCAGGAATTCGAGGGCAGGCCCCCATAGAAGGCTCTCGCACCCGCCCGGTCAGCCCGCCGAATGGGGCGTGCGCCGCACCGGCGGCTTTGTCACGATCTCGCCCAGCGTCGCGTAATGGATTCCCGCCAGGCGGCAGACCGGGTCGAGCGCACGGGTGTCGATCTTGCCATCGATGCAGACGCCGTCACGGAAATGGAAGGTGGTGACTTCGCCGACGATGAACTCGGCGCGCAGATCGCCGAATTCCTGGATGCTGTGCAGGCGGCACTCCAGGCTGACCGGCACATCGGCCAGGCGTGGCACCGTGACGGTCTCGCAGGGGGCGACCGCCAGGCCCAGCAGCTCGACCTCGCTGACCTCGGGCCCGTGCTCGTCGGCGCTGAGATGGAGCGCGTCGAGCATCGAGCGATCGGCGATGTTCACGACGAACTCGCCGGAGGCATGGATGTTGCGGCTGGTGTCCTTCAGCTCGCCGCCGCGCCGCCCGACATTGATGCCGACCAGCGGCGGCTTGGGCGCGAGGAAGGTATAGCAGCTGAAGGGAGCGAGGTTGACGATCCCACTGCCCGAGCGCGTGGTGATCCAGGCGATCGGCCGGGGCACCACGACACCCGACATCAGCTTGTAGCTTGCCTCGGCGGTGAGCGGGGCGGCGGGGATGGTGAGCACCTTCAAGATCACTCCCGGAGCCGGTGGTGGCAGCGCGGCCATGCGGGCCACGCATCCAGGCTGTATCCGGCCAAAGTGTCAACAATACAGGGAGCGGACCCCATGGCGTGACCCTCTGCGACCGGCCCCTCCCCGGCTTCGGCGGAACCCTCCGCCAAGCCGGGACGAGGCGGCCGAGCAAGCCGTCTAGTCGAGTTCGATATGGCGGGCCTTGATGACCTCGCCCCAGCGCTTGATCTCGTCGTTCAGATAGGCGGTCATCTGCTGCGGCCCCTCATAAGCCGGCACGGCGCCGCTCTTGTTCAGGGCCTCGCTCACCTTGGGATCGGCGAGCGCCTGCCGGAGCGCCGTGGTGAGCCTCTCGACAACGGCGGAAGGCGTTCCGCCAGGCGCGAGGAGCGCATTCCAGCCCGTCGCGACATAGCCGGGCACGCCGGCCTTGGAGATCGGCGGTACGTCCGGAAGCTGCGGCAGCGGGTCGGCATCGCCCACCCCCAGGGCACGCAGCCCGCCCGACTGGATATAGGTCATCAGGCTCGGAATGGTGCTGATGGTCATCTGGACGCGGCCTGCCAGCAGGTCGGTCACCATCGGCCCGTCGCCGGGATAAGGCACATGCTGAAGCTGCGTGCCGCTGAGAATGGCGAAGAGCTCCTGCACCAGATGGTTGCCGGTGCCGATCCCCGCCGAGCCAAAGTTGACCGCGCCCGGTCGCGCCTTCGCATAGTCCACGAGTTCCTGGACCGATTTAACGGGAAGCGCGGGATTGACGACGAGCACGAAAGGCTGCCGGGCCACCATGCCGATCGGCTGCAGGTCCCGCAGCGTGTCATAGGGCAGGTTGTGCCGCAGCGTGGGGTTCAGCGCGAGCGTGTTGCTGCCATAGAGCAGGGTATAGCCGTCGGGCTCCGCCTTGGCGACGGTGCGGGTCCCGACCACCGTGCCGCCGCCGGCCTTGTTCTCGACCACCACCACCCGGCCGAGCAACTCGCCCAGCTTCTGCGCGATGATGCGTGCCGCAAGATCGGTTGATCCGCCCGGCGCGAAGGGCACGATCATTTGCAGCGGACGGGAGGGATAGTCCTCGGCGCGCGCCGGCGGGGGCCGGAGCAACCCTCCCGCGGCTGTGGACGCCGCGGCGCAGAGCAGGCCTGCCATGACTTGCCTGCGGCTGCCGGCAATGCCGCTCAGGCGGCGCGATTGCTTATGCATTTCTTCCTCCCTTGCCGCGGAGCGCGGTCCGTCCCGGGCTGGGTCTCGCCCAGGCTCAGGCTTGCAAATTGCCCGTGCAGCACGGCGTCGGTCCGCCGGGGCCCAGCATTGGCGAGCGCATATCAAGTGTCAACACTATAAAGATCGCCGGACGCCCTCCCCGCGACGGGGCGCTCGGTCGCGGTCCGGCCGCCCCGCGTCTGGCGGGGCAGGGTTCTGCAGCGGCCCGGGCGATTCAGCGATCGCCAGCTCGGCAAATCGGGCCGGCCGGTTCATCCCGCCTTGCCTGAGGGCGTCGCCATGCTGCGCTGGACGGCGCCAAGGCCGAGGCGGCCCCCTACGCGCGTGTGGCCCGCCGCCAATTGGTGAGAAACGCGCTCTGCCGGGCGAGGAGATTTGCGCGACCTCGCCGCCTGCTACGCCGATCTGACGCCCGGGCGTTCAGAGCGGCCGGCGCCAGCACCCTCCCCCGTCGCGACCGGTGCGCCGATGCGCAACATCGCCCCGCGCGGCTCCTGCGACGACGCCTGGTGGCGCGGCTGTCCAGCCGCATCGGCGGCGCACATCATTCTTGCTCCGGCACAACCTTGGCAGCGCCGCAGGTGCGTGCCAAGGTTCACGCCTGGAGGGAGTCGGGATGCCGCTGATCACCTACGTCACGCGCGTGCAGTTTGACTTCGGGGCGCTCTCGCTGCTGGCCGAGGAACTGGCCCTGGCTGGCATCCGCCGCCCGCTCCTCGTCACCGACCAGGGCATCGCGGCGGCGGGCCTGCTGGAGCGGGTGCGCGGCGCCCTGCCGGCGGGGCTGCCTGTCGCGGTGTTCGACGGGACGCCGCCCAACCCGACCGAGGCGGCGGTCCGCGCGGCGGTGGAGGCGTATCGCGCGCATGACGCGGACGGGCTCATCGGCCTCGGCGGCGGCTCGCCACTCGACCTGGCCAAGGCGGTTGCCGTCGCCGCGACTCATCCCGAAGGCCCGCTGAAGCAGTACGCCGTGATCGAGGGCGGGCTGGACCGGATCACCGCCGCGGCCGCCCCGTCCATCGCCGTCCCGACCACATCCGGCACGGGCAGCGAGGTGAGCCGCGGCGCGATCATCGTGCTGGACGACGGGCGCAAGGTCTCGCTCGGCAGCCCGCATCTGCTGCCCAAGGCTGCGATCTGCGACCCGGAGCTGACGCTCGGCCTGCCTCCGGCGCTGACCGCCGCGACGGGCATGGACGCGATCACTCATTGCATCGAGGCCTATCTTTCGCCACGCGTGAATCCAGTGGCGGACGCGATCGGCCTCGACGGCCTCGCGCGCGGCTGGCGCCACGTCGCGCGCGCGACGCAGGATGGGGCTGACCGCCAGGCGCGGTGGGAGATGATGATGGCCTCGATGGAGGGCGCCATGGCCTTCCAGAAGGGCCTTGGCGCGGTGCACGCGCTGGCCCATCCGCTCGGCGGCATTCCCGCCCCGCCGGTGCTGCACCACGGCACCTTGAACGCCGTGCTGCTGCCGCATGTGCTCCGCTTCAACGCGGCCGCCGTGCCGGAGCGGGTGAGCGCGCTCGGCGCCGCAATGGGGCTCGCGGATGTGCGGCCGGAGGCGGTGGCCGAGAGCGTCGCGGCGCTCTCGGCGCGGCTCGGCCTGCCGGCGACGCTCGGCGCGATGGGGGTGAAGCGGGAGGTGCTGCCCGCGATCGCCGCCGCCGCGGTGAAGGATCACTGCCATCCGACCAACCCGCGCGCGGCGAGCGAGGCCGACTACCTGGCGCTGCTGCGGGCCGCGCATGCGGGCTGAGCCGGTCGAGGCCGATATCGTCGTCGTCGGCGCGGGCAGCGCCGGCTGCGTGCTGGCCTCCCGGCTCTCCGAGCGCGGCGGATTGTCGGTGCTGCTGGTGGAGGCGGGCGAGCGCGAGCGGCTCGGCGTCACCCGCCTGCCGGCCGCGCTGATGCGGACGATCGGCAACCCGCGCTATGACTGGGCCTTCACGTCCGAGCCCGACCCGACGCGCGGCGGGCAGAGCGAGCTCTGGCCGCGCGGCAAGGTGCCGGGCGGATCCTCCGCGATCAGCGGCATGATCTTCATCCGCGGCGCGGCCGCGGACTACGATGCCTGGGAGAGGCTGGGCTGCGCCGGCTGGGGCTGGCGCGACGTGCTGCCCCTCTTCCGGCGGCTGGAGACCGCCGACGCGCCGGACAACGACCACCGCGGCGGCATGGGGCCGCAGCGCGTCTCGGCGCTCGCCTGGCGTCATCCGATCGCGGCGGACTTCATCGCCACCTGCGTCGCCGCCGGCCTCCCGGCGGTCGAGGACCTGAACGGCGCGCGGCACGAGGGTGTGGCCTGGAACCAGGGCTCCACGCGCAACGGCTTCCGCCACTCCGCCTTCGACGCCTTCATCCGCCCGAACCTGTCGCGCTCCAATCTCCGCGTCCTGGACGGTGCGCTGGTCGAGCGCGTGACCTTCGACGGGCGGCGCGCCACGGGGCTCGCCGTGCGGCGCGGCGACGCGGCGCTCGAGATCCGCGCGCGGCGCGGCGTGGTGCTGGCGGCGGGCGCGATCAACTCTCCACACCTGCTCATGCTGTCCGGCGTGGGCGATGGCACCGATCTGGCGCAGCATGGAATCGCGCCGCGCATCGAGAGCCCGGAGGTCGGGCGCAACCTGATGGAGCATCCCGGCCTCTATGTGCAGGCCGAGGTGACGGTGCCGACGGCGAACGCCTATGCCACGCCACTCCGCGCGGCCTGGCAGGGCGCGCGCTGGCTGGCCGGCCGTCCATCGCCTTTCGGGGTGCCGACCGCGCAGGTGCTCGCCTTCCTGCGCAGCCAGGCGGAGGCGGAGGAGCCGGATCTCCAGTTCCATCTCTTCCCCTATGGTTCGACGCTGAAGGACGGCAAGCGGGTCATTCCGCGCTCCAACCTCGTGACCATCCTCGTCAACGTGAACCATCCGCGCTCGCGCGGCTGGCTCGCGCTCCGCTCGGCCGATCCCGCCGAGCCCATCGCGATCCATCCGCGCCTGCTCGGAGAGGAGGAGGATGTGGAGACCCTGCTGCGCGGCCTCGGCTGGACCCGGCGGATCGCGAGCCTGCCGCCCTTCGGGCCGAAGGTGAAGACCCTGATCGGCGTGCCGCCGGCGAGCGCGGGACGGGATGCCGATCTCGCCTTCCTGCGCTCCGCTGCGCGGCCTTTCTACCATCCGGCTGGAACCTGCCGCATGGGCGACGACGCGCGGGCCGTGGTCGCGCCGGACCTGTCGGTGAACGGAGCCGAGTCGCTCTGGGTCGCCGACGCCTCCATCTTCCCGCGCCACATCGCGGGCAACACCAATGCCACCGCGCTGATGGTCGGCGAGAAGGCGGCGGAGCTCATCGGAGCCAGACTGTGAAGGAAGGAGACACCGGAGTGATCGGACGGATGACGCGCCGCTTGGCCCTCGCCCTCACGCTCGCCGTGCCGCTCGCGACGGGCGCACTGGCGCAGGAGCCGCAGCCCGCGAGCCAGCTCACGGCGGTGATGCAGGCCGATGTGAAGATCATGGATCCGCATGTCTCCACGGTCTACATCACGCGCAACTTCGCCTACATGGTCTACGACACGCTGTTCGCGATGGACAGCGAGGGCAAGATCCGCCCGCAGATGGTGGAGAGCCATACGGTCTCGGACGACCGGCTCACCTGGACCTTCACCCTGCGCGAGGGCCTCAAGTTCCACGACGGCCAGCCGGTCACCGCCACCGATGTGGTGGCGAGCCTCCGGCGATGGGGCCCGGGCGACGGCCTCGGCCGCCACCTCATGGCCGCGACCGCCTCGCTCGAGCCGGTGGACGCGCGCACCTTCCGCCTGGTCCTGAGCCGGCCCTTCGGGTTGGTACTGGATGCGCTCGGCAAGCCCTCCTCCCTCGTGCCGGCGATCATGCCGGAGCGTCTGGCGCGCACGCCGAGGGCGCAGCAGGTCAGCGAGTTCATCGGCTCCGGCCCCTTCGTCTTCCGCCGCGACCTGTCGATCTCCGGTGCGACGCAGGTGTTCGACCGCTTCCGCGACTATCGCCCGCGCGAGGAGCCGGCGGACTTCCTCGCGGGCGGAAAGCGCGTGCATGTGGACCGCGTGACCTGGCGGGTGATCCCGGACGCCGCGACGGCGGCGAACGCGCTGGCGACCGGCGAGGTCGATTTCGTCGAACTGCCCTCCTACGACCTGCTGCCCCTGCTGCGGCGGAACCGAAACGTGCGCGTCGTGCCGCTCGCGGGCCCGAGCATGTGGCAGGGCTTCGTGCGCGTGAACTCGGCGGCGGGGCCTTTCACCGATCCCGCCGTGCGCCGCGTGCTGATGATGGCGATCGATCAGTCCCACGGCCCGCAGGCGCTGGGCGCGACGGGCGATCTCGCCATCCCGCAATGCCTGACCTTCTGGATGTGCGGCGGCCCGCTGGAGACGACGGCGGGCAGCGAGATCGCGGCGCGGCCGGACGTGGCGCGGGCGCGCGAGGCGCTGCGCCAGACCGGCTATCGCGGCGAGCCGGTCGTCATCCTGCAGGCGACCGACATCGACGCCCCGCGCGTCGGCAGCGAGGTGGTGGCCGCGCGGCTGCGCGAGGTCGGCTTCAATGTGGACCTGCAGGCGATGGACTGGGGAACCGTGATCGCGCGGCGGGCCCGCAAGGATGCCTCCTGGTCGCTGTTCGGCGTGCACGCGCAGGGCTTCGACCTCGCTTCCCCGCTCACGCATTTCTACATCGGGACCAACTGCCAGGACTTCACGGGCTGGCATTGCGACCCGCGGCTGACGCCACTGCTCGACCGCTTCACCCAGGCCGCCACGATGGAGGAGCGCCGCGCCATCGCCGCCGACATCCAGCGCATCGCCTATGAGATCGTGCCGGCGGTGGTCTGGGGCCAGTTCAGCCAGCCGGTCGCGTACCGCACCAGCCTGGAAGGCGTCATTCCCTCGGGCATCCCGGTGTTCTGGAACATCCGGCGCGCCGGGGGCTGAGCCTCGCGGGCAGCGGCGCGGTCACGGCTGACGCGGCGGGCCTCCGTCCTGCGGGACGGTTGCCGTCGCGCCGGAGGCGCCCGGCAGCCGCACTGGCCCGATCCGGCGGGCCGCGACGGCCAGGTCCTGCGCTCCGCTCCCCGCCCTGCGCCAGGTCAGCCGGGCGAACCGAACCGTCCAGGAAGCGATTGACCGCCGGCTGAAGACCCTGAACGAGCTCACCCCGCAGGATGCCACCGGCAAGGCCTGGGCCGATGAGCCGCAGCGGTTTCGATCCAATCCGCAGCATGAAACCTGGAACCGGACATCCGGTGCAAAATTCCATGGCATTTTTCTAGCAAGGGATAGTCCTGCGCGATCAGAAACAACCTTTAGAAGAAACCAAATGAGGAAATATGTGCTATCCGTTGGCGCGGCAGCCTGCCTGCCAGGGTAGCTACCCCACCCTGGAGACGGCTTCTGACAAGATAAAAAGATGTGGAAGTCAGTGGCGTGAAGAACATGTCGATTCGCCGGATAATCATTGGCAGCTTCGCAGTGGTTCTCGCGGCCATGCTTGCCATGGGTGCTGCCGGTTATCTGCGGCTCGCAGAGATCAAGCGCCAGGCGCATCTGGTGGAAAGCGATACCACGATCGACCTTCATTCGGCGGCGGCATTCGCGATCGCATGGGGACAGAGATATTCCCTGTTGCAGTCCCATGTGCTGATTGTGAACCCGGATGCCATGCGGCCGCTCGAAGATCGCCTGCAAGCGAATCAGGCCACGCTCCAGCGTCTGGCACGCCTTCAGGAGGAGGGGCACCGCGACGAGGCGGATCAGCGCCACTTCAACAGGCTGCAGGCCCTCGAAGAGCCCTATCGCACCGTCGAGACCGAGATCCTGCGCCTGAGCCGGGCAGACCAGGACACCGAAGCGCGTACCCTGCTCCAGGCCCGCCTGAATCCCATTTACGACCAGCTTCAGGACGCACTTCTCGACTGGGTGGAGTACAACAAACAGCAGGCCGATGACGCAACCCACCTGATCACGGAAGCAGGCAACTCGGCGCAGCGCGAATTGCTGGCCAGTCTGGCCGCGGCGGTGCTGCTCGCGCTCGGCTGCGGCTATCTCCTGTTCCGGGCCATCACCGTCCCGCTCGGCCGGCTGACCGCCGCCGCCGACCGCATGCGGGAAGGCGACTTCAGTCGCCGGGTCGAGCTGAACCGCCAGGATGAGTTTGGCGTGCTCGCCGCCGCCTTCAACCGCATGGTCGAGGAGCTGACGACGCTGATCGGCCAGGTCCAGCGCTCCAGCATCCAGGTCAGCACCTCCGTCACCGAGACCGCGGCAACCGCCAGGGAGCAGCAGGCGACAGCCAGCGAGGTGGCCGCCACCACCAGCGAGATCGGCGCCACGTCCCGCGAGATCTCGGCGACTTCGAAGGAACTGGTGCGGACCATGGAGGAGGTTTCGGCCGTCGCCGACCAGACCGCCGCGCTGGCGGGAGAAGGCAAGTCCGGCCTGGTACGGATGGAGGAGATGATGCGGCAGGTCGCCGCCGCCGCGGGCTCCATCAACGCCAAGCTCGGCGTGCTGAACGAGAAGGCCGGCAACATCAACCAGGTGGTGACCACCATCACCAAGGTGGCGGACCAGACCAATCTCCTGTCGCTCAATGCCGCCATCGAGGCGGAGAAGGCGGGCGAGTACGGGCGAGGCTTCAGCGTCGTCGCGACCGAGATCCGTCGCCTCGCCGACCAGACCGCCGTTGCGACCTACGATATCGAGCAGATGGTGAAGGACATCCAGTCCGCTGTTTCGGCCGGAGTCATGGGCATGGACAAGTTCTCCGAAGAGGTGCGCCGCGGCGTGCTGGAGATCCAGCAGGTCGGCAGCCAGCTCTCGAACATCATCGAGCAGGTGCAGAGCCTGGCGCCGCGCTTCGAGAGCGTCAATGAAGGCATGCAGGCCCAGGCCGTGGGCGCGGGGCAGATCAGCGACGCGCTGGCCCAGCTCAGCGAAGCCGTCACGCAGACCGTTGAGTCGCTGCAGCAGTCCAGCCTGGCCATCGATGAACTCAACCAGGTTGCCGCCGGCCTGCGGGGCAGCATCTCCCGCTTCAAGTTGCACGCGTGACGGCGGCCTGACCCGGAGGCCCGAAGGCGGCGCCATGCTGTTCCTGCTGTTCCACCTGGACGAGGATCCCTATGTGTTGGAGGCGAGCCGCGTCAGCGAGGTGCTGCCGCTCGTCAGGGTCAAGGCCGTGCCTGGCACCGCCCGCGGGGGCTTCGGCATCATCAACCATCGCGGGGCCCCGGTGCCCGTTCTCGATCTCAGCGACCTGGTGCTCGGCCGGCCGGCCCGGAGGCAGCTCAGCACGCGTATCGTGCTGATCCGCCGCCAGGCCATGAAAGGGGAGCCCCAATGGCTCGGCCTTGTCCTGGAACACGCCACCGAGACCTTGCGCCTCGACCCCGCCTCCTTTGTCTCGCCCGGCCACCGGAGCGGCGCCGCCCCCTATCTTGGGCCGGTGCTGGCGCATCCGCGCGGGCTGATCCATTGGGTCGACCCGGACAGGTTGCTCGCGCATGCAGAGGGCGGCGCCCTGGCGCACGATCTGGCGGGAAGCGCGTGATGCTCGCCGGGATCGAAGCCCTTCTGAAGGAGACGATCGGGCTGGATGTCGCGACCATCGGCAATGCCACCCTCGCCCGTGCGGTCCGTGCGCGGCTGGCGGCCTGCCAGATGGACGATCCGGTCGCCTACGGCGCTCATCTTCGGGATTCCCCGGCCGAGTTGCAGGAACTGATCGACACCGTCGTCGTGCCGGAGACCTGGTTCTTCCGGGACCGCGGTGCCTTCGACGCGATGGTCCAGCTCCTGCATGGCGGAACACTGGGCCGGATGTCCGACCGGAAGCTGCGCCTTCTCAGCCTCCCCTGCTCCACGGGGGAGGAACCCTATTCGATGGCCATGGCACTGCTGGATGCCGGTCTCTTCCCCGATCGCTTTGTCATCGACGCGATGGATGTCAGCGGTCGCTCGGTCGCCCTGGCACAACGCGCCGTCTACGGGCGGAATGCCTTCCGCGGCGGGGATCTCGGCTTCCGCGACCGGCATTTCGAACCGGTGCAAGGCGGCTTCCGGCCGGTCGAGGCTGTCCGCCGGCCCGTGCGCTTCACCCGCGGCAACCTTTTCGATGCGATATCGCTGCTTGGAAGCGGCAATCATGACATCGTCTTCTGCCGGAACCTGCTGATCTATTTCGATCGCCCGACGCAGAACGCAGCACTGCGGGTGCTGCACCGGCTGTTGCTGCCGGGTGGCTTCCTGTTCCTCGGGCCTTCCGAGACCGCGCTGCCTTCGCGACGGGATTTCACCTGGGCGAAGCTGCCCATGGCCTTCGCCTTCCGCAAGGCGACGGAGGCTTCCATGCCGGTGCCCGCCATGCCTGTCCCCCGCGTGATTCCGGCGCCGCGGGCGGCCCGGCCCGCGGCCCCGCCTTCCGCGGTGACGCCGCCGGCCCGGCCAGCCCCGGCGGTCCGGATGATGGCGCCCGACAGGCCGGCCCGGGGAGCGACGCTCGGCGAGGCACAGCGGCTCGCCGACCAGGGGCATCTGGCCGAGGCGGTGCAGCACTGCGACGTCCACATGCGGGAGAATGGCCCTTCTGCGGATGCCTTCCACCTGCTTGGGCTGCTGCGCGACGCCGCCGGAAGCCGGACGGAGGCGATCGCGAATTACCGGAAGGCCCTCTATCTCGATCCCCATCACCAGGAGAGCCTGGCCCATCTGGCCCTGCTCCTGGAGCAGCAGGGCGACAATGCCGGAGCACGGATGCTGCGTGACCGGCTGCAGCGCTCGCTGCAGCGGAGCGGAAGCTGATCATGGCGCATGACGCAACCGCCGAAATCGACCGGTGCTGGGAGAGGGTCGGCGTGAGCGGCGATGCATCCTGCCCGAAGCTTGGGGCACATGCTCACTGCCGGAACTGCCCGACCCATGCGGGAGCGGCGCTGGCCCTCCTGAGTCGTGCGCCGCCCGATGGCTACCTCGACGAATGGACCGGGCATGTCGCCCGGGGCAGCACCCTCTCCGCCGCATCGCTCGGCATCACCGGAGCGGGCCCGGCGGAGGCGGCGGCGGCGCGCTCGGTCATGATCTTCCGAATCGCCGGCGAGTGGCTGGCCTTGCCGACCGGGGTCCTGGAGGAAGTCACGGAGATCCGCCCGGTGCATTCCCTGCCGCACCGGCGGAGCGGCGTCGTGCTGGGCGTGACCAGTATCCATGGCGGATTGCTGATCTGCGTCTCGCTGTCGGTGCTGCTCGGCCTGACGGCGGAAGCGCAGCAGCAGGACCGGCGGGGCCAGACGAAGCGGAGGATGATGGTGATCGGCCGCGAGTCCGGCCGCTTCGTCTTCCCGGCCGACGAGGTCCACGGCGTCCAGCGGTACCGGGCGGATGACCTGCGGGCAGCACCGGCCACCGTCGCCCGCGCGGCATCGCGCTACACCCGGCATGTGCTGCCCTGGCAGGAGCGCAGCGTGGGATATCTCGATGCGGATCTCCTGTTTGATGGCCTGAATCGCAGCGTCGCATGAGCGGGGGAAGCGAAGACTACAGCCAGCTTTCGCTGCTCGATCTGTTCCGCCTCGAGGCGGAGACGCATGCCCAGGCCCTGACGGCCGGCCTGCTGGCGCTGGAGCGCGACCCCACAGCCGCGCAGCATCTGGAAGCCTGCATGCGGGCAGCCCATTCGCTCAAGGGCGCGGCCCGGCTCGTCGATCTGATGCCCGCCGTCGATCTGGCGCACGCGATGGAAGACATCTTCGTGGCAGCACAGGACGGCCGGCTTGTCCTTCGCCACGAGCGGATCGATCTGCTGCTCCGCGGCGTGGATCTGCTGGCGGCGATCGCGCGGGCGACGGCTGACCCTGGGGGGAGCGGGGAGGCCGCGCAGGCGGAGGTCGCCGCTCTCCTGGTGGCCTTGAATCAGGCGACGTCCTCGCCGGACGGGCCCGCCACCCCTCCGGCGCCGGCCGTGGCCGTGGCTGTTCCGCAGGCGGAGCCTGCGGCGCCCAAGCTCCCGCCGCCGCCCCGGCCCTCCCTGCCGGAGACCAGCGAGGCCGCGGAACGCATCCTGCGGGTCACCGCCGACAGTCTCAGCCGGCTCCTGGGCCTGTCAGGCGAGGCGCTGGTGGAGGCACGCCGGCTGCGGCCGTTCACCGACAGGCTCATGCGGCTGCGGCGCCTCCATGACGAGACCGCCCGCGCCTTCGATACGCTGCGGGACATGCTGTCACCCGAGGGCGCGGGCGAGGAGGTGCAACTCGCCCTCGCCGGTGCCCGCCAGCGGCTGATGGATTGCCAGGAGTATCTCGGGCAGCGGCTGGCGGAGCTTGATGCCTTCGACCGCCGGGCCGTGCGGCTCGCACATCGCCTCTACGACGAGGCCCTGGCCAGCCGCATGCGCCCCTTCGAGGATGGTGTCCGCCGCTATGCCAGGAAGGTCCGGGACCTCGGGCGCGAACTCGGCAAGCAGGTCCGGCTGGAGATCCTGGGGGGCGGAACCCCGGTGGATCGTGATATCCTGGAGCATCTCGATGCTCCCCTCGGGCATCTCCTGCGCAACGCCATCGACCATGGCATCGAACTGCCCGCGGCGCGTGAGGCGGCCGGCAAGCCCGCCGAGGGCGTGATCCGGCTGGAAGCCCGGCACCATGCCGGAATGCTCCAGATCATTGTCGCCGATGACGGGCAGGGGATCGACCTTGAGCGGCTGCGCGCCGCGATCCTCCGGCGCGGTTTGGCCGGCGCGGAGACGGTCGCCCAGCTGAGCGAGGCGGAGCTGCTGGAGTTCCTGTTCCTCCCCGGCTTCACCATGAAGACGGCCGTGACGGAAATCTCGGGGCGCGGGGTCGGGCTGGACGCGGTGCAGGCCGCCGCCAAGCGGGTGCGCGGCATTGTCCGGGCCGCCAGCGAGGCGGGACAGGGCGCGCGTTTCCAGTTCGAACTGCCGCTGACCTTGTCCGTCGTTCGCACGCTGCTGGTGGAGATCGGCGGGGAGCCCTATGCCCTGCCGCTGGCCAGCATCGAGCGCGCGCTGAAGCTCCCCAGGTCATCGATCGAGATGCTGGAGGGCCAGCAGCATTTCAGCTTCGGAGGGCGGCAGATCGGGCTGGTCGGGGCACAGCAGCTGCTCGGCGGCACCGGGAACTCCATGGTGGGGGAGGAGGCTTCCGTCGTCATCATCGGTGACCAGCGGAACAGCTACGGGCTGGCCGTGGACCGCTTCCTGGCGCAGCGCGAGCTCGTGGTGCAGCCCCTCGACGCCCGGCTCGGCAAGGTCACCGGAATCAGTGCGGCCGCGCTGATGGAGGACGGTTCGCCGGTGCTGATCCTCGATGTCGATGACCTGCTCCGCGGGGTCGAGAAGCTCACGGCCACGGGCCAGCTGGGCCAGGTTGCGGCGACCGAGCCTGGCAGCAGCAAGCGGCGGCGGCGCGTTCTGGTGATCGACGATTCCCTGACGATCCGGGAACTGGAGCGTAAGCTGCTCAGCCAGCACGGCTACGAGGTGGAGGTCGCGGTGGACGGGATGGACGGCTGGAACGCCGCGCGGACCGGCCATTTCGACCTGATCGTGACGGACATCGACATGCCCCGCATGGACGGAATCGAGCTGGTCACCCTTGTCCGCAAGGATCCGCATCTGCGGGAGGTGCCGGTGATGATCGTGTCCTACAAGGACCGGGAGGAGGATCGCCGGCGCGGGCTCGAGGCCGGGGCCGACTACTATCTTACCAAGGGCAGCTTTCATGATCAGGCCCTGGTTCAGGCCGTCGTCGATCTGATCGGCGAGGCCGAGGCATGACGCGGCGGGCGGAGCGGTGCGAAGAGGCGGGGAGCGCAGGATGCGGATAGGGATCGTCAATGACGCGCCGGCGGTCGCGGAGATGCTGCGCCGGGTGATCGCCACGACGCCTGAGCACCGCGTGGTCTGGACGGCCGGCACCGGGGACGAGGCTGTCCAGTTCTGCCGCAACGATCTCCCGGATCTGGTGCTGATGGACCTCATGATGCCGGGAAGGGAGGGGGTCGAGGCGACGCGGCGCATCATGGCCGAGACGCCCTGCGCCATCCTGCTGGCGACGTCGAGCGTGGCGGCCGATGCCGCCCGTGTCTTCGAGGCGATGGGCCATGGCGCTCTCGATGCGGTGGACACGCCGTCGCCGGACAGCGACGATCCGGGACGAAGCGCCGCGCCGCTGCTCCACAAGATCGCGACCGTCGGGCGGCTGATCGGCAGCCCCGGCGGTTCGGCCCGGTTGGCCCGCCCCGCCAGCCGGCTGCCCGCCGCCAGGTATCCCCTCGTTGCGATCGGTGCCTCGGCCGGCGGCCCGGCGGCCCTCTCCACCCTGCTGCGCGACCTGCCGCGGGATTTCCCGGCGGCGGTCGTGATCGTGCAGCACGTCGACGACCGGTTCGCGGCAGGCATGGCGACCTGGCTGGCGGATTATTCCGCCATGCCGGTCCTGCTGGCGCAGGAGGGCGATACGCCCCGCCCGGGCACCGTTCTGCTGGCCGGCAGCGACAACCATCTCACGCTGAAATCCGCTTTCCATCTGGGCTACACCCTGGAACCGCGCGACTATGTCTACCGTCCCTCCGTGGACGTGTTCTTCCGCAGCGTGGCCCGGCTCTGGAAGGGGGACGCGGTCGGTGTGCTGCTGACGGGAATGGGGCGTGATGGAGCCCAGGGCCTCAAGGCGCTGCGGGGCAGAGGCTGCCATACCATCGCCCAGGATCGCGCGACGAGCGCCGTATACGGGATGCCGAAGGCCGCTGCGGAGATCGGCGCCGCGGTCGATATCCTGCCGCTGCCCAGCATCGCAACCCGGCTGATCGGACTCGTCACCCGTGCAGGCCAGGAAGGACCGCGCCCATGACCTCCGGCCCCCTGCGCATGACGCCGGCTGCACCGATGCAGGATGAGTACACCATCATGGTGTTGCTGGTGGATGACCAGCTGATGGTCGGCGAGGCCGTCCGCCGCCTCCTCTCCAGCCAGTCCAACATCGACTTCCATTACTGCTCCGACCCGAAGCGGGCCGTGGCTCTGGCCCGGGAGGTCAGGCCGACGGTCATCCTGCAGGATCTCGTCATGCCCGGGGTCAACGGGCTGGATCTGGTGCGCGAGTATCGTGCTGACCCGCTCATTCGCGACGTCCCGGTCATCGTGCTCTCCACCCGGGAGGAGCCGGCCACCAAGAGCGAGGCATTCTCCACGGGAGCCAATGACTACCTGGTCAAGCTTCCTGACCGGCTCGAGCTGATCGCGCGGATCCGCTATCACTCGCGGGCCTATCTGAACCAGATCCAGCGCGACGAGGCCTATGCCGCCCTGCGCGAGAGCCAGCAGAACCTGCTGGAGGCGAACCTGGAATTGCAGCGCCTGACCAAGGTGGACGGGCTCACGGGGCTCAGCAACCGGCGCTATTTCGACGAGTATCTGGCTGCCGAATGGTCGCGGGCGATGCGGGCGGGCATTCCGATGGCTGCGCTGATGATCGATGTCGACGAGTTCAAGCGCTACAACGACAGCTATGGTCATCTCGCCGGTGACGAGGTGCTGAAGGCCGTCGCCGCGACCATTCAGCTCCACTGCCGGCAACCGTCGGATCTTGCCGCCCGCTTCGGGGGCGAGGAGTTTGCGATCGTCCTGCTGGACGTTCCCCAGGCGCGGGTCGAGCAACTGGGCGCAAACCTGTGCCGCAGCATCGAGGCCCTGGGGCTCCCCCATCACGCGTCCAGGGTGAGTGACCATGTCACCATCAGCATCGGCGGCGCACTCACCCTGCCTGCCGAGGGCAGTTCGCCCATGCTCCTCATCGACGCTGCCGACAAGGCTCTCTACCAGGCGAAGGCCGCCGGAAGAAACCGTGCCATTGTGGCGCGCGGAGAGAGTGGACCGCCCCGGGGCTGACCGTCGATCAGGCCAGGCGCCGGCAGGAGCCGCCGGGCTCGCTGAGCGACTTGGACAGGCCCATGCCGCTGCTCGCGCGTGGGCGATGGGCAGGCCGGCAGTGCTGCCTCGCGATGATGGACAGCCTCCGCGTACCCGGCCTATTCAACCTCTCCCTGCTGCCCCGCACAGCAGCGCGCCCGCCAATGGGGAGGTTTGAGCCTGAACCGGATTCCGGGATTCTGCACCTTGTGCCGCTCGCGCTGCGGGACATGGAACACCGTCGAGGACGGCCGTCTTGTCGCGGTGGAGGCAGCCCCCTCGCACCCGACGGGCCGCGCCGTCTGCGCCAAGGGCCGCGCCGCGCCCGAGATCGCCCACGGCTCCCGCCGCCTCGCCACGCCGCTCCGCCGCACCCGCTCCAAGGCATCGGATGATCCGGGCTGGCAGCCCATCACCTGGGACGAGGCCCTGGCGGAAATCGCCACCCGGCTGGGCGGTATCCGTGCGGAGAGCGGCGCGGAGGCGGTGGCCTTCGCCGTCACCTCCCCCTCCGGCACGCCCATGTCGGACGCGATCGAGTGGGTGGAGCGCTTCATCCGCGTCTTCGGCAGCCCCAACACGGTCTACGCCACCGAGATCTGCAACTGGCACAAGGACTTCGCGCACGCCTTCACCTTCGGTGCAGGCATCGGAACGCCGGATTACGCGAATTCGGACCTGATCCTTCTCTGGGGCCACAATCCCGCCAATGCCTGGCTGGCCGAGGCCGGGGAGATCGCGGAGGGCCGGGCGCGCGGCGCCTCCCTGATCGTGGTCGATCCCCGGCGCAACGCCCACGCGGCAGGCGCCGACCACTGGCTGCGCCTGCGCCCCGGGACGGACGCGGCACTCGCCCTCGGCCTCATCCATCTGCTGATCGAGGGCGGCACCTGGGACGATGCCTTCCTTCGCCAATGGACCAACGCCCCCTTCCTCGTCCGCGACGACACGGGCCTGCTGCTCCGCGCGGGCGAAGCCGGCCTGCCCGGCCTGCCCGAGGCCCCTGTCATCCTCGATACGGCTACGGGGCAACCGCGCGCCTATGACGCCGCACGCCCGGCTTCGGATCAGGGACCGGAGTTCTTCGCCCTGCGAGGACGCTTCACCCTTCCGGGACCCGCCGGCCCTCTCTCCTGCCGCCCTGCCTTCGAGCGCCTGGCCGAGGCCTGCGCGGCGTGGACGCCGGCGCGCGTCGCCGCCGTCACCGCCATCCCGGAGGCGGCGATCCGCGATGCGGCGGCCGCGATCGGCCGTGCCCGCCGCGTCAGCTATTATTGCTGGTCCGGCGTGGGACAGAGCGCGAATGCCACCCAGACCGACCGCGCCATTGCCATCCTCTACGCGCTGACGGGCAGCCTCGACCGCATCGGCGGCAACCGGCACTATGCGCGCCAGCCCGTGAATGTGGTGAACGACCACGGCCTCCTGCCGCCCGGCCAGGCCGCAAAGGCCCTGGGCCTCGCGCAGCGGCCCCTGGGTCCGCCGGCGCGGGGCTGGATCACCGCCGAGGATCTGCGGACCGCCATCCTGGAGGGCCAACCCTACCGGGTGCGCGGGCTCATGTCCTTCGGTGCCAATCTGGCCATCTCCCAGGCCGGCCCCCAGGCCTCCGAGGCGGCGCTGCGCGCGCTGGACTTCCACGTCCATTGCGACCTGGTCGAGAACCCGACCGCCCGCTTCGCCGACATCCTCCTGCCCGTGAACAGCCCGTGGGAGCGCGAAGGGCTGCGCATCGGCTTCGAGATCAACGCCGCGGCGGAGGAGCTGATCCAGCTCCGCCCGCGCATGGTGCGGCCATACCGGGAATCCCGCTCGGATCTCGAGATTGTCTTCGGCCTCGCCACCCGCCTCGGGATGGGGGAAGCCTTCTTCGGGGGCGATATCGAAGCGGGGTGGAACCACATCCTGGCCCCCACCGGCCTGACCGTGGCCGATCTGCGCGCCAATCCCGCCGGGCTGCGGCGCCCGCTTGAGCAGGTGGAGCGGCGCTACGCCCACCGCCTCGCCCAGGGCCAGCCGGCCTTCGGCACGCCGAGCGGCCGGGTCGAGTTGTATTCCGAACGCCTGCTGCGGCATGGGCAACCGCCCCTGCCCGGCTTCGTGCCGCCGGATGACCACGGGCCAGGCTTCCCCCTCACCCTGACCACGGCCAAGAGCGGTTACTACTGCCACAGCCAGCACCGGGGCATCGCCTCGCTCCGCCGTCGCGCGCCCGACCCGATGGCCGAAATCCACCCGGACCTCGCGCAGGCGCGCGGCATCGTGGACGGGGCGTGGATGCTGGTGGAAACCCGCGCCGGCCGGGCCCGCTTCCGCGCCCGGCTCAGCGATGCCATCCACCCCGGGGTGGTCGTGGCCGATTACGGCTGGTGGGAGGCCTGCCCCGATCTCGGGCTCCCGGCGGAGACGGGCAGCAACTACAACAGCCTGATCGACACCCAGCATGTGGACCCCGTCAGCGGCTCCGTTGCCCATCGCGGCTTCCCCTGCGATGTCCGCGCCCACCGGGACACGGCCTCGCCCTGGACCGGCTTCCGCTCCCTCCGCGTGGCCGCCACGGAGCGGGAGGCGGAGGATGTCGTCTCGCTCCGCCTGGCCGCGCCGGACGGTGCCGCCCTGCCCGCTTTCCGCCCTGGCCAGCACCTGACGCTGCGGCTCGATCCGGACGGCACGCCTGTCATCCGCTCCTACTCCCTCTCCGACGCGCCGGGAGGGGACTACCGGATCACCGTGAAGCGCGGGGGCGGTGACGGGTCGGGGCGCGCCATGCGCCTCAGGCCGGGTGATCTGGTGCAGGTCACCGCACCGGCGGGGCGCTTCGTGATCCCGACCGAAGCTCCCTTTCCCATCGTGTTGGTCGCGGCCGGAATCGGGATCACGCCTTTCATCGGCTATCTCGAAACCCTGGTCGGGATGCCGGCCACGCCCCGCGTCGTCCTGCATTACGGCAACCGCGACGGCGCCAGCCACGCTTTCCGCAGCCGGCTGCAAGCACTCGCCGGCCTGCTGCCCGGGCTGACGGTGATCAACCACTACAGCCGCCCCCGCCCTGCGGACCGGGACTTCGACCGGATCGGCCGCATCACCGCGGAGGATATCGCGACCGAGCTGATCGCGGCCCGCGCCCGCTTCTATCTCTGCGGCCCGCCCGGCCTGCTGGGCAGCCTCTCAGCCGGGCTGGCGGCGCGGGGCGTGCCCCGCTTCGAAATCTTCCAGGAGTTGTTCCAGGCCACCCCGACCGAGGATGCCGCGATCCCGGATATGCCGCGCGAGGTGCGCTTCGCCCGGTCCGGCCGCGTCCTGCGCTGGACCCCGGCCGATGGAGCCTTGCTCGACCTGGCCGAGGCGAATGGGCTGCGCCTGCCCAGTGGCTGCCGCGTCGGCCAGTGCGAGAGCTGCGCCGTGCCCCGGATGGAGGGGGCGGTTCGTCACCTCGTGCCGCTGGCGGTGGAAGATCCGGATAGCTGCCTGACCTGCCAGGCCGTTCCGCTGACGGATCTGGTGCTGGACGCCTGATGCCCTCCCTGGCGGAGCACCCTGCCCTGCCGGTCTTTCCAGCGGCGTGATCGCGCGCCAGAAGAGGGCGCACGCCCTGCGCGGCCACAGAAGATTCCAAGGAGTTCCAGGCCATGCCTCCCGACACCTCGTCCGGCCGTCTGCCGCCCGATGCCTCAACGCGCCAGAGCGGCATGGCCCGCCTGGCGCTGCGCTTCACCGCCTGGGCCGAGACCTGGTTCCCCGACACCTTCGTCTTCGCCGCCATCGGGGTGGTGGTCGTGGCCGTGGCGGCCCTGGTGAACGGCTCCTCCCCGGTCGCCGTCACCAAGGCCTTTGGCGATGGCTTCTGGAGCCTGATCGTCTTCAGCATGCAGATGGCCTTCGTCGCCATCACGGGCTACGTCGTCGCGACCTCCCCGCCGGCCGCGCGGCTGATCCGCCGGCTGGCGATGATCCCCTCCAGCGGGCCGGGCGCCATCGCCCTCATCGCCTTCATCAGCATGGCGAGCTCCTTCCTGAACTGGGGTCTCAGCCTCGTCTTCAGCGGGCTGCTCGCCCGCGCCATGGCCACGCGGTCCGAGCTGAAGATGGATTACCGCGCGGCGGGCGCAGCCGGCTATCTCGGCCTCGGCGCCACCTGGGCGCTGGGCCTCTCCTCCTCCGCGGCCCAGCTCCAGGCCAACCCCGCCAGCCTTCCCCCCGCCCTGCTGCGCATCACCGGTGTGCTGCCCTTCAGCGAGACCATCCTGCTCTGGCAGTCCATGGTCATGGCCCTGGTGCTGCTCGTCGTCTCGGTGGCCGTGAGCTGGATGTCGGCGCCGCGCGGCGATCAGGCCGTGACGGCGGAGAAGATGGGCATCGACCCGCAGGTGCCCGTCGGCGAGATCACGCCGCGTGAACGTCCGGGCGAGTGGCTGGAATACAGCCCTTTCCTGACCGTGATCCTGGTCGCCCTCACCATCGGCTGGATGCTGCAGGAATTCACGCGCGTCGGCGTCGTCGTGGCGATCTCCGGCCTCAACACCTACAACCTTGTCTTCCTGATGCTCGGCCTGCTCCTGCACTGGCGGCCGCGCTCCTTCCTGAACGCCGTCGCGCGCGCCGTGCCGGCGACCACCGGCGTGCTGATCCAGTTCCCGCTCTACGGCTCCATCGCGGCGATCATGACCAATGCGAAGGGCTGGGGCGATGTCAGCCTGTCGGACCGGATCGCGCATGTCTTCGTCAGCGCCAACACGGCCGAGAGCTTCCCGGTCGTGATGGGTGTCTACTCGGCCGTGCTCGGCTTCTTCATCCCCTCGGGCGGCGGCAAGTGGATCATCGAAGCGCCCTATGTGATGCAGGCCGCCAATGAGCTGCAGGTGCATCTCGGCTGGGCCGTGCAGGTCTACAATGCGGCGGAGGCGCTGCCGAACCTGATCAACCCGTTCTGGATGCTGCCGCTGCTGGGCGTGCTGTCGCTCAAGGCGCGCGATATCGTCGGCTTCAGCTTCCTTCAGCTGCTGATCCACACACCATTGGTGCTCTTCATGCTGTGGTTCCTGGGTCGGACACTTCAATATGTCCCGCCCGTGATGCCCTGAACGACAGGACAGGATCAACCCGCCGAGGCCGCCTGCGGGCGGCCAAGGCCGGCTTCTCGGAAGAGTAGCCCTGCTCGATGCCGAGCATGGAGCGATCGCCCGCGATGCCGCGCCCTGCCACCAGCTCGACGCTTTCCTGCGCCCGCATGGGCAGAAAGGCGCGCTCGGGCTGGCTGGTTTCGGCGGTTGCTTCGGGCATCACGGTATCACCGCGGTCGCGGCTCCGCCGGCCAGGAAGCGCCCCATGGCGGCCGCTGCCGCTTCGCCGTAAACATCGGGCATGAGCGAGAGCACGCAGCTGCAGGCGTTCATCCACCGGCACCGGCGCCTCTTCGTGCTGACCGGGGCGGGCTGCAGCACGAATTCCGGCATCCCCGACTACCGGGACGCCGACGGCCAGTGGAAGCGCGCGCAGCCCGTGACCTTCCAGGCCTTCATGGGCAGCGCCGCAACGCGCCAGCGCTACTGGGCGCGCAGCCTGGTTGGCTGGCGGATCTTCGGCCAGGTGAAGCCCAACCCGGCGCACACGGCGCTGGCGCGCCTTGAAGGCCTGGGCAAAAGCGAGCTGCTGCTGACCCAGAACGTGGACCGCCTGCATCAGGCCGCCGGGAGCACGCGGGTGATCGACCTGCATGGACGCCTGGACCAGGTGCGCTGCATGGACTGTGGACAGGCGAGCCCGCGCGAGGCCATGCAGGAGACCTTGGTCCGGTTGAATCCCGGCTGGGCCGCGCTGGACGCCATCACCGCGCCCGATGGTGATGCCGATCTCGACGGGACGGAGTTTTCCAGCTTCCGCGTGCCGCCCTGCCCCTGTTGCGGCGGGCTGCTCAAGCCGGACGTCGTGTTCTTCGGCGAGACGGTGCCGAAAGGCCGGGTCGAGGCCGCCTTCCAGGCGCTGGAGCGGGCGGATGCGATGCTGATCGTCGGCTCCTCGCTGATGGTCTATTCGGGCTTCCGCTTCGTGCAGGCGGCGGCACGTGCCGGGAAGCCCGTGGCCGCCGTGAACCTGGGCCGCACCCGCGCCGACGACCTGCTGGCCCTGAAAGTGGCGCAGCCCTGTGCCGAGGCCCTGGCCTTTCTGCTGTAGGGCGGTGACACAGAGTGCGCGCGCCAAGGCTCGGACCTGCTCCCTTAGCCGGGGTGCGGCCGCTGGAGGGCAGCGGAAATCAGAAGCGGGCCGTTTCGAAGATCACTTCGGCAACAATTTTCATCACCGACTCAAGGCCCCCCCTCGGATAGCAGATGAAGTATTCCAGGGGAGGCACAGGCGGGTCGGTCTCGATCACGCGCAATTCGCCGGCGGCAATCCGGTCCTGGAACTGCCGCAGCGGCAACAGCGAGAGGCCCAATCCGGCGACGGTCAGCCCGCACAGGGCAGAGAGGCTGTTGCTGGCCAGTTCCAGGCGGGCGCGGACGCCATTCTCCTGGAACCAGTCGTTGACCACCGCCTGCAGGCCGGAAGCCTGGGTCTGCGCCAGGACCGGGTAGCGCGCCAGCTCGGCGACCGTGACGCGGCAGGGAATGTCGCGGTTCTCCCCGCTGCACATCCAGGCCATCTCCAGGCTGGTCAGCCGATGCCCAACCATGCCCGCCGGCACGCGGCCTGGCGAGACCACCACATCAAGCCGCCCCTCCGCCAGCCCGCCATGCAGTTCCTCCGCCAGCTTCACTTCGGCGCGCAGCCGCGCCCGCGGCAGACGGCGGCGCAGGGTGGCCACCAGCTCAGGCAGGAAGGTCAGGGCCACCAGCTCGGTCACGCCAAAGCGGATTGTTCCGGAATAGGCCGTGACATCGTCGGTGCAGGTCAGCATCCGGTTGCGCAGCGCCAACATCTCCTCGCAGAGCGGGCGCAGGGCATGGCCGCGCTCTGTCAGACGCGGCGGCCGCTGCTGGCGGTCGAACAGCGGGGTGCCGAGCCCCGCCTCCAGTTCCGCGATGCGCTTCGAAATAGCGGGCTGGGTGGTGCCGAGGCGGTCCGCCGCCGTGCCGAAATGACCGGTTTCAGCAACGGCCAGGAAGGCTTCGATCTGCCGGAGCGACACCACGTCCATTCCCTTCAGTTATTGCACAACATGAATTAATATAACTTTTCCTTTGCGCCAGCCACCCTAATCTACCCCGCCACAAGGAACGGGGTGGAACGGAACCATGGCTCTCGGCTTTCGCATTCTCAGGCGGACCCACTGCGTCGAGCCGGAGCTGGTGGAGCGCTTCCGCCGGATCCCGGTCGCCAATGTCAGCGATTCCATGTCGCGCATGGTGGCGGGCGGGCCGCGGCTGCGGCCGATGCATGCGGGTGGCGGCATGGCCGGCCCGGCGCTGACGGTGAAGCTCCGGCCGGGCGACAACCTGATGCTGCACAAGGCGCTCGACATGGCCGAGCCCGGCGATGTGATCGTCGCCGATGCCGGCGGCGACCTCACCACCGCGATCATGGGCGACCTGATGCTGAACCACGCCATCCGGCGCGGCATCGGCGGCATCGTCATCAATGGCGCGGTGCGTGACGTGGACAGCATCCGTGCCCTGGACCTGCCGGTCTATGCCGCCGGTGCGACGCATCGCGGCCCCTACAAGGACGGCCCCGGCGAGATCAATGTGCCGGTGGCCCTGGACGGCATGGTGATCGAGCCTGGCGACCTGATGCTGGGCGATGCGGATGGCGTGCTCGCCGTGCCGCGCCTGGCCGCCGCGGAGGTTCTCGCCGCCGCCGAAGCCAAGCAGGCCGCCGAGACACGGGAGATGGCGGCCATCCGTGCCGGCAGCAGCGACCGGTCCTGGGTGGACAGCACGTTGCGGGCACGCGGCTGCACTTTCGAGAACTGAGCGGACCCAAAGCTTCCAAAGCGGGCCGGCGTGAACAAGCCTGGCCGGAGGAGACAGAGAAGAATGATCAGCCGACGCCATCTGAGCGCCGCCGCCTTCGCGGCGCTGCTCCCCTCGCCACTGGCCTGGGCACAGGAGAACTGGCCGGCGGGACGGGCCATCGAGATGATCGTGCCCTATCCGCCGGCCGGCGGCATCGATCTGATGGCCCGGCTCGTCGCCAAGTACCTGCCGGCCTATCTGGACAAGGCGCAGTTCGTCGTCACGAACCGGGCCGGCGCCGGCGGCCAGACCGGCAACGAGGCCATCTTCGCCGCCCGCCCGGATGGCTTCACGCTGGGGGCGATCGCCAGCCTTTCGCTCAGCTCCATCCCGCTGGAGCGGCCAGCGCGCTGGAAGCTCGAGGATTTCGTCTACGTCGCCAATCTCGTCGATGACCCCGGCGCTTTCTGGGTCAAGGCGGATTCGCCCATCAAGGACATGGCCGATCTGCGCCGCCGCGCCGCCGCACAGGCCGAGGCGGTCTCCTTCGGCACCGCCGCCGGCGTCGGCTCGGATGATCACCAGCTGCTGCTGGCCTATGAAGAGGCGGCCGGCGTCAAGGCCCTGCACTCCCCCTACAATGGCACCGCGCTCGCCATCCGCGACCTGCTGAGCAGCCAAATCGACGTGGCCGTCTACAATGTCAGCGAGGGCCTTGGCTTGCTGCGGGAGGGGCGGGCGCGCTGCCTCGGCCAGGCGGCGCCCGCGCGCTGGAAGGCCATGGCGGATGTGCCGACCTTCCGCGAGCAGGGTATCGATGTCGTCGGCGGCTCGATGCGCGGCTTCGTCGCGCCGCCCGGCTTGCCGGACGCCATCACGGGGAAGCTGGTGGACGCGATGCGCCGCATGGCCGCCGATCCCGCCTTCCTTGCCGAGGCCGAGAAGGTGAACCTGCCGCTGCGTCCGATCTTCGGCGATGACTACCGCCAGACGGTGCTGCGCGAACAGGAGGCGGTGAAGAACCTCTTCACCCGCCGGCCCTGGAGCCAGGGCTGAGCGCGCCATGCCGGAGATTCTCGTCATCAGCCCCATCCACCGGGACGGGCTGGCACGGCTGGAGGCCGAGCCCGGCTTCACCCTGATCCCCCCGTCCGAGGTCACGCCGGCCAGCCTGCCCGGCCTGCTCGCCCGCGCGGAGGGGATCATCGTGCGCGGCACGCGGGTGGACCGCGCGCTGCTGGACCAGGCGCCGCGGCTGCGCTTCGTCTGCCGCCACGGCGTCGGCTATGACAGTGTCGATGTGCCCGCCCTCACAGAGCGCGGCATCATCCTGGCCATCACCCCCGAGGCGAATGCCGCCTCGGTGGCCGAGCACGCGCTGATGCTGATGCTCGCCCTGTCGCGGCAGGTGGTGCACTACAATGCCGGGGTGCGGCGGGGCGACTGGGTGGTGCCTTCCTCCTCGCCCACGCAGGATCTCGCCGGCAGGGCGGTGCTGCTGCTGGGCTTCGGCCGCATCGGCACGCGGGTGGCGCGGCTCTGCGCGGCCTTCGGCATGCGGGTGCTGGTGCACGATCCCTTCATTCCCGCCAATACCATTCGCGGCCTGGGCTACGAACCGGCGCCGGATCTGCCGGCCGCCCTGGCGCAGGCGGAGATCGTCAGCCTGCACTGCCCCTCCAATGCGGCGACGCGCGGCATGGTCGATGCGGCCTTCCTGGCCGCCATGCGGCCGGGAGCGCTGCTGGTGAACACGGCGCGGGGCACCCTGGTGGATGAGGCGGCGCTGGAAGCCGCCTTGCGCTCCGGCCATCTGGCCGGCGCCGGGCTGGACGTGATCGCCGAGGAGCCGATGACCACCGCGATCCCGCTGCTCTCGCTCGACACCGTGATCGTCACGCCGCATGTCGCGGCCAGCACGGCGCAAGGGCTGCGCCGCATGGCATTGGCCTCGGCCGAGAACACCATCCAGTTCTTCGCCGGCACCTTGGCGCCCGACTGCATCGTCAATCCAGAGGTGGCGGGCGCCGCCTGACGTGCTTCGTGCATCAGGCGCGTTCCGTCGCGCCTGGTGCCCAGCCTGGCCGATAAGGGGATTGGCGGACCTGGCGGACGGGCTGTGGCCAGCCGCCTCATCTTCCGGCCCCGGCTTTGGGCATCCGGCCCATCTGCGCTCATCGAGTTTATGGAAACTGCTGGAACAACCTTTGCGGACCGGATGCGCGGCGAGCAATTTTCCTGACAGACAGAACGAAAGCGGCTCCATGTTTCGAATCAAACACGCCATTGCTGCGGCCTCTCTGGCGGTGGCTGCCTTCGCCGCCGCAGCCCCCGCGCGGGCGGGCGCCACGCTGGACGCCGTGCGAAGCCGGGGAATGCTGACCTGCGGTGTCAACACGGGTGTCGCCGGCTTCTCGCAGCCCGATAGCCAGGGAATTTGGCGTGGCCTCGACGCCGACCTCTGTCGTGCCTTCGCCGCCGCCGTTCTCGGCGACGCCACCAAGGTGCGCTTCGTTCCTCTTTCGGGGCAGCAGCGCTTCCCCGCATTGCAGGCCGGCGAGATCGACGTCCTTGTCCGCCAGACAACGGCGACAATGAGCCGCGACACGACCCTGGGGCTGCGGGCGGTCGGCATCAACTTCTACGATGGCCAGGGCTTCATGGTGCGCAAGGATGCGGGGATCAGCCGCGCCGCCGAGCTCGACGGCGCAACGGTCTGCGTCCAGCAGGGCAGCACGACGGAGGGCAACCTTGCGGACTGGTACCGGGCCATGAACATCCAGGTCACTCCGGTGCTGTTTGAGCGCATTGACCAGGTTGCCACGGCCTTCAGCTCCGGGCGCTGCGATGCGCTGACCACCGACGCGTCGCAGATCGCGGCGGTGCGCGCCTCCTTCCCCAATCCAGGCGACTTCGTCGTTCTGCCGGACCGGATCAGCAAGGAGCCTCTCGGTCCGATGGTGCGTCGCGACGACCAGGAGTGGTTCGACGTGATCCGCTGGACCCTCAATGCCCTGATCGAGGCGGAGGAACTCGGCATCACCGCGGCGAACGCCGAGGCGCGGCGCGCCGGCGACACCGCGCCTGCCGTCCGCCGCCTGCTGGGGACCGACCCGATGCTCGGTCAGGGTCTGAAGCTCTCCGCCAGCTGGGCTTACGACGCGATCCGCGCGGTCGGCAACTACGGTGAGCTCTTCGAGCGCAACCTTGGACAAGGGACACCGCTCGGCATGGAGCGCGGCCCGAACGCGCTCTGGACAGCAGGCGGTCTGATGTACGCCTGGCCGCTGCGATGAGTGGCATCCTCCTCGACACGCAGCACCTGCTTCTCTCGCCCAAGCTTCGGGAGAGCACCGACTGTGAGGCGTTGAGGAGGGACGACGCTTCTCGTTCCTGACGATCTCTGGGCCATGGTCGAGCCGCTGCTGCCGCGAGAGCGGCCGAAGCCTGTCCGGCATCGGGGCTCGCGAGACGGATCGTGCCTGTCGGGGCGTGGGGATTTCTGGCTCAGCGTAACCGTTGAGGCGTGAAGATGAGCCAGAGATCCTCCGCGCTGGCTGCCAGGGCCGTATCCACCTGCCAGCGCGGAAAGAAATTCGGTATCGCCTTCGGCGGCAATCCTGTCCGCCGTTTCAAGCGCTGCTTCCCCCTCTTCTCTGGTCTTAACACGAACCGCCTTCGGGCCTTCTCGAACATCGGCTCGAGCACCCCAGCCTGAACGCCTGACGCTTTCCACCGGGGTTCGTTTTGATTTCATATCGAATTGGGGCATGCGCCTGGACGGGTAGAGGAGGTTGCTAGGGGAGGCATGCCCAGAGACGAACGAAGCACGATGCGGACCCCCGGTTCTGCCAGCCGCCAGCAGGGCGGCCAAGCGTCCGCGAAGCCTAAGCTTGGCCATTACGTCCCGCGCAGGGTGCCGGTAGCGGGACCTTCCGACGCAATCGCAATTTTCCCTTAAGCGGGAATCTGATTTGCACTAATCAACTTCCTGGGTTGCGGATGGCGCAACCTGACCCAGGGATGCCACGCGCGATGCCCAACACCGATTATGCCTTTGACTTCTACGCCGCTGATCCGAACCACTATGCCCGCCTCACCGCCGCTCAGTACCTCGCGGTGCAGGGCAGCTTCCCTTCCCTGGGGCGGTTGTCGGGCGAGGGCCTCCTGCCAGGCGCAACGGCTGAGCTGAAGTCGCTCACCCCGCAGAAGTCGAACCCGAATCCCGGTCAGATCGTCGCCTGGGAAGTGACGCTGGACGTCGGTGATCACTCCGGCATCAGCAATGGCATCGTCGAACTGACCCTGCGTTGGGACGCGACGACCACCTCGGGCGAGAACTACGGCTTCGACCACAGCGCGGACCGCGGTGTTCTGGCCGCCTTCGTGGATAGCTCCGACAGCTATCTGGATGACGCGTCGCAAACCGCGACGGTGCTGTCCAAGACCTGGCGCTACGTTGATCAGCCCGGCACGGATGACTGGCTGGAGGGCACCATCACTCTTGGCGGCCTGGATGCCGGCGATCACATCACGCTGGAGATCTGGACCGCCTTGCAGGAGAGCGGGGCGGAGAAGCTGACCGGCAACATCCAGTCCAGCATCGTCAGTGCCAAGGTGCCGGGCGGCGACACGATCAATGTTGGAACCCGGACCATCCCGCTCAAGGTTGCGGACCCGGTCACCTTCAGCATCTCGGGGGCCAGCTTCGAAGACAGCGACGCCAATGGTCTGCGCGGCACCGGCGAGGGAGGGCTGGGCGGCTGGACGGTGCTGCTCACCGGGCCGGATGGCAGCGTGACCAGCACCACCACCGATGCCAGCGGCCATTACACCTTCAGCGGGCTGGCGGCCGGTACCTATACCGTCAGTGAGGCACTGCCGAGCGGCTACCAGCTGACGGTCCCGGACAGCACGAGCCACCGGGTGACGCTGGGTGGCTCCGACGTCACCGGCCTCGATTTCGGCAACTTCCGCGCCGGCAGCATCGCCGGCACCGTCTACCAGGACAGCAACCGCACCGGCGCGATCGATGCCGGCGACGCCACCCTGGCCGGCGTGACGGTTTTCATCGACGCCAATGGCAACGGCCAGCTGGATGCCGGCGAATTGTCGGCCGTCACCGGGAGCGACGGCGCCTACCGCTTCGACGGGTTGAAGCCCGGCGACTACGCCATCGCGCAGGTGCTGCCGGGCGGCACGGCGCAGCTGCTGGGCGCCGGAACAGTCAGCCTCACCTATGGCGCCAAGATTTCGAACGGCCATTTCCTGGACGGAGTGCTGCCGGCGGCCAGTGCGGGGCTGCAGGGCCTCGTCTGGAACGACGGGGACGGCGATGGCATCCGCAGCGCGGCGGACCCGGTCTTCGCCGGCATCGCCGTCTCCCTGCTGGCTGCCGACGGCCATGTGGTGGCGACCACCAGCACCTCCGCCGACGGCAGCTACGGCTTCGCCGGCCTGGCCGCCGGCCAGTACCGGCTCGCCTTCACCCTGCCGGGGAGCCTGGCCTTCACCCTGGCTGATCGGGGAAGCGACGATACCCGCGACAGCGACGTCAATCCCGCCACGGGCCGCACCGGGCTGTTCACCCTTTCCGCCGGCAGCGTCCTGCACGCCGTTGATGCCGGACTCGCCTATCGCGCCAGCGGGACGGATGCCACACCGGGCGTGGTGCTTGGCGCCGGTGCCGACCAGTACAACGGCACCGACGACGTGGCCGACCACGCCCTCGGCGGTGACGGCGACGATATCCTGCTCGGTCTCGGCCAGGATGACGTCTTCCACGGACAGAACGGCAACGACTTCCTGGATGGCCATACCGGCGACGACGCGTTGTTCGGCGGCGCCGGGAATGACCGGGTGCATGGCCAGGCGGGCGACGACATCCTCGATGCCGGGCCGGGCGATGACACGATCGAGGGCGGCGACGGGCGCGACATCGACCTCGGCGGCGACGGCAACGACCGGATGCAGGGCGAGAACGGCGATGACTGGCTGTTCGGCGGCGCCGGCCAGGACATCCTGGAGGGCAATTCCGGCCGCGACTTCCTCTCGGGCGGCACGGGCAGCGACCTGCTGGCCGGGCATGACTCGAACGACGTCCTGCTCGGCGGCCCGGATGACGGCCGGATCTCGCTGGTGGATGGCACCGTTACCGGCCTTGTCTATGGCGACACCATCTATGGCGACGCGGCCGGCGACCTCTTCGTCTGGCGCCCGGGCGACGGGGTGGACGTGTTGCCGGAATTCCACTGGTCCGACGGCGATACCCTGGTCATCCTCGGCTACAGCGGCTTCCAGGCGGTGGAGAAGGTCGGCACCACCACGGTGCTGGTCATCGACACCAACGCCGCCATCGTGATGCAGGACTTCTATCCGGCCGCCGACCTGTCCGGGCCCTTCCCCGGCATCGTCTTCCGGCCGGAGGCCACGGACCTGCCGCAGCTGCCGGCCATCACCGAGCCGGGCACGCCGGTCCGGATCGGCGCCGATCTGGCCTCCTTCTACGGCACGGAATCCGCGGATTTCGTCATCGGCTCGGCCGCGGCCGACACGCTGCTCGGCAATGGCGGCGGCGACTGGATCCGCGCCGGGGCCGGCGACGATCTGGTGATGGGCGGCGCAGGCGCGGATACGGTGGAGGGCGAGGAGGGCAACGACGTCCTGCAGGGTGGCGACGGCAACGACACGCTGGCCGGCGGCGCCGGCAATGACACGCTGTATGGCGGCGCCGGCGCCGACACCATCCTGCTCGACGGCACGGCACCGGAATGGAAGCTGGTGCGCGGCACCGGCGGCCAGTTCTGGGCGCAGAACCTGAGCACGCATGAGACGGACTATGGCGTCGAACTGGAGCAGGTGGCCTTCGCCGACGGCACGCTCATCGACATCCACAATCTGGCGGTCACCGCGCCGCTCGAATACGTCGCCTCCTATGGCGACCTGGCGGCCGCCTTCGGCACCGATGCCGCGGCGGGCATCGGCCATCTGCTGCAGTATGGCCTGACGGAGGGGCGGACCACCACCTTCGATGGGCTGCGCTATGCCGCCAGCTACGCGGATCTGGCGGATGCCTTCGGCACCGACGAGGAAGCCGCTGCGGCGCATTATATCCAGTTCGGCCGCGCCGAGGGCCGGGCGGCGAGCTTCGACAGCCTGCGCTACTTCGCGTCCCACGATGATCTGCTCAAGGCCCTCGGCGAGGATGTGGAGGCCGCAACCGCGCACTTCATCCAGCATGGCCGGTTCGAAGGGCGCTCCATGAACTTCGATGCGCTCGCCTATGCCGCCTCCTACAACGACCTGTCGAAGGCCTTCGGCACCAACACGGAGGCCGCAACCCTGCACTACATCCAGCACGGCCATGCGGAAGGGCGCATCGTCAGCTTTGACGCGGCCCAGTACACCGCCACCTATGGGGACCTCATCAAGGCCTTCGGAACGGATGCAGCCGCCGCCGAGGCCCACTGGCTGGCACACGGCTATGCGGAGGGCCGCGCACGCGACCTCTTCGACGCCGCCCAATACCTTGCAAAATATGCCGACCTGCAGGCTGCCTTCGGCAGCGATGAACGGGCGGCGACGATCCATTATATCCAGTACGGCTTCGCCGAAGGGCGTACGGACGAGCCGGTTTTAGGCTGACACATCACGACAGGCCTCGTGTTTCGCCGAGGCCTGTCGGCCAGGCGCCCCATCCTGACCTGGAGCGGGCTGAAGGGGGAGGGCTTCCCCCTTTTTCCGTGGTTGGACCGGCAACCGATCCGCCCTCGCAGGGCTTCGCGGCATTCCTCCAGGCATCGGCAAGTTGAACACGGCCTGGCGGGCGTCAGTCAGTCCGCCACCATAGCTGCAGCGATGCGCGGGCGCGGGCCTTGAGGCCCGCGTTCGCCATCACACACCTAAGGTGCAGCCAATCCACTCGCGGCTGGCGCGGCGATCTTGGGCCCGTAGGGAAAATAGGGCGGATGGTCGCCAATGGCGGTCATGTCCACCTCGACCAGGGCCGGGCCCCGCGCCGCCAGGGCCTCGGCCACGGTGGCGCCGAAGGCCGCGGGATCACTGACCCGCCAGAAGGGCAGTCCGGCGAGGGCGGCGACTCCGGCCAGATCCGGGGCAACCAAGGTGTCAAACCGGCGCCGGCCGCTCGCCACGGCATCCTGGATGTGGCGGATGACGCCGTAGCCCCGGTCATTCATCACCAGGATCACCATGTCCAGTTGCTCCTGCACGGCCGTCCACAACTCGCTCATGTTGAGGAAGAAGCCGCCATCCCCGGTCATGACCACCGTTTTCGAATGCCCCGGCGCCAGGGCAGCACCAATGCCCAGGCACAGGCCCTGCCCGATGCCGGCGCCGACCGGATAGATGTTCGTCCTGGGGTCATCCAGCACGAAGAGCTTGTTGCCCCAGGTGCTGTTGTTGATGGTGATGTCGCGCGCCCAGACCGCATCGCGCGGCACCACCGCGCGCAGTTGCTCGGCAAACCCGGCGTAAGGGCCGAGGGAGGCCTTGAAGGCGGCCCGGGTCTCCCGCTTCAGGCTTCGGAACGCCTCACCGAAGGCGGGATCGGCGCGATACTGGCCAGCCAGCCGCGCGGCCAGCGCCTCCAGCGTCAGTGCGGCATCACCCCGCAGGAAGAGGGTGTTCGGATAGGTGCGGCCATCCGCCAGCGGATCGACATCGATCTGCACCAGGTTCTTTGGCAGGGGCACCGAAAACTCGCCGGTCTCATGCCCGCGCAGCCGGGAACCGGCGACGATCATCAGATCGACGCTGCCGTAGAAGGCCTCGACGCCGGCCAGCCCCTGGCCATTCAATGCGCCGAGATTCATCGGATGATCTTCCGGCACAACGCCCCGGCCGGCCCAGCTGGTCACCATGCCGAAGCCCATGTCGAGCAGAGCCATCGCGGGCCTGCCCGCACGCGCCGCGCCGCGGCCAAGCCACAGCATGGGCCGCCGGGCCTGCCGCACGCGTGCGACCAGCTGGTCCAGAGCAGACTCGACCGGCGGGAGCGGCGGTGGCAAGGGCAGCACGAAACCATCGAGCGCTGCCGGCCGCGGCAATGTCGCCCGCTGGATGTCGGTGGGCACTTCGACGCTCACCGGCCCCCTGGGCGGCGTCAGCGCATCCGTCGCGGCACGGGTCAGAACGCCCAGCGCCTCGCTCGCCGTGCGGATGCGATAGGCGGATTTCCCGGAGGCCCGCAGCATGCCGAGCTGGTCCGGGACGTCATGCACCGTGCCCATGCCACGATCGACGAAGCGGGTCGCCGTCTGCCCGGTGATGTGCAGCAGCGGCGTGCCGGCGAAGCGCGCTTCCACCAGCCCCGCCACGACATTGGCCGCGCCCGGCCCCGTGCTGGTGAAGACACAACCCAGGCCGTCCGAGGCACGCGCATGGCCATCCGCCATATGCCCCGCGCCCGCCTCCCCGCGGGCCATCACGAAACGCACGGCATTGCGTCGTGAGATCGCATCCAGCATGGGAATATTGTGCACCGATACGATGCCAAAGGCTGTCGATACCCCGCAGGCGTCGAGGAACTCCGCGATCAGGTCGCTGACCGTGTAGGCATCGGACATCAGGCAAACCATCCCTGCTGCTGCGTTGAGAGGACCGCGTGGACGCGGGGCCGCGCCGCTACTGGAGCTTGATGCCGGCCTCCCGGATCACCGCGCCCCATTTCGCATGTTCCGCGCGGATGCGGGCACCGAAGGCCTCGGGTGCATCGCCGATCGGCGTGGCCCCCAGATCGCCCAGCTTCCGCATCGTCGCCGGCTGGGCCAGCCCCGCCGCGAGGGCGGCTTGCACGCGCCGGATCACCGCCTCCGGCGTGTTCCTGGGCGCCACCACCCCGAACCAGGCGGTCACCTCGTAGCCCGGGAGTGTCTCCGCAATGGCCGGGATATCCGGCGCGCCGTTCCAGCGCCTGGCGCCGGTCACGCCGATGCCCACCAGCGCCCCGGACCGCACATGCGGCAGGATGGAAGGCAGGTTGTCGAACCCGTAGCTGAGCCGCCCGGCGAGCAGATCCGGCATCATGGCCGAGGAGCCGCGGTAGGAGACGTGGTCGGCCTCGATGCCGGCCTGGAGGCGGAACAGCTCGGCGGCCAGATGCGTGGTGCCGCCGATGCTGGTCTCGCCATAGGCCAGCCGCCGTTGCTTCGCCAGGGCGATCAGTTCCGCCGTGGTCTTCACGCCAAGGCCGGGATGCGCCGCGAGGAGATTGGGCACCTCCGCGATCTGGGTGACCGGGGTGAAGTCGCGCAGCCCGTCGAAGCCAGGGTCGCTGTAGAGGAAGCCGTTGATGGCCAGCGGGCCCGGCGAACTCAGCAGCAGCGTATAGCCATCGGCCTCGGCGCGGGCAGCCTGCGCGGCGCCGATATTGCCTCCGGCGCCGGAGCGGTTGTCCACCACCACCGGCTGGCCGAGTGCTTCCGTCAGGATATCCGCCGCGACCCGGGCGAGGATGTCGCTTGTGCCGCCTGCCGGGAAGGGACAGATCATCCGGATCGGGCGCGTCGGCCAGTCGGCCGTGGCCGCGCCCGCGCTGCGTGCTGCCAATGCCGCAGCCACGCCCGTGAGCCAGGCCCGTCGCGTCGATGCGACGTGCCGCAGGATTCGCCGATCCGCAGTCATGACGTCCCTTCCCCGATGTTTTCTTTTGGCGCAGTCTGCGCTCCAAACCAGGCGTCTGGCCAGCCCCTGTCGAGGCAACTTCCGTGATCGGACCGGCATGGAAGGTTGACTGGAGCACGGGTGGACAGATGGCTCAGCCGGCATGGAATGGCCGTCGAGCAGTCCGGGCACAAGATGCGCCCCCACTCCCGGCGTTCCGCAAGGGAGGAGCAAAATGACCACTTCCGATCCCATCGTCATCGTCGGCGCTGCCCGCACCCCCATGGGCGGCTTCCAGGGCGATTTCCGGGATGTGAACGCTTCCACCCTGGGGGCGGCCGCCATCGGCGCGGCCCTGGAGCGGGCGAAGATCGCCCCCGACCAGGTGGAAGAGGTGGTGTTCGGCTGCGTTCTGTCCGCGGGCCAGGGCCAGGCCCCGGCGCGCCAGGCGGCCCTCCGCGCCGGCCTGCCGCTCTCCGCCGGCGCCACCACGGTGAACAAGATGTGTGGCTCCGGCATGAAGGCCACCATGCTCGCCCATGACCTCATCCTGGCCGGCTCCGCCAACATCGTCGTGGCGGGCGGCATGGAGAGCATGACCAACGCCCCCTATCTCCTCGACCGTGCCCGCGCCGGCTATCGCATGGGTCATGGCAAGGTGGCGGACCACATGTTCCTCGACGGGCTGGAGGATGCCTACGAGGAGGGCCGCCTCATGGGCAGCTTCGCGGAGGATTGCGCGGAGGCGTACCAGTTCACCCGCGAGGCGCAGGACGCCTTCGCCCTCTCCTCCCTCGCCAAGGCGCAGAAGGCCATCGCCGACGGCTCGTTTCTGGCGGAGGTCGTCCCCGTCACGGTGAAGGCGGGCAAGGCGGAAAAGGTGGTGACCACCGACGAGCAGCCCCCCAAGGCCAGGCCCGACAAGATCCCGACGCTGAAGCCCGCCTTCCGCGAGGGCGGCACCGTGACGGCGGCCAATTCCTCCTCCATCTCCGACGGCGCGGCGGCCCTGGTGCTCATGCGCCGCTCCGAGGCGGAGAGGCGTGGCCTCGCCCCCCTGGCCGCCATCCTCGGCCATTCCACCCATTCCCAGGCGCCGAACCTCTTTACCACCGCGCCCGTCGGCGCCCTGCGGAAGCTGTCCGCGCGCACCGGCTGGGACCTCAAGGACGTGGACCTGTTCGAGATCAACGAGGCCTTCGCGGTGGTGCCCATGGCGGCCATCCGGGATCTCGGCCTGCCGGAGGAAAAGGTGAACGTGCATGGTGGCGCCTGCGCGCTCGGCCATCCCATCGGCGCCTCCGGCGCGCGGGTGATGGTCACGCTGCTCGCCGCGCTGCAGAAGTATGGCCTCAGGCGTGGTATGGCCTCGCTGTGCATCGGCGGTGGCGAGGCGACGGCGGTCGCCATCGAGCGGCTTGGGTAAGGCACGGGCCACCCTGCCCTCGTCATGTCATGGCGTCTTCGGGGCTCTATGTCACAGCCAGGCGGGCGCCCCTATGCCGGGCGCCCGTCCTCGGCCCGATGGATGCGTCCGATAGGCCGGGGCATGATGGTTGGAACCCTGTGGCCGACGCAGCGAACAATAACGACGATCCCGGAGGAACCCGCCCATGATCCTCACCGAGACCCAGGCCGAGATCCGTGAGGCCGTGCGCGCCTTCGCGCAGGATCGCCTCTCCCCGGGCGCCGCCGCCCGTGACCGGGAGCACCGCTTCCCGCGCGAAGAACTCGCGGAAATGGGCGCGCTCGGCTTTCTCGGCATGCTGGTGCCGGAACGCTATGGCGGCTCCGAGACCGACCTCGTCGCCTACGCCCTCGCGCTGGAGGAGATCGCGGCGGCGGACGGGGCCTGCTCCACCATCGTGAGCGTGCACTGCTCCCTGGTTTGCACACCCATCATGAAGTTCGGCACCGAGGAACAGCGGGAACGTTTCCTGCCGATGCTCGCCTCGGGCGCGTGGATCGGCGGCTTCGCCCTCACCGAGCCCCAGGCGGGCTCGGACGCGGCGAACCTCCGGACCCGTGCGCGCCGCGACGGCGACCATTACGTCCTTTCCGGTTCCAAGCAGTTCATCACTTCGGGCAAGAACGCCAAGCTGGTGATCGTATTCGCGGTCACCGATCCGGATGCGGGCAAGGCGGGTATTTCCACCTTCATCGTGCCCACCGACACGCCCGGCTACGAGGTCGTCCGCGTCGAGGAGAAGCTCGGTCAGCATTCCTCGGACACCTGCCAACTCGCCTTCAACGACATGCGCATTCCGGCGGAGCTGCGCCTCGGCGCGGAGGGCGAGGGGCTGAAGATCGCCCTGTCCAACCTCGAAGGCGGCCGCATCGGCATCGCCGCCCAATGCGTGGGCATGGCGCGCGCGGCGTTCGAGGCGGCCCATGCCTATGCCCGGGAGCGCGTCACCTTCGGCAAGCCCATCATCCAGCATCAGGCGGTCGCCTTCCGCCTCGCCGATATGGCGACGCGCATCGAGGCGGCCCGGCAGATGGTGCTCCACGCCGCCGCCCTCCGGCAGGCCGGCCTGCCCTGCCTCACCGAGGCCTCCATGGCGAAGCTCTTCGCCTCCGAAGCAGCGGAGCTCGTGTGCTCCGCCGCCATCCAGGTCCATGGCGGCTACGGCTATCTGGCGGACTTCCCGGTTGAGCGCATCTATCGCGACGTGCGCGTCTGCCAGATCTATGAGGGCACCAGCGACGTGCAACGCATCATCATCGCGCGGGGGCTGTGAGTACCAGCACGCCTTCGTCCTTGACCTTGCCCTCCGGCTCGACGTGGACGGTGATCACCGCCTTTGACCAGCCTCCACGGGCTGGGCGCTGATGCGCAGCGGATTGGCGCCGCACAGGCCGTCGCCCTGTTGGTGACGGTCTCCACGGCATCCGAGTAGAGGACGGCAGCGAGGCTGCTCCAGGCAGCCTTTCATGGTGCGGTTCACGCACGGGTTCCTACAGCTTGCCGGGCGGCAGGGCGGACCAGCCGCTCCACCCGATATAGAAACCGACGAGCAGGATCAGGGCCGCCGAGACGTAGGGTGCACGCCGGGCGACGCGGTCGAACAGGCCAGACCAGCGGCGCTCCGCATGCCGCATGCCGATGGCGGCCGCCACGCCGACCGAGACCATCACCACGGCAAGGCCGATTGAAAAGCAGAGCACCAGGGTTGCGCCAAGGCTGAACTGCTGAAGTTGCAGGCAGAGCAGCAGCACGGTGATGGCCGCGGGGCATGGGATGAGGCCGCCGGTCAGGCCGAACAGGATGATCTGCCAGGTCGTGACCTGGCGGCTGGCGAAGCGGCGCCGGATGTCCTCGGCATGCGCGCGCTCGTGGGCGTCCTGGAAGCCGGGCGCCGACACGTCCAGCCCTCCGTGGCCATGGTCGCGGTGGCCATGGGCGTGCTCCCGGAACACGAGGTCGTACTCGTGGGCGTGGCCACCATGGGCGAGGCGCACCCGCGCGTCGAACTCGTGCGGCTCGGGGATCTCCTCGACAGATTCCAGATAGCCGCCGCGGTCGAAGAAGGCGAAGGCCTGCCGGGCGCCGTCCGATCGGATCGTCTCCACCGTCACCTCGTTGGCCCGCCAGCCGCGGCCGCCCTCGAAGCGTACGCGCCAGCGGGGCGGTACGCCGTCCTCGAACACCTCCAGCGCCATCACGCCGTGGCCGGTGTCGATGCGCCGGACCTCGTCGTGATGGTGGTGATCATGGTCATGGTCGTGATGCTGGTCGCGCCAGGTGCGCCACAGCATCCACGCTGCGACCCCGATCACGATGACGGCCGAGGCAAGCTGGAAGTAGGGCTCGGAGGTCTCGACGTCGAAGCTGTTGGCATAGTGCAGGCCGATGAGGGCAACCACCCAGACGACGAGGGTGTGGGACAGCGCTGCCGAGAGGCCGAGCAGGACGGCCTGGGGCACGCTGCCCCGGATGGCGACGATGAAGGCGGCCATCATCGTCTTGGAGTGGCCCGGCTCCAGCCCATGCAGCGCTCCCAGCAGGATAGCGGAGGGGATGAACAGCCAGGCGTGGGCTGCGCCCTGCTGGAGCAGGTCGGAGAAGGGGGTCATGGGCTGGTCTTCACCTCAGGTAGGCGCGGACGACCTCGAGCAGTTGCGCGGCACCCTCCTCGTCAAGGGCCCCCGGATGCTTCTCCGGGTCGACCAGGTGATGCCGGATGTGGTCCTCGACCACTTCGGCCATCAGCCCGGCCGTGGCGCCACGGACGGCGGCGATCAGGTGCATCACCCGCTCGCAGCCCGCCTCGCTCTCCAGGGCGCGCTCGATGGCCTCAACCTGGCCTCGGATGCGCCGCACCCGGCCAAGCAGCTTCTGTTTCTCACGGATGGTGTGGGTCATGCACACAGATATATAGGCTAGGGGGGTATGGTAAGCCAGCCATGACCGTGCGCCCCCACAATCCCGCAGGAGCCGACGGAAGCCACTCATGGAGAAGGTGCCACAGGCAGGACCGCCAGCGGGCGACGTCCGGAGCCTGCTGAATGACTTGGAGGAGCGTGGAGCGGCCGCAGCCGATCTTGGCCAGGGGCCGAGGAGCGATGATCAGCCCCTGTACCGCAGCGCCTCGACCAGCAATGCAAAGGCAGGCGTCGGTTGGCGGCGGCTGGGATAATAGAGGTGATAGCCGGAGAATGGCTCGCACCAGTCCGCCAGCACCCGGACCAGTCTTCCGTCTGTGATGTAGGGCTGCACCTGCTGCTCCGGCAGGTAGAGCAGCCCGAGGCCCGCCAGCGCTGCGTTGAGCATCAGGGTCGCGCTGTTGAGCACAAGCTGCCCGTCAACGCGCACCCTGACCTCGCGCTTTCCCTTCTCGAACTCCCAGGCATACAGCCCACCATGGGTTGGCAGGCGCAGGTTGATGCAGTTGTGGGCGGTCAGGTCCTGGGGCTTGCGGGGCACGGGCCGGGTCGAGAAGTAGGCCGGTGACCCGACGACCGCCATCCGCATCGCCGGGCTGATGGGCACCGCAATCATGCCCTTGGCGAGGGTCTCTCCTGGCCGGATCCCGGCATCGCATCGCTCGGCGGCGATATCGGTCAGGCCGTAGTCGACGACGATCTCCACCTTGATGTCCGGGTACTCCGGCAGCAGCCGCTCCAGGACCGGCATCAGGGTGGAGGTGGCCGCATTCTCGGTGGCCGAGATGCGGATGGTGCCGGACGGCTTCTCCCGCAACTCGCTCAGAGCGGCGAGTTCTTCCTCGATCTCGTCCAGACGCGGGCCGATGTTGCGCAGGAGGCGCTCGCCTGCTTCGGTGGGCGCGACGCTCCGGGTGGTCCGGGTCAAGAGCCTCAGCCCCAGGCGCGCCTCCAGCCCGCGCACGGTCTGGCTCAGCGCCGACTGGGACACGCCGAGCTTCGCCGCGGCCCTGGTGAAGCTTCGCTCCCGCGCCACAGCCATGAAGGCGTTGAGATCATTGAGTTCTGCCCCGCCATTTAGAAGAATTCCTAATAAGTCCATGTCGGTTTTACGCTCTAATCCCGGCGGCATCCATCCATTACCTCTTTGACAGGATTGCCACGGACCACCTCAGGATGGCCCGCGCTCCCGGGGTACGAGGAGAGAGAAGATGGACATCACGCGCGCAGGGACGCAGCCCTCCGGCAAGGGACCGGCCGGGTACTTCACCGGCACGGTCCGCATCGACCCGCTGTTCAGCCCGCCCGACCCGGCCCGGGTGGCTGGCGCCCTGGTCACCTTCGAGCCGGGTGCCCGCACCGCCTGGCACACGCACCCGCTGGGGCAGACCCTGATCGTCACCGCGGGCTGCGGTTGGGTGCAGCGCGAGGGTGGGTCGGTCGAGGAAATCCGGCCGGGGGACGTGGTCTGGTTCCCGCCCGGCGAGAAGCACTGGCATGGCGCCACGCCGACCACGGCCATGAGCCATATCGCCATCCAGGAGAAGCTCAACGGCTCCCCCGTGGACTGGATGGAGCACGTCACGGACGAGCAGTACCGGCGCTGAGGCTGGAGATGGCGCAGGGTATCGCCGCGGGTGCTCCCACCGTGCAGCGATGCTCCGCAGGGATGAGGAGAGAACAATGCCCCACGTCATCGTCAAGCTCGCCGCCGGGAGATCCGAGCGACAGAAGGTACGGATCGCCGAGGAAGTGACCAAGGCCATCACGGCTACCACCGGCAACGACGAAGATGCTGTATCGGTCAGCATCGAGGACGTCCAGCCGAGCGACTGGGCCGAGACGGTGTACCGGCCGGACATCCTCGGCAAGCCCGGCACACTCTACAAGAAGCCTGGGTACACCCCCCTGTGACGGTGCCCGTCATCCGCGTCTGAGGTCGGCGCCGGTCACCGGATCGGCCCGGTCCCACACATCCTCCATCGGCATCCAGGAAAGCTGAGCATGAAGGTCATGCTGCTCCGCGCCCTTCCGGCTGCGCTGGTCCTGCTCCGCGCCGCCGTCGCAATCCAGTCGCTTCGCACGACGTCTCGCGCCTGACCCGTCCTCCACCCAATGAGAAAGGAAAACAGATGAGGCTTCTTGCCACTTTTGCGATGTCCTGCGCTCTGGGCGCTGCATCCCTCGCCCATGCGCAGGGGGCAGGCGCTCCGCCGAATACGGGCGCCACTCTCCCCACCCAGGGTGACGTCCGTGCAGTCGCGCCTGCCCTGGAGCGCTACGAGCAGGGCACCATCTTCGGCAATCTCTGGCGCCGCCCCGACCTGTCTCCGCGCGACCGCAGCATCGTCACGCTCTCGGCGCTGATCGCCCGGAACCAGGCGGCCGAGTTGCCGCGGTATCTGGGCCTCGCGCTCGACAGCGGCGTCAAGCCGAGCGAGATCTCGGGCCTCATCACCCATCTCGCCTTCTACTCCGGCTGGGCCAATGCCGCTTCGGCCGTCTCGGCGGCGAAGGACGTCTTCGCGGCACGCGGCATCGGCATGGACCAGTTGCCCGCGGCGGAGCCCGATCTGTTGCCGCTGGACGAGGCGGCCGAGGCGCAGCGCGCGGCCCGCGTCGCGCAGGACGTCCGTCCCGTGGCCCCCGGCCTTGACCAGTTCACGACGGACACGCTGTTCCGCGACCTGTGGCTGCGTCCCGACCTTGCCCCACGGGACCGCAGCCTCGTCACGGTCAGCGCCCTGATCACGGCGGGCCAGGTGGCGCAGGTCCCGTACCACCTGAACAGGGCCATGGATAACGGCCTGACGCGCGCGCAGGCGTCGGAGGTCGTCGCGCATCTCGCGTTCTATGCCGGGTGGCCCAACGCCTTCTCGGCGGTGCCCGTCGTGAAGGGCGTCTTTGACAGTCGCCCGAACTGAGCCACTCCACCCAAGGAACACCGACATGAAGCGACTTGTCACCCTCGCCGCGACGATGTCCCTGCTCGCATCGGCGGGCGCTCACGCAGACACCATGATGCTCGCTCAGGCGGCCAGCCCGGCTGCCTCCGGCGCATCTCAGAGCGAAAGAGAGCTGAGGATCACGCGCTCCGGTTCGCAGTCCTCGGCGAGAGGGCCTGCCGAATACTTCACCGGTTCCGTGCGCGTCGACCCGCTGTTCCCGGCGACCGCGCCGTCGCGCATGTCCGGCGGCAGCGTCACCTTCGAGCCCGGTGCCCGCTCGGCGTGGCATACGCACCCGGTCGGGCAGGTGCTCGTGGTGACCGCCGGGGTCGGCTGGGTCCAGCGTGAGGGTGGCCCCGTCGAAGAGATGCGCCCCGGCGATGTGGTCTGGATCCCGCCCGGTCTGAGGCACTGGCACGGCGCCGCGGCAACGACCGGGGTGACGCACATCGCCCTGCAGGAGCATGTCGGCGGGCAGGCCGTGATCTGGATGGAGAAGGTCTCGGACGAGCAGTACCGCCGCTGACAAACCACGTCCGGAGCCTCGCCTGTTCACGCGCCCACTCGAAGGGAGAGACAACATGCGTGACGCCTGCAATGGCCTGAACAACCGCGGACACCACGTTCTGGCGAGTCGCCGGCGTGCCCTCCTCGTTGGAGGAGGGCTTGCAGCCGCACCGCTCCTTGCTTTGCTGACTCCAAGCCGCGCTATGGCCCACCACGGCTGGGGCACTTTCGACACGCGGCACGCCTACTTCGTGGCTGGAATCGTCACGAACGTGCGCTGGGGCAATCCCCACAGTGAGGTGGCACTCAGGGTCCAAAGGACCGACCTCCCGGCCAATTGGACGCAACGGGAGCTGCCTCCCGGTGGGAACGAGCGGAACTTCCGCCTGACGATGGCATCCGCTCGTTCCTATGTTGGAGAGCATCAGGAACTGCACCTTGTCCTCGCCGGGCCAAGCTGGATGCAGCGCTGGGGTCTGAACCGAAGACTTGAGGTCGGCGAGTCGATCGAGGCAGTGGGCTACCTCGACGCGGACGGCGGCCGCGATCTGCGTCCGGTGATGTTCTGGCTAGCGGATGGACAGGGTATTTGGCAGCAGCTCACGGCCTTCCCGCAGCAACCGGAGCCTGTCCAAACCCCTGCGAGATAGCTCGCACCTCCGCTCCAAGCTGGCGGTGTCCGATGTTGCTGACAGCCAGGGTGTGAAGGATCACGAATGGAGATGGCGGACTGGTTCGCAGAGGTCAGCGGCAGGCTGGAACAAACCAGCTTCGGGGAGGCGGTCCGCGCCACTCCTCATCTGTACCCGCTGCTCGAGAGCCTTCATATCCTGGGCATCGCTATGTTGGTGGGCTCCGCGCTGGCAGTCGACCTGCGTCTGCTGGGGATCGGCCGCGGCGTTCTGCCGGTCACAACCGTCGCCCGCTATCTTCTCCCGCTATCGCACATCGGCTTTGCCGTGGTCGCCGTCACGGGGGCCGCGATGTTTACGGCCATCGCCCAAGCGGTGGTCGCCAGCGCAGCAGCGCCATGGAAGTTTGGCCTCGTCGCCCTCGCCGGCCTGAACATCGCCGTCTTCCACGCCGGGGTCTACCGCTCTGTTCGAGCTTGGGACCTCGATGTCAGGACACCGGTGCGAGCACAGGCTGCTGCGCTTGTGTCCGCATTGTCCTGGATGGCAGCCATCGTTGCCGGACGCTTCCTGGCGTACTGACAAAGTAAACAACCGGTCCGAGCATGCCTTGCATCCGCCTCTTCCGCAGCCGTTCTTCCCCGCAGAATTGCGCACGGCGGCGGCCGCTGACGCGCATCGCCACTCGGCGGCGATGTCCAGGTCGATACGCCATGTTTGCAGCACTAGCTGAGAGATCAAGATGAACCCGACCTACGACTTCAAGGGCCAGGTTGCCCTCGTTACCGGCGCCGGTTCCGGCATGGGGCTGGCCACCGCCAATGCCTTTGCCGCAGCGGGCGCCACCGTGGTGCTCGCGGACTTCAAGGAAGAGGCGGTGAAGGCGGCCGCGCAGAAGCTGGTTGCTGCCGGCCACAAGGCAGTTTCCGTTACGTGCGACGTGAGCGACGACGCCCAGGTGGCGGCGATGGTGAACCGCACCGTCGCCGAATTCGGCCGCCTCGACGCCGCGTTCAACAACGCGGGCGTCATGGCCCAGGTCGCCCCGACCGCCGATAGCACCCGCGAGGAGTGGGACCGCGTCACCGGCATCAACCTGCGTGGCGTGTGGAGTTGCATGAAGCACGAGCTGCGGCAGATGCAGCGCCAGGGCAGCGGCGCTATCGTCAACAATGCGTCGGTCGGCGCCTTGACCGGCAACCCTGGTATTGGCGCCTACATCGCCTCCAAGCACGGTGTGGTCGGCCTGACGCGGACGGCTGCCCTGGAATACGTCAAGCACGGCATCCGCGTGAACGCGGTAAACCCCGGCGTAATAGACACGCAAATCGCCCGGGATGTCGTCCAGGGGGACGATCAAGCATACGCCGAGATGGTGAAGCAGGTTCCCATCGGCCGCGCGGGCAGGCCTGAGGAGATCGCCGCGACCGTGCTGTGGCTTTGCAGTCCCGGGGCGAGCTACGTCATCGGCCAGGCCTTCACTGTAGATGGTGGAATGACGGTGCCCTGATCGGGCCCTGGTGCGGCGTCCGCGATCTCGTTGGTCATGGACGTCGCGATAAGGACGGCCATCCTGGCTCTTGCCGCACCAGCCCGCAGATCCGCTCGTCGCCGCAGCGCCGGTCGAGTGTACCGGATGCCTTTTTCAAGGACCGACCTCATCTGAAGGAGTGAGCCACCTTGCGTGCCATCGTCATGCATGCCGCAGGCGACGTTCGCATCGAGAACATCCCTGACGTGAGCCTGCGTGAACCAACCGACACGCTGATCCGCGTCACTCACGCCTGCATCTGCGGCAGCGATCTCCGACCTTACAACCTGAAGAAGCCGGACGGGCCCGCCTTAGACCCCGCACATGCCTGAAGCCGCACCGCACCTCGGAGGCGCCTTGCGCCCGGGTTGAGTGACCTCGCCCACCAACCGCCCAAAGCAACCAACGCCTCAATGGCTCCCATCGGACCAGGAAGGCAACTGCAACACTAAATCGCCAGCGCCTCCATTACGGCCGAGCGGGCGACAAGGCGGGACTGAAGGCTCAGCGAAGGCATGTCTCCCTGGCGGATCTGGGCAACTTCCGTATGCGGGAGCGATGGCACGCCAGGGAGCTTGTCGAAGCGGGCGCAGCGGGTCCGGTCATCCCAGTCTGGCTCCAGGATCGCCCAGGGCACACGGTGGCCGGGGCAGCAGACGACGGCGCCAGGGAGCGGCACGAGGCCACCCGCCGTGAAGGCCCCCAGTGACCAGGAGCTGCCGAAGAGCCCGTCGAGGGCCTCCACGACCTCCTGGCAGGTCATGTCGGGGAGCAGCCGCAGGTATCCCCTGGACGCCTCGCCTCCCTTCCGGGCTGCGGCACCGAGCAGCAATTCGGCGGCAGTGGCAGCCAGAAGCGGCGGATAGCGACCGGGCGCGCCGTCCAGATCCTCCGGCGTCAGGCATGGCCTGGTGCGCTTCCCCATCCCAAGCGCGCGCTTGAGACCCCTGACCCCCTCCATGGAGGGCGCCACCGGGATACCCATCCCTGGCTTCTCGGGCAGGCCCGCCAGGGCGGCATCGGCTTCGAGTTGCAGTTCCGCCTGGCCGACGGGACGCCAGCCATCCGCGATCTGGTCCAGGACAGCCTCATCGATGGCGTCGAGATCAAGGGTCGGCCCCTCGGCGTACCAGACCCGCTCAACGGGCGGCGCATCTGCGCCCATCCCCTCCAGCAACTTGGCCTGGCAAAAAAGGACCCAGTCGCCGTCCGGCCCGATGACCAACCGCCGTTCCCTGGACGGGTCCCGCAGAGGCAGGAGGGCGACCTGCCGCAGCGGGCTTCCGAGCAGCAGGCGCAGGCCCGACGCCATGTCGTAGAGGGAGGCATCGCGCCGGAACGGCGTTTGGCTGGGGAGCTCGTGGTAGGCCTGCCACCGAATGCGGCCCTCACCCTGTCGCCTCAGGGACATCTTCCAGGCTTGCGCCCATGCCTCCGCCGATCCCTCGGGCAGGCTGCGATAGCCGTGGCCGAAATGCTCGACCTGGGCCAGGTTGAGACCGGCCTCCTGCAAGCTTGGATCGGCCTTGAGCCGATGCAGGGCCAACCAGGCCAGGAAGCGTTCCCCGCGGGCCGTGGTGGCCCGGCTCACATCCCCCACCATGCGCCATCCCCCGATGCGCTTTGAGCCACCCTAGCTGGGGCAGATTGGCTTTGGGAATGTTGCAGGAGCTCCCTTCACGCAGCCTTGGCCTGACTTCCGGCGGAGAGGCCATGGAGCGGATCGGCCCGACCGGTGCTTGGCAGCAAGGCTCCTCGCGCATCACGCTGCCGGAGCACCGCCGCCCCAGCAACGAACCCGCGGCCGGCGCCAAGCGTCCTCGGCGGCGAGAAGGGCTGGCTCAACCCTCCGAAACGGTCGGCCGAGATGCCAGGAACGGGGTCTTCCTGTCACGGAAGTCCGGCAGCCAGTCAGCGAGCGGGCTGGCGGGGAATTCCGCATCGGGCCCGGTGGCTTGGCGGCTGTCGCTCTCCGACCGATTGAAAGACGCCGTTCCGCTTCCGCCTTTCGTTCACGGGAGCTTGGGCAATTCCTGTCCGTCATGGCAGGCGTTGCAGACCGTTACCCACTGCCATGGCTCCGCCACCATTCCGCCCGCGCGCTGTCACCCGCCACCCGTTGCATCGGTGTGTGATGAACAGGCACGGGAGGTCGTGGATGCGACGGTTCGCGATGATGGTCCTGGCCGCTGCCCTGGGAAGCGCGACTGCTGTGGCGGCCCGACCGGCCGAGGCTGCGCAGGCGAGCATCCTGCCGCATGCCCCGGCAGAGGCAGCGATGCATCAGGTGCGGTATGACGGCCACTGGCGGGAGCACCGCAGAGCGCGCGAACAGGCCCGGATCGCCGCGGCGGTGCGGCGCGAGGCGCGGCGCATCGAGCGGGAGCGCGCGGAACGGCGGGCGTGGCGCCATGCACGGCAGCATCACGATGGCCACCGCCAGGGCTGGTGAGGTGAGCGGCGTCTCCGGTGGCGCAATTCACACCGGGTCGCCGCGTGCGTTCGAGCACATCCGACCGGCCTGACGGGCCCCTAAAGAGCGGGAATACGACCGCGGGCGCGGGGCGCTCGCGGGCCGACACGGAGGCAAGCATGATGTCTCAGACAACACGGACCCGAGGCGAGGGCGTGGCACCGCGCACGGCACCGTCTCGCGGTGATGCACTCGCGCCGATCCGCGCTGCGCTTGGCGCGGCGCTCCGCTGGTGGCGGGTTGGGCGGCACTACCGCCCCGAGCGTCGGTATATGCGGGGTGGGCGGCACGACGCCGCCCCGGCGAGCATGAGCCGTTGAGCGTCGCAAGCCGGGTGGTGGCGGAACCGATCGGGAAAGGTGAACAGGCTTCAGCACAGCCTCGGAAGGTCAGGCACGGCGAAGGCTCGCCACAGCTGGCGAAGCCCAAGGGCCGCATGAAAATGCCTTCCTTATCGGCCCCGACGATCAGACACTCATTGTAGCTGCCCGGTTCCACGCCCTCCTTGGAAGAGCAGGCGATGCCTCTGGCCATCCGCTCCAGGGCGATGTGGCAGCCGGCGCGTTTCTGCCTCCGACATGGCGACAGCGGTGAACCTGTGTGCGTAATGCGCTTGAAGCGGGTTTCTACCCCTCGTTCCGGGATTGGAGGTCCTGGAGCGCGCTCTCGAAGAACTTGGCGGGAGTCGAGCATGGGCGGCGCAGAACGGGGGTGCCGCCAAGATGCTGGGGACAGGATTCGAACCTGCGATGTGGTTACCCAACCGGATTACAAATCCGGTGCATTCAACCGCTCTGCCACCCCAGCGTGAGGGACGGGGCTTCTAACACCAATTTGCAGCCGCGCAAAACCTTAGCAGCCTGCCAAGGTTCCAGGACAGCATACGGGGATAGCACTCGGAACAAGGTGCTGAATTTCCGCAGAAAGTATGAAGTGCATCAGGGGTTGCACGAAACCGCCGCACAACCGCTGCGCTAACCCGGCAGAACTTCAAAGCGGCCGGGTTTTCTCAGCCTTGGCCTGCCCAATCTGCACCATGCGCGTTGAACGGCGTTTAACGGACCGCGCTGGGACCTTCCCGTTTTCCCGGGCTCCGTCACAGATTTTCAAGGCATGTCGAAGGCCAGCCAGCTCCTGGCCTGTTCCATCCCCCCTCCCCCCTAGGTGCTGGCGGTGGCGTCCGGCTCCGCGGGAAAGTCATAGAGGCGGCTGGCATTCCCGACCAGGATGCGCCGCCGGGTGGCCTCGTCGGGTGCCCAGTCGGCCAGGAGGTCCAACAGCGCCTTTTCGTCCGGCTTGGGCGCCGGCGCATTGGGGTGCGGCCAGTTGGAGCCCCAGACGATCCGCTCCGGCGCGGCCCGGATCAGCACACGCGCCAGGGTGGAGACATCCGCGTAGTCGGGCGGCCCGCTGCGCGACACGCCATAGGGGGAGGAAGCCTTCACCCAGACCTTGCCGCTTTCCAGCAGGCGCAGCAGGGCACGGGCGGGCGGGGCGTCCGGCGTGACGGGATCCTCGAAGCGGCCCAGGTGGTCGATGACGACGGGGCAGTCCAGGTCGCGGATCAGCGCCTCGCGCTCCGGCATCTCGCCGCCGTCGAACTGGAGCTGCACATGCCAGCCCAGCGGCGCGACCCGGGCGGAGAGGCGCTTCAGGTCCGGCCAGGGCACCAGCCCGCCCTTCATCATGAAGGCGCGCGCGCCGCGGGCGCCGAGCCCGGCCAGGCGCCGCAGTTCCGCCTCGCTCGTCTCCGGCGTCACCACGACCACGGCGCGCGCGGTCTGCGGGCCGAGCGCCGCCACCGCGTCCAGGGTGCAGCGGTTGTCGGTGCCATAGGCCGTCGGCTGCACGACGATGACGCGCGACAGGCCGAGCCGCGCCATCACGCGGCGATAGGCCTCCAGCGTGCCTTCGAAGGGCGGCGGCGTCGGGTTGGTGGGCGCGACCGGGTAGCGGGCCGGATCGCCGTAGATGTGCATATGGCAGTCGCAGGCGCCCTCCGGGATGGGAGGCGGGGTATCCGGCATGGCGGAGACGTTTCCCTCATGAGCCCGGAATGAGAGGCGGCCTGCGATTCCATGCCGCCCTCCCCCGGCCTTCGGCTAAGCTTGCCGGCAAAACTAGGGAGGAAACCAAGTCATGATCAAGCGACGCAGCCTGCTGGCCGCCGCTGGCACCGCCGTGGCCGCCGGCTCGGCCTGGGCGCAGAAACCGGCGGGGTGGCAGCCGGCCGGGCCAATGGAGATCGTCGTCGGCTTCGCGCCGGGCGGCGGTGCCGACCTGGCGGCCCGGGCCATCGCCCAGGCCGCCGCGCCACAGTTTCCCGTGCCGCTCGTGGTGGTCAATAAGGCCGGCGCGGGGGGCGCCATCGCGGCGCAGCAGGTGGCGGGAATGCCGCCGAACGGGCAGGCCCTGCTGGTGGGCGGCGGCAGCGAAAGCACCTCCCTGCCTGCCTTCCGCGAGGTTCCCTACGACCCGAAGCGCTCCTTCCGCGCGGTGCTCCGCCTGACGCGGCAACCGCTGCTCATCGTCGCCGGCAAGAAGAGCCGCTTTCCGACCCTGCAGGCGGCGGTGGAGGAGGCCCGGGCGAAGCCGGGCACCGTCAGCCATGCATCCTCGGGCATCGGCTCGCTCTATCACGCCGTCTTCCTGCTGCTGGGGAAGGCCGCCGGCGTCGAGTTTCTGCACGCGCCCTTCACGGGCGGCGGTCCATCTCTCCAGGCGCTGCTGGCGGGCACGGTGGAGCTGGCGGTGCTGGCGCCCGAAGAGATGGGCGGGCTGGTGGCCGATGGCGAGATCCGCCCGCTGGGCGTGGCCTCGGCCGAACGCCTGCCCGCCTTCCCCGAGGTGCCAACCCTGCGCGAGCTGGGCTGGAACGTCGAGATCGAGAACATGAAGGGGCTGATGGGCCCCGCCGGCATGCCGGATGCGATGGTGGCCTCGTTGCATGATCGGTTCCGGCAGGCCATGTCGGCACCCGCCTGGACCACCTTCCTGGAACGGACGGGCGCCACCGAAGGCTACCTGGACGGCCCCGCCTTCCAGGCCGCCATGGACCGCCTGCTCGACCAGGTCACCGCCGCCGTCCGCCAGGGCTGAGGAAGGGAAAGGCGGCGCTCAGCCGCCTTCCGGGTGCCCCACCCTCTGGATCACCTCGAAGCCCTCGAACTGCGGCGGGCCGAGATAGAGCGGCTTGCTGCCGCCGGCGCTGCGATGCGCCTGGCGGAAGGCCTCCGAGCGGGTCCAGGCCTCGAAATCCGCCTTGTCGCGCCAGACGGTGTGCGAGGCGTAGAGCACATGGTCCTCCCGCACGGGGCCGCGCAGCAGGTGGAACTCGACGAAGCCGGGCACCTTGTGGAGGTGCGATTCACGGCTGGTCCAGACCGTCTCGAAGTCGGCCTCCGCGCCCAGCGCGACCTGGAAGCGGTTCATGGCGATGAACATCGGGCATCCCTCCTTCAGGTGAAGCAAAAAGGCTGGGGGAAGGAATCCCCCCAGAGGCTTTCCCTTTGGCCCCCATCTTCTTTTTGCCAGTTTGCCGCAGCACGACCCGCCAGCACGGGAACTTGAAGAAAAAAGAAGGGGGTTCGGGGGAATTCGTTCCCCCGACCTTTCTCAGAAGATGGCGGCGAAGGGCAGCACGGCCACCCTCTCGCCCGGCCCGATGGCGGTGCAATCCTCCGGCAGTTCGGCAAAGGCATCGCTGCCGGTGAGCGAGGAAAGCAGTCCCGCCCCTTCCCGCGCATCCTTCTGCGCCAGCGGCAGTGCCGCGCCAGGGGTCAGCCGCACGCGCACATATTCGCGCCGCCCGGCCTTCTTGCGATGGGTGAAGGTGGCCTCCGCCACGAAGCGCGGCAGCGGCTCCGGCGCCGCCCCGCACAGCCGCAGCGCCAGCGGCCGCGCCAGATGCAGGAAGGTGACGATGGCCGCCACCGGATTGCCCGGCAGCCCCAGCACGGGCGTACCGCCAAGGATGCCCATGGCCGCCGGCCGGCCCGGCTTCAGCGCGAGGCGCCAGAAGACCAGCCGGCCCAGCCGCTCGATGGCGCCGCGCACATGGTCCTCCTCGCCGGCGCTGACGCCGCCCGAGGTCAGCAGCATGTCATGCGCGGCGGCCGCCTCGCGCAAGGCGGCGGCGGTGGCCTCGGCGCGGTCGGGCAGGATGCCGAGATCCACCGGCTCGACCGGCAGCCCGGCCAGCAGGGCGAGCAGCGAGAAGCGGTTGCTGTCGAAGGTCTGGGCGGGACCGAGCGTGCCGCCGGGCGGTGCCAGCTCGTCGCCGGTGCTGAAGACGCCGATGCGCGGGCGCGGCCGGACCATGAGCGCCGGCTGCCCAAGGGCCGCCGCCAGCCCGACATGCGCCGGGTTCAGCCGGGTGCCGGCGGCCAGCGCGAGCACGCCCTGCGCCACATCTTCCCCGGCGGGGCGGCAATT
>Ga0180221_1000276_pt1 | contig 53389 bp, 46 predicted proteins | sample eDN5th37CKraftMG_FD_151339 | JGI IMG/M metagenome (GOLD analysis project Ga0180221, IMG submission 151339) | Enriched Miracle-Growth compost microbial communities from Emeryville, California, USA - eDNA 5th pass 37_C Kraft MG (version 2) (version 2) ... | reverse complement strand
ATCGCACGCTGGACGGCATCGATCATCCGCAGCCTGCGCCGCGCCTGTCGCGCACCCCCGGCGTCATCCAGGGGCCGGCTCCGCGGCGCGGCGAGGGCGGCGCCGAACGGCTGCGCGCCTGGGGCGTCACCCTCCCCTGACTTGCGGTTGTCCCCGACCGGCATCTTCGCCCGCCGCGGGACGGTGGATCAGGACCTCGCCTCGGCCATGGCGTTGCGGTTCAGCTTCATCGTATCCGCCCGACCCAAATCCTCGACGAATTCATAGGCCTTGGGAATCTTCTGCGGAGCCAGCCGCGCCTTCAGGAATGCAGCCATGTCCTGCGCGGCGGGCGGAGACTTCGGGTCGGCCGCGACCAGAACGGCGTGCAATCGGCGGCCCCAGTCCGCATCGGGCAATCCCAGCACCACCGCGTCGGCAATCCCGGGATGCTCCAGGATCGCCGCCTCCACCTCGGCGGGGAACACGTTGACACCCCCGGTTTTCACCATGTCCGTGCGCCGGTCGGCGATGTAGAGATAGCCTTCCTCGTCGACCCAGCCAAGGTCGCCGACCGATACGAAGCCGTCTTCGCTGCGCCTGGGCGCCTCGCCGCCCCAATATTCGAACCGGTCGCTGTCGCCCGATTTCGCGCGCATATAAATCTCGCCAATCTCTCCGGCCCGCCTGGCCTGGCCGTCCTCGCCGACGATCCTGATCTCGCACGCGCCGCCCTTGCCGACGGTGCCGGGCCGCTTGAGCAGCTCGTCGCCGCGGATGTTGGTGGAGCCGAAGCCTTCCGATGCCCCATAGCCGACGATGATGTTCTCCGCTCCGACAAGATCGGCCCAGCCCCGCAGCACGGTCTCGGAGATCGCGCCCGCTCCGGCGATGACCAGCCGCAGGCTCTGCATCTGCTCCGCGCGAAGGTCCGCAAGCCGCAGGAGCCGGACCATCGTCGCCGCGACCAGCCCGATCATGGTCACCTGATAGCGCGAGATGATCTCCACCACCCGCGCCGCGTCGAACCGGGCAATGACCACCAGCGTATCGCCGGCCGTCAGCGACTTGACGCTGAGCGAGAGGGCAGATGTATGATAGAGCGGCGTGCAGATCAGTTGCACATGGCCGTCCCCGGGCGCGGCGCTTTCCACGCTGGCGAACTGCCAGTCCAATGTCGCCGGCCGGCAACTGACGATGAGCTTTGGACGCCCTGTCGATCCGCCCGATGCGATGGCCCAGGTCCGCCTGGGAAGCTGATCGACGACATGGGGCGCGGGTTCCGGCGAGGCGGTCATCGCAGCCACTTGCGCCGTGCCGATCCGCGGCGCGGGCAGATCGCCTGGCCAGTCGCCAACGATCACGCTCGGCTTGACCACATCGATGTACCGCTCCTGCTCCCAGGGCGTGAAGTCGTATTTCAGCGGCGCGGGACAGGCGCCGATGCGCCAGCTTGCGACCAGCGCCACATAGAAGGGAACGCCGTTGGGCAGAGCGATCGCGATCATGCTGTCCGCATCCGCGCCTTCTGCCAGAAAGCGCTTTGCCAGCCGGTCCGCCGCCGCGTCCAGTTCGGCATAGGTCAGGCTTTCTTCCGGCCCATGAACCGGCACGAAGCGGATCGCGAAATGATCGGGCCGTTCCTTCGCGAACCGCCGTATCTGCTCCGAATAGGAAATCGCTCCGCCTCTCGGCGCGCCTTCTGTGATACTCATCGCTCTCTTCCTGCCTAGTTGTTTTCGGTTGATCGAAATTTGGAAAGGAATCCAATATATCAACCGTTGTCTACAAAATTCCATGACGCTGTGCAGCCTGCCATTTCCGGCCTGCGCAACACATCATCTCCCTGATAAGCAGCACTCTCGGAGTCCTCCATAACCGAGATATCGCTCACCCTCGCCCCCGGCGCTCACGCGGTCGTGCTGATGGATCAGGCCGGTTAGCACATGACCGGCAAGCTCGATGTCCTTGCAAACATCAGCGTCATCGCGCTGCGGCCAAATACCGAACTGAACCCGGTCGAGAACATCTGGCAGTTCATGCGCGACAACTGGCTCTCCAACCGGGGTCTTCACTTCCTACGACAACATCGTCGATCACTGCTGCGAGGCGTGGAACATGCTCATCGAGCAGCCATGGCGGATCATGACCATCAGACACCGCAAATGGGCCCGTGGGTCATGATCAATGCAGGTTGATATAAGTTCGCCCGCTCGCCGTTCCGCAGTGATCGCGCTGCTGCGACAGCAGGATCGGCTGTAGTTTTCAGTCTCGCCACGATGTATGAGAGCGACGCGCGGCCACGAAGCGGAACGCAGTAGGCCGATGACTGAAGCGCTGCACCAGTGCTCGAAGTTCTTATGCATCGTTCAACGCGTTCGAATGAGAGGACGATCAGGTATACGGCGTATCTTTTGGCAGTGGCGATGCGCGCCGAATGGCGCACCGGGCACCGGTTAGTCCTGACAGGAAAAGCAGCGCGCTGATGGACCCGGCGATGGCAAAAACCCATGCGATCGCATGGCCGAGATGCGCCGGCCCACCGACAACGTGGTCGGTCAGTAGCGCCACCATGGATGGACCGATCGCGAGGCCGAGCACATTACTGACCAGTATCATGATGGCCGAAACGCGACCACGCAGGACCGGAGGCGTTGCCATCTGTAGATGCGCCGCGACGATGCCATTCATCGGGAACAGGAAATTGATCGCTGCCACCAGCGCCAATGTTGTGACGAGTCCTGGCGAAAATCCGAAGCAAATCAATGCGAGCAACGTCATAAGACCCGCAGCGAACAGTCCGTATCGCAAATGCGCGTCATGTCGGCCAGCCGCGAAAAATCTGTCTACCACCATGCTTGGAACCACGAATCCCAGGAGGCCGAAGGGCATTGAGCTTGCAACAAAAAGCGTCGCGGCGGTCGCCGTGGACAAGTCGTAATACCTGATAAGGTATGTCGGAAACCAGGCGCTTAGGCCATAGGCCATGATGAGAACCATGGCATAGCCGAGAATCAAACCCGACAGATAACGCGCATTGACACGCAGGAAGGGTAACAGCGGCTGGCCGGAATCCGTGCTGCCCCGCGCGTGATCCAGTCGCGGAAGCAAGAAGCAGATCGGGGCCAGCACGATTCCTGGTAATCCGGTAAGAATAAGGACAATTTGCCAAGGCCGGTGTTCATCCAGCAACGGGATGGCAATAGCGCTTCCGCGCTCAAGCACGCCGATCACCTGCCCGCCGACCAGGATGGCGGTAGCCGAACCGATGGTGGCGCCCATCGCGAAGATGCTCATCGCCATGGCCAACCGGTGTCCCGGCACAACGCGCGCGATGATCGCGAATGCTGCCGGCATCAGGCACGCTTCACCGATTCCCACCGCCATCCGCCCAAAGAACAGCTGCCAGAAGGAGGCCGCCAGACCGCAAGACATAGCAGCCAATGACCAGAGGGTGATACCGGCAAAGATGATTAAGCGCGGCTGATAACGGTCAATCAGCGCGCCCAGGGGATAACTGAATAACGCGTAGAATAGGCCGAACGCAACACCCATCAAGGCGCCGACCTCCGCATCGGAAATGCCGAGATCGGCTTTGATGGGTTGAACGAGAAGCGAGATAATCTGACGGTCGAGAAACGCGACTGTCGCCATAACAAGCAATATGGCGACCACAGGCCACGCCGCATGCGACCGTGCCAATGTTGTCTCATCCGACAAATCTTCGCTTGGTCGGATCCTTCCGTCTCGCTTCCCTCCTTGCATCAGAAGCGCATGCTGATCTCGCCGCCGATGGACCACGGCGCGGCATAGGCGACCGCGTCACCCGCATCGGTAGCGAACACGCTGCTGAAATAGCGGGCATCCGTTAGATTGCGGCCGAATACCGAAACTGTCACGCCACTGCCCGTGGGTGTGAAGGAGATACGACCATCCAGCGTTGTATACGGTGCCTGGCTTATGCGGCCATCAATCGTATAGGGAATCCGGCTCGAGTGATACAGCGTTGCATTTGCCCGCAAGGTGCCGGCCGCAATATCAATCTCGTAATTCCCGCTGACGTTGATGGTGAATTTGGGAGCCCGCACCATCTGCCTGCCGCCGGCATCGATGTAGGTGTTGATATTGCCATCGTTGGTCGGCTTGGGAACAGCGACCGGAGCGCCCGGAAATCTCCGATATTTCCCATCCAACACTGAGATACCGGTCCGCAGGCTGAAGCCGCCGCCAAGTCGCGCGGATGCATCGAAATCAAGACCGTTGATCCGCGCCCGCGCGGCATTGGTCAGGATCGAGAGGCTGACGCAACTGGGACTGCCAAGCGGGACACAGGCATAGGCATTCGTCTGCACATCGACATAGTCATAGTGGAAGCCGGATAAGGTGAGATCGACGACCCTCGCGATGCGGCCCTTAAAGCCGATTTCATAGGCCTTGATCGATTCCGGTTTCGCCACCGGCAGGCTACCATCAGCCTGCAGCGAGGTCGCGGAAGAATTGAAGACGCCGCTCTTAAACCCTTGAGAATAGGTGAAATAGACGTTCGACTCCGGTGTGATGTCATATTTGATTGATGCCCGAGGCGTGAAGCTATCCCAGGTCTGTCTGGTCGCGGATGTATCCAGTCCACCCAGCCTGGTCGCCGTGTGGTAAAGGAAAAGATCGCTGTCTAGTGACCGGCGCTCCCAGCTGTATCGCAGGCCGCCGATCAGTTGCAGGCGATCGGTAAGATCATAATAGACTTCTCCGAAGCCTGCATAAGCTGTGATGTCCTGGCGACTGAAGATCGAAACCTTGGCGGTGTCCGTCAGAACATTGATCGGCTGATATCCGCCCCAGCCATCGATATAGAACCCACCAACGACAAAGTTGAGCGAGCCGTCCAAATCAGACGCAAAGCTGACCTCCTGCGAGAAGGATTTATCGGTAGCAGGGGAATTGTAAAGTAATCCATATGCGCCAGGCGGCTGCACACTGTTGTCCGCGTCGTTCGAACCGTCGAGCTTATATTCATTGAACGCCGTAACCGATTTCAGCATTCCGGCGCTAAGCCTGAGGGCTACATCGACCGACCCGCCATAGGATTTTACGGTGATGAACTGCGGAAGGATCGGATTGACCGCGACAACATAGGGGTCGCTTTGTCCAGGAAGGATGATCGAACCGGGAATCGCGCGCCCGACCGTATTGCCGTTCAGCATCGTCGCAAAGGTGGTAGAGGCATCCTCGCGTTTCGAATAATAGCCGGTGAGCAAGATCTTGAGATCATCGACCGGTTCGGCGAGCAGCTTGGTGCGGATAAGCCGCGAACGCAGCGGAGCGACCTTCTTGCCCGTGGTGACACTGCGCTGAAAGCCGTCGCTGTCTTCATAAAGCCCGGCAATGCTGAGCGCAAGTTGGTCCGTGACCAAGGGAATGCTGACATAACCTTTCGCCAGCCGGTCGTTGAACCGGCCGTAGCTTGCGGTCAACTGGCCGCCGAATGTGTAGCCGGGCTCCTTGGTGAAGATCTGGATCGCGCCGCCAGTGGCATTGCGGCCGAATAGCGTCCCTTGGGGGCCCTTAGCAACCTCGATACGCTCAACATCGGGAAAATCGAACGCATTGGATGTGGAAGACGGCTGGTACACGCCGTCAATATAGATGGCGACATTGGTGTCGTTCCCGGCGCCTGTCACCTGCGTGCTGATGCCGCGGATGGAAGGCAGCACGAAACTGCCCGTGCGATCGATCAGCAGTCCGGGAGTTGTCGATGTGAGCGAAACCGTGTCCCGGATGTTCTGCTGCGAAAGCTGATCAGCGGTAAAGGCGCTAATCGACAAGGGCACATCGCGCAGCTTCTGTTCGCGGCGCTGCGCTGTAACGATGATATCGCCACCGGTCGCTTGGCTATTCGATGATCCGACAGTGTCCGCGTCGGCCAGCGTGCTTTGCGCATGGACCGGCGACGCCAACGCAATTGTCATCACCGTGGACGTGGCAAGCGCGGAGCCCCATGGTAAGTTCCTCATCCTCTCCCTCCTCCATTTGTCTATTGTTCTTATTAGTATCTGCGCCATTTTAGAGATTGTAGTTAAGCTTTAGCCCTGGTCGCGGCCACCGGCAGCGATAAAGCGCGCCCGTGCTGGACGCAGTAATCCAAGCATCACGCATGTCGGCGCCGCCGAACACGATGTTGGTCACCAGCCGGTCGGGTACAGCATAGAATTCGGTCGATCCGTCCGGGTAGAACGCCGTAATCCCTCCGTTTACGATCGTGCCCACGCACACGCAGCCGTTGGCTTCGACGGCAAGGCTGTCGAGAATCTGAAAGCCCGGGAGAGTGCATATGACGCGACCAGCCATCCAAGGGTCATCGGCAGGCTTGGCGATGCCGGGTGCTTCCAGGTCGATCGCCCACAGCCGCCCGCACAGGGAATCCGCCACGTAAACGACACTGCCATCGGGCGACAGGCCGATGCCGTTTGGGGTCGGGATATTGGTACGCCACTGCACGATGTGCGATCCGTCGGGCTTGGCATAATAGACCGCGCCCTGATCGCGCCCACGATTGTCGGATTTTCCAAGGTCGGTGAACCAGAAGCCGCCGACCGCGTCGAACACAATATCATTGGGTCCGTTCAGTGGCGCGCCATCGCATTGCGTGTACAGTGTCGTGACTGTGCCGCTGTCCAGGTCAAGCCGCTGAATCGATCCGGTGACATAATCGTGCGACTTGTGCCCGGCATAGAGCAACGCGCCATCGCGGTGGAACTCAAGGCCGCCATTGTTGCAGATATAGGCCGCGCCATCCGGACCGATCGCGATGCCGTTGGGACCGCCGCCCAGGTTGGCGACGATGGTGATCTTGCCGTCCGGCCATACGCGGCTGACCGTGCCCCGCGCGATTTCGACAAGCAGGATACTGCCATCGGGCATGATTACAGGTCCTTCGGGAAACAGCAGGCCGTCCGTTACCAGTTTCATTTCCATCTTGTCGTCTTTCTCGTCATGCCCATGGGCGCAGTCTTCAGCTCTCAGCGGGCTGCGATGACATCACTGCTTCGCGTTCGGCCGCCATCGCGGTGCGGTTGAGTTTCATGTGTCGGCTCGGTTCAGGCTGGCGATGAACTCGAAGGCCTCGGGTGTTATCCGCAACGATCAGATTTGGGCCGCATAGCTTTGCGCGTGCGCAGCGGACGTTTCGGCAGCGGTAGCTTGCGCCATGTTCCCTCCCCCTTCATTTCTATGTTGATTATTCATCTGCATAACATGATGGAATCGCCTTTAATGCAATGAGGATAGGCGCGGGTTTAATTTTCATCATATCCATGATTGACTATGCAGTCGCATATAATGAAACAATGCCGCGTCTGCTGGTGCATGGATGCCAGACACGCCTGTCAGAGAATCGAGTGACCCGTTCCACCAAGATCAGAATGGAAGGACTGCCACCGCGCGAGCGATTGAAGCAGACTGCCATCCGTCTGTTCGCCGACAAGGGGATTGAGCGCGTGGGCGTTCGCGAAATTGCGGATGCCGCCGGATTCAAGAATTGCGGCTCCCTTCGCCACTATTTTGGCACCAAGGATTCGCTAGTCTTGGAGTTGGGGCGGGAGGGTGTCCAAAAGGTCAACAGCTACCGCTTCGCAACGCTCGAGCGGCTCGAGACGGAGGGCCAAGTATCTGTGCGAGATGCCTTGATCCTCATCATAGCCCCGCCAACGGACGCGTTGGTTGGATATCCGTTTCTTCGCTTCTTCCGAAATATTCGGCTCGAACGACCGGAATTGATGGCGGAGATATTGGATGACGCTACCGGCGACCCGATCCGCCGATGCACGGAACATATTCTCCAGCATTTAGATCACCTGCCAGAGCAGATCGCGCTGGACCGAATCGATCTCTGTTACGAATTCCTGTTCGACTATAATGCCGCGATCGCATCCAAATCCTCTGCCAACGATCGCTCGACCCACTGGCGAACCGAACATTTCCGGCAAAACATGTTTGATACCGCAGAGGCGATGCTGACCGCGCCAGTTTCAGCAGAAACACGCGCGGCTTATCGTCAAGCTGCGATCGACGAGAGGGTCGCACAGCGACCGCGCGCGGGCTGAGCCCTGCGACAGCGAAAAAGACGACGAACAATGATAGAAAGCAGGATATGATGATTATGACAGCGATCGCAGTCCGTGTCTCTTTAGGGTCAGGATCTGTGATTTGCAGTCGCTCGGCGGTTGTCCCCTGAAGGTTTCAAGGGGCACTGTCAGGGCAATGTGGCAGCAACGAAGCTGATTTGCTAGCTGGGCGGATGGCTCGCAAATCGAGGGCAAAGCCGCCCCAGCCCATTCTGCTGCTTCAATTCCTCCCCGGAGATCATCCGGCTGGTGGTGCTGATGTACGTCCGGTTTTCGCTATCGCTCAGGAACATGGAGATCTGCTCGTCCCAGCCTGTCAGCAGACTGGCGGTGCGTAATAATGTCGTGCTCACCGATGCAGGTTGCGTACCGGCGAGGATGGCTTCAACGATGGCGGGGCAAGGAAGTCCAGCCGGACGATGCGCGATACCCATGAGCCGTTGACCTTCTCCTGATGGGCGATGGTGGCGATATTGATCGTGCCGGTCTGAAGCTGCTGCCACCAGTTGTGGGCTTTGCGCAGCAACGCGAGGAGGCCGGGATCGGGCTTGCCCTGTGAGACCGGCCGGCCATCTCGCTGGACCAGCCGGTGTGCCAGACCGTCCGGGTGAGACGAACCGACGCAGCGAGGGAGATGCTGTCCTGGCTATTGGCGGAATCTATGGTGCAAGACCCGCACAAGGCCGCGACCGATAGCCGGATCGCTATCTCGTCGACAGGAAGACATTCAAGGAGCGCCGCAGCCGCCTGGGCTGAGTGGCAGAGTCTCGCAGCATGAGGTTGCGAGCGACTGGACCAGCACAACCGATGGAGAGCGGTTCGCATTAGACTGACAGCACCGCCATTGGATAAAACACCTTTAATATCAATGTATTACCGTGAGAATTCAATTCCGTGATTCGGAATTGAATCGGCGTTCGCAGCGGTTTTTATGGATAGTTTTCAACCACTTATTGAAACTAGATTCCTCGGCCTCTCTGGAAAGCAGCATCCTCCATCCATGGTATAATCCATGGTATCGGACCAGAAAAACATGGTATCTGGCCGTTTGGCTGGTTGAGGAGCTAATGAGACCTGTGCGTGGGTAGGCTAAGAACGCTGAAAAGCGATGATGTTGTAGCCGCTTCTGGGGTCATTCTGGGGGGGCGTTACGGCTTAGGCCCTGTTGGCGGCAGCTTTCATGCCGCTACGGCAAGAATGTTCATGGTGCGCTTGAGGTTATAGGCGATGGCGGTGAGATGGACCTGGACGGCGGCTTTGGCGAGACCTCGCCATCGCATTCGGCGAAGGCCGTAGCAGCGCTTCCAGGTTCCGAAAATCTTCTCGATCCGACCGCGCACGCGGTGGATTGGTTGCTTCCATGCATGGAGCCTGCGCAGCGTTTCCTGCTCGTTGCAGCCCCACATGCCGGTGGCGACGATCCGGGGTATGCCGCCCTTCGCGCGCACGGCATCGCGGAAGTGATTGCCGCGATAGGCGCTGTCGGCAAACACCTCGCCGGGATTGTCGGGTAATGCCCCAAGGCCTGCCTTGCCGTCATTGATATTGGCGGATGTGACCGAGACTTCCTCCACCAACGCTGTATCTGCATCGGCGCCGACGTGGGCCTTAAAGCCATGAACAGCCCGCTTTCCCTTATGCTTTACCCAGCGCGCATCGTCATCGTCCTCACTGGCCGAGGTAATGATGGTGGCATCGACCAGCGTTCTGGTCTTGACCGTCACCGCCTTTGATTTGAGCTGCATGGTCACCGTCCCAAACAGTGTCCGGTCAAGCTGATGCGCAACCAACAGCCTACGAAATCGGACGAACGCGGTACGTTCAGGCGTCACTGCATTCGCGGAAAATCCGCAGAACCGGCGAAAGGAGGCGCGATCGTCGAGCGCCTCGGCCAGCTTCACGTCCGACAGATCGTACCAGATTGACAGAAGGAGTGCCTTGAACATGGCCAGCGGCGGCCAAGCAGGCTCACCTTTGGAGGCACGATAGAGGGAGTCAAGAAGCGCATCCACCACGCTCCAATCGATCAGCGAGGCAAGCGCGTCGAGCGAGGAAGCGGAACCTTCTCGTCCGGCAAATCCAAATCGCTCCTGCCCGATCGAACGACGCGCCATAAGCTGCGCTCCTGCTCGGAAAGCCTATAGAATCAGCTACCGACACCGATGTCTACACCCATCCACGCACAGGTCTCATTACAGGGTCTGGCAGCTATACTCTGGGGTGGATGGTTCGAACGAAACGCCGCTGTGTCGGCACGGTCGCGGGAGGTACGATCATCCTTCCGGACTGGAGCCGACGTCCGAACTTGTGGTCAAAGTGAATGCGATGCGTTACACTCGATAACAGCATGAAGGATAGATGAGGCCGAGCGATGACCGATGTTACCTACACCTTCCGGGTTGATCGGGCGTTGAAGGAGGCGTTCGTCGCCATGGCCGAGGAACAGGATTTGTCCGCCGCGCAGGTCCTTCGCAAGATGATGCGCGATGCTCTCGAGGAACATCGTCAGGCGGCGGCGCATGACCGATGGACTCGCCGGCACATCAAGGCTTCGATGCACGACGCCGATGTGCCTCAAACGCGTCGCCTCGCAGGCGAAGCGGTCGAAGGCGAGTGGGAGCGTATGAAGGAAGAGATCAAGCGCCGTGACCACCAGTGACTCCTTGCCGGTCGTCTGGTTGCCCAAGGCGCGGGACGACCGGTTCAAACAGCTCAGCTTCCTCGCCAAGCATGATGCCGAAATCGCCATCCAGATCGGCGATGCCGTGGCCGAAGCTGCGATGCGGTTGTCCAACGACCCGGATAGCGCGCGGGTGGGGCGGATCGCCGGTGCCCGCGAGTTGGCCGTGCCGGATACGCCGTTCATCCTCGTTTACCGGATCGAGGAGCAGGCGGTCGTCATCCTGCGCCTGTTGCATCACCGGCGCCGTTGGCCGACCGCTGAAGATGCCGGCGTGCGGCCGGACCGCGGGAAGCGAAAATCCTTGCCCGCTCAAACCCTGGAGGCCATGACCAAGCCCGTGAGTGATCTTCAAGCCCGTATTGCCAAGCTTCCCCGTCGCGCGCAGCGCGACATCGAGCAGGCCGTCCAGATTCTCCGCGAAGAGTTCGCCATGGCGACCGCCGGCGGCAAGGCCAATCATCGGCAAAACGGCCGCATCCTCAAGATCATCCTGTTCGGCTCCTACGCCAAGGGCAAGCAGGTGGTCGATCCCGTTGGCCGCTACTTCTCCGACTATGATCTTCTGGTCGTCGTCGATCATGAGGACCTGACCGATGCCTCCAAATATTGGGATAAGGCGGAGGACCGACTTGTGGACATGCTGGCGGAGCGAGGCTGGCCGCAGCCGCTTACCCTCATCATCCACACGCTTGACGACGTGAACCACCAGCTTCGGCGCGGTCGCTATTTTTGGGTCGATGTCGCGCGGGAAGGGATCGCACTGTTCGAGGAACCGGGGTTCCCGTTGGAAAAGCCGGGCGTCCTGACCGAGGAGGAAGCGCGCGAAGAGGCAGAGATCTACTATCAACGAGAGTTTTCAGGAATCGCTAGGTCGTTGGCGAAGGCGCAATTCGATCGAGGTCAAGCGCAGCGGGAGGCCAATCCAGACGAGCAACAGAAATGGCGAAATGAAGCGGCGTTTGATCTTCATCAAGCCATGGAACGCGCCTACTACTGCATCATGCTGGTGATGATGCTCTATCAGCCAAAATCCCACAATCTGAACTTCCTGTCGAAGCGAGCAGAACAGCTCGACGCGCGACTGATCGGTGTCTGGCAAACTGACACCAAGTTCGGCAAACGCTGCTACGAACTGCTGCGCGCCGCTTACGTCAAGGCCCGCTACTCGACGCACTACAAGATCGACGACGATGAACTGGACTGGCTCACCGAACGCATCACCGAGTTGCAGACACTCACCAAGACCATCTGCGAGGAACGGCTGGCGCGCTAGTAGGCCATCGGCGTACGTCGCCGCCCGGCCAGCATTCATGCGATCGCCGGATATGTGCATCGGAATATCCTCGCGGGAATGACAGACCGTCCCGGCACCAACCTATAGCCGCGTAGCGCTGCGTCCGTTGTTCGGTGCGCTCCCGCCTGCTATGGTAAAAAGCGGTGCCGCCAGACGGACCGGGCTTCGTGCCGGGAGGGGCGTGGCAGCGCGTAAGCGCGCTCGGCAGGATGGCGGGTTTCTGCATAGGAAGTTCCAACACCAGCCCCTCCCACATTCCCCCTTCGCCCAGACCTTGTTTGAGATAGCACTAAGTGCTACATATATCCCGTGAGTGACGCCGAGGAAACCGCGCGGACCTTCAAGACCGCCTGGTTCGCCAGGGCGGCGCGAAAGGCGCGCATTACGGACGCGGAACTGTGCGAGGCTATTCGTGCGGTAATGAAGGGCCAGGCCGATGACCTTGGCGGGGGCGTGTTTAAGAAACGCCTGGACAGGAACAGGCACCGAAGCATCATCCTCGCCAAAGGCGGTCGGTACTGGATTTATGAATATCTGTTCGCAAAGAAGGATCGAGCCAACATTGACGACAAGGAATTGTCTGATTTTCGCATCCTCGCCAAGGCCTATGCAGGATTGAGCGATCGACAGGTGGACCGGCTTCTGAAGGATGGAGATTTCACGGAGATTTGTCATGGCAACCAGGGATAAATTCAAGAGCGACGCCTTTGAGGCCATTCACGCGTCGGCATCGGCGCTGCTCAAGGTCGGCGCGATCGACAAGGCCACCATGCGGCATTTCGATGAAAGCTGCCTGACCAGGCCCGCTGCCATCGCGCCCGATGAAATCAAGCAGCTGCGGGAACGCAACAAGGTCAGTCAGCCGGTATTCGCCCGCTACCTCAATACCAGCGAAAGCACGGTCCAGAAATGGGAAACCGGCGCCAAGAAGCCCAGCGGCGCGGCCCTCAAGCTTTTGTCGATCATCGAAAAGCACGGTATTCAGATACTCGCCTGACGACTTGGCCCACGCTTGCTGTGCGGTGCGATCACTTCACCCCTTGCCATGGCCCCGCGAATAGGACAGTTTAATGACGCCGCTGGGAGGCCAGTGGCAGGGGCGTGGAACCCCCTATGCAACGAAGCCGCCCTTTCGTCCGTGCTTGGACGAAGGGTTTTTCCGGTTGCTGGTCGGCCGGATCTCGTCAACCCGTGGCCTGTGCCACGGTCGCGCCCGCGCATGGGTGTTCCTCACGGCTGGTTCGGCCGCCGCCTCTTTCTCTAAAGGCGGAGAGGTGGCGCCGTGGCCGATCCCAATGTCAACGTCCGGGGCATGCCGGATGCCGACGCCATGGACGATCGTTCGTTCATCCTCATGCAACTTGCCGATGAAGAGTATTTGCTGTCATTGGAAGCCTTTCAGGCGTTGCGAGAGCACAATAAATCCGTCGAAATGTATGTGTTTCCAAAGGAGCATCACATAAAATGGCAACCAGTCCATCGATTCGCGATCTACAATCGGAATATCGACTGGTTCTCCTTCTGGCTTCGATCTTATATCGATCCCGATCCGAGCAAGAAGGCGCAGTATGAGCGCTGGAAAGCAATGCGGATTTTAGCGAACAAAGGTCCGCAAAGGCGACATATGTGATTTGGTTGCCCCAGCTTCCTCGATAGAGCGCGCCCATGCTTCGGCATCCACCAGGAACATAAGGCGGATATAGTCAAATCCGCGAACCGGACCCGGCTGCTTTAACGCCTGCGTCAGTGTCGCCCGATCGATCAGGCCATGCTGCGCGAGAAGACCGCCCAGTAGCAGGTCGCGAATAATCGGCCGGTTCGCTTCATAGATTGCCGCGACGAAGCTGCCCGGCGTCCCTTTTGATCGCCTTGCCTGAACTGGGAGGGGAAGATCGTCGCGAAATGCCTCCCGCGCTATCGCTCTATTGAGGCCGTCTTTGAACCAGAACCACGTGGGAATGCCCAGGCATGCTTCTACCAACGGTTGCGCCAGAAGCGGCGCCACGGTGGGGATGGGCGCCTCTGGATCAAGTCCCTCCACATAGGACTGCGCTGTAATCATCAGCGCGATATGCGCCGCTTTGCCGGGCAACGCATGCGCGGGGGCGTCGAGCCAAGGATGACGCGTGGCAAGGTCCGCCATGTCCCCGGCCCGATCCGACAAGAACCGAATATCGCCCTGCCACTTATACCGTGGCGACCGCATCCACGCGCGGATGAGCGCGCGGCTCGCGACGGTCCAGATGCTTGCGTTCGTCAGGCGCGCAATCTCGCGTGCCACGCGTGGGGCAAGCGCCAACGCCGTCCATGCTGTCGCGATGCCATCGAAACGCGGCTGCTTTTGCCGCTTGGCAACGCGGAAAAAATTGGACCGATCGGATACGAAATGGCTTCCGACGAGATCGATTTCGCGCCCGAATCATCTGCGTCAAACGGGTTGTTCATTCCTTGAAGGCCATGCCGTCCACGATGAAGGGTAAGCGGCAGCAATCGGTGATTTTGGAGGCGGGATCGGGGGGAGGCGCATGGCAAGATGAAAGAAATGGCGCCATGCCCTTCGGTCCTGCCGCCATAACTCCTGATCTGCACATCTTTTTTTGGTCGAGCGCCGATGGCGCCATCTTCCGCGCCATAGCGCCAACCCTTTTGCAACCGATTGATTGTAAACGATCTTCCATAGCGCCAATTTCGCCGGGCCGGCGGGCTTGCCATGTTCTTTGCCGGAGGCCCGGCAATGGCGGATGACGATGACTTTGAACCCCGGCTAGGCCGGATGCGGCAGACACCGACCCGGCGCAGCCGCAGCTATATGAGTCAGGTCTTGCGTGCGGCCAATCTGGCGGGCGGGATCAAGGCCCTTGGGGGACGGCGTGCCCGCTTTCACGGCAACCGTTCGGGCGTCGGGATCGGCGTCGGCCGCGTCCTGGCGTCGCGTGATCGGTTCTCCGCCTACCGCCAGCGCCGCGTGATCGTGAAATACCGGATTGCCCGATTGAACAAGCCGAAGGCAATGGACGGCGCGCGCGCTCACCTTCGCTATATCCAGCGTGACGGCGTAACCCGCGAAGGCGAACCGGGGCGGCTCTATTCGGCCGAGGAGAAGGCGGACGGCAAGGCGTTCCTTGAACGCTGCGATGGCGACCGCCATCAATTCCGCTTCATCGTGTCCCCGGAGGACGGCCAGAATTACGACGATCTCAAGTCGCTGACCCGCCGCCTGATGACGCAGATGGAGCAGGACTTGGGGACGAAGCTCGATTGGGTGGCGGTCGATCACTATAATACCGGCCACCCGCACACGCATATCGTGGTGCGCGGAAAGGACGAGCGCGGGCAAGATCTGGTTATAGGCGGTGAGTATCTGACCAACGGCATCCGCGAGCGCGCCGCCGAACTGGTATCGCTCGACCTGGGGCCACGCACGGATATTGAGATCGAGGACCGGCTACAGAGCGAGATCGAGCAGGAGCGGTTGACCAGCATCGACCGCCGTTTGCTCCGCGACATGGACGCGGAAGGACAAGTGGACGCCGCCGACCGCGATCCCTTCTATCAGTCGCTCCGCGCGGGCCGTCTCCAAAAGCTGGCGCGGCTTGGTCTTGCCACCGAGATCGCGCCGGGCCGCTGGCAGTTGGCCGAAGGCATGGACGACACGTTGAAGCGCATGGGCGAGCGCGGCGACATTATCCGCACCATGCAGCGCGCCTTCACCGAACATAGCCTTGAACGCGCGGCGACCGACTATGCCATTGCCAATCCGGCGAGCATGACCCCGATTGTCGGCCGCGTGGTGGAGCGCGGCCTGTCTGATGAAGTGAACGACCGCCATTACCTCATTGTCGATGCGACGGACGGCCGGAGCCACTATGTCGATATAGGCGCGAGCGAAGCCACCGGCATCATACCGAACGGCGCGGTGGTGCGGATCGAACCCAAGCCCACCGACGCTCGCGCCGTTGACCGCACGGTGGCCGAGACCGCCGCCGCCAATGGCGGGCGCTATTCGATCGACATTCATTTGCGCCACGACCCGACCGCGCGGGCGACGTTCGCGGAAACCCATGTGCGGCGGCTGGAGGCCATGCGAAAGGCGCTTGCCAAAGCAGGGGGTGGCATCGAGCGCGAGCCGGATGGCACATGGATCATTGCGCCCGATCATCTGGAGAAGGCCGCCGCCTATGAAGCGCAGCGCGCCAAGGCCGCACCGTTCATCGTGGATACGCTGTCCGCACTTCCCTTGGACCGGCAGGCCGGGAGCGATGGCGCGACTTGGCTGGATCGGGAGTTGACGACCAACCGGCCGGAACTGTTGCGCGATGCCGGGTTCGGCCGCGAGACACGCGCCGCGCTGGCGCAGCGGCGGCAATGGCTGATCGCGGAAGGATTGGCGCAGGAGGAACAGGGGCGCATCATCTATCGGGCGAATCTGCTCGACACTCTCCGGCGGCGCGAGATGAATCGCGTCGCCGGGCAGCTCTCCGACGAACTTGGTCTGTCTTATGCCGAAGCCAAGCCGGGCGAGCGGATCGACGGCATCTATCGCCGTCCGGTCGAATTGGCGTCGGACCGTTATGCCCTGATCGAGAAAAGCCGCGAGTTTACCTTGGTTCCGTGGCGGCCCGTGCTGAACCGCCATCTTGATAAGCAGGTGTCCGGCATCATGCGCGGGGACAACATCAACTGGACCTTCGGCCGCCGGCGTGGGCCGTCGATTTCGTGACATCGTGCAATGGATGACATAATCCGCTATATCGAAGGGATGATTCAGGAGATCCGTGGTGAGCAGCAAGGTTAAAAATCAGTCCGAAGATGGCGTGACCCTCGGTATCGCCCGTTTTGCCCGGATCAGCGCCGTTGAGGGCATTCAGCTCTCGAAAAGCGCGCTGCGGGAGTTTCGCGAAGATGACAGGAAGGGCGCGACTGCCGAACAGCGGCGTCGGCGCATTATCGCTAAATATACGGCGAAAGCCTGACGCTACCGGTGTATGATGCTTTTGATGATCCCTATTGTTATCCAGGGACGGATGTTCTTCGCAACAAGTTGAACTTGCGCGATGCGGACGCCCTTGAAGCGTTCGAGACGGAAATCACCGCGGTTCGCGCATCCGAATCGCTGCCCTCGGGACGACTTAGCGTGGCGCACTATCGGGCGATCCACCGCCACCTCTTTCAAGATGTTTACTCATGGGCAGGCGATTTCAGGACGGTGCGTATTGCGAAGGGCGGCAATGCCTTTTGTTTCCCCGAATATATTGAGCCGGAGATAAAGCGCCTGTTCGGTCAACTTCGAGCGGATACATGGTTGAGGAATCGAAACCCCACCGGGTTTGTGGATGGAGCGACGGGATTTCTAACGGTGCTTAATCAGATTCATCCCTTTCGCGAAGGCAACGGACGAACCCAGCTTGCTTTCCTGGCCGTGCTTGGTGAGCGGGCCGGGCATAAGTTGAATTTCGACAGGCTTGATCCCGTCGCGACGCTGGACGCGATGATAGCGAGTTTCCATGACGAAAAGCTGCCGCTCCAGCAGGTGCTTGCGGCGATGCTCGAAGACTAGGAGAGATCGCAGATCACGGGATGCGCCCACGGCTTGCCGTTTGTTCTCTTAATGTTCTATATTTGGTTCCTGCGCCGAACAGGCGATTCGATTCATTCAGGAACTTGCGATGCAGCATGATACATGCCTGCGCGCCGCTGCGCGCGCGATTTACGACGCTTGTTATCCCACCGACGAGCTTGCGCCGGTCGGTTTCGAAGAGGCGGAGCGATATGGAACCATCCACTATCGTCGCGCTGTAGAGGCGGCACAGCAAGCCCGGTTGCATCTGCAATGGCATCGGGACAAGCAGCCTGGCCTTTTCTAGCCTGTTGGCGCGCGCGCCGATCACGGGTCGTCCGGTCCTTATCGGAAGCCGATAGTCGTGGAATCCCCAATTTGGTCGTCCATGCGTGCAGATGATGACGAACATGCTCTCATCACTTTGACTGCCTGACGGCACCTTGGCTCCATTCGCGCCGCATGTCGCGGCCCGCGAAGCGGAGCCAGCATCATGACCCCTACCAAACTGCTCGTCGGCCAGATTTTGGTCGTGTTCGCCATCGTCATCTTTGGTGTGTGGGCGGCAACCCAATGGGCCGCCTCCATGCTCGGCTATCAGGCGCAGCTTGGCGAGCCTTGGGCGCTGCTGTTCGGCGTGCCGGTCTATCGGCCGTGGCAGATTTTCCCGTGGTGGTATCACTACGAGGCTTACGCGCCGCAGGTGTTCGACAAGGCCGGGATGCTGGCAGGCGCCAGCGGCTTTCTCGGCTGCGCGTCAGCCATTGCCGGTTCGCTCTGGCGCGCGCGGCAGAACCGCAACGTCACCACCTATGGTTCCTCGCGTTGGGCCTTACGCGGTGAGATCGCCAAAGCCGGGTTGTTCGACGCGGCAGGCGTGTTCCTCGGCCGCTACGGCGGCGACTATCTGCGCCATGATGGGCCGGAGCATGTCATGGCCTTCGCGCCGACCCGTTCGGGCAAGGGCGTCGGGCTTGTCGTTCCCACGCTGCTGTCATGGACCGGCAGCGTCGTGGTGCATGACATCAAGGGCGAGAACTGGACGCTGACCGCCGGATGGCGCTCGCGCGTCTCGCATTGCCTGCTGTTCAACCCGACCGATCCCCGGTCCGCGCGCTACAATCCGCTGCTCGAAGTCCGCAAGGGACCGGACGAAGTTCGCGATGTGCAGAATATCGCCGACATTTTGGTAGACCCGGAAGGCGCGCTCGAACGGCGTTCGCACTGGGAGAAGACCTCCCATTCGCTGCTGGTCGGCGCGATCCTCCACGTCCTCTACGCCGAGGAAGAAAAGACCCTTGCGCGGGTAGCAACGTTCCTGTCCGATCCCCAGCGGTCGTTCGCGCACACGCTCCGCAGGATGATGGCGACCAACCATCTCGGCACTAAGGAGCAACCGCAAGTCCATCCTGTTGTCGCCAGCGCGGCCCGCGAGGTCTTGAACAAATCCGAAAACGAGAGGTCCGGAGTCCTCAGCACGGCCATGTCGTTCCTTGGCCTTTATCGAGACCCGACCGTTGCGATGACCACGGCGGCCTGCGACTGGCGCATTGCCGATCTTGTCGATGCCAAGTTGCCAGTATCGCTCTATCTGGTCATTCCGCCTTCGGACATATCGCGTACCAAGCCGCTGGTCCGCCTGATCCTCAACCAGATCGGCCGCCGCCTCACCGAACGGCTCGAAGGCGACCCGAAGAAAAGCCGCAAGCATCAACTGCTGATGATGCTGGATGAGTTCCCGGCATTGGGGCGGCTGGATTTCTTCGAGACGGCGCTTGCCTTCATGGCTGGCTACGGCATCCGCGCCTATTTGATCGCGCAAAGCCTCAACCAGATCAGCAAAGCCTATGGCGAGAACAACGCCATCCTCGACAACTGCCATGTCCGCATAGCGTTCAGTTCCAACGACGAGCGGACGGCCAAGCGGATCAGCGATGCCCTTGGCACCGCCACCGAACTGCGCGCTCAGCGCAACTATGCGGGCCATCGTCTCGCGCCCTGGCTCAGCCATGTCATGGTATCGCGGCAGGAGACAGCCCGCCCGCTGCTGACCCCCGGCGAGGTGATGCAGTTGCCGCCGCACGATGAGCTTGTGCTTGTCTCCGGCCTCGCGCCGATCCGGGCGAAGAAGCTGCGCTATTATCAGGACCGCAATTTCACGTCGCGCGTGCTGCCCGCGCCCGATCTTGGTGGCGGCGGAAACGGCGGTGCTGGTGGCGCCGCCTATGCCGACCGTCCTGCCCCGCGTCCCGACGATTGGGGCGGCGAGGTTCGGGGCCTTCACGAAAAGCTGGCGGTCGAAGCGGAAGCCGAAGGCGCGAAGTTCGATGAGGGCGCCGAAGGCGGCTTGCAGCAGCAGCGCCATCCCGGCCTGCCTGAAGAAGAAGCCGCCAAGCCCATCGAGCGCGAGCAGGACGCGATGCCCGGCGACGACGAGGACGGCGATGCCGCGACCGACCGGCGCGCAATGGACCGGCTGCGCGGCCTCAACGTCATTCAGCGCGCCTATGGCATCAACGAAAGGGCTGATCGCGGCGACGATCTGCTTCCCGACTTCTGACGGGGGCGCACCGATGAAGCCCCGTCATCATCTCTACCTGAACAACGAGTTGACCGCGCAACTGGAGCGGCTGGGATCGAAGCCCGGCACATCGAAATCCGCGATCGTTGCCGACGCGTTGCGCCACTACCTCAATCGCCACGCCACGCGCGAAGTGGACGATTTGCTGAAAACCCGGCTCGACCGGATCAGCACCCAGCTAGGCCGGATCGAGCGGAACGGCCACGTCCTGCTTGAAACCCTCTCGCTGTTTGTCCGCTATCAACTCACCGTTACCGCGCCGCTGCCCGATGCCGATAAGGCGGTGCAAGCGGTGGGCCGCGAACGCTTCCGCCGCTTTGTCGATCAGGTAGGCCGTCAGCTTGCCACCGGCCGCAGCATCGGGGACGCGCCCGCCGACAATGGAGGTCCGCAATGAGCGGTCCCCTCAACGGCAGTGCCAATATGACGGCGCAGGGCCGCCGCCGCGCGATGCTGCGAACGGCGATGGGGCCGCAGATCGCGGCGGCACTGACCGATCCCCTCGTGGTCGAGATCATGGTGAACCCGGACGGGGCATTGCGGCTCGACCGGCTTGGACAAGGCCGCGTCGATACCGGCGCACGGCTCGAAGCGGCCGAAGCCGAACGGATCATCCGGCTTGTCGCAAGCCATGTGCGCGCGGAAGTCCACGCCGCCGCGCCCATCGTCAGCGCCGAGCTTCCCGAAGGGGGCGAACGCTTCGAGGGGCTGTTGCCGCCCGTATCGGCCGCGCCGTGCTTCTCGATCAGGAAACCCGCAGCGCGCATCCATCGCCTGATTGATTATGTCTCGGACGGCATCATGCGCGCCGAGATCGCGCTGGCGCTGTCGATGGCGGTTGTCGAGCGCAAGAACATCCTTGTCGCGGGCGGGACCAGCTCCGGCAAAACGACGTTGGCCAACGCGTTGCTGTCCGAAATGGCGACGCTGGATGAGCGCGTTATCATCATCGAGGACACGCGCGAACTGCAATGCGCCGCCCCCGATACAGTCGCTCTTCGCACCAAGCCCGGCATCGTCGGGATGACAGATCTTGTCCGTTCCACCCTGCGCCTGCGCCCGGATCGCATCATCGTTGGAGAGGTGCGCGGCCCGGAAGCGCTCGACATGCTGAAAGCATGGAACACTGGGCATCCGGGCGGCATCGCCACCGTCCACGCCAATAGCGCGCGCTCCGCGCTCTACCGCATCGAACAGCTTGTCGCCGAAAGCGTCATCACCGTCCCGCGCCGCCTGATCGCCGAGGCGATCGACCTGATTGTGTTCATCTCCGGCCGGGGCACCGGCCGCAGGGTTGAAGCCGTCAGCCAAGTCCACGGTCTGACAAGCGACGGCGATTACGCCGTCACGGACCTTTCCATTCCCCACAATTCAACCCCCGACAGGAGCAAAGCATGACACATGCCCTCAGAACCCGGCTTTTTGGATTAACAGCTCTCACGCCTAGCCTCTCCATATCGGCGGCAGGCGCGATCCTCATTCCCGCCGCCGCGATGGCTTCGGGATCGGGGATGCCGTGGGAGGAGCCGTTGCAACAGGTTCTGGAATCCGTCCAAGGCCCGGTCGCCAAGATCGTTGCGGTTCTCATCATCATCTCGACCGGGCTTGCGTTGGCTTTCGGCGAGACGAGCGGCGGTTTCCGCAAGCTGATCCAGATCGTGTTCGGCCTGTCGATCGCGTTCGCGGCCTCCAGCTTTTTTCTCAGCTTCTTCTCCTTCGGTGGCGGAGCGCTGGTCTGATGAGCGAGGTCGGCTCCATCGCGTCGATCGGCTTTGGCGGCGAGCATATCGAGGGCTTCGAGGTGCCGCTTCATCGGCCGCTTACCGAACCGATACTGCTTGGCGGCGCCCCGCGCGGCATCGCGATCCTCAACGGCACGCTGGCCGCCGCGATGGGACTTGGACTTCAGCAATGGATAGCAGGACTGCTGCTTTGGCTCGTGGGACATAGCCTCGCCGTGTTCGCGGCCAAGCGCGATCCCGACTTTGCGCCGGTCCTCGCCCGCCATCTTCGGCAGAAGGGATGGCTGGGATGCTGAGGCCGACTCCTCCTGCCGATAGCCGGCCGGCTGAAGCGGCGCGCATCGCCTATGCCGACCCGCTCTATATCGGCTGCGCCCATCTTTACCGGACGTGTTCCGATTATGGGGGCGAGGTCGATCATGCCGCGCTGATCGCACGCCTGGAGCGCGACTATGACGGCTGGATTCTCCATGCCGCCGCCACGCCCCGGAGCATCGAGATGCTTGCCCCGCTGGTTGTCGCGACAGGCGCGCGCTGGATGGCCTGGGTCAAGGGCTTCGCGGCGTTCAAGCGCAACGTGCCGGTCGCCTACGCATGGGAGCCGGTCATCGTTAAACCCGCCCGGCGTCCCGTCGTCAGCACGCGACTAACGTTGCGCGATTGGATGCAGGAAAGCATCACGCTTCGCCGGGGACTGACGGGCGCGAAGCCGGAAGCGCTTTGCCATTGGGCCTTCGAGGTTGTCGGCGCGCGACCCGAGGACATGCTGGACGACCTGTTCCCCGGCACGGGAGCCGTCACGCGCGCGTGGCGCAGCTGGCAGCGCAAATTCCTCCTGCCCGATTGCCATTCCCTTGCAGACGGAGACACGCCATGCTGAATATCAAGGAATACCGGAACACGGCCGACCGACTGACCGATCATCTGCCGTGGGCCGCGCTGGTCGCGCCCGGCGTCGTGCTGAACAAGGATGGATCATTCCAGCGCACGTTCCGCTTTCGCGGACCGGACCTTGAATCCGCCACCGACGCGGAGCTGATTTCGGTCTGCGCCCGCGCCAATAACGCGCTTCGCAGGCTTGGCACCGGATGGGCGCTGTTCTTCGACGCCGAGCGCATCGAAGCCTTGGACTATCCCGACAGCCGCTTTCCCGATCCGGCAAGCTGGCTGGTGGACGAGGAACGCCGCGCGCATTTTGACGGGCGACGCGGCCAGCACTTCGAGAGCCGCTATCATCTGACGATCTGCTACATGCCGCCACCCGATCAGGTGTCGCGCGCCGAGCGCGCCTTGCTCGAAAGGGATCAGCCGCAGGACGGTCGCGATTGGCGGCAGGAATTGCGCGCCTTCATCGCGGAGACGCAGCGGCTATCGGATCTTCTCACCGGCATCATGTCGGAGGTCCGGGCGCTGGACGACAGCGAGACGCTGACCTTCCTCCACGGCTGCATATCCGCAAAGCGCCATCCCGTCGCAGCGCCGGAAACGCCGATGCATCTCGACGGCCTCCTGGTCGATACGCCGCTATCGGGCGGCATCGAACCGATGCTGGGGGACCGGCATTTGCGGACCGTCACGGTGATGGGATTTCCGGGCGCCACCCGGCCCGGAATCCTCGACGCGCTCAATCATCAGGATTTCGCCTATCGCTGGACGACCCGGTTCATTGCGCTCGACAAAACCGCCGCGAACAAGTCGCTCACCCGGATCAGGCGGCAATGGTTCAACAAGCGCAAGTCCGTCGCGCAGCTCCTGCGCGAAGTGATGATGAACGAACCGGTTCCGCTCACCGACAGCGACGCCGACAACAAGGTTGCCGATGCCGACCTGGCCTTGCAGGCGCTTGGCGGCGATCATGTCGCCTTCGGCTATTACACCGCGACGATCACGGTTTCCGACGAGGATCGGGCGGCGGCCGACGAGAAGGTCCGCATTGTCGAGCGGATCGTCAACGGGCTGGGGTTCACTTGCATACGCGAGAGCGTCAATGCAGTGGAGGCGTGGCTGGGTTCGCTGCCCGGCCATGTTTATGCCAACGTCCGGCAACCGCTGGTCCATACGCTGAACCTGGCGCACCTTATGCCGCTGTCCTCTGTATGGGCAGGCCCGGCACGCAACGATCATCTCGACGGCCCGCCGCTGCTCTATGCCGAGACGAGCGGATCGACGCCGTTTCGCTTGTCCACCCATGTTGGCGATGTAGGCCATCAGCTTATTGTTGGCCCGACCGGCGCGGGCAAGTCGGTGCTGCTGGCGCTGCTCGCCTTGCAGTTCCGCCGCTATCCCGACTCACAGGTCTATATCTTCGACAAGGGATTGTCCGCGCGCGCCGCCGTGCTGGCGATGGGCGGCGAGCATCATGCGCTGGGCGAAAGCGATGCGCTGGCCTTCCAGCCCTTGCGGAACATTGACGAGGACGCCGAGCGGGCATGGGCCGCCGACTGGATAGGCTCGCTGCTCGCCCATGAGCGCGTCGATGTAACGCCGGAAGTCAAGGAAGCGGTCTGGTCCGCGCTTACCAGCCTTGCCAGCGCACCGCCCGAAGAACGCACGCTGACCGGGCTATCGGTCCTGTTGCAGTCGAACGCGCTCAAGGCGGCGCTCATGCCCTACACGCTGGAAGGGCCGTTCGGGCGATTGCTCGATGCCGCCGAAAACCGGCTCAATCTGGCGGACGTGCAGTGCTTCGAGACGGAAGCCCTGATGCACATGGGCAGCGCCGTCCTGCCAGTGCTGACCTATCTGTTCCACCGGCTCGAAGAACGCTTTGACGGCCGCCCCACCTTGCTTCTGCTGGATGAGGCATGGGTATTCCTCGACAATCCCTTGTTCGCCGCCCGCATCCGGGAATGGCTCAAGGTTCTCCGCAAGAAGAATGTCAGCGTCGTATTCGCGACGCAATCATTGGCCGACATTGCCGACAGCAGCATTGCCCCGGCAATCCTCGAATCCTGTCCGCAGCGCATTTTCCTCGCCAATGACCGGGCGATCGAGCCGCAGGCGCGTGCCGCCTATGAACGCTTCGGCCTCAATTACGCACAGATCGAGTTGATCGCCCGCGCCACGCCCAAGCGGCATTATTATCTGCAATCGCGCCGGGGCAATCGCCTGTTCGAGCTGGCCCTTGGCCCGACCGCGCTTTCCCTTTGCGGCGCGTCCGATCCCGACACGCAAAAGCTGATCGACCGGCTGCTTGCCGAGCATGGCCCGGACCAATTCGCCCCGGCCTTCCTTGGCGCGCGCGGCCTCGATTGGGCCGCCGATCTTCTCCGAGATTTCCCCGGCGTGGATAGCGCCGGGGGAGACCACCCCAATCCCCAGCAGAAGGAGTTGCCGTTATGAAAGCCAATATACTTGCCGCGTGCGTTGCGGCGACCGCCATGATCGGCACCGTCCTCGTGCCGACAGCCCCCGCGCAAGCGCAATTCGGCGGCGTGGTGTTCGACCCATCGAACTACGCGCAGAACGTCCTTACCGCCGCCCGCACGCTGCAACAGATCAACAACCAGATACAGGCGCTCCAGAATCAGGCGACGATGCTCACCAACATGGCGAAGCATCTCCAGCGGCTCGACTTTTCTTCGCTGAACCAGATCAGCCGTTCCATGCAGCGCATCGACACGTTGATGATGCAGGCCGAAGGCATCGCCTTCGATCTTGAATCGACCGACGCAGCGCTTGCGCGCCAGTTTCCGGCCGAGTTCGACCGGGCGCAGTCCACCAGCGAGATTATCACGCAGGCTCGCGTCCGGTTGCAGACCAGCATGAAAGCCTATCGGCAGACCATGCGCGTTCAGGCCCAGGTGGCGGAGAATGTGCAGGCCGACGCGGGCTTGCTGTCCGAACTGGTATCGCAGAGCCAGAACGCCACCGGCAGCTTGCAGGTCAGCCAGGCAACGAACCAGCTACTCGCGCTCTCCACCAGGCAGCAGCTTCAAATCCAGCAGATGATGGCGGCGCAGTATCGCGCCGACGCGATCGAGCGCGCCCGCCAGCAGCAGGAGATGGAAGCCGCGCGCCTCACCACCGAGCGGTTCATCGGCTCGCGAGAAATCTACACCCGCCGATAAGGGAGCAACGCGATGGCCGCCGATAGCGCGCTCGACCTCAACATCATCGACGGCTTCCTCGCCACCTTCACCCGCTATATCGATAGCGGCTTCGGATTGCTGTCGGGCGACGTGGCATTCCTCACCACGGCGCTGATCGGCATCGACGTGACCCTTGCCGCCCTCTGGTGGGCGCTGGACGCCGATCAGGATTTGCTGGGGCGGCTCGTCAAGAAAGTGCTCTATGTCGGGGCCTTCGCCTTCATCCTCGGCAACTTCGACACGCTAGCCGACATCATCTACCGCAGCTTTTCCAGCCTCGGCATCACGGCGGGCGGCGGCAAGCTTTCCGCCGACGATCTCATGCACCCCGGCAAGATCGCGGGAACAGGCTTCACGGCTGGCTGGCCATTATTGTCGGCGGCAGGGGGAATGATGGGCTTTCCGGCCTTCTTCGGCCATTTCCTCGATATCGCCGTGCTGCTCATCTCGTGGCTGCTGGTGGTGCTGGCTTTCTTCATCCTCGCCGTCCAGCTTTTCGTCACCATCATCGAGTTCAAGCTGACCGCCCTCGCAGGCTTCGTGCTGGTGCCGTTCGCACTCTGGAACAAGACCAGTTTTCTGGCCGAACGCGTGCTGGGCAACGTCATCTCCAGCGGCATCAAGGTGATGGTGCTGGCCATCATCATCGGCATCGGCACCAATGTCTTCGATCAGATGACTGACATAGTGGGCCGCAATCCCGGCGCCAGGGAAGCGCTCACGCTTCTCATGGGCGCTTTGACGCTGTTGGGGCTTGGCATCTTCGGCCCTGGCATCGCTTCGGGCCTTGTCAGCGGCGCTCCCCAGCTTGGTGCCGGGGCGGCGGTCGGGACGGTGGCGGGCGCGGCCATCGCGACGGGCGGCGCAGCGATGGCTGGCATGGGCGCGATCCGGGCCGGAACCGCGATGGGTTCGGCCGCGCAGGCTTCCTACCGGATGGGGCAAGCTACCGGAGGAAAGACGATTGGCGCGGGTCTGCGCGGTGTGGGTGCGGCGGCCGATAGTGCCGCAAGCCGGAAAGTCGGTTCGACCGTTTCGCGCGCCCGCCAAGGCTTTCAGGCCGATGTGGCACGCGGTCGCGATGCCGCATGGCAGGCGATGAACATGGACGCGCTCATGCCCGGTGCCCGGCCGCAAGCTGTCGGTGCAGCTATAGGAGGCGGCGGGGGTGGAGCCGGTGCCGCTCCGGCATGGGCGCAAAAACTCCGCTCCGAACAGACCTCACGCCATCGGCGGCACATGGCCGCGCAGACGATCAAGGACGGCGATCGTCCGGGCAGCGCGGCTAATCCCGACCTCAATCAAAAGGAGTAATTTTCCATGATCTTCAAGCGACCTATCCAGCGTTACGGGCAGACCCCGCAGCCCGAAACCCCCTATCAGCGCGCGGGCCAGCTATGGGATGAACGCATAGGCTCCGCCCGCGTGCAGGCCCGGAACTGGCGGCTTGCCGCCTTCGGATGCCTTGGGCTAGCCGGCCTGGCTGTAGCCTCGAACGTATGGCAGTCGATGCAGAGCCGCGTCGCGCCCTATGTGGTCGAGGTGGACCGGCTGGGGGAAGCGCGCAGCGTCGCCCCCGCGATCCAGAACTACCAGCCCACGGACGGTCAGATCGCATGGCACCTGGGGCGCTTCATCAGCAATGTGCGGTCCGTCTCAACGGACCCGGTATTGGTCAAGCGCAACTGGCTCGACGCCTACGATTTCGCCACCGACCGCGCGGCGCTGTTCCTCAATGAATATGCCCGCGCCAACGACCCGTTCGCTGATATCGGCCAGCGCAGCGTATCGGTGCAGGTGACGAGCGTGGTCCGCGCGTCCGACAACAGCTTTCAGGTCAAATGGACCGAAAGCGTTTTCGAGCGCGGCAGTCTCGCCAGAGCCGAACGCTGGACCGCCATGCTGACGGTGATGCTCCGTCCGCCCAAGACGGCCGACGCGCTCCGCAAGAATCCGTTGGGCCTCTACGTCAACGCGATTGATTGGGCGCGCGAACTCGACGGCCAGCCCGCACAATCGGGGCAGCAGGGGCAGCGCCCGCAGCCGCAAGCTGCGTCAGCCCCGGCCGCGCAGCCGGTGCCGCCCGTCGCCACTGTTCCGGCCGGTCCCGCACAGGGTAGCGCACCGGTTCCAGCCGCACCCGCCATTCCCGCCAAAGAAGGAGAACCCGGCCAATGACCCGGATCATTATCATGTCCGCGTCCGCGCTGGCGCTCGCCGGCTGCGCGGGCAAGACCCCGCCACCTGCGATCACCTATGACGCCGCCGACTTCCAGCCCGCGACACAGGAGGCCGAACCGCCCCGGCCGGTCGAGATCGTGGAGCAGCCGGTGCCGCTGCCCTTGCCGGGCCAGCTCCAACCCCCGCCATCGGTGCGGGGTGAGACACGCGCGCCTACCGCCCGGATCGAGGCGGCCAATCGCGCCGCCACCAGAGAACCAAGCAGTTCCGGCTATATCAATGCGGTTCAGGTTTACCCCTGGACCGAAGGGGCGCTGTATCGCCTCTATACCGCCCCGGAACGGGTGAGCGACATTGCCTTGCAGCCCGGCGAAAGGCTGGTCGCGGTATCGGCGGGTGATACGGTCCGCTGGATCATAGGCGACACAACGAGCGGCGCGGGAGATCAGGCCCGCGTGCGTGTGCTGGTGAAGCCCTTCGCGCCCGGCCTTGCCACGAACATGGTCATCACGACCGACCGCCGCGCCTATCATCTGGCGCTCGAAAGCACTGACCGCACGGCGATGGCCGCGATTAGCTGGACCTATCCGCAGGACCGGCTTGTTGCGCTTCGCCGCCAGAACCGCGACGCCGAGCAGGCGCGGCCGGTCGCGGAGAATGTCGCGCTGACCAACCTGCGTTTCCGCTATGCCATCACCGGCGACAGCCCGCCGTGGCGACCGCTGCGCGCATGGGATGACGGGAACAAGGTCTATATCGAGTTTCCCGCGCGGCTCGATCAGGGCGAAGCCCCGCCGCTGTTCGTCGTCGGGCCGCTGGGGCAGAGTCAGCTTGTGAACTACCGCGTCAGCGGCAATCATTATATTGTCGATCGCCTGTTCACGGCGGCCGAGCTGCGCCTTGGCGAGAAGCCGCAACAGGTCGTGCGGATCAGCCGTACCGATGGCGACAAGCGGAGGGCGCGGAAATGACCGAACCGCCCATCGGCCCGATTCCGCCCGTCGATCCAGACGCGCCGGAACCGGCAGCGCAGGCCGCGCCGCCGCGCAAGGACGCCCCCGAAACGCTGACCCTTCGCGCCAATCCCCGCCGCGTGGTCCGCTTCAAGCGCGGCGTGATCGTCGGCGGCGCGGCGGCCGGATCGCTCGCCATCGCCGGGGTCGCATGGATGGCCTTGGGACCGAAGGCGCTGCATATTGTCGCGAGCGAGGACAAGGCGATCACCGGCAGGAACACGCCCGCCGATGGCGTGACGAACCTGCCCAGCACCTATGGCGAGGTGAAACCCGGAACCCCGATCCTGGGGCAACCGCTGCCCGGTGATCTGGGGCGGCCGATCCTTGAACGCCAGCGCCAGTTGGAAGCGGGCGGCGGCATCGTGATGGGCGACAGCCATGCCATGACGCCCGAAGAGCAGGCCGCCGAAGCCGAGCGTCAGCGCATCGCCGGGCAAGCGGCGCAGGCCCGCGAGGCAGGCGTCATGGTGCAGTCGTCGGGCCGCGCGGCCGCCGCGGGCGGCGAAAGCACGGGGACCGCCAGCGCCGGGCCGGCGGCCGAGACGGAGAAGGCGGAACGCCTCGCGCTCGATCCCGACCGCGACCAGAACAACCAGCAGCGCAAGCTGGATTTTGTAGGCGGGCAGGCATCGGGCGGGATCTACAACCCGCACGTTCTCGAAACCCCGGCATCGCCCTGGCAGGTGATGGCGGGCAGCGTGATCGCGGCGAGCCTGATTACCGGCCTCAACTCTGACCTTCCCGGCATGGTCGTCGCGCAGGTGACGGAACCCGTGTTCGATACGGTGACGGGCCGGACGATGCTGATCCCGCCAGGCTCGCGGCTTATCGGCAGCTATGACAGCGTAGTAGCGTTCGGACAGCGCCGCGCGCTCTTGGTCTGGCAACGGATAATCCTGCCCGATGGCTCTTCGATCCAGATCGACAATCTGCCCGCGACCGATGCGGCGGGCTATGCCGGGCTTGCCGACAAGGTGGATTTCCACACCTGGCAGCTATTGAAAGGCGTGGCGCTCTCGACCTTGCTGGGCGTTGGCACCGAGCTATCGCTGGGCAACGACGAGAGCGATCTTGTCCGCGCGCTGCGCCAGTCAACGCAGCAATCCGCCAATCAGGCGGGCCAGCAGATCACATCCAGGAATCTCAACATTCAGCCCACCATTACTGTCCGCCCCGGATGGCCGCTCCGCGTGATCGTTCACAAGGATTTGGTCCTCCGGCCGTGGGGCGGGCGCTGACAGGAGACACGCTGATGCTCAAACTCGCCAAGCTTCCCGACCGCACGCCCGTCAAGATCGGCATTACCATCACGCCCGGCCTCGATGCGGACTTGCGGGCCTATCTCGACCTTTACCGCGCCACCTATGACGACAAGGCGGCAACGGTCGCGGACCTGATACCCGCGATGCTCGAATCCTTTCTCGCCAGCGACCGGGCCTTTGCCAAGGCCCGTAAGGAAACGGAGGCGGGGACATGATGAGAAGGCGCGTCATCGGTCGGTTCAAGCAGTCGAAGCAGGGCGGTTGGGAAGGTGAGATTGAAACCCTCACCATAAAGCGCCGAATCAGGCTGGTGCCGAACGATAACCGGATGGCCGACAATGCGCCGGCGTTCCGGGTCATGTTGGGATGGAATGAGATTGGCGAGGCATGGGAGAAGCAGTCCCGAAGCGATCCACCGCGCGATTATCTGCGCGTGCAGATCGACGATCCGCTTTGCCTGATCAACGCCCTATTGTTTCCCGACCCCGAAGGACTCACCGCTGCCATGCTTTTGAAACAAGCTACGCGGGTGCTCGATGCCGAGCAGGGGCGGGCGAATCGAGGTTTCATCCAAGCATCGGATACATACTTCCATGAGCGTGGAGGGAAGCCATGAAGCGGCGGCAGACACGGAATGACGTAGCGCGGCCGCTCGAAAATGGCCCGTTTCAAACGATGCCGATCACCGTTCGTATCCCGCAAGCGGTCGCAATGCTTGGGATGAGCAGATCAAAGCTTTATCAGTTCATACAATCCGGAGAGATCGAGATTGTGAAGATCGGGCGCGCGACGCTGATTCCTGTCGAGAGCCTCACTCGCTTTATCGCAACGAGGCGTTCGTCGGAACACCCGAGCGAATGACAATGACCGCACCGCGTTACTTATCGAAGAATTTGATTACCGACATACACGGCTGTTCACCCGAGTCCATGGACGATGTATGGACGAAATGGGCCTTTAGGTATCATCAAAGTATCTTAAGTACTTGGTTTTATTGGTGACCCCTACGGGAATCGAACCCGTGTTTCAGCCGTGAAAGGGCCGCGTCCTAGACCGCTAGACGAAGGGGCCACATGCAGCGCCGCGTGGCGGCGCTGTGAAGCGAGGCGGGCATTAGGGGCTGGCTTCGCGGCGGTCAAGCCCTTGCGCGATGAAAATGCAGCTTTGTTTCAATCGGCCCAGGCGGCGTCTTCCAGATGGAGTTCGGCGGCGGGGCGCGCGCCCCAATCGTCGATCTTCGCCCGGCCAGCCACCCAAAGCCGCCGATCCCTGGGCGCTGCGAGAATGGCCTGCCCCAGTTCCGTTCCGGCCTTGCGGAAGGCGATGGTCTTGATCGACCGGCCATCGTCGCCCGCCATGATGGCGCGCAAATGGCCGTTGCCGACCACATCCGCCTTGATGACGCGCATCGGCCCGGACGCGATGAGCGGCGCGGGCCAGCCCGCCCCATAGGGACCGCCGGCTTCCATCGCCGCGACGAAATCAGGATTGACCCCGGCAGGCGCGAGCACGGCGTCTATCATCAGGGCGCGGTCGTCGCGGGAACGGGCCACGGCGGCGGAAAGGCGATCGTCGAGGAAATCGATCAGCGCATCCAGATTTTCCGCCGCAACGGTCAGGCCCGCCGCCATGGCATGGCCCCCGCCGGCGACCAGCAGGCCGCCGTCCTTGGCGGCGAGGACGGCGGCGCCCAGGTCGACGCCGGATATGGACCGGCCCGACCCCTTGCCGACGCCTTCCTCATTCATCGCGATGACGATGGCGGGACGCCCCGCTTTCTCCTTGAGGCGGCCCGCCACGATGCCGATGACGCCGGGATGCCAGCCCGCGCCGGAAACCAGTGCAACAGCGCGGTTGCCCTGCGCCTCCAGCAACGCCTCCGCCTGTTCCTGCACCAGCGATTCGATGGCGCGCCGCTCTTCGTTGAGACGATCGAGTTCGGCGGCGATGCGGGCGGCTTCCAGCGGATCTTCGGTCGTCAGCAGGCGCACGCCCAGATCCGCCTTGCCCACGCGCCCGCCCGCATTGATGCGCGGCCCCAGCGCGAAGCCGAGATCATGGCACAGCGGCGCGCGGCTAAGGCGGCTGGCGTCCATCAGCGCGGCCAGGCCGATGTTGCGCCGCTTCGCCATGACCTTCAGTCCCTGCGCCACAAAGGCCCGGTTCAGCCCCTTGAGCTGCGCCACATCGGCGACGGTGCCCAGCGCCACGATGTCGAGCAATTCCATGAGCGGCGGTTCGGATCGCGCCGCGAACCATCCGCGCGCGCGCAACGTCCGCACCAGCGCCGCGCCCAGCAGGAAGGCCACGCCCACCGCCGCCAGATGGCCATGCGCGGCGGCTTCATCCGCTTCATCGAGGCGGTTGGGGTTGACCAGCGCGAAGGCTTCGGGAAGCGCGGCGGCGCATTTGTGATGATCGACCACGACCACATCGACGCCGGCCTGCTTCGCTTGCAGCAACGCGTCGAAAGCCTGCGCGCCGCAATCGACGGTGACGATCAGGCTCGCGCCCTCTCCCGCCAGCCGCACCAGCGCCTCGCCCGATGGACCATAGCCTTCCATCAGGCGATCGGGGATATAGGGCTTCGCGTTCAGTCCCAGATCACGCAATAGCCGGATCAGCAGCGCCGCGCTGGTCGCGCCGTCCACGTCATAATCGCCAAAGATGCGGACATCCTCCTGGCTCTGCACGGCGTCGGCAAGCCGGTCGGCGGCGGCGTCCATGTCGCGGAACAGGCTGGGGTCGGGCATGAAATGGCGGATGGTGGGATTGCGGTGCGCCTCCACCGCCTCACGCGGACAGCCGCGTGCCAGCAGCAATTGCGTCACCAGGTCGTCGGGGCGATAACCGGGATCGCGGGCATCCGCCCCCTGCCCGCGCCAGCGCCAGGGTTGGCCCGATATGGAGCGGGAGATGTTCAGCGCGATCGTCATGGCACGGCTGTAGACCCGTCCCGCCGCCGAGGGAAGCGCGCCGTCGATCGTAACGGGTTTGGAACCCGCGCAAGACATTGAGCGTATTGTCAATTCCACGCTCCTGTGAAAGAGCGGGCATGAAAGGGGCAAAAGATTGACGGGCGACAGACGCAGAACCGGGATGGGGCATGCCATCGGCATGGCTATGATCGCGGCGTGTCCACCCGCTCTGATGGCCCAGACACCACCTCCCGCCAATGTAGACCAGCCCGCGCCCGAGCCTGAAAAGCCGATCCTGCCGGACGACCAGTTCGAACAGCGCCTGCCCCCTCTGGGCGACGCGCCATCGGACGCCGCATCGCCGCTGCCGTCCGTCGACAACTGGCTGGATCAGCAGATGCCGCAGAGCGCCGCAACGCCCGAGGAATTGCCGCCCGCCACCGAGCCGGCCGCCGACGCGGAACTGGCCCAGCCCCTGCCCGCGCTCGACAGCGTGACGGTGCCCGCGCAGGTCGCCGAAGATGTTCCCGACGAAAAACTGCCCGCCGTGCATTATGCGGTTTCGGTGGAGGGTTTCGACGGCACCGGACTGGAAGACGAATTCCGGGAAGCCTCCGCCCTGGTCGACGGCAAGGGCAAGGCGGACACCGCCGCCATGGTGCAGGCCCGCGCGCAGGAGGATGAGGCGCTCGCGGTGCGGCTGCTCTATTCGGAGGGCTATTATGACGGAACGGCGCTGTCCTCGCTGGAACAGTCGGGCGACGGCGCGCTGAAGGCGGTGGTTTCGGTGACGCCGGGGAAAAGATACCGGATCGGCGACATCGTCATCAATGCGGGGCCGACCGTGCCGCCGGGCCTGATCCGCGACAGCCTGCCGCTCAAGACCGGCGATTATATCGTGGCGGCGCAGGTGGAGGGCGCGGAGGCCAATGTCGCGCTCAAGCTGCCGGAGAACGGCTATCCCTTCGTGAAGGTCGGGGACCGCGATATCTTGCTCGATCCCGCCACCGTGACGGGCGACTATACGCTGCCGGTCGAAACAGGACCGCGCGGCTCCTTCCGGGGCATCACCACCAGCGGAAGGAAGCAGGCGTTCGGCGCGGATCATATGAAAGTCATCAGCCGCTTCAAGCCGGACGAGCTTTACGACAGCCGCAAGGTGGACGACCTGCGCCGCGCGCTGGTGGCGACGGGGCTGTTTTCCAGCGTCGCCGTCGATCCGGTGCAGACCGGCGCGCCAGGACCGGACGGCACGGAATATGTCGACCTGCATGTCGAGCAGGAAGCCGGGCCGCCGCGCACGCTGGCGGGCGAGCTGGGCTATGGCACCGGGCAGGGGTTCCGGGCCGAAGGGACATGGACGCACCGCAATCTCTTCCCGCCCGAAGGCGCGTTGATCGGCGGGGTAATCGCAGGGACGCAGGAACAGGGCGTGTCGGGCACCTTCCGCCGGTCCAACGCAGGCAAGCGAGACCGGACGTTCCAGGCGGGCGTCAACGTCAATCACCAGAAATATGACGCCTATGAAGCCTTCACCCTGGGCCTCAACGCCAGCATCTCCCGCCAGTCGACGCCGATCTTCCAGAAGCGCTGGACCTATACCTATGGCGTCGAAGTGCTGCTTTCGAACGAAAAGACCACAGTCGACGAAAGCACCGCAGAAGCCAAGCGGCTGACCTATTTCATCGGCGCATTGCCGATGCAGCTTGGCTATGACCGGTCGAACGACCTGCTCGATCCCACCAAGGGATTCCGCGCCAATCTGCGCGTGTCGCCCGAAGCCTCCTTGCAGGGCAATGTGTCGCCCTATGTCCGGGCGACCTTCGATCTGGCGGGCTATTACCCGGTGTCCGACAGTCTGGTGGTCGCGGCGCGCACGCGGGTGGGCACGATCACCGGGGCGGCGCGCGACGACATCGCCCCGTCACGGCGCATCTATGCGGGCGGGGGCGGATCGGTGCGCGGCTATGGCTATCAGGAGTTGGGGCCAAAGGACGCGAACAACGATCCGGTCGGCGGCCGGTCCGTGAACGAGTTCGCGGTCGAGGGGCGCTATCGGTTCGGCAATTACGGCATCGTCGCCTTTGTCGACGCGGGGCAGGTCTATGAAAGCGCCATGCCCAAATTCTCCGACATTCGGTACGGCGTCGGCATAGGCGGGCGCTTCTACACCAATTTCGGACCGTTCCGCGCAGATATCGCCATGCCGATCAACCGGCAGCCGGGCGAATCCAAATTCGCCCTCTATATCGGCATAGGGCAGGCATTCTGATGGCGGACGATACTCCCCCTCCCCCAGCCCGTCCGGGACGTCCGCTCTGGGCGAAGATCGCCGTCGGCGCGGCGGGCCTGGTCGTGGCGCTGGCCGTGCTGGCTGTAGGACTTTTGCTGTTCCTCAATACCCAGCCGGGCAAGACATTCCTGATCCGCCAGATCGCCGCGCTCAAGATGGAATCCGGCATGGCGATCGAGGTCGGGCGGATCGACGGGTCGATCTACAGCGACATGGTGATCCATGACCTCGTCCTGCGCGATCCCAAGGGCGTGTTCGCCGTCAGTCCGCAAGTGCATGTAGTGTGGCGCCCGTTCCGCTACATCAACAATCATATTTCCGTGCAGTTGCTGGAAAGTCCGCTGGTGGTGCTGGCGCGCAGTCCGCAGTTCAACCAGACGCCGACCGATCCCAACGCGCCGATCCTGCCGGATCTCGACATCGACGTGGACCGGATGAAGCTGGCGCGGTTCATCCTTGCCAAGCCCGTCATCGGGCAGAAGCGGGAAATCGCCATCGACGGCGTGACCCATATCGCGGACGGGCGCGCGCAGCTTTCCGCCAATGCCGTGGTGGACAGCGGCGACCGTCTGGCCGCGAGCCTGGACGCCGTGCCCGCGCAGAACCGCCTCGCCATGAAGGGGACGCTCACCGCACCCAAGGGCGGCGTGATCGCGGCGATGACGGGATTGACCGACGGCGTCACCGCGACGCTCGACGGCAAGGGCACATGGCAGGCATGGGACGGGCGGCTGGTCGCGACATCGCCCAAGGGCGAGCTTGCGAATATCGCACTGGCGGCGCGGGATGGGAATTTCACCGCCAAAGGTCCGCTGCGGCCCGGCCTCGTCTTTGCCGGGACGGTGGACCGACTGACGACTCCCGCCCTCGACGTGGACCTGTTCGCGGGCCTCAACGAGCGGCGCGTGAACCTCAAAGGCACATTGCGCTCGCCTGCGCTGGCGGCGAACGCGCAGGGCCTCATCGACCTGGGCAAGAGCCGGTTCAGCGCGCTCAAGATCGACGCGGCGCTGCTGACGCCCGGCGCGATCATGGAAAAGGTGAAGGGCCGGGACGTGCGCGCCTCCGTCATTCTCGACGGGCCGATGGCGACGCCCTTTGTCGACTATGACATCACGGCCGCCATGCTCGCCTTCGATGCGACCGGCATCGAGGGATTGAGGGCCAGCGGGCGCGCGGTGATCGACGCGGATCGCATCCGCATCCCGGTGAGCGCCACGGCGCGGCGGGTGACGGGCCTTAATGCCGCCGCCGGGGGCCTGCTCGAAAATCTGCGCGTGAAGGGCGACTTCGCTTATGCAGGCGGAAAGCTCATCAGCGACAACCTCAAGATCAACAGCAACCGGATCGACGCGACGGCCATTGTCCTCGCCGATCTCGACAACGCCATCTATCGCGGCGCGCTCAAGGGGCGGGTCAATGATTACAAGGTCGACGGCGTCGGCATCGTGAACCTGACCACGGACATGGAGCTGGTGCCGGGGCCGAAGGGCGGCTTTGGCCTGTCGGGCAAGTTCGGCGTGCGGACCGCGCGATGGGACAATGCGTCGGTGCGCGACTTCCTGGGCGGCAACGCGGTTGCGAGCGGGCGGATCGGCATGACGCCGGAGGGCAAGTTCACGCTGGCGGGCCTCAAAGGCGCCGCGCCCAATTTCCGAATTCTGTCCGGCTCCGGCAGCTATGACACGGACGGCGCGATCACCTTCGACGCGGCGGCGGCGTCGAAGCAATATGGGCCGCTGACGCTGGCCGTGCGCGGCACGATGGAGCGGCCGCAGGCGGTGCTGCGCGCGGCGCGGCCCAATGTCGGCGTGCAGTTGCGCGACGTCGTGGCAAAGCTGAACGGCGAGGCGGCGGGATACCGGCTGGAGGCGACGGGCGGGTCTGACTATGGCCCCTTCTTCGCCAATGTGCTGATCCGTACGGCGCAGGGACCGCTCACCATCGACGTGACCAGGGCGCGCTTTGCGGGCGTGGATATGGCGGGGACACTGCGCCAGACCCAGGCAGGGCCGTTCGCGGGCCAGCTTTCCCTGAACGGATCGGGCATCAACGGCGCCGTTCGTCTGGCGGCGGTCGGCGAGGCGCAGGGCGTCGACGTGAACGCCACCGCCAGCAATGCGAAGCTGCCGGGCGAGGCCGATGTGGTGATCGGGCGCGCGCTCGTCAGCGCCTCCATGGTGATGACGGACCAGCCGCGCATCCTGGCCGATGTGCAAATGGCGAACGCGGCCTATGGCGACTATATCGTGCGCAAGGCGCGGGCCAGGATCGACTATCAGGGCGGGCGGGGCCGCGCGCAGCTTGTCGCCGACGGGTCGAGCGGCGTGCCCTTTTCCATAGCGGTCAATGCGGCGCTGCGGCCCACGCTCTATGCCGTGGCGGTGCAGGGCAAGGCGAGCAATGTCGACTTCCGCCTCGCCAAGCCCGCGATCATCCGCATCGAGCAGGGCGGATACAGGCTGGAACCGGCGACGCTCGTGCTGCCGCAGGGGAAAGTCGATCTGGCCGGCCGTTTCGGCGACCGCACGGCGATGCAGGCGCGGTTCAAGGATTTCGACCTCGCCATCGTCAACATGTTCAGCCCCGGCATCGGCATTGGCGGGCGGGCGACGGGGACGCTGGACTTCGCGCAGGAAGGAAACGCCTTCCCCATCGCGACGACGCGGCTGGCGATCAGCGACTTCCGCCGCTCCAGCCTGACCGCCGTGTCCGATCCGGTGGCGATGAATGTCGAAGGCAAGCTGACGGCGGCGGGCGGCGACCTGCGCGGCGTCATCCGCCGCGGCAATGCGTCGCTGGGCCGCTTCATCGCAACGCTGGCGCCGCCCGGACCGGGTGCAAGCTGGTCCGAGCAACTGATGGCCGCGCCGCTGGGCGGAGGCATCCGCTATGCCGGGCCCGCCGATGTGCTCTTCTCCTTCGCGGGGCTGGCCGATCAGCGGCTGACGGGACCGATCGCGGTGGCGGCGGACTTTGGCGGCCGGGTGAACGATCCGCGCATCAACGGCCTCGTCCGCGCCAATGCGCTCACCTATGAAAATGAGACGTTCGGCACGCGGGTCACGCAAATGCGGCTGGACGGGCGCTTCACCAACGACCGGCTGGAGATCAGGGATTTTTCCGGCCGGGCGGGCGACGGCACCGTGCAGGCGAGCGGGACGGTGGGGCTGGCGGCGGACAGCGGCTTCCCGATGAACATCGCGGTGAAGATGGACCGCGCCCGCCTCGCCCGCAGCGAAGCCATCACCAGCGTCGTCAGCGGCACGCTCGCCATCACCAACAGCGCGGCCAATGGCGGGCTTATCAAGGGCGACCTGTCGCTGCCCGAAACCCGTTACCGCGTGGCGTGGCAGGGCGGCACCGACATCCGCCAACTGCAAGGCGTGCGGCGCAAGGGCGAGGGCACGGATATCCTGGACCAGCGCATCGCGGCGCGGCAGGCGGCGGCCAAGCCCGCCGACTGGAAGCTCGATATCCGGGTGCGGGCGGACAATGAAATCTATGTGACCGGCATGGGCCTCGATTCCGAATGGAAGACCAACATGCGCGTCACCGGCACCACCGCCAATCCGCGCGTGGTCGGCAAGATCGAGGTGATACGGGGCCGCTACAGCTTCTCGGGCCATCAGTTCGAGCTGGAACAGGGCGTCATCACCTTTGAAGGGGAGATGATGAACCCGACGCTGGCGATCCGCGCGGAAACGAAGATCGACGCCGTCACAGCGGGAATCGCGGTCAACGGCTCGGCGCAGCGGCCCGACATCAGCTTCATATCCAACCCGACCTTGCCGCAGGACGAGATATTGGCGCGCATCCTGTTCGGCAGCAATGTGGCGAACCTGTCGGCGACGCAGGCGGTGCAACTGGCGGTGGCGCTGAACGGCCTGCGCGGCGGCAGCGGGGGCCTCAATCCGCTGGGCAAGTTGCAGGGCGCTTCCGGTCTCGACCGCATCGGCATTGTCGGTGGCGACGAGGCGACCGGGCGCGGCACGTCGCTGGCGGTCGGGCAGCATATCTCCAACAATGTCTATGTGGAGGTGATTACCGACCCCAAGGGCTTCACCGCGACCCAACTCGAAATTGCACTGTCCAAGACGTTAAGCCTTTTGTCGAAAACCGGCACCAACGCGGGATCCTCTGCAAACCTGCGCTATTCGAAGGATTATTGAGGGCGGCGGAAAGTATTATTCTCGCAGGATGCGGCTTGAATCCGGTTTGGGGATTGCGGAAGGTGCAGAGGCTCTCTTTCTCCTCCCCCTCAATGAAAGTCCCGCGAGCCGGGAAGGATGCGGACATTGCGGGGGTGGCTGGATGCGCGGGCGCGGGCGCGGCCGCTCTGGCTTTCCGACAAATGATCGAGTTCGGCGGTGCGGTCATGCACGCGGGTCGCCATCAGGTGCACGACGCCTTCCTTGCTGCGTTGCACTTCGCCTTCCACCAGCATCAGGCGGGACGCCATGACCGGGCGGCGCTGCATTTCGAACAGGCGCGCCCAGAGCAGGATGTTGGCGATGCCCGTTTCATCCTCGATGGTGATGAAGACGGCATTGCCCTTGCCGGGGCGCTGGCGGACCAGCACGACGCCGGCGGCGCGGACCTGCGCGCCATTCTTCGCGGCGCTGATTTGGGCGCAGGTGAGAACGCCCTCGGCAGCGAAGACCGGGCGTAGGAATTGCATGGGATGACCTTTGAGGGACAGGCGCGTCACCTGATAATCGGTCGCGACATGCTCCGACAGCGGCATGGCGGGGAGCATCGCATCGGGTTCCGCGCCCAGTTCGCGGGCAGCGGGATCGCGGCTGCGGGCGGCGGCGAACAGGGGGAGTTCGTCCGACGGCGTGCGGCGCGCTTCCCATAAAGCCGCGCGCCGGTCCTGCCCCAGCGAGCGGCAAGCGTCCGCGTCGGCCAGCAGACGCAGGGCGCGGGCGGGCAGCGCGGCGCGGCGGGCCAGATCCTCCATGCTGGTGAAGAGGCCGCCGGCGCGGGCCTTTTCCAGCCCGGCCGCCCACTCCTCGCGAAAGCCGTCGACCTGCCGCAGGCCCAGCCGCAGGGCAATCGCCCTGCCCGCGCCTTCGCCTTTTGCCGTGTCGCGAGAGCGCAGCAGCGGTTCAAGGGCATTGTCCCATATGCTCATGTTCACATCCACATCATGCACGGTGACGCCATGCTCGCGGGCGTCGCGGACGATCTGCGCGGGAGCATAGAAGCCCATGGGCTGCGAATTGAGCAGCGCGCAGGCGAAAATGGCCGGGTGATGGCATTTGATCCAGGCGGAGAGATAGACCAGACGGGCGAAGGACAGAGCGTGGCTTTCGGGGAAGCCATAGCTGCCGAACCCCTCGATCTGCTTGAAACAGCGTTCGGCGAAATCGCGCTCATAGCCGCGCGCCGCCATGCCGTTTATCATCTTGTCGCGGAAATGGTGGATGGTGCCGACATTGCGGAAGGTCGCCATGGCGCGGCGGAGCTGGTTGGCTTCTTCCGGCTTGAAATTGGCGGCGGTGATGGCAAGCTTCATCGCCTGCTCCTGAAACAGCGGCACGCCGCAGGTCTTGCCCAATAGCTGTTTCAACTCATCTCTGGGACCATGTTCCGGTGAGGGATAGGGATAGATCACCTTCTCCTCCCCGCAGCGGCGGCGCAGATAGGGGTGGACCATATCGCCTTCGATCGGACCGGGGCGCACGATCGCGACCTGAATCGTGAGGTCGTAGAGATTGCGCGGCTTCAAACGGGGAAGCATGTTGATCTGGGCGCGGCTTTCCACCTGGAACACGCCGATGCTGTCGCCCTTGCACAGCATGTCGTAGACCGCCGGATCGCTGGAATCGATATCGACCGTCAGCTTCGGGTCGCCCAGCCCTTGCTGCCGGATCAGGTCGAACGCCTTGCGCAGGCAGGTCAGCATCCCCAGCGCCAGCACATCGACCTTCATCAGGCCAAGGGCGTCGATGTCGTCCTTGTCCCATTCGATGAAGGTCCGGTCCTTCATCGCGGCATGGTGGAGCGGCACGGTTTCATCGAGCCGGTTCTGCGTCAGGACAAAGCCGCCGACATGCTGCGACAAATGCCGGGGGAAGGGCTTTTCGAGCAACTGGTCGACGATGGCGCGCAACTGCACGATGCGGGGATTGTCGAGCGCGAAGCCCGCCTCCGCAAAGCGCGCGGCGCCCATGTCGCTCGCATAGCTGCCCCAGACGGTGCCGGCGAGGCGGGCGGCGACGTCTTCGCTCAGGCCCAGCACCTTCGCCGCTTCGCGCACGGCGCTGCGCGAGCGGTAATGGATGACGGTCGCGGCGATTCCGGCGCGGTGGCGGCCGTAGCGCTCATAGATATATTGCATCACCTCCTCGCGCCGCTCATGCTCGAAATCGACGTCGATATCGGGCGGCTCGTCCCGCTCTTCCGATACGAAGCGGGAGAAGAGCAGGTCGTGGCTGGCCGGGTCGATAGAGGTGACGCCGAGCAGGAAGCAGACCATGGAATTGGCGGCCGATCCGCGCCCCTGGCACAATATGCCTTCCATCCGGGCGAAGGCGACGATGTCGTGGACGGTCAGGAAATAATAGGCATAGTTGCGCTTGCGGATCAGGCCGAATTCCTCGTCCAGCAGCGCCCGGACCCTTGCCGGGATGCGGGGACCGTAATGGGCATGGGCGGCGGTGAGGGTGAGTTCCTCCAGCCATTGCTGGGCGGTCCAACCCTCGGGCACCGGCTCATGCGGATATTCGTAGCGGAGCTGGTCGAGCGTGAAGCCGACGCGGCTGAGGAAGCGGGCGGTTTCCGCCACCGCTTGCGGGCAGGCGCGGAACAGGCGGGCGATGGCGGCGGGCGCATGGAGATGGCGCTCCGCATTCGCCTCCAGCCTGCGTCCCGCCTGCGCGATGGTCGTGCCTTCGCGGATGCAGCTCAGCACATCCTGGAGCGGGCGCTGGTCCGGCGTGGCGTAGAGCGCATCCATCGTCGCGATCAGCGGCGCGCCGGTGCGGGTGGAAAGGTCGCGATATTCCGCCAGCCTGCGCGCGTCGCGCCCGTCCCGGCGCAGCGCAGCGCCCAGCCACAGCCGTCCCGGCGCAAGGCGGGAAAGGCGGGTGAGCAGCGCCTCCAGATCGGCGGGCGGCGGCGGAGGCACAAGGCTGAGATGACCCTGCGTCACGGCTTCCGGAGAGGGGCGGTCATCATGTTCATAGTCCACCGGCTTGCGGTGAGCGGTCTGATCGGTGGCGGTGGAATAAGGCAGGACGATCAGCAGCAGATCGTCGAGATAGGCGGTCAGATCCTCATATGTCAGGATGCAGTCGCCCTTGATCGAGCGCAGATTGCCGACCGTCAGCAATTTGGTGAGTTCCCCCCATCCCTGCCGCGTGGCGGGATAGGCGACGATGTCGGGCGTGCCGTCGACGAAGACCAGCCGCGCGCCCGTCAGCAGCCGCATGTCGGGGGCGCAGGCGGCTTCCTCCCGTTCCGTGAGTTGGGCCCCGGCTCCTTCGCGGGCGCGCTTGTCCGCCAGCATCGCTTCGCGCGCATCGCCGATGATCCGCCTCAACGCCGACCAGGCGCGGACCACGCCCGCGACCGTGTTGCGATCGGCTATGCCCAGCCCCTTGAGGCCCAGCGTGACGGCCTGCCGCACCATGTCCTCGCCATGGGACGCGCCGCGCAGGAAGGAGAAATTGGTGGCGGCGACCAGTTCCGCGAAGGGCGGCGGATCGAGCGGTTCGGGGTGCCGTGCGCTCATGCGAACAGGCCGTGCAGATACCAGCCGGGATGCGCCGCCTCCGTCCCATAGAGGCCTTGGCGGAATATCCAGTAGCGGCGGCCGCGCGCATCCTCCACCCGGTAATAGTCGCGCGTGTGCCCGGTCCCCTCTCCGTCCAGCGCGCCGTCCTTCGCCGTCCACCATTGGGGCGCGATCCGCTCCGGTCCTTCATAGCGGATGATGTCATGCAGCGCCCGCCGCCAGCGGAAGCGGTGCGGCGGCCCGTCGGGCACCTCCGCCATCACGTCGATGGGCTGGGGCGGATCGAACAGATGGAGCGGGCGCATCGGGGGATCGCCGGACGCCTCCTGCCGCGGCCAGGGGGCAGGCGCGGGATTGTCCATGGCGGGGAGCGCAAGCTGGGCCTGTTCGGGGATATGGCTGTCGCACGGATGGAGCCGCTGGACCTGCATCCGGCCCGCGCGGATCGAAAGCCGGTCGATCAGCGCGGCGGTCCCTTCCTCCCTGCGCGCCTCGCCGCCTTCCAGCGCAAGCTGGGTGGGCGCCATCGGTTCGGCGCGCGGGACGGTGAGGCGCAGCATGTCGAAGCCGAAACCGGGGTCGAGCGGGTCGGACAGGCCATCGATCTTCTCCTCGATCAGGCGCAGGATCGCGGGCGCGTCGCGGACAGGCATGCTGGTTTCGACGCGCAGCGGAAAAGCGAGGCCGTCGCTGCGGAAGAAGACTGCCTCGAACCGGCGGCCGCCCTGTCCCCGTTCGGCCAGCCGCTCGCCCGCTTGCGCAATCATGTCCGACAGGACGGCAAGGGCATGGGGCGTGCTGCCCATGGGTTCGGCGAAGCGGCGTTCGATGCGGATGGCAGGGCGCGGGCGGCGGGGCGCGAGGGGCCGCTTTCCCAATCCTAGCAGGCGATGGAGCGCATCCACCGCCCCCTCCCCGAAGCGCGCCGCCAGCGTGGCGGCGGGACGCGCGGCCAGATCGCCCACGGTCCGCAGCCCCGCGCGGCGCAGGGCCACCGCGCTTTCCTCCTCCAGGCGAAGCGCCTCCACCGGCAGGCGGCGCAGGGCGGAATCCTCGTTGGGCGCAGAGCCGATGGGAAAGCGGACGAGCGCATGGGCGGCTTCGGGCGTGGACGCCAGGGCATGACGCACATCCATGCCATGCCGCTCCAGGCGTCCGGCGGCCTCCTGCGCCAATCCGGCCTCTCCTCCCCAAAGATGCGCGCATCCGGTGATGTCGAGCATCAGCCCGGCAGGCGGGTCGAGCGCCGCGATGGGGGTGTAACGGGCGCAGCCGTCGCACAGGCGCTCCAGCCAGTCCTGATCGGCATGGGGGTCCGCGTCGAATACGGCCAGATTCGGCTCGCGCGCCCGCGCATCGGCCAGCGTCATGCCGGGGACAAGGCCCAGTTCCAGCGCATCGGCATCCAGCGCGGCCAGGCGCAGCGCGCCCCGCACCGGCTCCGCCATGGCCGCGGGCGCGCCGTCCGGCCGCGCGGCCCAGAGGTCAGGCCGCGCGATCCGCAGCCGGTCGAACGGCAGGAAAGGAAAGTGGAGAGCGAGATAGCGGCGCCCCGCCGTCTCGTCCCTCGCCTTGCCATCCATGGTCATCGCGTTCATCGCGCCCGTCTCCAAATTGGCTTCGTTCACTGTCCCAGATCAATCGCCACGCCATGCCGTCCCGCCCGCCGCGATGGCGCAGCAGGGTGAGATCGAAGGCGCTCATCCCCGGCGCGTTTCCGGGCAAGGGCGCGGAAGGCGCGGCCGCCACCCGCCAGCGCGTATCGGCGGCGCTCGGCACGGGATCGGCGTCCATGCGCACAAGCAGCGCGGTGACGCCCGATTGTTCCGCCGCGAGCGTCAGGCGGCGGCTGGCGGTCAGATCCAGTTGCGGCGCGCGCCCCCGGATTTCGAGCACCAGCGCGCCAAGAGCAGGGCATCGCAAGGCGTCCACGGCGGCGCGCAGCAGCATGGCTTCATCGCGCATCACGCCGATCAGCAGATGCGCCGGATCGATTCCCAAGGCCGCCAGCCCCGGTCCATAGGGCGCCCCCTGACGCGCGGCGGCGGAGGAACGAAGCCACAGGGTCGTGGCTTCCGGTCCCGCGCGGCGCGCAAGGATCAACGAAAGGCCCGTGACCGCCGCCTCCCCGCCTTCGCAAGCGAAGAATTCGTGAACCCGCCCGCGCGCCAACCCGCCGTCCAGCGCCCGGTCGATCGACGGATGGCCAAAAGGGAAATGCGCGTGGCGCGTGATTCCCGCGCTATCCAGCGAAGCGATGCGCCGCCTGAGGGCGGCAAGGGTGCGGGCCGACTCGATCATGATGTTCTCTATTTGTTCTTTTCGATCCTGCGCGCCTTCCTGTCAATCGCCCGCTGTCTCTGGCGAAGCAAAGCCTGGGGGGATCAACATTGCGCATGGAAAGGAAGACGAAGCGGACAGGTTCATGCGGAGGCGCGGAGCCTCGCAGCCTCTGCTCAATCCGGCAAATAGACCAGAGCCAAAAGCCAGCGCAGCTAAACAAGTTCAGGGCAACGGCAGACGCCAATGGCCGCAAACAGCCATCGCGCGCAATGAGGGTGTGCGAACTCCACAATCGCCAAAGAAAAAGGGCCGCCAAGCAGGCGGCCCTTCTCGTTCCGTGTCCTGGCGGCAGGGCCGCAGGGCGTCAGTCGGCCTTCGACTGGAGGTTCACCGCTGCATATTTGCCGCGGCGATCGACTTCCAGTTCGAAGTCGAGGCGATCGCCTTCATTGAGGGCGGGCAGACCCGCGCGCTCAACGGCGCTGATGTGCACAAAGGCATCCGGCTGGCCATCGTCGCGCTGGATGAAGCCGAAGCCCTTCATCGCGTTGAAGAACTTGACCGTGCCGCTGGCGCGCTCGCCGGTGAGCTGGCGCTGCGGGCCGCGGTCGCCGCCGCGATCAGCGCCGAAGCCGCCCGCGCGGGGTTCACGCGGGGCGCGTTCCTCGACCGGAAGCGGCTCGCCCTCGATCTTGAGGTCGGTCGCCGACACCTTGCCGCCGCGATCGACGAGGGTGAAGCCAAGCGGCTGCCCTTCGGCCAGACCGGTGAGGCCCGCCTGTTCGACTGCGCTGATGTGCACGAACACATCTTCGCCGCCATCGTCGCGAACGATGAAACCGAAGCCCTTCTGGCCGTTGAAGAATTTCACGACGCCCGTGCCTTCGCCGACGACCTGTGCGGGCATACCGCCGCGACCGCCGCCGAAGCCGCCACCGCCGCCGCCGCCGCGGAAACCACCGCCGCCACCGCCGCCGCCGAAGCCGCCCCGGTCGCCGCCGAAGCCGCCGCGATCAGCGCCGAAACCACCGCGATCACCAAAGCCGCCACCGCCGAAACTGCGGCCACCTTCGTAGAAACTGTCCTCGCCGAAACCGTCGCGCTTGTCCTTGCCGCGCCCGCCGCGGCGACCTCTATCAAAACTCATGCCCTGTTGGTCACTTTCGCTTCGCCCAAATGTCGAATCGGACAAACATGTCGGGCGAATGACATGCAGAATCCACCGCATGAACGCGGTTTGGGAATCACTATATCAACTTTTCAAGGGAGCGCGAATGATTTTAGCCTCCCGCATGTCAGATTCCGCCGACCCGTATTGCATCGGGGTCGGAGCGAAAAGAGAAGGAAGCGAAAGCGCCGATTGCGATATGCCCGGTTTCGCCATAGAGGGAGGCGATGACCGTCCATTTCCATGAAGAGGATCTGCCCGCAGGCGTCCTCGCCCCCGGCCCCATCGCCGTCGACACTGAAACCATGGGTCTCATTACCCCGCGCGACCGGCTGTGCGTCGTCCAGATCAGCGACGGCCAGGGGGACGAGCATCTGGTGCGCTTCAACCCCGGCAGCGATTATGCCGCGCCGAACCTGAAAGCCGCGCTGGCCGACCCGGCGCGCCTCAAGCTCTACCATTTCGGGCGTTTCGACATCGCCGCCATCAAGCATTATCTGGGCGTGGTCGCCGCGCCCGTCTATTGCACCAAGATCGCCTCGCGCCTGATCCGGACCTATACCGACCGCCATGGCCTGAAGGAACTGGTGCGCGAACTGCTGGGGCAGGAAATCAGCAAGCAGCAGCAAAGCTCCGACTGGGGCGCGCCGGTGCTGTCGGACGCGCAGAAGGATTATGCGGCGTCGGACGTGCGCTATCTCCACCTGCTCAAGGAGGAGCTGGACAAGCGCCTGATCCGCGAAGGCCGCATGGAACTGGCGCAGGCCTGTTTCGATTTCCTCCCGCACCGGGCGGAGCTGGATCTGGCCGGATGGCCGGAGATCGATATCTTCGCGCATATGTAAGGAACAGAGAGGCGCGCCGCCCATGTCGATCCAGGCCGAACAGCAACGCCATGCCCGCCGCCACTGGGCGCGGCCGGGCGGCAGCCATGACCGGCTGGTGAAGACGCTCAAGAGCTGGCTGCCGGTCGCGGTAGGGGTTCTGGCGGCATTGCTGGCGACCGCGCCTTTTACCGGCGGAGACAAGGTCAGCTTCCTGCTCGACAAGAACAAGGTCGAGATCGCGCATGAGCGGATGCGCCTCACCGAAGCGCTCTATCGGGGCGAGGACAGCAAGGGCCAGCCCTTTTCCCTGCGCGCGGGATCGGCGGTGCAGAAAAGCTCGCGCGAGCCGGTGGTGGACCTGAACGACCTGTCGGCGCGCATCCTGCTGTCCGACGGACCCGCCGTGCTGAGCGCGCAAAAGGGCCAGTATAATATGGACGATGAGCAAATCGGCATCGTCGGCCCGGTGCAGTTCCAGTCGGCGGGCGGATATCGCATGACGACCCGCGACGTGGGCGTCGACCTCCAGTCGCGCCGGCTCAAGAGCGCGGGGCGGGTCGACGGGCGCATCCCCATCGGCACCTTCAGCGGCGATCATCTGGAAGCGGACCTCAACGCCCGCACCGTGACGCTGAACGGCAGGGCGCGCTTGCGTATCGAACAAAATGGCCTCAAAGGGCGGAATTGATGAAACGCACCGTCCTCCTCTTTTCACTGGGCGCGATCGGCGCCGCAAGCGCCATCTTCGCGGGCGCGGGCGCGCAGGTGATGAAGAATCACGACAGCAACGCCCCGGTGAACTTCTCGGCCGACCGGATCGAGGTGCAGGATCGCGCCGACCGCGTGGTCGTGTCGGGCAATGTCGTCGTGACGCAGGCGGGCATGACCCTGAACGCCGCGCGCATGACCGTCGCCTATCGCCAGACGCCGGGCGACAGCACCGGCAATACCGGCAGCGGCGTGGAGGTCGACCGGATCGACGCTTCGGGCAATGTCGTCGTGACCAAGGGGAATGAGACGGCGCGCGGCAATGTCGCCATCTACGACCTCAACAAGCGGCTCATCACCATGCTGGGCAATGTGACGTTGACGCAGGGCGCGAATCGCCTGACGGGCGGGCGGCTGGTGATGGACCTCAACAGCGGGCTTTCGACCGTCGATGGCCGGGGCGGCGGCGGCGCGCCGGGCACGACGAGCAGTGCAGGCGGCCGGGTGTCGGGCACCTTCTCCGTGCCGCAGCGCAGGAACTGATCCCCCTCACTGCATTTTCGGACGGTTGATCCCGATCAGCCAGGGCTTCACCTTGCCGGTGGGGCGCGGCGTTCCGTCCAGCCGTTTGACGCGGACGATGCGGATCGGCTTCACGATCATCTGCCCGCGCATCGGGCCTGATCCGCAGCAGGTCGCTGCGGCCAGGATGCGCTTCACCACGTCCATGCCCGCGACCACATGGCCGAAGGCGGCATAGCCGATATAGCTGCCCCGCGCGTCCATGTTCGGCGTCGGCCCCACCGTGATGAAGAAATTGCCCATCGCCGAATCCGGGCGGTCGGGCCGCGCCATCGACAGCGTCGCGTCGAGATGGCGGATGCCGGTCTTCGTCGTCGGCTCGTGCGGGATGGGCGGCAGCGCGCGGCGCGCGTCGGTGTCGATACCGCCTTGGATCAGGCCCAGATTCGGCGCGCTCTTGCGCCGGGCCGCGCGGTAGAAGGTGACGCCGTCGAAGCGTCCGTCATCCACATAGGCCAGGAAGTTGGCCGATGTGCGCGGCGCGCGGCGATTGTCGGTGGCGACGATGATCGTCCCGGCCGATGTTTCGATGGCGACGCGGGTATAGCCCGGCGTCGGCCGATTGGCGGGAAGGGCGAAGGCGAGGCCGGGAAGGAAAGCCGGCAACAGGAACAGGCAACGCAGGACAAGGGACATCGAGGGACAGGCACCGGATCAAGGGAAGGAAGGAAGGACGTCGAGGCTAAAGCCCGCGCTTCATGATCGCAACAGGCGTTCCTGGGCGGCACGCGCCGTGCGATCCGCCTCGCGCATTCTGCAAGGCGCGGAGACGCTTTTGCGCCCGATGGGTCGGATAGGCAAAAAATCGGTCTATCCGCTCGCATATCGATCCCTCTGACCGGATGCGCTAGAGCCAGCCCGTCCGCTTGAAGCGCAGATAAAGCAGCCCGCAAATGCCCGCCATCACCGCCAGCACGACGAAATAGCCATAATGCATCCGCAACTCCGGCATATTGTCGAAGTTCATGCCGTATATGCCCGCGATGGCCGTGGGCACGGCCAGGATCGCGGCCCAGCTCGCCAGTTGCCGCGTGGTCGCGCCCTGCCGCTGGGATTCGAGGAGATGGCTGAACTCGAACACCGACGTCAGCACCTCGCGCAGATTTTCGACCATGGCCTCGACCCGCCGCACATGATCGTAGACGTCCTTGAAATAGGGCCGCACCTGCGCATCGAGGCAAGGCAGGTCGAGATGGACGAGCCGGCTCGCCATTTCCGACATGGGGCCGAGGATGCGGCGGAAACGGATCAGTTCCCGGCGCAGGTGGAATATCCGCATGATGTCCCCCCGCTCAAGGAACGTATCGAGCGCACGGTCCTCCATCGCCAGCACTTCCTCCTCGATGGTTTCGACGATGGGCAGATAGCCGTCGACGATGAAATCCAGGATCGCGTGCAGCACATAATCGACGCCATGGCTGAGCAGCGACGGCGCGGCCTCCAGTTGCGCCCGCAATTCCGTATGCGCGCGGGCCGAGCCGTGCCGCACGGAGATGATATGGCGCGGCCCCACGAAGATCGCCGTTTCCCCATAGAGGATCTTGTCCCCTTCCAGATGGGCGGTGCGGGCGACGACGAAGAGTTGATCGCCATACACGTCCACCTTGGGAAGCTGGTGCGCCTTGAGCGCGTCTTCGACCGCGAGCGGGTGCAAGCCATAATGTTCCTGCAATGTCCGCAATTCCTTCTCGGACGGTTCCACCAGCCCGATCCATACGAAATCGGACGGGTTCTGGATCGCCGGCGCATGATCGAGCGAAACGGGCTCGACCGGTTTTCCCGCGCTGTAGAGATAGGCGGCGACAACGCTCATGACTTCTCCCGGCATGATGGACGGATAAGCGGTAGCAGATCGCCGCCCCGGCCGGAACAAGCGGGCGTCCTGCGGGCAAGGGCTGGCATTCAGGCCCGCTTGCGCGCGGGCGCTTTCGCCGGCGTCCTGGCGCCCGCCTTCTTCTTCGCCGTGGTTTTGGCGCCGGGCTTGGCCGCCGTCGGCTTCGCGGCGGCCCGGCTCGTCCCGCGGCCCGTGCTCCCGAGCGAGTTCTTGAGCGCGGCCATCAGGTCGACGACATTGGAACCGCGCGGATCGGCGCCCTGTTCGCCGGTATCGATATTGAGCGTCTTGCCCTTCTTCTTGCGCTCGATCAGCTCCTTGAGCGCATCGGCATAGCGGTCATGGAACTCGCTGGCGTCGAACTTGCCCGTCTTCTTGTCGATCAGCGTCGTGGCGAGATCAAGCAGTTCCTCGTCGGGATCGGCGTCGCCGATGTCGCGGAAATAGCTCGACGCCTTGTTCACCTCGTCGGCGTAGCGCAGCGTCTCCATCACCATGCCGCGCCCGCACGCCTTGATGCTGACGACATATTCGCGCCCGCGCATCGCGAGCTGGCCCAGACCGATCTTGCGAGAGCGGCGCAGCGCCTCGCGCAGCACGATGAACGCCTCTTCGGCAAGGTCGTCGGCCGGCACGACATAATAGGGCTTCTCGAAATAGATCATGTCGATGTCATGCGCATCAACGAACTGGGTCAGCTCCAGCGTCTTCTTGCTTTCCAGCTTGACCCCCTCGATCTCTTTTTCGTCGAGCAGGACATATTCGCCCTTGGCATATTCGAAGCCCTTGACGATCTCGTCGACGTCGACCGGGCCGATGCCGGGGACCACCTTCTCATATTTGATGCGTTTGCCCGACGGTTCGTGGATCTGGTTGAAGGCAATGGTGGCGCCGCTCCTTGTCGCCGAATAGATCTCGACCGGTATGGACACCAGCGCCAGACGGATCTGGCCTCTCCAATAAGGGCGTGCAGCCATTTATCGTCTCCTTCGCGCAGACTCACTCAATCCCCGATGCGCCGCCTCGTTCCGCGCCAATCTGCACGACCGCTTCTTTCAAATCGCCGGTTTCCGTATCAGCCACCCGGAGCGCTGCGACAATGCCATGAAGAAGCGCAGCGCCGCCCAGCGGACCATCTGTCCGTCGCGGGCGTGGCGGGCGGCGATCTGCGCGAAGGGTAGCGGCGACGCGCCCTCCATCTTCTCCCGATAGCGGTTCAGATCGCCGCGCAGCAGGTGCAGGGACCGCTGCCTGCGATGCACACGCATCAGCCTCTTCGCCAGTTTCACATATTCGCGCGCCAGGAACAGCGCCACGAGCCGCCTGGTTTCCATCGATACATCTGGAATCGCGCGGATCAGGTCCTCGCGGAATCCGGCCAGCGCATCGGCCAGTTCGTCATTGCGCCGATAATCGAAATCCGCGCGGATCTCCGCCAGGATGCTGCCGGGACGCGATCTGTAATAAATCCATGGCTGGGCCGCATAATAATAGCTTCGCGCGTTGAGCATCAGCCGGGGAATGGTGGCCATGTCCTCGAAATAGACACCTTCCGGGAAGCGGACGCCGTCGAGCACCTCGCGTTTCCAGACACGCGACCAGGCATGGAGCCGCCGCCGCGCGAACACGCCCGCCACCAGCGCTTCCGTCCCCAACTGGAACTGCCGCGCGGGTCCGTCGAAGGTGGCGCAAATTTTTCCGTCGTCGCGTACATAGTCGCACAGCACCACATCGGGCCGGCACGATCCGACGATGTCGCGCAAAGCGGCTATGCCGCCGGGCAGAATCGCGTCATCGGAATCGAGGAACCAGACATAATCGCCTCCCGCCTCCTCGATCATGCTATTGCGGGCAGCGCTGAGGCCGCGATTGTCGGCGTGGCGCAGCAGCCGCGCTCCGCCGGAGTGGCGGGCGATCAGCGCCTCGGCCAGATCCGCCGATCCATCGGTCGATCTGTCGTCGAGCAGGATCAGTTCGATCCCGCCGTCATCGCCGGTCTGGGAGAAGACCGACGACAGGCAATCCTCCAGATAGGGCAGGACATTGTAGACAGGGATCAGGATACTGAGCCAGGGACGGCCAGTCGCATTTGCGGACAAAGGGGTATCCTTCGACAGGATGACGGGTCTTGGAATGGAGTCGGAACGGGACGCGGCCTGCATGGCCCTTTGGTCAATGCGCCGCTTCCGGCTCCTCGATGGGCGCGACCGGGCGGGCGGCGAACAGCCCGAAGAGGAGGATCAGGCCATAGGCGATGGCCGGGACGATCAGCGCCGTGCGCAGCGTCGTCACGTCCGACACCCATCCCGCGATGGGCGGCAGGACCGCGCCGCCCACGATCGCCATGCAGATGACGCCCGATCCATCCGCCGCGCGATGGCCCAATCCTTCGCAGGCGAGGCTGAAGATGGTCGGGAACATGATCGCGTTCATGAGGCCGACGGCGATCAGCGCCCAGCCCGACACCGTTCCGGTGGTCGCCGCCGACACGCCCAGCAGCAGCACCGCACCCGTCGCGACGCAGGC
>Ga0180221_1000274_pt1 | contig 53405 bp, 54 predicted proteins | sample eDN5th37CKraftMG_FD_151339 | JGI IMG/M metagenome (GOLD analysis project Ga0180221, IMG submission 151339) | Enriched Miracle-Growth compost microbial communities from Emeryville, California, USA - eDNA 5th pass 37_C Kraft MG (version 2) (version 2) ... | reverse complement strand
GCTGTGGTACTGGCTCGCGGATGAGTGAGCATGGCTAAAAAGCCGCTACAGCTGCTATTGAATAGCAGCTGTAGCGGGCTTCTAGGCATTAGGCTGATGTTTCTGCTCTGCTCTGAGTGAGATTTGGTGTAATCCCTGCGTAGGGTAAGGGGATAGTGAGCGGATTTAATTGGCATGCATGTTTGGGCATATTTGGAAGTCTTATTCTAGGCTGTAGTTTTGATTGTAAATTTATAGGGGTTGTTGAACTTGAATATTCCAGAAGCTAAACAGTATTTGGCAATTATAGTCGGCTCTAATTCTCGTGTATTGCTGCGCAGAAGGCCTGGACCTGTCGGGGGGTATTTTATACGGACTGAATTGTCTGGTAATGAAACACCTGATAGCGCGATTGTTGCAGCGGTTTTCGATGAGGCCAGAATAAGAGTTAGGGTCACATCTGCTGGGGATGGTGTATATTTTGGAGGAAGTGGGACATGTGCTTACTTTTTAGTTGAACAGGTTGATCCTGAGGAAGAAATTGCACCGGATGGGGTGGTCGATTGGTATTCCTTTGAAGAGGCCGTATATCTGATGAGGGATTTAAAGAGCGATAGTGAGTATGAGCTTGAAATTGCTTCTTTATTCGTTGCGCAAAAAGTCATGGACGAATTTTTGGATTTTAATGATGACGAGTTTAAGAGCTTGATGGGGACGCCGGAATTTGAGAGTTTTAAGAGGCTTTGCCTTCTTGTTGAATATATTTTCTTGCCTGATGGTGAGGCGAATCATGGGCTTGGGATAAATTCAAGATTTGTGAGGCGGCTTTTGGTTGAGAAATTGGAAGTGATAGATGAGAGTGGAGGCTTTTGTTCTGATTATGTAAATAATTTAATTTCCATGGCTGATAAGAAAGCGTGCAGTAAAAAGCATGAGGATTGTTTGGTGGAGCTTATCTTAGTTTCCGTGGCAGACGCATACTTTCACTTGAGGGTGGGCGATATGGTCGGCTATAGGAATGCTCGGAAGCGTGCCTGTAAATATCTAAATATACGTCGGAGTCTGTATCCAGATGAGTCAAGAGCTTATCGTGAAAGGGCGCGTGCAGGTGGATATGGAAAGGCAAAGGTTGAGGGTGAGCGTAAAAGTACTATTAGAAATGAATTTATAGCTGTTTTGCGAGAGAGTGCTCCATTTCGCTCTCGTGTTGAGGCTGTGGCTATTGTTGATAAGGTGCTAGATAAAGTTCTTTTTAGGCTGAATGGCCTGGGGATCAAGTGTGATAGTGAGGATGTTCAAGGTTATATGATTGATTTGCTTGTAAGTGACAAGGTTGTGAGGGGGATAATAGGGAAGTCTTAGTACTTATCTGAGAGCTTAGTTGTAGTATTTGTCATGGCCACAAAGCTGCGAGGTATCTGGTTTTTCGCTACTTTGAAATTAGTAATTCTAAGTGTTGTCCAAGAATATACCATGCTTCTGACATCTCTTTGGCGTAGCTGTGTCGTTGGTAGGTGCGCTTTACCTTGTTTTCCTCCGTGTGGTTAAGGCAGCGTTCCGCTACTTCCGGGAGAACACCAAGGGCGGTCATGATCGTGGCGCCAGTTCGCCTTAGGTCGTGTGGAGTCCACTTTCCTCCCGAGAGGAGTAGCGCCTGAGCATTAGCGCTTCTGTTGCTCAGGATCCCTTGGTTTGGCAGGCGCTGCCTATCGCCAAGCTGCTTGGTCACAGTCTTTGAGCAAACAGGACCGCTATTCTGGGTGTTGGGATAGCACCATTCGCTGGCAGAGCTGAATACCATGAGGGCCTTGAATTGTTGAATGGCGAACGGTGAGAGGGTTACGTTGTGGGCCCTACCGTTTTTGCTTTGCTCTGCAGGTATGTGCCAGTTGCCTTTGGTGAGGTCGACATTCTCCCATCGGGCATTCAGCAGCTCGCCGATGCGGCAACAGGTAGACAAAGCAATCCAAATTGCTGCCTCTGAAGAGGGGAGTAGGCCGGCTTGCGGAGAGAGCCTTGCTAACGCGCGTATTTCTTCGTCACTCAATACGCGATCTCGCTCGACGTCCTTACCGCCAATTTTGGCTTTGCGAATGCTTGCAGTCGGATCGTGATCGATTAGATCCCGGTCTACGGCGAATCGGAACATCTGGCGCATCAGGCTGAAGACCATCTTCGCCATCCGGTTGACGCCGCGAGCGAGCAGGGCGTCCGTTACCTCGGTGATGTGGCCTTTTTTCACATCTTCGACGGCCATTTGACCGAGGAAAGGCAGAACATCTTTCTCGAACATGCGGCGGACTTCTGCGCCGCCGTCCTTGCGGTTGATCAAGTCGACCTTGGCCCAGTGATCGAACAGCTGCTGGACGGTTTTTCTGGCAGCTTGACGGGCCTGGGCCGCCTCCAATGCGGCTTTCTCTGCGGCGACCCGTGCAAGCTCAGCATCGCGTGCCGCCACGCGAGAGGCTTCCTCGGCCTCTAGATGCTCCTTGACATCTCTGACGCCTGACTTATGAAGCCCGGCAAGCTCTTTAGCCCGCAGACCTGCTTCAGCGAGTGTCATAGTGCCTTCGCTGCCATCGCGACTGTATGTGCCAATGGGGAAGGTGATGCGCTCACTGCTGTTGTTGGTGTAGCGGAAATAGAAGAGGCGTTCACCGCTTGGAGTGATACGGGCGACCAAGCTGCCGTGTCCCCAGATGGCAACCTCGCTCAGCCACTTGTCGCTTGTACCTGGTTTGGCCGTCATCTGGCGGTCTGTGATCTTGGCCATTTGGTCCGTTTCCTCGTTGCCAATTGGTTGCCAATTGAGATTACCTGGTTGCCAATTGGTTGCCAATTGAGATCGGATTTCGTCGCATGACTTCGGACGATTTTTGACGAAAAATCCTCTATGTCAAAGTAAATTCAATGGGTTGAGATTTATTTTTCGGACTGGCTTAGATTTCTTTAGAAAGGTTTTTACCTGTATGGGGTGCAAGGGGTCGAGTGTTCGAATCACTCCGTCCCGACCAAAAATCCCAAACGGCTCAAGCACTTACAGTGCTTGGGCCGTTTTCATTTCCGGGCCCGCGCAAAACTGGCGCAAAATGCGCGCAAAACTATCGGGCGAATTCGCTGATATCCAGGTCCGGAATCGCGTCCGCCCAGACCACTTCTTCGTGGTCGCGCTGATAGTTTTTCGTCATATCCTCGCTGGCATGGCCGGCGATCTTCTGCCCATCCTTTCCGGCTTTCTTGTACAGGTGCAGCGACAGCGCCCTGACCTCATGGAAGCCCGGCATCTCCTCTTCACTCCACCCCGCATAACAGCCTGCCGTGTCCCTGGCTTCCTTGAAGGCCCTGGTCAGGTAGCGCTCCTCGATCTTCGTCCAGTGCTCCTTCTGCTCGGCCTGCTTTTGCTTTTTCCGTTCTGGCCTGCGGTGAATCAGGAAGGGGGACGGGATGTTGTCCCGGCACCTGCTGAGCACGGTCTGGAGCTCGGGCGTCACCCGGAAGCGAATCCAGGCCGCGTCGCTGGCTTTGGCCGTCTTCTGCTGGACAACGTACAGAAACCCGTCGCGAACGTCGTCGAATCGCATGGCCAGGATGTCGGTCCGGCGCTGGGCGGTGATCAGCGCCAGGTCGATCGCGTTCTGCAGCCAGGCTGGCGCCTTCTCGCGAATTGCCCGAAGCCCCTCTACAGTGTGCCGTTTGCGCTGCTTCTTCTCGATCTTCGGAATGGTGCAGATGGCTGGGTTGTCCGGGCACAGGCCTTTCGCCACGGCGTGGTTGAAGATGTCGACCAGAAGTGCCCGGGCCTGGTTTGCTGCCCGGGGTGTCAGTCTGTCGAGCAGGTCCGCGATCATGCGGATGGTGATCTCGTTGACCGCATGGGCGGGCCAGGCCTTCCTGAATTGCCGGAGCCGCACTTCGTACAGATCGAGCGTGCCCTTCGCCAGTTCGCGCGGCGGGAGGATTTTCTCCTTGTAGTGGTCGATGAAGTCGACGAACAGGTCGGTGGATCCGCCTTTCACCTTGGACACCAGGTCGGCCCCGCCAATGAACTCCATGTTCAACTGCTTGGCCGCGTTGATTGCCTTGGCCCGGTCGGTGCCAAAGGGGAACCACTTTCCATCCGTCGGCCTTCTGTAGCGGTAGGTCCCGCGCCTTGAGTCCAGGTAGAGGTTCTCGGGGAGCCCCTTGTTGGCCTTGTTCCGTGGACGAGGCGACATCACGCTGCTCCTCGAAGGACCATGGCGACCAGGTCGTTGCTGGTCGACTTGCTGAACGCCGTCCAGTCGACGAACCAGAGTTTGCCGATCCGTTCGCCCGGGAGAATGCCGTCCCTGAGCTGATTGCGGATTGCCTGGCCGGACAGTGGTGTTCCATTGGTGCCCCAGCGGCGCCGCTGGAACTCGCTGATCTTGATGAGTTCTTTTCGCATAGCAATGCCTCAATGCGCCGGCGTACCGGCGCCGCATGAGTTAGGTGTTGGGTTCGGCGAGGCTCTTCAGCAACGTCTGGAGCTGGCGAACCTTCTCCAGGTTGGCGGCGTTCGCCTCCAGTCCCTGCTCGATCGTCAGGGCGGCTTCCTCGACGCGCGCCGCCAGCGCCTGGACCTTCGCCGAGAACTCCTCGCCCAGCGCCTTCAACTGGCTGGCCAGGTCGCCGAGCAGTTCGATGGGGCTGGCGCTGGTGCTGCTGGCCTTCGCTGCGGGCTTGATGCTTGTGACGATCTGGGGCATGGGTTGGTCCTTCTGCTGGGGTGGGGTTCTGACTTCGGTGCGCAGGTACATCCGGCGATCAACCTCGCGGACCAGCCCGGCGTCCTTCAGGTCGTTCAAGCAGGCTCGGATCACCGACAGCTCCGCGCTGCTGTGGCCGCCGGCCGTCAGGGCGCCCTTGATCTGCAGGGGCGACCAGGGCGATTGGATCGGCACCACGTCGTAGACCTTGCGCGCCACCCCGGTCTGCGCCTTGAGCAAGGCCTGTTGCCTGGCCGGCGTCATAGGCTGCACCCCCACTGCATGGCGGCGAACGCCGGGAACAGCGGCACGGCGATGGCCGCGCCGATGGCGGCCAGGCCGAGCAAGACGATGCTGGAGGTGATGAGCAAGGCCCTACGCATGGCCGCCTCCCTCCTGGCGCTCATTCCATCCAAGCCAGGCCTTGCAGCGCTTGCAGGTGGTCACCGGCTTGTCGCGCGACCAGGCCAAGCCGGCCGGCCGCAAGCCGCAGGCAGTTTTCCCGGTGTCGCGCACGAAGTGGATGGCGATCATCACTCACCTCCCTTCGCCGGCGCGGCGGCGATCAATGCCAGCAGGTCGGCCTTCACCTCGCACCATGTCACGTCCTCAGGACCGAAGCCCCGAGCGCTCCATTCCTTGAACCGGCGGTAGAGCGCGGTGACGATGGCATCGACTCCGTCATGCTCGGGGACCAGTGTGAATCCGGCTGGCACCCGCCCAGCTTGGGCGCCCGGAGCTTCGAGCAAATCCTCGCCCTGCTGGCTGATCTCCCAGAGCGCCGGGCTGCGCTGAACTCGATTGAGCAGCCCGAGCTGAGTCAGCAGGTCAAGCCAGTGCCGACCGATATCGACGCCGCCCGAATCGAAGTCGCTGGCGCATTCCTCGAAGCGGCGCAGCTTGGCCAGCACTTTCTCAGCGAAGGGCGGTAGGACGGCGGCGCTCTCTGGTGCCGGGGAGGGTTGCGCCAGGGCGGCGCGCTGGATTGCCTTCAAGGCCATCCAGTCGTCTACGATGGTTCCGTCATCGCCATAGCGCCGACGGTCCTCCACCCACATCACGGCGCGATCGAAGACATTCCACGGCACATGGACAATCGGGAACTGCCCCCATCCACTCACCGGGATTTCGAGGCGATCGACTGCCACGTCAAGGCCGCCCTGCAGCTCCGGCACCAGAGCGGGCTGCGCCAGGGCCGCTCGTTCGTCGCGCAGCTGTTCACGTGTTTTCATGGGAGGTCCTCGCGCCGCTGGCGCTTCAGTTGCGGTCGCGCAGGTCCAGCTCGTTGCCCCACCGGGCGCCCAGGTCGATGCCCAGGGCCGCGGCGGCGTCGATGATGGCCTTCTGCGCGTGGTCGGCGTTGGTGATCAGCGCGCCACGTTCGTGCTTGTCCAGCGGCAGTTCGCCCAGGATGCGGATCTTCTTCATCGCGAACAGCAGGCCATCAGCGGCGCGCTGCAGCCCTTCCTGATCCACGACGAGGGCACCCGTCGGGGCGTGGAACTTCACGGCGCCACCTTCTTCATCTGGGCCTTGAGCTGTTCGGGCACCCCGTGGATCAGCAGGGTGTCGCGGCCGGCGTCGAACTCGACCTTGGAGCCCAGCAGGTGGGGCGCGAAGCTGATCGACAGGCCATCGGCCTTCGCGGTGAAGCGCCGGAAGCTGTTCAGCGTGCGCTTGTCCGGCGGAATCTCCTGGGCCAGGCCGTAGTCCTTGTCGCGGATGAAGTCGGCGAAGGCGCGCGGCGCCTGTTCGTCCATCAGCTCGGACAGGGCGTCCAGGGTGATCGGTGCGCCGATCTTCGCCTGCGCCGTGGCGTAGTCGAGCAGGGTTTCGGTCTTCTCGCGCGCCTCTGTGTCCGGCAGGTCCTCGCTCTCCACGAAGTCGCTGAAGGCCTTCAGCAGGGTGCGGGTCTCGCTGGGCGCGTCGACGCCCTCGGTGCAGCCAATGCAGTCGTTGAAGTAGGAGTTGAACTTGCGGCCGCCCTTCGGTTTCAGGAACGAGATGTACTGCTTCGACGCCTTGTTGGTGCGCCACTCCGATAGGTTGATGCGCGCCGCGAACTGCAGGTGGCCCAGGTCGAAGCTCCGGGTGGTGACCGTCTCCAGCCGCTCATTGATGCCGGTGCTCTCGGTCTGCTGCAGCAGCGCCACTACCAGGTAGTCGGTCATGCCCTGGGTGTAGTGGACGATCAGCAGGTGGCCACCGACGCTCAGGTTCGACTCCTCCATCAGGGCCTTCATGTGCTCGGCCGTCACCTTGGCGAAGGCGACGAAGTCCTGTTCGCCGTCCAGGTACTTGGTCAGCCAGCCGCTGAAGGGGTAGGCGCCGGACTCCTCGATGAACAGGCCCCAGCCCTTGCCAGGCTTGGCGTTGTAGGCCGTGCTCAGGTCGAAGTGCAGATTCTCCAGGGCTTGCGACTCGGCCAGTGCCTGAGTGGCCAGGTGCAGCAGCGCAGGGTTGCCATCGGGCTTCTTGTCGATGTGGTGGATGATCGCGTTGCGAATGGGCATGACGATTCCTCGGCGCCTGCTGGCGCATTGGATGTGATGGGAGAGGGGCGACTACGCCGCCCTGGCGTGCAGGGGGCGCAGGCGCCACGGGTCATTGGCGCGCGCGATGGCGGCCATGGTCCCCGGGCTGACGCTGTTGCCGCACATGTGGACCTGTTCCGAAAGGGTGAACCGGCGGCCGTCGTGGCCGCGGTCGATGATGTAGCTCTCGGGGAAGCCCTGGGCGCGGTACAGCTCGCGCGGCTTCAGCATGCGCAGGCGGATGTCGACGATCACGTAGGGGCTGCCGCTGATCCACACGGTGACCAGGGCCAGCCGGTCCTTGGTGGTCACGGTGCTGACCGGCTCGTCCAGCGGACGGATGTTCTCGCCCATGCCGTGGTACTTCATCAGGAACGCCGCCACCCACACGGCACCGTCGAGCTGCTCCGGCGTCAGGCTGCCGGCGATCATTTCCGGCGTGACCAGCATGTGGTGGCCGCCGGTTGTCACGGTGGGCGTCGGCTGGTCCGCCGGCGTGCTGCTGTGGCCGGTGGTGTTCGTCACCAGCAGGGCGCTGAGCAGGCCATGGTGCTGGCCACCGGGGCTGATCGTGTGCAAGGGCTCATCAGCGTCCCTGGCATCGCAGTTGCCGCGCAGGTGCAGCAGGTGAGCAGCGACGAGGCCGTGGTGGTCTGCACCGGTTTGCGTGCCCAGCGGGCCATCCACCGGTGCGCCGTTCGAACCTTTCCGCAGCGTCACCAAGTTGGCCGTGACCAGCTGCTGCTGGCTGCCCTTGTTGGTGATTGTGCTGACCGGAGCGTCGGCCGGGCGGCTGTGGGTAGTGTTGTAGCCGCCGTTCGCCTGGGCCAGGAAGGCGGTGGCCACGCTGCAGTCGGCCTTCGCGGTTATGGTGTACATCGGTTCGGCGACCGAGCGCGGTTCGGTCTGGCCGGCACGGCCGCCGACGCCGATCAGCACACCGGAAGCGAGAGCGCGGTGATTCTCGCCCACAACGGTGCCCAGCGGCTGGTCCACCGCGGCGGGCTTGCCGCCGTAGCTGGGGCCTCCAGCGCCGACCAGAACCGCCGTGGCCAGGGCATGCTTGCCGCCGCCGGCGACCACCGTGCCCAGCGGCTTGTCCAGCCCCGGCACGCGCGGCTGCTGGCCGTCTCGCTCGCCGTAGCCAACCTGGATCAGCGTCGGCGAGGCCAGGGCCAGTTCGCCCCGGTGCGCGGCCGTGATGGTGCGGAAGGGCTCGGCCAGGCTGTGCAGGCGATCGGAGCCTTGGTGCGTCAGCGGGACGATGAAGGGCTGTGCGCGCTGCAGCACTTCCTTCTCGATGCCCTTGGCGATCCGGCGCATCGTGGCTTCCGCCAGCGGGCGCTTCCGGTGGCGGATGGACTGGCCCAGGTCGCTCCAGTCGATGCACTCGGCGGCTGTGCGGTGCGGCTTCTGGCCCTTGGCCGGCTTTGCGGCGTGCGTCTTCGCCGGCGCGACCGGGGACACGTCGCCAGCGGTCGCCACCATGTAGAGGCGCTGGCGGCTGGTGGGATCGCCGAAGTCACAGTTGCGCTCGATCCAGTATTCGACGTGGTAGCCGAAGCCGCGCAGCGTCTGGACGAACTGGCGCCAGGTGCGGCCCTTGCGCTTCGGGTCCGGGACCAGGAACTGCTCGTGGCGAGGCACGTGCTCGCCTGCGGCAGCCACAGTGCTGTCGACCTTGATGACGCGGCCGGTGGCCTTGTCGCGCTTCGCTACCAGCGGTCCCCATTGAAGGATCTGCTTCACGTTCTCCAGGCTGATCACCCAGGGCCCTTGGCCAGCCTTCTGGAGCTTCCCGGCCCACTTCGCAACCACCCACGACAGGTCGCGGATTTCCTTCTTGCGCGGCTGGCCGCCTGCGGCCTGGCTGTGGTGCCTGCAGTCCGGTGATGCGTGCAGCCAACCCACCGGGCGGCCCTGCGTGCTTTCGATCGGGTCGACTCCCCAGATGTCGGTCGGCTTGTGGATTGCATGCGGGTGGTTGGCCTCGTGCATGCTGATGGCCGCGGGGTTGTGGTTGATGGCCAGGGCAACCTGGCGGCCCAGGCCCATCTCCAGGCCGGTACTGGCGCCGCCGCCGCCGGCGAACAGATCCACGATGATGGCGTCGTCGGCCTCGTCCAGCGCCAGGCCGTATTGGGTTTTGAAATCGATCGGGGCAGGCTTCTTCAGCGAAGTCATGCGGCGGGCTCCTTGTGGTCCAGAAGGACATCCATCTGCGCGGCGCCCTCCAGCCAGGCAGCAGCCAGGCGGGTGCGAGCGATCGCGGCATATTCGGGATTGAGTTCGAGGAGCACCGAGCGGCGCCCCTCCTGCATGGCGACAAGGCCGGTGGTGCCGGCGCCGCCGAATGGGTCGAGGATCAGGCCGTCGCGCGGCGCGCCGGCGAGGACGCACGGGCGGATCAGGTCGGGCGGGAATGTTGCGAAGTGCGCACCGCGGAAACCGCCGGTTGGCACCGACCAGACGCTGCGCTTGTTCCGCGTGGCGCTGTAGTCGATGTCGGGGCGGTCAGGCCGGTGCTGCGCCTTCTGGCCGTGGGTTCCGGCGGTACTCTTGGTCTCCCGGGCGAAGCTGTAGCGCCTGCTCCGGCTGCCGCCCACGGCCTTCATGGCTCCGTTGGCTTTCCCCGGCACCCTGGCCGAGCCTTGCTGGTCTTCCCAGCCGGGCTGGGCCAGACGTGCAACAGATGCTGGCGCCAGGGGCTCTGCAATCGCTTCGCGGTCGAAGTAGTAGCGCGGCGACTTGCTGAGCAGGAACAGGTATTCGTGAGCCTTGGTGCAGCGGTCGCGCACGCTCTCAGGCATGGGGTTTGGCTTGTGCCAGATGATGTCCTGGCGCAGATACCAGCCGTCGTCCTGCAGGGCGAACGCCAGCCGCCAGGGGATGCCGACCAAGTCCTTGTGCTTGAGGCCTTGCGGCGCAGATCGCCAGCCGGAGGCCTCGCTGCGGCCCTTCCAGGCACCGTCACCACGCTCGGCCATGAAGGTTCCGCCACCGCCTCGGCCACCACTGGCGTAGCTATCGCCCATGTTCACCCAGAGGGTGCCGTCGTCGCGCAGCACACGGCGGACTTCGCGGAAGACCTCGACCAGGCGCGACACGAACTCGGCGGGCGTCTGTTCGAGGCCGATCTGGCCGGCCATGCCGTAGTCGCGCAGGCCGAAGTAAGGTGGGCTGGTGATGCAGCAGTGCACCGATTCGTCGGGCATCGCCCGGAGCAGCTCCAGGCAGTCGCCGACCAGTATCTGGTGGGCTGGCGTCATGGTTTCTCCAGGTAGATATCCGTCGATAAGCCGTGCCGTGGCATCGCCTATCCGGCGTAAGGAGTGTCTCGGGGAGGCTTATCGATGCGCCTGTCCGGCGGCACCGATCACTCGTCGCTCCGGTCGAGGGCGGCAGCCTCGCGCCGGCCCTCCGCTTCAAGCCTGCGCGCCACGCTTTCGCTGATCGCGATTTCGTGGCGCGGAACGGTGAGGAGCTGCGCGGCGCCGTCCGGCCCCAGGGCATGCACATTGAGAATCAGCAGTTGCACGGCCTCGGCTTTCTGCTCGATGCCGCCCCACTGCATCAGGTCCTCCAGCTTGGCCAGCACGCCGGGGCGAACCCTGTGCCGCAGTTCCTCCTCGCCGACCTCTGCGCGCTTCGCCGCAGCCTTGGCGGAGCGCTCCTGCTGAGTCTTTGCCATCAGCCTTCCGTCCCCAGGTCGTCGCGCTTGCGAATGGTGAGCACCTCGGCGCGGTCGAGCGCCTGCTGGTGGCCGCGCCGGAAGCCGCAGACCTTGCCGCTGGCGGTGTCGACGATGTGGAAGAAGCCCTTGCCAGCGGGCTTCACCTGGAAGGCCGGCAGCTCGTCGTGCAGGTCCAGCAGGTTCTCCTCGAGGTTCAGCTCGAAGCGCCGCGCGCTGTTGGTGTTTCGCTTGTGGCGGCGGCAGTCGAAGTAGGCCTGGGCCAGGTCCTCGAAGGTGAAAGGGGCAACCGTCAAATCTGCGGACGGGGCGGACGAGCAGCTCGGCGTTCTTGTCGTTGTTGTTCTGCCAGCCATCCTCGAAGTCCATGTTGTAGGCGTTGTTGGCGGAGCGCTGCGACCTATCGTGCTATCCACGTCGCCCCGCCGATTGCTCAACGGAGAAACTGCGCCAGGCCTCGCCGGTAGCCGGTGGTCCCTGTGGGTGCGCATGGCGGTGCCCAACCGGGCAGCGGCACGACCAGATTTGGCGCGCAGGCAGGAGGGCCGTAACCCTCAAGCAACGGGCGCGGTTGCGGTGGCTTTCTTCCATGCGTTGGCCTGGCGGCCGATGGAAGCGGTCAGCTTCATGGCCCTGGCTTGCTGCGGGATGCTGATGAATCGCTCGTTCACCATCGCGCGCAGCAGCTGATTGATCATCCAGATGCTTTCGAGGAGATCATCCAGGTGCTGGCGCTTGTTCCGGGACATGTTCGCCCGGCCAATCAGCACCAGGACCTGCAGGCTCTCGTCGCGGAGCTTCCCGCCGATGAGTTGCTTCATGTCCCGCGGGATGTGCCTTACCAGGGCAAGGACCACGCCGAGGAGTTCCTCGGCACTGCGGTGGATCTCGAGTTCGGTGTGCAGCGCCATCCTGGCTACCTCGAAAAGCGAGGGCGCTGGCGCGCCCATGAATGAAGGATTGAAGGACTAGATGTATTTTCTGCGGACGGGGCGGACGAGCAGCTCGGCGTACTTGTCGTAGAAGTGCTGCCAGCCATCCTCGAAGTCCATGAGGTAGGCGTCGTCGGCGGAGCGCTGCGTGCTCGACCAGTGGTAGCCCTTGCTGAAGAGCTCGGGAGCGATCGCCTCGGCGATTTGGTTCTCGCGCCGCGCGCCCAGGTAGAAGTCGCTGTGGCCGTCGGCGGTGTATTCCGAGGCCCATTTCGCGGCAGGGTGCGCCTTGCTGTCGGCCAGCAGGGCCCGGGTATTCGCCAGGCCGTCGCTGGCGCTGTCGGCACTCTCGGTCTCGTGACCGTGGCCGCCATAGGCTGCGCGAACCTCCGCCGCCGGGCCGCTGGCGACGATCAGGTAGTAGTCGCGGCCGCCATTCTCGCCGCGCATCAGGCCGACATTGTGGCCGCCCTCGCCGGGCCAGTAGTTGCCGAGCGGCGGAACGCTGCTGGCCGTCTCGATGGTGCTGAGCATGGCGGCCTGGAACGGTTCGGCGACCAGGTCGGCCCCGTGGAAGTTGATGGTCAGGTGGTTCAGGCGCCCGATCTTCAGCGCGGGCAGTTGCTTCGCTTGCATGGGAGGTCCTCAACGGAATAGGGCGCAGGCGGCCGGCGCTTGCCCGGCATGCTTCTGGTCTGACCGCGGTGGGCGCGGTCCCGCGAATCGCCTGCTGGAGAAGGAATGAATCAGTGGATCACTGAAGGATGGGCAGGCTGCGGACGGGGCGGACGAGCAGCTCGGCGTGCTTGCCGTTGTAGTGCTGCCAGCCATCCTCGAAGCCCATGCCGTAGGCGCGGTAGGCGGAGCGCTGCGTGCTGAGCCAGTAGCAGCGGTCCTCGCGCAGGTCGGTGATCAGGCCGGCGTGCTTGGCCGCCATGATCAACTGGCCCTCCAGACAGGCCGGGATGTGGGCGGCCAGCTCCAGGGCCTTCTTGGCGAGCTCGCTGCCGGCCTCGGCCATGGCGCGGGTGTTCGCCTCGCCGTCGACGTAGTGGCCGGCGCCGGCGATGTCCTGGCCATATTCGCCGTAGGCGCCGAAGAGGTCGTGCTCGGCGCCGAGGAGGATCAGGGCGCGCTCCTGGTTGTTCAGCCAGTAGCGCTCGATGAAGGTGCCGCCGGCCAGGGGCTGGCCGCGGGCCGGAAGTGCTGCAGCGGAAATGCTGGTGATGATCTCGGTCATGGTGCTGTCCTTGTGCTCGACTGGGAGTAAAAAGGCCCGGCCGGGGCCGGGCAATACCAAGGGGGTGTTGATGCTCGTCGCATCCCACTGCCGCCTCGTGGAAGCGGCAGGAGGTTGCTCACTGCAGGACGCGCAGCTCGTTGCGTGGGATCCACTGCTGGTCCACCCGCACCATGCAGCCGATGAAGGCCGCATAGCGGGTGTCGCGGTTGGTCTGGTAGCCGTACCAGGAGCAGGAGCCCCAGGCGATGGCGCGCAGCATCCTCCGCCCGGCGTGAGGGGGTGATCTTGCATTCCATGGGGTCGGCTCGTGGTGCTGGGCGCCGTTGCGGCGCCCTGGTGGCGGATCAGCGCGCGCGTAGCGCCTGGACGAGGTAGGGATCGACGTCGGGCTGGCGCAGGAGCCACGCCTTGTAGTCGCTCGGAACCTGGTTGATCGGCGTGCCCTTGTGCTTGCCGTAGGGCATGACCGTCGGGATGCGCGCCTTCTCGCTCAGCGCGTGGACCTCTTCCCAGGTGTCGACCGAGTGGCCGGACTCCTTTGCGATTCGGAGCAGGAATCGCAACACGATGGCGCAGTTGCGGACATCGTCGAGCGCGGCGTGGGCGTTGCGAAGCAGGTCGCGCGCCCATGCCTCACGGCCGAAGCGGCGGCCGATCAGGTACATCATGGCGGACTGGGTGTGGCTGTCCTTGTCCGGGAACAGGAAGCGGCTCAGCGCCAGGGTGCAGATGCGCTTGATAGCCGGGTTTTCGCCGGCCATGCGCCAGTCGAAGTCGACGTTGTGGCCGATCATCAGGATCTGGCCGGCGGGCAGGGCGAACTCCTTCGACTCGCGGCAGCCAACCAGGTCCTCGCAGATGATGTGATGCACGGCCTGGGCGCCGAGGCTGATCGGAACCGTCGGCTTGAAGCGCTCGTGATAGAACGGAAGTTCTTCGGGTGAGCGGATCTCGTCGAGCTGGCTCGGGTTATCGGCGAGCTCCAGCCAGGCCGCCTCGATGATCTGGTCGGTCTGGTGGTCGGTGCCGGTGGTCTCGGTGTCGAAGATGATGGGCTTCATGAGCCCTCCTTGAGTAGAGGCGGCCAGCGTGGCCGCCTGAGTTGGAAGGTCAGGCCGCTGCCTGCTGCTCGTGGCCGGCGATGTGCCCGCCGTCGATCCAGACCGCCTGCAGCCATTCCGGCGTCTTCGCCATCGGCTCCTTCAGCGTGCCGGCGACGATCACCGAGTCGATCTCGCGGTCGGAGGTCATGGCGCGCATCAGTGCGATGGCCTGGTTGCGGCTCGGCAGGTCCAACACGTCGAAGCGATCCAGCAGCACCAGGCGCAGGACAGGAGAGATCGTCGCGATGGCGAGGGCGATGGTCGCGTCGCACCGCCAGCGCTCCGACTCGGACAGCAGGCCGTAGAGCCTGCCGCCGAAGGTCACGTCGATGTCGGCGCTGATCTGCACCGGCGACCAGCCGGCAATGCCGGACAGGCGCTTCAGGGTGTCGTTCACCGGGCCGATGGCGTCGGCGAGGATCTCCGCCGGTATGCCGGTCGGCGACAGCGCGTCGGCCAGGCCGGTCCACGCCACTACGTGTTGGTGCGCGGCCTGCGCTTTCGCGATAGAGGTCTCGCGCTGGGCGGCGGCCTCAAGGGCTTCCTGCAGGGCCACCAGCTTCGCGCGGCTCGCGTCACGGGCCTGCCGCAGCTCGTTGATGGCCTGCTCGCCGTTGGCGATGGCTTCGGCGCTGGGCGCGTCGACGGACTCTGCTTCCAGAGCCTTGATCTGCTCGGCCGCGGCCAGACTCTCGTCCAGGTCCCGCTGGCTGTTCGCGACGGCGCGCTGGGCGCTGGCCAGATACTCGCGGTATTCGGGCAACCGGCGGGCGGCTTCCGCGTCGGCGATCTGCTCCGGCGGCTGGTGGACCACCAGGGTCCCGGCCTGCAGGTCGACTGCGCCCTGGCAATGGGGGCAGGTCAGCGGCTGGTGCGGCACGCTGCCGGCCGAGGCCAGCTCGGCGGCCATGACCTTCTCGGACCATTCGTCCTGGTTCTGCTCGTCGGTGGTCAGCTTGTTGCGGCGGCGCGGCTCCAGGTCGACCAGCTCGCGCAGCTTGGTGATGCGCTGGGCGCGGCCGTCGGCAGCCAGGCGGGCCTGCTTGCTGGCGCCGAGGGCCTGCTGGGCCTCGGCCAGATCGTCCTCGAGCAGCTGCAGGTTCTTACCGGCCTCGGCGACCTGGTCATCGGTGACCACGGTGGCCACCAGCTCCGGCGCCCAGCCGACAGCCTTCTCGCTGCCGTAGTTCTCGCCGGTGATCGCCTTCCAGGCGCCGCGCGCCTCGCTGGCGTAGGCCTTGGCCTGCTCGACGGCGGCCGGGAAACCGGAGCGGAGGAGGGGTTTCACCTTCTCGAACAGCTTCAGGTCCAGGCCTTTGGCTTGCAGACGCTTGCCGACCTCCGCCGGGCTGGCGCTGGCGCCGCTCAGATCGAACAGCACCTTGCGGCGCTCCTTGGAATCCAGTGCAGCGAAGCGGCTGGCGTCGAGCACGTAGGGCAGGAACGGCGAGTCACCGAGCGGGGCGTTCTTCCCGGTGGGTAGCATCACCCACGCGGTCTGCTCTTCGCCGCCGGCATCAATATAGGTGACGTGCGCTTCGCCCTTCTTGGCGCCCTCGCTGACCAGCTTGTCCATCTCCTTCTTCAGCGAGACACGGCGCGGCTGGCCATTGAAAGCCATTGCGATGGCATCCAGCATCGAACTCTTGCCGGCGCCGTTGTGACCGGCCACCAGCAGCACCGGCGCAGAAACATCAAGGGCCGCATGACGCAGCCCTTGGAAGTTGGTGATTTCGAATTTCGTGATGCGCATGGCTCACTCCAGGTCGAGGGCGATATCCCCCGGCTTCTTGATGACGCGGTAGGTATTCAGCTCGCGGGATTCCTCGTTCTCCTGCTCGAGCACGATGACGCCCTGGTCCAGCAGCTGGAGAACGACGCGCTCGGCCTCTTCAGTGGTGAGGGCAAAGCGCGATTGCAGCCAGGCCGCGTCGAACACGTCCTTCTTGGTGGCGACGCCGATGGCGATCTCGCCCAGGGTGTGGCCGGCGAAGCGCTCTACGGTGAGCTGCGGAACCTCGTCGAATTCGGCGTCCACGACGTCGCTGTCGTCGCTCGGTGCGTCGCCACCCCATGCGCCAGGGTCTTCCATGTCGTGGTCGCCGCCATTCAGGTCCAGTGGGTTCTGGTCCGGGTCGGCCTTCACGTCCTTCATGCCGCCCAGGAATTCGCCTGCGCCCCCGATGATCAGCAGGCAGTCCTCGTTCACAGCGTCGAGCAGGTCGTGCTTGTTCGGGCTGGAGTGGTTCACCACGATCACGGCCTTCATCTTGTCCTTGGCCGCGATGGATTCGAGCTTGCCGTAGACGGTCTCGCGCTCGGCTCCGGCAATGGTGTGCACCGCGATGGTGGCGGCGTTGCGCACCTGCTGCTCCAGGCGATCGATCACGTCGGTCTGCTTGGCTTCGGACAGCTTCTGCCACACGTCCGGCAGGATGCGGATTTCCTGGATCAGGCCCTGCAGCAGGCTCTTGCCGAGCGTGTCGGCGGTCATGTGGAGGAAAGCGGCGTTGTTCTGGGTCATGGGTGCGGGTTCCTACTGGTTGGCGATGCGATCGAGGGTGGTGTGCTGGGACTCGCTCAGGAACATCCGCGCGCCGTAGCGCTGGAAGTTCGCGCGCAGGTCGGCGGTGAACTGCTCTTCCCAGCTGTTGGCGGCGCTGAGCTCAGCCGCGCAGAGGAGGCTGGTGAACTCCTCCACGCGGTCGAACTGCTCTTCGATGGTCTGGCTGGCCATGGCCGGTTACTCGAAGTTGAGGTCGTTGCCGTCCTGCTGCTGGGCGGTGGGCTGGCGCTCGGTGGTCTTGGTGATCTCGCCACTGACGGTGTCGATCACTTCACCAGGCTCGTGATCGAGAGCTGGCTGCTCGGCTACAGGCGACTTCTCGGTGGTGTCCTGCTGGCGGCGCAGCGCATCGAGGTCGACCGTGTAGGAGCCGTCGGTGTCGCGCTTGGCGTCGATGACGTCCTGCAGTTCTTCTGCGGTCTGCAGGCCCATGCCCAGGTCTGGCGCGTAGGCGCGTTGCCAGAAGGCGGCGGCGCGGTAGATGAACATCTGGTCCGGCATCGTCTTCCACTTGCTGCCGTTCTTCGTTGCCCAGCCTTCGTCGTTGACCATCTTCCAGGTCACCCAGATGCCATCCAGGCGCTCACCGGTGGACTTTTCGATCGTCCAGGCGCGGCAGCCGTAGTCCGGCTTGCCAGGCTCTCCCTTCCATTCGTAGCGCATGGAGGAGTAGCGGCCGCAGGTGTTCACCGTGGCGATCAGGAACTTGCTAGACCAGCCCGGCGTGCCGTGCACGACGTACAGGTTCTGCATCACCATCAGCGGGTTCGCGCCGATGCGCTGGGCCATGTCCAGAGCGATCATGCAGTTGGGCAGGTTGCCCTGGTACTGCTTGGGCACCAGGTCGGACTGGCTGAAGGCCTTGGCGATGCGCTGCATCAGCTCGAAGCCTTCCATGTTGAAGAACGACATCGCGACGGGCGCCTGCTCCTGCTGGCGCCGGGCGACGGCGCTGGTTTGCAGGTCGGCGAGGGTGGTTTGGCTCATGGGCTTCCTCATTCGTGGTAGGGGCAGGTCGCCCAGCGCGGGCAGTACTTCGGGCTGCACAGCGGGCTTTGCGGGTTGGGTGGGAACAGGCCGGTGCGGAACATGTCCGCCGCGTAATCGATCAGGCCGCGGTGCGACTCGCTGCCGACCATCACCTGGCGCGCGCCGATGATTTCGCCTACCGCCGCCTCGGGCTTGCCCTTGGTCTTCAGGCCGATGATCTCGGCCGGCGCGGTGATTGGGTCGCCGGTGGTGTGCTGGTAGAGCAGCTCGTAGGTGCCGATCTGCGGCTTGTGGCCCTTGGTCTTGGCCACGCCCTGGCTCACCGCGGCGCCGCCAGTCTTCACGTCAGCGATACCGATGCCGTGGGAGTCGCGCTTGATTCGGGCCCGGTCGAGCTGGCCAGTGAGGCGGACGATGATCCCGCCGCCGCAGTCGATCTCCAGGGGCTTGGTCGTCAGCTCGACGGCCACGAAGTCGTAGTTCGGGCTGATGTCGTTGCAGTACTTCGTGTGCAGCGCCAGGCCGGTGGACTCGGCTTCGCGCATGCTGATGTCAGAGCCGCGCCAGTCCACCTCGAACTCAGGCTGCTGCAGCGTGTGCACCAGCAGCTCCGAAGCGTCGTAGGCGCTGATCGGCTCGCCGTTCACCCGTGCCGCGTCGAACGCGGCGGTGCTGGCGTGGATCGCGGTACCGAGCAGCGCCCGGGGGGATGACGGGTTGCGCATCTTCAGGAGGTGTACGCCCTCCCAGCGAAATCCGCAGTCGAAAAGGGCGCCCCAGGACGAGGCGCGCACGGTGTAGATGGTCATGTGTTCGCACCTCCGAAGCCAGGCCGCACCACCGATGGAAACTCAGGCCAATCCGGCGACGCCTGCAGCCTGTGGTGGAGAGCGACGTGGTACTCGTGGGTGCAGATCAGCAGGTTCTCCCGGCGGTTGTCAGTCTTGATCCAGTTGATGTGGTGCACCACTTCGTTCTGTGGATGGCCGCGTCGCAGGTGCTTCAGCTCCCGGCCGAGCGTCTGCTCCGCGAGCAGCACGTGCTCGTACTTGCGGCCTGCAGGTGTCCAGAGGACGACATAGCCGTGGCTGCTCAGGTGGCGGCCACCGGCCCAGCGGGGAGACAGCGCTCCGGACTTGTTGCCGCGAAGGTGATGACCTTTCACGTAGGCGACCGGCTGGCCTTTCACCCAGCCTTTCGAGCGATCGTTCACAGACGCGACGCGCGTAGCAGCGCCGCACCCGCATTGGCACAGGCCAGCAGGAATAGAAGTCATGGGGTTCTCACTTCGCGGCGTACGCCGTCGTGGGTTGCTCGCCGGTGATATGACCGGCGGTGGCAGGGCCGATGATCAGGAAGGTGTAGAGGGCGACGGCACCGAGGGCGCCGAGCAGGATGGCTTTACGCTTCGCGTTCACGGCGCACCCCCAGGCACTTCCGGCCCTTCTTGATGGTCAGCGCCATGCGGCGCGGCAGGTTCTGCACCAGCGTCTCGCGTGGCAGGCCGAGTGCGACGGCGATGTCGGCGCCGGCCGGCATGATCAGGTCGGCGACCTGGTCGTCAATGAGCGATTGAACGGGTCTGGTCGTCATCCCGAATCTCCTCCAGAAGGCGGTTTACGCGGCTGGCAGTGAGCTGGCGGCGGCGCTTGCGCGCTGCTTCATCCGCCTGCTCGTTGTATTCGTTCTGCTGCTCCTCGGTGAGGAGGCAGACGACGACGTAGGCCTCGACCATTGCCCTGGCGCACTCGGCGTCAGGCACAGCGCTGGTGCTGATCAGGTGAATCTCGCGTTCCACCATCCAGCGGGCTTTCTTCGTCGCCCAGTCGGAGTCGATCGTCGTCGTCATCGCTGCAGTCCTCGTCGAGGTCTTCGGGTTCAGGATCAGGGCCATCCCACAAGGGGTCGCCGCGCAGGTCGTAGGCCGCCTGGGCGCCCTGGAAGTGGGCGCGCCGGCGGTTCCGGCGCCCGCGGAAGGTGTGGAACATGGCGGTGTCCTCAGTGGCGCCGACATGCGAATGAACGCTCTCGCCGCCGGGCTGGCCCGATGGGGAGGCGGGGAACGTTCATGCGGATGCGGGCGGAAAAAGAACCCGGCCGAAGCCGGGCGAAGGATGGGGGTCTGATGCTTACGCATCGGGGAGTGATCTGGCCGGTGCTGATCTCCGGCTTGGGTGTGAAGTGTCAGGTTCTAACCGAGCCGGCCAGCTTTCGCCCACCGGCGCCCCGCTTGTGAGCCTGCGTCGCTACGCATCAGCCTGCGCATTCAGATCACTTTCCGATGCGCCCTGGCGGAGCCGTGACGAACCGCCAGGAGCATTGGGCCGGTCTTTCCCGGCTGTCAGCGCCACGTTGGCCGGCTGCCCGCACTCTTTGATATGGCTCAGTCGCAAAGCCCGCCTGCGGTTTCGCCCGCATCGATCGCGCCCCTTGGTGGACATTTATGAGGACCGTCTTGAAGGGGGAAGCCATCCAGTCCCGGTGGGCGCACTCGGTGAATGCGCCTGCCGTGCTTGGCTGGTATTCGGTGTCGCTCCGCGTTCGCCTACTGGGCTTCTACAACCCGCGGTTGGTGCGTCTGGCTGTCAGCACCGGGTTACTCGCCACCCGGCAGGGCACAGCTGTCACTGTTTCCGCTGTGCCGGTGGAACGCCTTCATCTCAGGCAACCCGGCAGGGAGCGTTGCAGCGCGCCTCGGTTGTTGCTGGCTCCAGTCGCACCAGCAGGTCGAGACGGCCTGGTATCCAGAGCCAGGCGTGGGCGGGTTCTCCCGCAATAGCAGTCGGTTTTGCCTCCGTCGCTCAGGCCGGTGTCGGCGCCTGTCGGGACTGCGGAGGGATCGGAGTTGTGAAAGAGCGCGGCTCGGTGGCCTGGCCTTCAGCGGACGACTGCGAACAGTGGCGAACGGCTGCGGCGTTGGAAGTAAATTTATCTGCACGATAAATATTGGTCAATATCAGAATGATAAATTTATTGCTCATGCTGGTTATCTCTGTGATTTCGCTTGGGAATTTTTCTATGGCGAGCTGCTTGCGAATCCCTAAATCTCAAAATACTGTATGAATAACCAGTAATTGAGACGGAGGTTCAACATGGCAAAGGCAGCGCGCAAGCATGATCAGCAACCGTCTGGGTACGACCTATTGGTGGGTAGGCTTCAGCGGCTGATCAATTCGCCGCCGGTGCAGCGCGTACGGGCGGCGACGATCCGAAGGCAGGAGGATGAGGCGGAGGAAGATTGGGAGCGGTTGCTGGAAGAGCTGCGCTCAAACGATGGGCTGGAGATGGAAGAGGGCGAGGACGGCTCAATCACGCTGCGTTGGCAGGTGGATGAGAGCGCCTGGTGATCAGCCATCCTGCTGCGCAATCAGCTCCACCAGCGCTTCCGAAATGAAGTCCGCGTTCTCGATCAGCGTCTCCAGGTGGAGCTTCACGACATCAGCGGTCTCGGTTGAGCCTCGTTGCTCAACCCAGATCGCCAGCTCTTCGACGGCCGATCCGATGGCGTTGATGTTCAGATTGAGGCGGTAGAGCAGGGCGGGGAGAGGGGAGTCGGCCATGGGAACCTCCGGGGTAGAGGTTTCAGCGTAGACCTTTGGCTAGAAGCGCAGCATCAGCTAGCATCGAGCTCAGCTTTAAGCCGGTTTGCAGATTGCTCGTAGGCTTCTTCAAATGTTGACCTATCCTGATCGGATAGATGATCGAGATAATCGAGCCATGCGGTATACATTTCGGAAAGATGGTGTTTTAGCTCTGGCCTGCTCGCTATTTCAGCTTTGTAAAGAAGCTTTCCCTTTTCTTTTGCTCCATCCACGCAAGTGCGTACAGCTTCAAGTCTGGAGTGGAACGCCTTGGACCAGCTTTTGCTACCTTCGCCAAATTTCTTCGCGGCAGCATCAACCTCGGTCTGTTGATACATGTCCTCGATGGTGCAAACTGCTGGAAGGCCGGTCATTTTTTCGACGTATGTAGGTTCAGCCAGTGCAGTTCCAGTCCAGGTGCATGCGCTTAGCAGAGAGATAGCCTGGGCAAGGTAAATTCCGGCAAGCCGTCGCGTCGTCATATCAGCGCTTCCCCGGCTGACCATTGGTCATCACGTACCGCTTGACCTTGTTGTCTTTGTCGAAGAGAGCGGTCAGGTTTTGCTGCTCCATGCCGGCCCCGAATGGCCCGACGTATACGTAGAACCAGGTCGCCTGCAGATTCCCATCGGAGTCGAAGGACTGGGAAAGCGGGGTACCGAATCGCTCGATCATTTGGTCGTATGTGGTCTGTCCCTGAACGATCTGTCGAACGTCCGCCTGATCGATTGGCGTCCCGTTGCTGGCACAGCCGGACAGGGTAATCATCAGTACCGCAATAGCGATTGCTCGCATGGAACCTCCTTGTTTGATCAAAAAATGTTCTGCGCCAAGTGGCCGGGCTCAGAATTTCTGCCCATTCCAGCCGTAAATCACCTGGGCGAAGATCGTCAGTTCTTCCTCGCGCTCGGCAGCGATTTCGATCGGCTTGTACCGATCGTTGTCCGAGAGGACCGTGAGGCCGTCCAGATGCCGCTGAATCCTCTTGATTTGCAGCTGCTTCCCCATCATGAAGAAGTAGATGGCGTCACATTCCACCGACGTGATTCCCACGTCCACCAGCAGTGGGTCACCGTTCTTGATGGTGGGGGACATGCTGTCGCCCCGGCCGGATATCAGCTTGATGTTCTCGACCGCTGTGTAGACCAGGTTCTGACGAACCCAGGAAGCATCCAGTGTCATTGAGTCGACGATGTTGTGCAGGTCCGGCGGTTCCGTGCCGGGCCCCATCGAACCGGCTATATCGAAGCGCTCGATGCTCACCTTGGCGCGATAACTGCTGATTTTCTGGGCGAGAGGTGCAGGAAGTGAGGAAACATCAATCCCTTCCTGACCCTGGTGCTGCACATCCAGCCATCCGTGAGGAAGGTCTCGCGCAGCTTCAATCTTTCTCGCGAGTCTGTCCCCAAGGTTTCGCTTTGGGTTAGGAGAGACGATGAGGCTGATGACCGATGCGGCCGTTCCGCACGAGTCGGCGAACTCGGCCTGAGATGGAGCCTGCTGGATGAGTTTTCGCAGGTTTTCCCTGCGCACGGTGTTGATGTCCATGGCGAAATTTTCGCCTCTTTTATCTATCTGATAAATAATCGACACGATAAACCTTGCTTGCCTTGAAATTATCTGTGAGATAAATTTGATTTATCTGACCGAAGGTGAGCCTATGAAGACCCCCATCCCCGATATGCAGAAGTGGCTTTCTGGAGCCACTGATGACGAGCGCCGGCGCGTTGCTGATGAAGCCGGGATCTCTGTTGGTTATCTCTGGCTGATTGCCGGAGGGCACCGGAAGCCCAGCGAAGGCGTTGCATCGAAGCTTCATAAGGCCACGAATGGTCAGGTTTCAGCGTTCTCGTTCTTTCCCGAACTGGCCGCGATAGCCGCAGCCCGTCAAGAGTTGGCGTCCTGACCATGTCCACAACTCAATTGGACCAGGATCAGGCGATCAGGGCCCGCAAGAACTTCGCCATCCTCATGCAACGGCTTGCGTCGGTCGGCAACGCGCCGGTGGCGGTTGCGGTGGGTTGCGACGAGGCCACGATCAGCCGGATGAAGCCGGAGAAGTTCCAGCAGTTCTGCGAGATCCTCGCGGTGCTGGACCTGAAGGTGGTGCCGAAGGGCATGCGCTGTTTCGACGAGCGCGACATCGAGGCGATCCTTTACCAGGCCAAGCGCTGGATGGATCACGTCCAGGGCGTTGATCAGCTCGTGGCGGACTGACGATGCCGTCGTTCCTGATCTGCGACGCCGAGTGGGACGCCTTGGTGGACGAGCCGCATCAGCTGCTCAAGGTCTACTGCGCCATTCGCATGCACATGGACTACCGCACCGGGTTCTCCGGCGAAGTCCGGCGCCTGAGCGAGCAGATGCTGATCGAGGTCCTGAGCATCCCCGCATCACCTGGCCGTCCAGCGCATAAGGCCACCCGCAAGGAAATCCGCTACGCCATCGATGCCCTGGTTCGCCGCGGTCTTCTTGAGCCCATGGGAAGCATCGGCCCCTTCGTTTTCCACCTTCCGAAGGCTGAACGGGATAAATCCGTCTCGGAGAGGTGGGGCCAGAGGTTTGTCACAGGTGGGGCCAGACCTAGGGCCTTAGGTGGGGCCAATGATTTTGATCCAGAGGGTGCGGATTTACTGGCTTGCAGCGAGATAGATGGATCAGGCAGGGCCTTAGGTGGGGCCGGAGGTTCGACCGAGGTGGGGCCAGAGGTGGGGCCTACATCCGGTCTTCCTCCAAAAGAACTTCCTACTTCCCTTCCGCGCGCGAGCCATGACCCCCCAGATCGCTTCCCGATGCACGACGCATGGACGCCAAGCCCCAGAGGCTGGCCAGCGACGTTGGTGCGAATCGGGATGCAAGGGTTCCAGCTGCGCGATGACGACCTCCTCGAATTCCGCAGCTACTGGATCAACCGACACGACAAGTACCAGTCACAGGGCCAGTGGGAGCACCAACTGGCGAAAGACCTGAAGCGCAAGCACCGCTACGACCAGAACAGGAGCAGCCATGGAAACCATCGAGCCGAAAACCCCCAAGGGCCCAGCGAGCGCCGGCGACCTGGCCAACGCTCACTTTCTGCAGTCGAGCAGGTCGACCTCGCCATCGATGAGCAGCGAGCAAGCCTCGCCAAAGCTTGTGGAGCCACTGGCGCTGCCTTTGCTGGAGAGCCTCTGGAAGACCATGGTGCAGACCTACGGCCACCGCTGGACGGCGAATTTTGGCCCAGTCCCGAAGCCTGACCACGCCTGGGCGAAGCACCTGACCGGCCTGACCAGCAAGCAACTGGCCAATGGCCTGGCCCAGCTCAGCAGCATGGAGAACGACGGATGGCCCCCATCGGCTCCACAATTCCGCGCCATGTGCCTGCAGGTTCCCGGCATGCCCACCGACGATGAAGCCTGGGAGGAAGCTCTGCGCGGCGTGTACAGCCACGAAGCGGTGCGGATCGCTGCGAAGGCCACCGGCACCTGGGACCTGAAGCACGCCAAGCTGAGCGACAAGTCACTGCGCAAGGTGTTCTCGCGCAACTACGCCATCGTCAAGGCCCGCGCCGCCATGGGTAAGCCGCTCGACGGCGAGATCCCGAAGGCCATCGCCTTCGAGGAGAAGACACCGATGCAGGTGCAACTGGCGAAGTCGCACCAGGAAGCACGCGACCTGATCACTGCGCAGGGGCTGCCGACCAATCCGAGCCAGGCGCGCGAGCTGCTGCTGGCCAAGATGGGGCTGCAGCGCCGGAAAGCTCCAGAGGTGCGCCGCGATGCATGACCTGCGCCCGGTCGTGTTCATCGTGCCAGGCGAGCCGGTGGGGAAGGGTAGGCCGCGCATCGGCCGCGTCGCAGGCCACGCCCGGATGTTCACGCCGGAGAAGACCGTGGCGTATGAATCCCTTGTGGCGCTGGCCGCTCAGAAAGCGCTCGCAGGCCGCTCCCTGATCGCCGGCCCAGTGCTCATCGAGTTGCGGATGTTCCACCCCATTCCTCGGTCCTGGTCGAAGAGGCGCCAGGCAATGGCGCTAGTTGGCGAGGTGATGCCCACCGTGAAATGTGACGCGGACAACTGCCTGAAGGCGGTATGTGACGCGCTCAACGGGGTCGTGTGGAAGGACGATACTCAGGTCGTCAACGTGATGCTGGCGAAGCGGTACGCCGAGGTCCCGCGCGTCGAGGTGAAGATTGTTCCGCTGATGGCTGAAGGGGCGCAGCGATGACCACAGAAAACCACAGGGGAGAGCCGAAATGAGACTGATCAGCGCGCGACAGGCCTGGCACGATTGCATGTACGAAAACCGCGATTCGGTCCTCGCCGTAGCCGCCGAGAAGGCGAAGCTGGGGAAGCGGGGGCGGGTGGCCAACGAGACCCACGCCGAGCGGAAGGACACCAACGGGAAGAGCGCGCACATGTTGGCGGCTGGGCTGGTGATGTCGGCCATCGGCACCCTGCCGAAGCCACTGCAGCACTTCGGGCATACGCTCTACTCGCCGCTGGCTACCGGTGACGACGTGGCGATCGCTCACGGCCTTGTCTGGATCGGCGCCGGCCTCGGCCAGCTGACCCAGCGTCAGGGCGAGCGGGCCTACTGGATGGCTCTGGCCGCGATCAACTCGCATAAGCGGGCGGTGAACGGCCGGGACACGCTGGGCCCAGGCGAGGTCTGCCTGTTCATCGAGGAGCGCCTCGGGTGCCGGATAGACCCCAGCCACTGGGCGCGGGACTACGCCAGCACCTGGGAGCGGCTGGCGCGCCACGTCGACAAGTTGGACGCCCAGGCCCTGAAGCCGGTAGCCGAGGTGGTAGCGAAGCAGAGCGGATTGCGGAAGGGACCTGGCTGGCGCTGGCAGCAGGTCGACCGGGATGTGGTCGCCGAGCAGCGTGCTGAGTCCTACGCGCAACGCCGGGAGCACCATCAGCAGCGCCTGGCCGAACGCCTGCGCCGGATGTCCGACCAGCAGCTATCGCGCTGGGCGTTGCGGATGAAGCGGTATGGCGAGGCTTACCGGTCGGAGTGGGGCGAGGACGTCCTGGAACTGCCCGAGGTGCACCAGCGATACCATGACCGCGTGGCGGCCTACTGGACCCAGCGGGAGCGGCTAAAACAGGTCGCTTGACGTTTTGGCGAGCATTTGGGTATCGTTTTGCCACTGTGCACAGCTACACCCGCACGAATAAACACACCGAAACCCGGCCCTTGCGCCGGGTTTTTTGTTTTCAGCCGGAGGACCAGATGGAACCCACGACCTCCATCGGTATTGGCGCGCTGTTTGCCAAGTACAGCGTGACCATCGCCGGGTTCTGGGGCTCCATCCTCTCGCTCGGCTTCCTGAAAGACCTGACCCGCCTCCAGGCCGCCCTGGCCGTCGGCACCGGGTTTGGCTGCGCCACCTACTGGACCCAGCCCGTCGCTGGCTGGCTATCCCGAACCTACCTCATCCCCCTGGATGACGCCTTCCTCGCCGGCGTCGCGTTCACCATAGGCCTACTGGCCATGAACGTGATCCCCGGCCTGAAAGCCTTTGCGGAGCGCTTCCTCACGCCCCGAGGTGCCTGACCATGATGAACTCGATCCTCATGGGATTGGACGCCCTGCTGTGCATTCTCGTGGTACTGGCTGCGCTGGACTTCCTGCGCTCCGTCCACCTGTTCGAGCATCCGATCCTGAGCCTTTCGTTCTACCTGGTCGCCCTCGGAGCCTTCGGCTTGCTGGTCGAGCTGGCAAAGGGCTACTGGGTCAGCCCGTGGGCGGTGGTCATGCACTTGGGCGTGGTGGTCTACGCCTGGACGCGCCGGAAGCAGATTTTTCAGTACGACTGGAGGTGGGACGGGGCAGAGCGTCGACGGCCACATCCCTGATTCGAGGTTCACATGGCGCTGAACAAGAAGCGGCGCCTGTTCGTCGAGGAGTACCTGGTCGACCTCAACGCGACGCAGGCAGCCATCCGCGCGGGGTACGCAACGAAGCGTGCGGCCGAGATGGGTTACGAGCTGCTCCGCGTGCCGGAGGTAGCCGAGGCGATCGCCCAGGCCATGGCCGAGCGCTCCAAGCGCACTGAGGTTTCTTCCGACTACGTCGTCCGCCGCCTGCGCGAGATCGACGAGATGGACGTCCTGGACATCCACGAGGACGACGGCAGCTTCAAGCCTATCCGCGAGTGGCCCAAGGTTTGGCGCCAGTTCCTGTCCGGCATAGAGGTCGCCGAGCTGTTCGAAGGCCGTGGCGATGATCGCCGCATCGCCGGCGTGCTCCGCAAGGTCAAGTGGCCGGACAAGCTCCGCAACCTGGAGCTGCTGAGCCGGCACGTCGGCACCGAGTCGGCTGCCCTGGACATTGAGCTGAAGCGCCTGGAAGTGGCGAAGAAGCGTGCTGAGCTGAAGCTGCTGGAGAACCCCGAGGACGATGCGCCGCCGACCAGCGTCGCGGTGACCATCATCGACGCGAGGGTGCGCGATGCCGACGCTGAATAGGCCCCAGGCGAAGTTCCTGGCCCTGCCGCACAAGTTCTGCGGCTTCGTGGCCGGGTTCGGCTCCGGCAAGACCTGGGTTGGCTGCTCCGGCTTGGCCCAGCACGCCTGGGAGTGGCCGCGCATCAACGCCGGCTACTTCGCACCGACCTACGCCCAGATTCGCGACATCTTCTACCCCACGATCGAGGAAGTGGCTTTCGACTGGGGGCTGCGCACCAAGATCAACCAGGCGAACCATGAGGTTCACCTCTACAGCGGCAGCGCCTACCGCACGACGATCATCTGCCGCTCCATGGAGAAGCCGCAGACCATCGTCGGCTTCAAGGTTGGCCGCTCCCTGGTGGACGAGCTCGACGTCCTGTCGCTGATCAAGGCCCAGCAGGCCTGGCGCAAGATCATCGCGCGGATGCGCTACAAGGTGGACCGCCTGCGCAACCGCGTGGACGTCACCACCACCCCGGAAGGATTCAAGTTCGTCTTCCAGCAGTTCGTGAAGCAGCTGCGCGAGAAGCCGCATCTGCAGGAGCTGTACGGCCTGGTCCAGGCCAGCACCTACGACAACGAGGCGAACCTTCCGGACGACTACATCGATTCCCTGATGGAGTCGTACCCGCCGCAGTTGATCGCTGCGTACCTGCGCGGCCAGTTCGTCAACCTGACGTCGGGCACGATCTACACGGCCTACGACCGCAAGCTCAACGCCTCGCAGGAAACCGCGCAGCCTGGCGAGCCGCTGTTCGTGGGCATGGACTTCAACGTCGGCAAGATGGCCGCCGTGGTGCATGTGAAGCGCCTGGGCCTACCGCACGCGGTCGACGAGATCATCAACGGCTACGACACGCCGGACATGATCCGGCAGCTGAAGGAGCGGTTCTGGCTGTACGCCGACGGCGATTACCGGCCGACGCGCCAGATCAGGATCTACCCCGACGCCTCGGGTGACTCGCGCAAGTCCGTCCGGGCGAGTGAGACCGACATAGCGCTGCTCAAACAAGCCGGCTTCATCGTCTCGGCGCCCGCCGCCAACCCTCCGGTGAAGGACCGGATCAACTCCATGAACGCCATGTTCTGCAACGCCAAGGGCGAGCGGCGGTATCGGGTGAACCCCGACCGGTGCCCGACCTACGCCGATGCCTTGGAGCAGCAGGTGTGGGGCACCAACGGCGAGCCGGACAAGTCAGCCGACATCGATCACCCCAATGACGCGGGTGGCTACTTCATCCACAAGGAGTTCCCGATCAATCGGTACTCCCTCGCAGGTGTTTCCTAATGGGCGTAGTCCGCTTCCTCAGCGACAAGCTGGTCAACTTCGTGGCCAACTTGGGCACGGAGCGCGACAAGGCCGCCGGCAGCTTCTACGCGCCGGTGATGCTCACCGACGAGCAGCTGCTCAACGCCTACCGTGGCGCCTGGTTCCCCCGCAAGGTCGTCGACATCCCCGCCAAGGACGCCACCCGGCGCTGGCGGGCATGGCAGGCCAGCAAGCAGCAGATCGAGAAGATCGAGGCCGAGGAGAAGCGCCTGCAGGTCAAGGCCCGCACCATGGAGGCGCTGATCAAGGCGCGCCTCTGGGGCGGTGCCGCGATCTTCATCGGTACCGGCGATATCGATACCAGCAAGCCGCTGAATCCCGATCGCATCAAGGCCGGCGGCATCAAGTACCTGACGGTCATGAGCCGGCGCGACCTCTCGGCCACCGAGCAGGACCGCGACGTCATGTCGCCGAACTACGGCAAGCCCAAGGCCTACCGACTTGGCGGCAGCGCGATCGAGATTCACCCGTCCCGCTTGGTGATCTTCACCGGCGCCGACATCCCCGACCAGGACCTGGCCAGCGGCAACCAGTTCGGCTGGGGCGATTCGGTCTTGCAGGCCGTATTCGAGGCTATCCAGCAGATCGACAGCACCATGGCCAACGTGGCCAGCCTGATCTTCGAGGCGAAGGTCGACATCATCAGCATCCCTGACTTCATGCAGGGCATGAACGACAAGGAGTACGAGAAGAAGCTGCTGGAGCGCTTCCGCCTGGCTGCCACGGCCAAGGGCATCAATGGCTGCCTGCTGCTGGACAAGGAGGAGGAGTACAGCAGCAAGTCTGCCAACTTCAGCACGCTGCCGGACATCATGGACCGCTTCATGCAGGCCGGATGCGGAGCCGCTGACATACCAGCCACCCGCATGCTCAGCCAATCGCCCGCCGGAATGAACTCCACCGGCGAAGCTGACCTGCGCAACTACTACGACCGCATCCAGTCCAGCCAAGAGCTCGACATCACGCCGGCCATGTCAGCGCTGGACGAGTGCCTGGTGCGCTCTGCGCTGGGAAGCCGCCCCCCGGAAATACACTACATCTGGAACAGCCTCTGGCAGACCACGGCGAAGGAGCGGGCGGACATCGGCAAGACCACTGCCGAGACCATCAAGACCATCTCCGAGACCAAGCTCTTCCCCGCAGACGCGCTCAGCAAGGCCGCCGAGACCCTGCTGGTGGAGAACAGCGTCATGCCAGGCCTGGAATCGGCACTGGAGGAGTTCGGCTCCGAGGTGCCGGAAGACGAGCGGGACGAGGAGGGTGGCACCACCAAGCTGCAGGACGCCGCAGCGCGCACGCTCTACGTGTCCCGCAAGGTGCTGAACACTGGCGCGATCATTGACTGGGCGAAGGCCCAGGGCTTCGAGACCACGCTTCCTGCCGAAGACCTGCATGTCACCGTCGCCTACAGCAAGACTCCGGTCGATTGGATGGCAGTCGCTCAGGCCTGGACCAACAAGCCGAACGGCAACCTGACCAGTTCCGCCGGCGGCCCCCGCATGGTCGAGCAGTTCGGGGAGGGCGCCATTGTCCTGCTGTTCAACAACACCGAGCTGACCTGGCGACACCAGGGCATTCTCGACGCCGGCGCCTCCTGGGATTGGCCGGACTACCAGCCGCACATCACCTTCACCTACCAGCCCGGCAGCGTCGACCTTGACCAGGTCGAACCGTACCGCGGCGTCATCGAGCTTGGCCCGGAGATCTTCGAAGAGATCCCCCCGAGCTGGTCGGACGACCTCAACGAGGAATAGCAATGCTCCTTCTCGACCACTCCCTGTCGGTGTCCGGGGTTCGCCGGACCACTGACGGATACCTCGTGGCCGTCGCCAAGGTGGCGCGCATCGGCGTGCAGGACTACCTCGGTTCCGAGGTCGGCAAACCAGAGATGCCTCTGGTCCGCGTCTACCGGCCGCCGGAGGCGGTGTTCGCTGAGGACGCCATGCGCTCCTACGCCTTCCGCCCGATGACCAACGACCACCACGGCGAGGTGAACGCCGACAACTGGAAGGAGCTGGCTGTCGGGAACACCGGCGCCGAGGTCCTTCGCGACGGCGACTTTGTCCAGGTCCCGCTGGTGCTGATGGATGCCAACACGATCCGCGACTACGAGGCCGGCAAGCGTGAGCTGTCCATGGGGCTTGAAGCCTCCGTCGTATTTCAGGACGGCGTCACCCCCGATGGTGAGCCCTACGACGCCATCGTCACGGATATGCGAATGAACCACCTCGCCCTGGTCGACAAGGCCCGAGGCGGCGAGCAACTACGCATCGGGGACGCGCGCAGCCCCGCTGCGAAACCCCCTGCGCAGAAACCGAAAGGAGGCCATGACATGGCTGATGCACTCCGCAAACTCCTGGTCGATGGCCTCACGATCGAGACCACCGAGCAGGGCGCCCAGGTCGTCGAGAAGCTGCAGAAGCAGCTGCAGGACGCTGGTGTGAACCTCAAAACCATCCAGGACGCCCACGCCAGCGCAACCCGCTGAACCTGGAGGCCATGCTCGGCTTCTACTTCGCTCTGCCGATCCGCGTGCGTCCCTTCAACGGCCGCTGGCTGGCCATCGAAACGTCGCAACGCACGCGCCTGGGCCGCGCCAATGCCGTGCTCGGGCAGAGCGCGGTCACCGGTCGGCGTACCTGGGACTACCAGTCCTGCGTGCGCATCGAGCTGGGGCCGCTGGCGCTGGAGGACTACCGGCGCTTCCTGCCTGGGCACGCCGACCACCAGCGCCTGGTGGAGCTGGTGCGCTTCTACCTGGGCGTCGAGCTGGATTTCGAGGTCGCCCCGCGCCTGCGCCGCGAGGCGGTCCCCCTGGCCACCCTGGGCCGTGGCGGCGAGTTGTCCCTGGGCCGGCTCGGCTGGCTGAAACGTCCCGGCGCGCACGCCGAACCCTCGCGCTGCGCGCTGTTCCGCATTCCTTACGATGGGGTCCGCCTGTGAACCTGAAATCCCTGTTCGCCAAGCTCAACGACAGCTGCCGCAGCGCCACCGAAGGGGCAGCCGGACTCTGCCTCGCCGAGCGCCACTACGACGTCGACATCGAACACCTGCTGCTGCAATTGCTGGACGCCGAGGGCAACGATCTGCAGGCCATCCTGCGTCACTACGAAGTGCGGCCCGACCGCCTGCAGGCCCAACTGCAACAGGCGCTGGCCGGGTTCAAGACCGGTAACACCCGTACCCCGGCACTGTCGCCGCACATCACCCGGCTGATCGAGCGCGCCTGGGTGCTGGCGTCCATCGAATACGGCGAGGCGCAGATCCGCAGCGGCCACCTGTTCCAGGCACTGCTCGACGACGCCGAACTGCGCCGGGTGGCGCTGGCCTCCGCGCCCGAACTGGAGAAGATCAACCCCGACGATCTGCGCCTGAACCTGGTGGCGCTCACCGAGGCCAGCGGCGAGGTGCAGCAGGCCCAGGCCGCGCCGCAACCGGACTCTGTCACTGCGGCCCCGGGCGCGTCTCGCGGCAAGACACCAGCGCTGGACCAGTACACCATCGACCTGACGCGCAACGCCCGCGAAGGTTGCATCGACCCGGTATTGGGCCGCGAGGCTGAGGTGCGGCAGATGGTCGACATCCTCACCCGCCGCCGACAGAACAACCCGATCCTCACCGGCGAGGCCGGCGTCGGCAAGACCGCAGTGGTGGAAGGCCTGGCCCTGCGCATCGCCCAGGGCGAGGTGCCGCCCCCGCTGCAGGGCGTGGCCATCCATACCCTCGACCTGGGCCTGCTGCAGGCCGGCGCCGGGGTCAAGGGCGAGTTCGAGAACCGTCTCAAGCAGGTGATCGAAGAGGTCAAGCGCAGCCTGCACCCGATCATCCTGTTCATCGACGAGGCCCATACCCTGATCGGCTCCGGCGGCCAGGCCGGACAGAACGATGCGGCCAACCTGCTCAAACCGGCGCTGGCCCGCGGCGAGCTGCGCACCATCGCCGCCACCACCTGGGCCGAATACAAGAAGTACTTCGAGAAGGACGCCGCCCTGGCCCGCCGCTTCCAGGTGGTCAAGGTGGAAGAGCCGGACGAGGACAGCGCCATCCACATGCTCCGTGGCCTGCTGGAGAAGATGCAGGCGCACCACCGTGTCGCCGTGCTCGACGATGCTATCGTCCAGGCCGTGCGCCTATCCAGCCGCTACCTCAGCGGTCGCCAGTTGCCGGACAAGGCGGTGAGCGTGCTCGACACCGCCTGTGCCCGCGTGGCCCTGGCGCAGGCGGCGCAGCCCGGCACGCTGGAGGATTGCCTGCGTGAAGGCGACAACCTGCGCGCCGAGATCTCCGTGCTGGAAAAGGAGAACGCCAGCGGCGCCGATCATGCAGCGCGCCTGGCCGAACTGAAGGCCGCCCTGGAACAGGTGCGCCAGCGCGAGGAAGTGCTGAAGGCGCAGTGGCAGCGCGAGCTGGAACTGGTCAAGCGCCTGCACGAATTGGAGGCCCGCGCGGAGGCGGGGGAGGGCGAGGCGCTGCGGGCGGACCTCGCGGCATTGCGTGCCGAGCTGACCGAGGTGCAGGGCGAGACGCCATTGGTTCACGCCCGCGTCGACGGCGGCACCATCGGCGAAGTGATCTCCGCCTGGACCGGCATCCCCCTGGGCAAGATGCTGCGCGACGAGATCGACACCGTACAGCGCCTGCCATCCCTGCTCGGCGAGCGCGTGCTTGGCCAGGACCACGCCCTGGAAGAGATCGGCAAGCGTATCCGCATTTCCCGCGCGCGCCTGGAAGACCCGAACAAGCCCATCGGCGTATTCCTCCTGCTCGGCCCCAGCGGTGTCGGCAAGACCGAGAGCGCCCTGGCCCTGGCGGACATCCTCTATGGCGGCGAGCGCAACCTGATCACCATCAACATGTCCGAGTACCAGGAGGCGCACACCGTCTCCAGCCTCAAGGGTTCGCCGCCGGGCTACGTCGGCTACGGCGAGGGCGGCGTGCTGACCGAGGCGGTGCGCCGCAAGCCCTACAGCGTGGTGCTGCTGGACGAGGTGGAGAAGGCCCACCCGGACGTGCTGGAGCTGTTCTTCCAGGTCTTCGACAAGGGCGTGCTGGACGACGGCGAGGGCCGCGAGATCAACTTCCGCAACACCGTGATCATCCTCACCTCCAACGTCGGCACCGAGCGGATCATGCAGTGGTGCCTGGGCACCGAGGCCGCTCCCGCTCCGGCGGAGATCGTCGAGGGCCTGCGTGACACCCTCAACCAGGTGTTCAAGCCGGCCTTCCTCGGCCGCCTGAGCATCGTGCCCTACTACCCGGTACAGGACGCCGTGCTGCAGCGCATCGTCGCGCTCAAGCTGGAGCGCCTGCGCCAGCGCTTCGAGCGCAACCACCAGGCCAGCCTGAACTTCGACGCCGAGCTGGTCCCGGCCATCGCCGCCCGCTGCACCGAAGTCGACAGCGGCGCGCGCAACATCGACAACATCCTGTCCGGGACGCTGATGCCGGAGCTGGCCCAGCGCGTCCTCGAGCGGATGGCCCAGGGCAAGCCCCTGCAGAGCCTGTCCGTACGCCTGGGCAAGGATGGCGATTTCGCCTACCGCATCCGCTGAGGACCGCCGCGATGACTTTCTCCGCTTCCCGAAAACTGCGCCTCGTCGGCCTGCTGCTGCTCGCCGCGGGGCTCTCCGCCTGCGGGGTGATGGACCGCGTGGGCAAGCGCATGGACGGCACCTGGGCCGGCGACATGCTGTTCAGCGACCGCGACAAGGTGACCCTCACCGTCGATGGCGGCAACGACCTCAACCCCGGCCGCGACGGCAAGCCGCTATCGGTGGTGGTTCGGGTGTACCAGCTGAACTCGCTGGAGCGCTTCCTGACCGCCGACTCCGATGCCTTATGGGACACGCCCAAGGTGGCGCTGGGCAACACCCTGCTGGATGCTCGCGAGCTGACTCTGCTGCCGGGCATGGGCCAGGTGGAGCAGTGGCCCATGGCTCTGGAGGCCCGCTACATCGGCGTTGCCGCCTTCTTCCGCGACACGCGCCAGACGCGCTGGAAGGTGGCTGTGGCGGCCGACTCCATGCGCAAGGAGGGCGTGCTGTTCTCCTCCAGCGAAGGGGCGCGCATCTACCTCGAAGGCAGTCGCGTGGCGGTGGCCCGGGGCACCGACGTGCTCGATGACCCGGCGGCGCGCCAACTGGCTGCCAGTGCCCCCGGGGAGCAGCCGGGCGCCACCGCGCCGCTGCTGCAGAAGGCCGGCGACAGTGTCCTGCGCGCCGCCGGCGAGAGTGTCGAGAACGGCGTGCACGACGCGCTGGAAAGCAAGGTCAACTCAGCCCTGGAAGGCAGTCTATGAGCAAGAGCAGTCGGGTGATGTGGTCGGAGGGCATGTTCCTCCTACCGCAGCATTTCCAGTATCAGGACGAGTTCCACCAGCACCAGCTGGCCCAGGCCACCCTGCGCAGCACGCCGTTCCACTGGGGTGTTCAACTGCTGGAGCTGGACGAGGAGGCGCTGGCCAACGGCGTGCTGCAACTGTCGCGGCTGAAGCTGGTGTTCCCGGACGGCACCCTCTACGACGCCCCGCAGCACGACCCGCTGCCGGCCGCGCGCGACCTCAAGGACCTGCTGCGTGAAAGCGACCTGAAGGTCTACGCAGCGCTGCGCCGGCCCGAGCCCTATGGCCTCAACTACGTCGAAGACGGTGCCACCGAGCAGGGCGCGCGGCGTTTCCGCAAGCAGTTCGACACCCTGCCGGACCTCAACGAGGGCGACCTGGAGAACGAGATCACCAGCCTGCGTCTGAACGTGGTGCTGCTGATCGAGGGCGACAACCTCGACGGCTTCACCTACTGTCCGCTGGCCAACCTGGTGCGCAACAACGCCGGCGGCTTCAACCTCGACGGCCATTTCGTCCACCCTTGCCTGCACCTGGGCGCCCATGACACCCTGCTGGGCATCGCCCGGCGCCTGCTCGGCGTGCTCCAGGCCAAGAGCGAAGCGCTGTCCGACCGGCGCCGCGAGCGTGCCGACCAGATCGCCGAGTTCGGCTCCAGCGACGTCACCCTGTTCTGGCTGCTGTACACGGTCAACCGCGCCTACCCGGCGTTGGCACACCTGCTGCAGCATCCGCGGCTGCACCCGGAGCAGCTCTACCGCTTCCTCGCCGAGCTGGCCGGAAGCCTGCTGACCTTCTCGCTGAATATCCAGCTCAAGGACATTCCGCCGTACGACCACGACGACCCGGCCGCCTCGCTGCTGCGCCTGGATGCATTGCTGCGCGAACTGCTGGACAACGTGGTGCCCAACCAGTACGTGCCCATCGCGGTGGAGCAGACCAAGCCCTCCTACTACGTCGGCCGTCTGCACGACCCGCGCCTGGCCGAGGCCGACTTCTATATCTCGGTGCACGCCGACATGCCTGGCGCCAGCCTGCTGGAGCTGGTGCCGCGGGCCTTCAAGGTGGGCTCGCCGGAAGACATCGAGGTGGTGGTCAACACCGCCATGCCCGGCGCCGCCTTGAACCACGCCACGCGCCTGCCCAACGCCATTCCGGTGCGCCTGGACAACCACTACTTCTCCATCGAACCGCACGGCCGCGTCTACCAGCGCATGATGGACGCCCAGGCCATCGCCTTCTACGTGCCCAGCGCGTTCGCCAACCTCAAGCTCGAACTGATGGCGGTGCTCAAATGAACGAAGCCGTGATGCCTGCGACCCTGCTGCAGCAGGGCGAGAAACCCACGCTCAAGGACCTGGCCAAGGACTTCCTGTCCATGGCCCTGATGATTCGCCGCGGTCGCCAGGCACAGAGCGTCGAGCGCTTCCTGGCCAGCGTCGACGACTTCTTCGCCTCTCTGGAACGCAATGCCCGCGCCGCCGGCTACAGCGTCGAGCAGGTGCGCGACACCCAGTACGCGCTCTGTGCCTTCCTCGACGAAAGCGTGCTCAACGACAGCGGCAGCAACATCCGCAGCCACGTGGAACTGCATCCACTGCAGTTCAAGTACTTCGGCGTGCACCTGGCGGGCGAGGGCTTCTTCGACAAGCTCGAGGCGCTGCGCGCCGACGTCAAGACCAACCTCGACGTGCTGGAGGTCTACCACCTGTGCCTGGCCCTGGGTTTCGAGGGCAAATACAACCTCGAACAGAAGGACCAGCTGCGCTACCTCGCCAACACCCTGGGCCAGGACATCGCCCGCTACCGCAAGGCGCCGCGCACCCTGGCGCCGGACTGGGCACTGCCGGACCAGGTCTCGCAGATGATCCGCTACGAGGTGCCGCTGTGGGTCTACGTCGGGCTGATCGCGCTGCTCTGCGCGGCCCTCTACTTCACCCTCGACTGGCTGCTGGGCAAGGACGTGGCGGCCCTCGCCGGGCAACTGGACGCGTTGTTCGGCCATTGAGCCTCGCCTTCATCGATCAGGTCAGGAAGACATGAAAGTCATATTCCGCGCACTCAAGAGTTTCTGGTTCGCCCTGCCGTTGTTGTGGCTCGTCGGCATGCTGCTGTGCTGGTTTGTGCTGCCGCGCTGGCTGCCGCAGCGCGAGAGCGTGCTGGTGGCCATGGCGCTGTTCAGCGCCTTCTGCCTGTTGCTGGTGGTGCTGCGCCAGTACCGGCGCATCCGCGCCGAGCGCAACATCGAGAACCTGGTCCAGCTCGAGGTGGACCGCAGCGCCGGCAGCGGCGGCGAGTTCCGCGACTCCCAGGTGTTGCAGCAGCGCCTGAAACACACCATCGCGTTGCTGCGTGCCTCGCGTGCGGCGGGTGGCGGCGGCAAGGCGGCGCTGTACGACCTGCCCTGGTACCTGGTGGTGGGCATGTCGGCCTCGGGCAAGACCTCCCTGCTGACGCGCTCGGGTCTGTCGGCCAGCATTGCCGGGCAGAGTGCGACGGACAGCGGCACCCAGCATTGCGACTGGTATTTCAGCCCGGAAGCGGTGCTCATCGACACCGCCGGCCGCTACCTCACCGACGACCAGTCGGCCCAGGAGTTCGCCGAATTCCTCAAGCTGTTGCGCCGCCAGCGCCGCAAGCCGGCCGTCAACGGCCTGGTGCTGGTGGTCAGCCTGCCCGGCCTGCTGGCCGCCTCCCATGACGAGCGCGGCGAGCTGGCCGAGCGCCTGGCGCAGCGCATCCAGACCTACAGCCAGTGCCTGGGGGTGAACCCGCCGATCTACCTGATGCTCAGCAAGGTCGACCTGCTGCCCGGCTTCTCCCAGGCCTTCGACGCGCTGGACGCCACCGCCCGCCAGCAGCCGCTGGGCATCACCTTCAGCCTCGGCGAGCTGCGCCAGCACGGCCTGCGCGGCGCGCTGCAGGACAAGTTCGGTGCGCTGCTGGCCAGCCTGGAACAGCACATCGGTGCCCAGCTCGGCATCCTGGGCGGGCGCGCCGACGCCAGCCTGCTGCAGTTCCCGCGCTACCTGGGCGAGCTGTCCGGGTTGCTCGGCGATTTCCTCGAGAGCTTCGAGCGCGCCGCGCGCCAGCGCACCCCGGCGGTGCTGCGTGGCCTGTACTTCACCAGCGCCCTGCAGACCGACCAGGTGCTGCCGCCGCTGCTGGAGGAGGTGGTGGCCGAGAACTTCGCCCTGGACGCCGATACCGTCGAGCGCCCGGACGAGAACCTGGCGCGGCGCATTGGCGAGCGCAGCTACTTCATCACCGACACCTTCCGCCGGGTGATCTTCCCCGACCGGGATCTCAGCCTCTATTACTCGCGCTTGGGCAGGCGCAAGACACTGGCGCCCAGTCTGCTGGCCGTCGCCGTGCTGGCCGGGGTGGGTCTGGCCGCCTGGCAGGGCTGGTCGTTCGCCAACAACCGCGCCTGGCTCGACGGCCTGCGCGCCCAGTTGGGCGGCGCCGGCCAGGACCCGGCCCAGGACCTGGAACTGCTGCGCACCCGCCTGGCCGAGGTCGACAATCAGCGGCAGAATGGCGTACCCCTGCGCCAGGGGGCCGGCCTCTATGCCGGCGACGACTTGCGCTCTTCGCTGCAACGGGCCTACCTGGATCAACTGCAGCGCCAGGCCCTGGAGCCGGTGGGCCGAGAGTTGCAGCGGCGTCTGCGCAACCTCGATGACTTCGCTCAGAGCCTGGGCGCTACCCTCACTGTACCCGTCGAGGCCGGCAAGGCGCCGGGCCGTAGCAGCGATGCCACCGGCGCGGCGCTGCGCCAGGTGCGCCAAGGCAACGCCGCTGCCGCCCCGTCCCTGGGCGGTGTGCCCCGTAGTGTTGGTGACCTGGGCTCGCGCCTGCGTGGCGAAGCGGGCAGTCGCCTGCGTGAAGCCGCGCGTGATGCGCGTCGCGGCGCCCTGGCCGAGTTGGCCGCCGACAAGGCCGCGGATACCTCCGGCGAGCGTGCCGCCGCTGCGGGCCTGAGCCTGTCCGAGGAGGTCCTCGACCGTCTCGACGAACACCAGGTGGCCTCGTTGATCGAGGCCTACGACGCGCTCAAGCTCTACCTGATCCTCACCCGCCCGGAACAGCACGCCGATGCCGACTTCGTCGCCGCTACCCTGCCGCAGGCTTGGGAGCGCGCCCAGGCCGGGGAGGGGGGCGACAAGCTCGACCCCGCGGTGGTGCGTGCCAACAGCGCCATGTACGTTCGTTACCTGCGGGCCGGAGAGGCACCGGCGCTGCGCCGCAACGAGGAACTGGTGGCCGAGGCACGGCAGAACCTCAAGTCCTTCATGCGCGCCAGTTCGCTGGTGGATCGCGAGTACCTGCGTCTGCAGCTGGAAGCCGACCGCCAGTTCCCCGCGCTGACCCTCAACGACCTGGTGCCGCTGCCCGGGCGCAACCTGCTGTATTCCAGCGAGGCGATCCCGGCGCTCTACAGCCGCCAGGGCTGGGAGCAGTTCCTGCGGCCGGAGCTGATCAGGCTGCTTTCCGGCGACCTGCGCAACGAGTCCGATTGGGTGCTCGACGGCGAGGGCGGCGATGGCCTGGTGCAGAAGGCCAACTTCATGCGCGAGCTGATGGCCCGCTACAAGGCCGACTACGCCGAGGTCTGGATGCGCTTCCTGGCCGGTACCGGTGTGCGCCAGTTCGGCGACATGCAGGGCGCCACCCGGCAGTTGTCGCTGTACAGCGACGTGCAGAACTCGCCGCTCAAGCAACTGCTCGCGGCGGTGGACCGCAACACCAGCTGGGACCAGCCGGAGAGGCCGGCGCAGAAGGTCGCCAGCGCCGTCGAAGACAGCTTCTGGATGCGGGTGAAAGGGGTGTTCGGCGATGACGCCGAAGCGGCCGCCAAACAGATGAGCACGCCGCTGCCCAAGGTCGACGACGGCAGCCTGGCCAAGCGCTTCGAACCGGTGGCGCGGCTGTTCGCCCGGGAGAACCCCGAAGGCGCCGACAGCACCGTCATGGATCGCTACCTGGCCTCGCTGCGCCGGCTCAAGGTGCGCCTGGCCAACGTCCAGCGTTCCCAGGACGTGGGCAAGAGCAGCAAGGCGCTGATCAGCGAGACCCTCGAGGGCGGGCCTTCCGAGTTCGCCGGCGCGCGCAACTACGTGGAGACCAGCATCGATACCAGCCAGGGCGGCCTGTCCGCCTCGCTGCAGAAGCTCTTCATCGCGCCGTTGCAGTACAGCTGGGACAGCCTGCGCGGGCCGGCCGGCGAACAGATCGCCCAGGCCTGGACGCAGCAGATCGCACGGCCCTGGAACCAGGTGCTGGCGCACCGCTACCCGATTGCCCCGGGCAGCGCCAATGAGGCCTCGGTCAAGGACCTGCAGCGTTTCGTCGACCCACAGACCGGCCTGCTGCCGGCCTTCAAGCGCAACGAGATCGGCAACCTCTCCGGCGGCGAAGGCCTGGGCATGGGCAACGGTCAGCAGGCGCCGCTGGTGGACCCGCACATGGTCAGTGGCATCGACCGCGCCAGTTCGCTGGGCGAGGTGATTGCCAGCCTGTCCGACCGCGACAACGGTTTCGAGGTGATGCTCGAACCTTCCGGCGCCTTCACCGACATCGTCTTCACCCTGGACGGCCAGGAGCAGCACTACCGCAACGGCCGCAGCAACTGGAGCCGCTTCGCCTGGCCGGGCAGCACCAGCACCCCGGGCGCGCGCCTGGACGTGGTGACCCTCTCCGGCCAGCGCCTGACGGTATTCGACTACCCCGGCCGCTGGGGCCTGCTGAAGATGAGCGAGAGCGCCCGCGTGAGCAACGTCGACGAGGTGCAGCAGCGCTTCACCTGGAGCACCGGCGCCGGCAATGTCAGCCTGCTGGTGCGCAACTATGGCGGGGTGAAGATGACCGACCTGGCCAACGTCAAGACGCTCGGCTCGCTGGGCCAGGCGGGACGCCTGTGAGGGCCTTGGCCATGGCAGGCGAGGGCGCGCGCCCATGATCGGTTGTTTCGGCAAGCTGCCCGCGGCGGCCGATTTCGTCAGCCTGCACGGCGCAGCGGAAGAGGTGCGCGAGTTCGACGCCTGGCTGCAGGCCGGCCTCGGTCGTCTGCAGGGCATGGAGGACTGGCGCGAGCGCTTCGACCGCCTGCCGTTGTGCCACTTCTGCTTCCGCGCACGCTCCGGCAACTGGCTGTTCGGTGGTCTGGCCAGCTCGCGCGATGCCAGCGGCCGGCGCTATCCGTTCCTGGTCTTCCAGGGCATCCGCGGCAGCCACGCCCAGGGCTTCGTCGCCCCGCACACCCTGGGCGAACTGTTCGCCGGCCAGGTCACGCCCCTCCTCAACCAGGCGCGCCAAGGTGTGGAGGCGCAGCACCTGTTCGCCCGCATCGAGACGTTGCGTCCCTGGGGTGAGCAGGACCTGGCGCTGTACCGGCGGGTCCACGAGAAATTCCTTGCCGACTTCAATCTGCGCGACATCTCCGCCGCGCTGGCCAACACCTACCCGGAATTCGTCGCCAGCGCGCTGCTGCACCGCCTGCACGCCCTGCGCGAACCCCTGGCCGAGGGCCGCCCGCTGGTGCTGCGCCTGCCGCTGCCGGCCGAGCGCTGGCTCAAGCGCCCGGTGGCCGACCTCTGGTGCACCTGGCTGGCGCGCTTCGCCGGCGGAGCCATTCCCGTGGCCAGCCTGCTGGTCGACGACTTCATGCGTCCGGCGCTGCTGTGCTTCACCGGCCGCGGCGAAGACGCCCTGTACCGCCTGCTCACCGGAGTGGCCGGGCGCGAGGAGCGCTACGACCTGCTCGAGAGCTTCGCCGACTTCAACGAACACCACCGAGCCCTGGAGCTGCCCGACGAGGGCCTGGCGCTGCGCGACTACCTGGCGCGCTTCGCACCGGCCGAGGAGGCGCAACTGGTATGAACAGAATCCGCTACTACTTCCTCAAGTACCAACCCTACATCCTCGGCCTGGCCTTCTTCCTGGCCATCTTCCTGGTCTGGCGCCTGGGCCTGTTGCTGGGCTTCGCCTCGCTGCCCAGCCTGCTTGCCGGCATCGCCCTGTTCCTGCTGCTTTCGGCGCTCTACGTACTGCTGCTGTACCGTGGCGCGGCGACGCCGTCCCATGACCTGGAAGCATTGCTGCGCGACGACGCCGACCAGGCCGTGCTGGCGGCCAGCCCGCAGGACCGCGAGGAGATCGGCCTGCTGCGCGAACGTCTGTTGCAGAGCCTCGAACGCCTTGGCGCCAAGGGGCGCGGCCGACGCAGCCGCGACGCCCTCTACGCCTTGCCCTGGTACCTGGTGATCGGCCAGCCGGCGGCGGGCAAGAGCAGCATGCTGGCGCAGTCCGGGTTGAATTTCCCCTATGCCGACCGCGAGGGCGTGCGCGTCGCCGGCCTGGGCGGCACGCGCAACTGCGACTGGTTCTTCGCCGCCGAGGCGGTGCTGCTGGATACCGCCGGACGCTACATGCATAACCCCGAGGAGGCCGGCAAGTGGCGCGGCTTCCTCGCCCTGCTGCGCAAGTATCGCCAGCGCCGGCCGCTGAACGGCCTGATCGTGACGGTGAGCATCGAGGACCTGCTGCAGGGCGGCGACGATGACCGCGAGCAACTGGCCAAGCGTCTGCGCGAACGCATCCAGGAAGCACACCAGCTGCTGGAGGCGCGTCTGCCGATCTACCTGGTGTTCACCAAGTGCGACCTGCTGCCCGGCTTCAGCGAGTTCCACCAGTGCCTGGACCCGACGCGCCGTGAAGAGGTGATGGGCAAGACCTTCAATCACCAGGGATTCGAGCAGTCCGACTGGGGCCGGCGCTTCGACGACGCCATGGCGGCGCTGGTGCAGTACTGGAAGCAGGTGGCGCACCAGCAACTGGTGGAGCAGGACATCCGCGTCACCCGGGAGGACCCGTCGGTATATCGGCTGCCGCTGGAGCTGGAAGCGCTGCGTCCGCGCCTGCAGGCCTTCGTCGCCACGCTGCTGCGCGCCAACCCCTACCAGAGCGCCGAGCTGTTGCGTGGTTTCTATTTCACCTCGGCACTGGACAGCAGCGAGCCGCGCCACGGCGTGCATGCCTGCGCGGTCAGCGCGCGCTTCTCCCTGCAGGCCGACGGCGAGCCCGGTGGCGCCACGGCACGGCCGCAGTCGCTGTTCATCCCGAGCCTGTTCCACAAGGTCATCATTCCCGACCAGCACCTGGTGGCGCTGTACACCAGCAACCGCCGCGAACGTCGGCGCAAGGCCATCGGCGTCGGCCTGGCCGCGTCGCTCGCGGCGCTGCTGTGCGGCGCCTGGGGCTGGTCGTTCTGGAACAACCATGCCCAGTTGCGCGACATCGGCAGCGAGCTGGCCAGCGCCGCCGAGGCCGACCGCAACGAGGCGGGACGCTTCACTCAGTGGCGCAGTCTGGACGGCCTGCGCCAGTGGACCGCGCACTACTTCGGCTGGCACCACGACGACGGCGTGCCGCTGTCCATGCGCCTGGGGCTGTACCAGGGCCATGCCGTGGAGCCGCTGCTGCGCGAACGCTACTTCGCCCGCCTGGAAAGCGTGATGCTCGAGCCCACCGCGCAGAACCTGACGCGCACCCTGTACTTGCTCACCGGCATCAAGGTCTATCAGCGCAATGCCCGCGAACTGGCCCCGGTCAGTGGTGTCGACAGCGTCGAACCGCGCGCGCTGCCGACGGACAACCGCGCCCAGTCGATCGCCGATTTCGGCGAGGCGGCGCTGGACACCTATGTGATGCTGTCGCGCTCCCAGCGCGAGAAGGCCGACCCGGCCTTCCTCAAGGCGCACCTGCCCGACTACTGGTACCCGGCGATCGCCGCGCACGTCGGCGGCAGTGACCGCGAAGCCCCCGACTATCAATACGCCAGCCGGCAGATCGACTTCTACGCCGAGCAGATCCGCCAGCCGGACGTGCCGCGCATCCTCGACAACGCTTTCCTGGTGTCCAGCTCGCGCAACTACATCAACAGCCTGCGTTCGCAGTCGCTGCGCGCCATCGAGACCATCACCCTGGAGTCCGACACGCTGTTCGCTTTCGCCCGCGCCGACTTCCAGAGCCTCAAGGCCGGCGGCCAGCGGCAGCTCAACGCCATCGCCGGCAAGCTCCTGAGTACACCCAACGTGGGCAAGATCGTGATCGCCGGGCATGCCGACCAGCTGGGCGATCCGGTTTCCAACGAGAAGGTCTCGCTGCAGCGTGCCCAGACCATCAAGACCTACCTGGCCGGCAAGGGCGTGCCCGGGGAGCTCATGGAAGCGGTGGGCGAGGGCAGCGCCAAGCCGCTGGTGAAGTGCGACATGCAGCTGCCGCGGGCGCGCCTGATCGAGTGTCTTGAACCCAACCGCCGCGTGGAGATCGAGGTCCGTGCGCTCAACTGAGCCGGGCCGCCGACGCGGGCGGGAAGCAATACCGATGGCCATGCCGGCAGGCATGGCCGCGGTGCCGACGGAGCCTCTCTACGGATAGGGGTTTCAACGTAGGGCGACGATCTGAGCAGTTCGATGGAAGCCCGACTCACTTAAATATGGAGATATGCGACATGGCATTTGATGCTTTCCTGAAGATCGACGGCATTCCGGGGGAGGCCCTGGACGACAAGCACAAGGACTGGATCGAGGTGCTCGGCTACAACTACGGCGCCACCCAGGCCACCTCGGCCACCGCCAGCTCCGCCGGCGGCGCCTCCTCCGAGCGCGTCAACCTGAGCGACTTCACCGTGCGCAAGTTCGTCGACAAGGCCTCGGCCAAGCTCTTCGAAGCCTGCTGCAAGGGCCAGCACCTGAAGCAGGTGGTGCTGAACGTCAACCGCGCCGGCGGTGACAAGGTCACCTACTACCAGATCACCCTGGAAGAAGTGGTGGTGTCCTCGATCAACCACACCGGCGCCGCCAACGACGCCGAATCCGGCGATCTGCCGACCGAAGTGGTGACCTTCAACTTCGCTCGCATCAAGACCACCTACACCCAGCAGAAACGCGCCGATGGCGCGGGCGGCGGCAACGTCGCCGGCGGCTGGGACCGTTCGATGAACAAGGTCTATTCCTGATAGGACTGGCCTGCAATGTGCCTCTCGGCGGCTTCGGCCGCCGGGAGGTCTCGGTCTTCTGCGTTGCTCTGTAGGCGCTCCCGAGGAGGGCATATGAGTTGTTATCGCAACAGGCAGATCAATGTCGTGTGGCACCAGCATCGCAGATGCACTATGGGTTGCCAGGAGCCAATTTCATATTTATGGGAACTGGCTTGAAAAAGAGCTTGTCAAGAATCCTTAGTTCCTCAGAAGGGTAAGCTGGTGGCAATTGGTGAAGTGTTCGCAACACTTTTCATTTTGGCTTTTTTGATCTGGGGAGGCGGTCAACTTTATGACCTTATACAGATCAAGCGAGGTGTGTTTCCCAAACCTTCTGAAACGACTCTGGCAGATATAAAGCGGCTTCGTGATCAGGGCTACATGGGCATCGCCATCAAGCGCTTCCAGCTGTTGCCGGAAAACAAGGGGTTGTACACCGAGAAAGGGGCGCGGAAAAAGGTCGAGGAGTTGTAGGTCAGCCGATGCGTCATTCGAACCAACCTGCTGCCGGAGTCTGGAATGAAAAATGTGGGTTTCCTCTTGCTGGCGTTGTCAGTGGCCTGCGGCGCTCATTTATTCTTCAACCTGGCGGGCGAGTATGCCTTCCTGATCCTGCTGCTCATCAGCATCGCCGCCCTGCTTGGCAACGGCCGCAGACCACGCTTCGGTCGGCGCGACACCTCACCGGATTGAGATATCACGCACCATGATGCCATTACCCCCTTCACTATCCCTCGATCTCCTGGCCGCCCCCATCGATGGCGGTGCCGGCGAGGACCTGAGCTTTTCCGAGCTGTTCGACCAGATCAAGGAAGCGCGCCGCGCCGACCCGCAGTATCTGTCCCAGGGCGACTGGCAGACCGACCTCAAGCAGGCGGATTGGGAGCAGGTCATCGAGTTGGCCGGGGACGGCATCGCGCGCCGCAGCAAGGACCTGATGCTGGTCGCCTGGCTGGCCGAGGGCCTGGCCCGGCGCCATGGCTTCGCCGGCATGCAGCACGGCCTGGCGCTGGCCACGCGGTTGCTGGAGGAGTATTGGGACAATCTTTTCCCTGAACTGGAAGAAGGTATCGAGCAGCGCGCCATGCGCCTGGGTTGGCTCGACAGCACACTGGCCGAGGTGGCCAGCCAACTGCCGCTGACCCAGGGCCAGGAATACAGCCTGCTGAGCTACGAAGAGTCGCGGCAGGTGGAGAACCTGGCCCGACAGAACGCCGATGCCGCCAGCGCCGCGCTGGACGACGGCAAGATCAATGCGGAAATCTTCCAGCGCTCCGTGGTGCTGACCGACACCACGCACCTGCAGGCCCAGCATGCCCAGGTCAGCGCCTGCCTCGTCGCCTTGCAGGGGCTCGGCGCCAGGGCCGACAGCCTGTTCGGCCGGGAAGCGCCTTCCTTCCGCAACCTCGACGACGTGCTGCACCGCTGCCAGCAACTGCTGGAGCGCCTGCTCAAGGAGCGCAACGTGGACATCAGCGCCAATTCCGCCCCGCAGGCCGAACCCGAAGCCGCGCCGGCCAACCGGCCCGCGCCCGCCGAGGCGCCGGCTTCCACCGTCCCGGCCATCAACGGCATGCCGCGCAGCCGCGAGGAGGCCCTGGCGCTGCTGGGCAACGTCGCCCAGTACTTCCGCCAGCACGAGCCGCACAGTCCGATCCCCTACCTGGTGGAGCGTGCCATCAAGTGGGGCGGCATGCCCCTGGATGCCTGGTTGCGCGACGTGATCAAGGATGGCGGCGTGATCGACAGCATCCGCGACACCCTGGGTACCCAGGAGTCCTGAATCCCGACACCGCACGGCCGGGCTGGAGGGAGTCCTCGACCGTCCGTCCGCCGGGGTGGCCGGCGCAATGCCGGCACTGCGGGGCCCGCGCCTGCTCCTATGCGCAGCCCGCCCCCCACCGGTCGCGAACGGTTCGCTTCTCTTGTAAGATCAACAGTTTGGATTGGCAGGGCGCGGCCCAGGTTGCCAATCGCAAGTCAGTTGAGATTCACTGCCTGGCGGATCGCAGAGGGAGCTGAATCCTGATTCCGCCTGCCACCCCGGTCGTTTGCCGCCGAAGTGCCCTGCCACTGCGGCGCGGGCCGGTGGCGCGTGCATCCCGAGCATAGTCCGAGCCCGCCGTGGCGAACCCGGTTGCGGGCGCGGCGTGCGTTTTCCCGGCGCAGAACCCGGACAGATACAGCGGTATTGAAAAAGGCCAAGTCATGAGCGACATCCGTAATCCCAAGCACCAGGCCCTGGTCGCCAAGCTGCGCGAGATCTTCCAGATCGACCGCCCGGAGCTGGACTTCGGCGTCTACCGCATCCTCAATGCCCGCGCCGGCGAGATCAACGACTACCTGGAGCGGCGCCTGCCGCGCAAGATCCAGGAGCACCTGGCGGGGAGCGATGGCGCCGAGCACGAGAACGCCGTCTTCAGCCACCTGCTGACCTTCTTCAGCCGTTACTACAACAACGGCGACTTCGTCAGCCAGCGCCGCTACAAGGGGGACACCTACGCCATCCCCTACGCCGGCGAGGAAGTCATGCTGCACTGGGCCAACAAGGACCAGTACTACACCAAGAGCGGCGAGAACTTCGCCAACTACAGCTTCCGCCTGGAAGACGGCCGCGCCGTGCACTTCCGCCTGGTGGCCGCCGACACCGCCAAGGACAACCGCAAGGACAACGACAAGGAACGCCGCTTCGCGCTGATCGAGCCGATGACGCTGAGCCGCACCGACGAGCACGGCCACGAATACGACGAAGCGCTGCTGCCCATCGAGGAGGGCGACGGCGCCGACGGCCAGCCGCTGCTGACGCTGCGCTTCGAATACCGGCCGGTGGCCAAGGGCACCAAGCAGGAGACGCTGATCGGCAAGGCCGTCGAGACCGTGCTGGGCGACGCGGCGGTCAAGGCGCGCTGGGCCGAGCTGGCCAGGCGCGAGCCGACCGAGAAGAACCCGCAGCGCACGCTGCTGGAGAAGACCCTCAGCGACTACGCCAGCAAGAACACCGCCGACTACTTCATCCACAAGGACCTCGGGCGTTTCCTGCGCGGCGAGCTGGACTTCTACATCAAGAACGAAGTCCTGCACCTGGACGACCTGCAGAACGCCACGGCCATCGCCGATATCGACAAGAGCCTGCGCATGACGCAGTGCCTGCGGGCCATCGCCCGGGAGCTGATCGACTTCCTGGCGCAACTGGAGGAGTTCCAGAAGAAGCTCTGGCTGAAGAAGAAGTTCGTGGTCTCCAGCCATTACTGCATCACCCTGGACCGGGTGCCGGAAGCGCTGTACCCGGCCATCGTCGGCAACTCCCGGCAGTGGGAGCAGTGGCGCCAGCTGGGGCTCTGGACGGGCGCGGCGAACGGCACCGAGCAGGACCTGCGCAACGCCCCCTTCCGGATGCTCGACACCAGCCTCTACGACGCCGCCTTCAAGGCGCGGTTGCTGGCCTCCATTGCCGACCTGGACGGCAGCGTCAACGGCACCTTCGTCCACAGCGACAACTTCCAGGCCCTGAGCTTCCTGCAGGAGCGCTACCGCGAGCAGGTCAAGTACATCTATATAGACCCGCCCTACAACACCAACTCCACGCCCATCCTCTACAAGAACGAGTACAAGCACTCGTCCTGGATGAGCCTGATGCAGGACCGCCTGATCAAGGGTATGAGCCTGCTGCGCTTCGACGGCGTGAAGACGGTGGCGATCGACGACTCCGAGATGGTCAACCTGTCCAAGGTGATGGAGCAGGTGGCGCCGGAGCACACGCTGTCGCGGGTCACCGTGGTGCACAACCCCAAGGGCTCGATCACCCGCAACTTCAACCGTACCCACGAGTACGCGCTGTTCCTCACCCGCGACGGGTTGTCGAGCATCGCCAGGACCCTGGAAGAGAACGGCACCCCGCGCAAGATGCGGCGCTGGGGCGAGAATTCCCGGCGCATCGACCGGCGGCCGTCGTTCTACCCGATCTACGTGCTGGACGGCCGCGTGGTCGACGTCGGCACGGTGCCGGACGACGATTTCCACCCGGCCGGCAGGAACGTCCTGCTGGCCGATGGGCGCATCGAGGTGTGGCCGATCGACCAGGACGGCGTCGAGCGGCGCTGGAACTTCGGCCTCGACTCCATCCGCCAGAACCTGGAGCGCGTCGCGGCGCTCAAGGTCGGCGACGACTGGGACCTGTTCGTCACCCATGAACAGACCGTGCCCAAGACCGTCTGGAGCGGCGGCGAGTTCGACGCCGGCAAGTACGGCAACAGCCTGCTCATCGACATGCTCGGCGAGAAACGCTTCGACTTCCCGAAGTCGATCCACCTGGTGAAGAAGTGCATCTCCCTGGCGGTCCAGGCCGACGAGCAGGCCCTGGTGCTCGACTACTTCGGCGGCAGCGGCACCACCGCCCATGCGGTGATCGAGCTGCGGCGCGAGGCCCAGGCCGCCGGCCTGGAGCCCAAGCTCGGCTTCATCCTGGTGGAGCAGGGCGAGTACTTCGAAACCGTGACCAAGCCGCGGGCGATCAAGGCCATCTACTCCGCGCAATGGAAGGATGGCGAGCCCACGGCGCCGCAGACCGGCCTGTCCGGCTGCTTCAAGGTGCTCAAGCTGGAGAGCTACGAGGACGCCCTGAACAACATCCAGCTGGCCCGGCCGCCGGCGGTGGGCGACCTGTTCGGCTTCCTCCCGGACCACGCGCGGGACGACTACCTGCTGCGCTACATGCTGAACGTGGAGAGCCGCGCCTCGTTGCTGTCGATCGGCGATTTCCGCAAGCCGTTCGACTACGCCATGGACATCGCGGTGGACTCCGCCGGCGCCTTCGAGCGGCGCCCGGTGGACCTGGTCGAGACCTTCAACTACCTCCTCGGCCTGCGCGTCGGCCAGGTGGATGCGCAGCTGGAGCGGGGCTTCGTCAAGGTCACCGGCACGCTGCCGGGCGGGGAAAGCTGCCTGGTGCTCTGGCGTGACTGCGAGGTCCTCGACTACGAGGGCATCAGCCGGCTCTGCGAGGAGCTGGCGATCGACCCGGCGAACAGCCGCTTCGACGTCATCTACCTCAACGGCGACCACAACATTCCCTCGGTGCTCACCCAGACCGCGGCGCAGGGCGGCGCCACCCGCGAGCTCAAGCTGCGCCAGATCGAGCCGGAATTCCTCGAACGCATGTTCGCCGTGGAGGCGCTCTGATGGCGCGAGCACCACGGGGCGCGGCCGGCAAGCGCAGCTTCCACCAGGAACTGGTGCTCAACCGCTGGATGCTGGGCTTCTTCAAGGGCGGCAGCCTGGGGGCGCTGAAGCTGCGCCTGGGCGACGACCGCCACGAAGGCATCGACGACGATGGCCAGACGCTGTTCTTCCACGAGCTCGCTGGCAACCTCTTCGAGCCGCAGCGCATCGGCGAGGCGGAGCTGCGCCGCTACGACCTGAACATCGTCGCGCACTGGCAGCGCATCACCGCCCAGCGCAACAAGCGCGAAGGCCACGAACTGCAGATGAAGTACTTCCAGTACCTGTCGCTGCTGTTCAGCGAGATCTACCTGGACTGGTACTTCAACCGCCGCGAAGCGCTGCTCGATGGCCTGAACGAAACCCTGGCGGCCTACCGCGGGGAGGCCGGCGCCGACCCGTTCCGCGACTTCGACGCCGACGACCTGAACAAGATCGCCTTCTGGAACGCCACCGGCAGCGGCAAGACGCTGCTGCTGCACGTCAACATCCTGCAGTACCTGCACTACTTCCAGGCCGGCAATGGCGAGCGCTACCCGAGCAAGGTCATCCTGCTGACACCTAACGAGGGCCTGTCGCGCCAGCACCTGGAAGAGCTGCACCTGTCCGGCTTCGGCTTCGCCCAGTTCTTCAACAAGAGCCAGACGCCGCCGCGCGGCACCATCGAGATCATCGACATCAACAAGCTCGGCGACGAGATGGGCGACAAGACCGTGGCGGTGGAAGCCTTCGAAGGCAACAACCTGGTGCTGGTGGACGAAGGCCACCGCGGCACCGGGACGGCCGCGGGGGCCTGGATGAGCCGGCGCGACGCCTTGGTGCGCGGTGGTTTCGCCTTCGAGTATTCGGCCACCTTCGGCCAGGCGGTGGCCAAGGGGCTGACCGTCAACGCGGCTGAGGAAGAGCTGAAGAAGAAGCGCGCGAAGATGCTGTTCCAGACCGCCAGCCTGAAGAAGCTGGACGAGGACCAGTTGGCGCAGTTGGCGCTGACCGCGGAAGAGCTGCGCCAGGCGCGCATCACCGCGACCCGCGAGGTCTATGCCAAGTGCATCCTCTTCGACTACTCGTACAAGTTCTTCTACGAGGATGGCTACGGCAAGGACTCGCTGATCCTCAACATGAACGGCGAGGCCTACGCCGAGGGCGACAACGCCTACAAGTATTTCGCCGCCTGCCTGCTGGCCTTCTATCAGCAGACCTGGCTGTGGAGCCGTCATCGCGAGCAGCTGCAGGACTTCAACATCGAGAAACCGCTCTGGGTGTTCGTCGGCAACAAGGTGGCGGACGAAGACTCCGACATTCTCGAGGTGGTGACCTTCCTCGCCGAGTTCCTCAACCGCGAGGCGCAGATCAAGGCCTGGCTGGCGGACCTGGTGAATGACAAGGCGCAGCTGCTGGACGCCAAGGGCAACAACATCTTCCAGGGGCGCTTCGCGCCGCTGCTGGGCTATGGCGACAGGATCGACGAACTGTACGCCGATATCCTCCAGCGGGTGTTCAACGCCCCGTCCCGCCAGCGCCTGAAGCTGGTCAACATCCGCAGCAGCAAGGGCGAACTGGCCCTGCGGGTGGGCGATGGCGAGCCCTTCGCGCTGATCAACATCGGCGACGACTCCGCCTTCTTCCGCCAGGCCGAGGCCTGCGCGGCCTTCGACAGCGAGGCGGACGACTTCACTGGCGCGCTCTTCGGCACCCTGAACCATAAGGACAGCCGGCTGAACGTGCTGATCGGCTCGCGCAAGTTCACCGAGGGCTGGAGCAGCTGGCGGGTTTCCACCATGGGCCTGCTCAACATGGGGCAGGGCGAGGGTTCGCAGATCATCCAGCTGTTCGGCCGCGGCGTGCGGCTGAAGGGCGAGGGTTTCTCGCTCAAGCGCACCAGCCCCCAGGAACGCCCCAAGGGCCTGCACCTGGACAAGCTGGAAACCCTGAACATCTTCGGCGTACGCGCCAACTACATTGCGGCCTTCAAGGACTACCTGAAGGAAGAGGGGATCACCCCCAGCGACGAACTGATCGAGCTGGAGCTCCCTACCCGGGCGAACCTGCCGCAGGGCAAGCTGAGGACCCTGGCGCTCAAGGACGGCTACAAGGACAACCAGCAGAAGGGCTTCAAGCGCACCCACTTCCCCTGGCTGTACGAAGTGCCCGCGGCGTTCGCCGGCAAGGTCAAGCTGCCCCATGTGACGCTGGACCTGTATCCGCGCATCGAGGCGCTGAGCACCACGAAGGCGGCGGGCTCCGTGGCGCAGGCGCGCAACCGCGCCAAGCTCAACCCGGCGCTGTTCGGCCTGTTCGACTGGGACCGCATCTATGTCGAACTGCAGGACTGCAAGCTGCAGCGGGGCTGGAGCAACCTGCGCCTGGACCGGCAGAAGCTGATGGACTTCTGCCAGGGGCCGGCCGACTGGTACACGCTGCTGATCCCGGCCAGCGAGCTGGCGATCACCGGCTATGCCGACGTCCGCAAGCAGGAAGACATACTGGTCCGCCTGCTGGTCGACTACACCGAGCGCTTCTACAAGGCGCTGAAGAGCGGCTACGAAGGCCAGTTCTACGACGTGGTCCAGCTGGATGCGGGGCACGGCTCGATGCTCAAGGGCTACCGCTTCGAGATCGAGGGCAGCGAGCAGGGCCTGGAGTATTTCCGCAAGCTGGAGGAGCTGAAGGCGCTGGTGGCGGAAGG
>Ga0180221_1000272_pt1 | contig 54257 bp, 44 predicted proteins | sample eDN5th37CKraftMG_FD_151339 | JGI IMG/M metagenome (GOLD analysis project Ga0180221, IMG submission 151339) | Enriched Miracle-Growth compost microbial communities from Emeryville, California, USA - eDNA 5th pass 37_C Kraft MG (version 2) (version 2) ... | reverse complement strand
GATCCGCAAGCATTCCAAGATTGCCGTGGCCGTGCAGCTCGCCCATGCCGGGCGCAAGGCGTCGAGCCGCGTGCCGTGGGACGGCGGGCAGTTGATCCTGCCGGAGCAGGGCGGCTGGCGGCCGTGGGCGCCGTCCGCGGTGGCGCTGAAGCCCGAGGAGCCGCCGCCGCAGGCGCTCGATGCCGCCGGCCTCGCGCGGGTGCGCGACGCGTTCGTGGCCGCCGCCCGGCGTGCGGCGCGACTCGGCATCGACGCCATCGAGGTCCACGCCGCGCACGGCTACCTGCTGCACGAGTTCCTGTCGCCGCTCTCCAACCGCCGCACCGACCAATACGGCGGCTCGCTGGAGAACCGCCTGCGGTTCCCGCTGGAGGTGTTCGAGGCGATCCGCGCCGCCTTCCCGTCCGACCGGCCGGTCGGCGTGCGGGTGTCGGCCACCGACTGGATCGAGGGCGGCTGGGACATCGAGCAGACCATCGCCTTCGCGCGGGAATTGAAGACGCGCGGCGCGGACTGGGTCGACGCCTCGTCGGGCGGCCTGTCGCCGCTGCAGAAAATCCCGCTGAGCCCCGGCTACCAGGTGCCGTTCGCCGAGGCGATCAGGAAGGCGACCGGCGTCACCACCATCGCGGTCGGCCTCATCACCGACCCGCAACAGGCGGACGACATCGTCGCCAGCGGCAAGGCCGACCTCGTCGCGCTGGCGCGCGGCATGCTCTACGACCCGCGCTGGCCGTGGCATGCCGCGGCCGAGCTCGGCGCCACGGTGAGCGCGCCGCCGCAATACTGGCGCTCGCAGCCGAGCAGCCTGAAGGCGCTGTTCGGCGCGACCGTGTCGGGCGGGCGATAGCGCTCAGGCGTTCGCGCCGTCCCGCGCCGCCGCCGTCGAATACGACCCGCGCGTCATCACCGCGGTGGTCCCGCCGTCGATCGGGATCACGGTGCCGGTGAGATAGCTGCCCGCCGGCGAGGCGAGCAGCAGCGCGAGGCCCTTGATCTCGTCGGTCGCCGCCAGCCGGCCCATGGGCACCATGTCCGCGAACAGCTTCACCACCTCCGGGTTGGTCTTGAGCCGGCCGTCGCCGATGTTGGTGAGGAACGGCCCCGGCGCGATGGCGTTGACGCGGATGTTGAACGGGGCCAGCTCCACCGCCGCCTGCCGCACGATGTTGATGACCGCCGCCTTCGACGCGACGTAGCCGTAGCCGCAGATGGGCTCCGAACGGATGCCGGCGACCGACGCCGTGGCGACGATGCTGCCGCTCCGCCGCCTCTTCATGTGCGGCACGGCAAAGCGCATCGCCATCAGCGTCGCGGTCTGGTTCACGGCGATGGAGCGCTGATAGAGCGCGACGTCGAACTGGTCGATGCCGCCGGCGGGCGTGAGCAGGGTGCCCGGCCCGGCGCTGATGCCGGCGTTGGCGAACAGCGCGTCGAGCCGGCCATGGCGGCCGGCGGCGCCGTCGATCGCGGCGCGCAGGGCGTCCGTGTCGGCCACGTCGAGGACGGCCGGCTCGACCCGGCCGCCGCGCGCCTCGAGCCGCGCCGCCTCCCGCGCCAGGGCAGCCTCATCGAGGTCCGCCATCACCACGGTGGCGCCGTTGTCGGCCATGACCTCCGCATAGGCGAGGCCGAGCCCGCTGGCGGCGCCGGTGACGACCGCGACATGGCCGTCGACGTTAAAAATATCGGTCATTTTCATGGTATGTCCTCCCCACGGCCCGTCTCTGTATAACAGCGATCGAGCGCAAAGGCCGCCGCCGGGACGATCCGGGTGGCGGCCGGTCGCGTGGCGGGACGGGACGGGACCGCAGATGGTAGCATTCGAACGCGGCGGTCCGATGGGGACGGGGGACTGATGATGGTGAACCGGTGGGGAGTGTTGGCCGCCCTGGCCGCGACCGCGTGGGGGGTGCTCGCCACGCCGCCGGCCGGCGCGCAGGAATACCCGTCCAAGGACATCCGCATCCTCTGCAATTTCCGGCCGGGCACCAGCTCGGACGTGTTCGTGCGCTTCTATGCCGAGCGGCTGAGCGCCATGGTCGGGCGCACGGTCAAGGTCGAGAACCGCATCAAGAACGACGGCCTTGACGCCACCCAGACCGCCGCCTCCGCGAAGCCCGACGGCTACACCCTCCTGCTGACGCCGGCGAGCGCGACGCTCGCCGCGACGGTCCACATGGTCAAGAAGCCGAAGTTCGACCCGCTCAAGGACTTCGCCCCCGTCACCACCATCGCCCGCATGACCCACGTGGTGCTGGTCAATCCGAAGTCCTCGATCAGGACCATCGCCGACCTCACGGCCTACGAGACCTCGCGCAAGAACACCGCCGCGTTCGGGGCCAACACCAATTCCAGCGTGATCGCGGCGGAGCTCTACAACAAGCTCGCCGGCCTCGCCGGCTCGCGGGTGCAGGCCACCACGGCGCTCGGACTGGTCAACGCGCTCAACACCGGCGATGCCGACTTCGTCGTGCTCGACGTTCCGACGGCGGCGGAGCTGGTGAAGAACGGCAGCCTGCGGCCGCTCGCCGTCACCGCCGCCACGCGCGCCTCGGCGCTGCCCGACGTGCCGACCATGGAAGAAGCCGGCGTCGCCGGCTACGGCGCGGTAGACCGCTGGTGGGGCGTGTTCGCGCCGGCCAAGACCCCGCAGCCGGTTCTCGACAAGCTCGAGTCGGTATTCAACCGCATCGTCACCAGCGCCGAATCGCAGAAATTCCTGAGCAACGTGCGGGCCGAGCCGCTGCCGGGCAGCGCCAAGACGCTCGAGGCGCTGCTGACCTCCGAGGTCAAGCGCTGGGGCGACCTGGTCAGGACCGCGGGGCTGGAAGCCAAGTAAGTCGGAAGCGTCCGGCCTATTCCGCGACGCTCAGGAGCCGCGCCTGGGCTTCGTGATTGCCCTTGAGCTCCGCGCTCGGGCCGCGGTGCACGATCTTGCCCCGGTCGATGACGATGACGTCGCGCGCGAACGACAGCGCCAGCTCCGCCTTCTGCTCGACCAGGATCATGGACAGGCCGGTCTCGTCGCGGATCTTGAGCAGCGCCTCGAACAGGCTTTCGATGACGATCGGCGCAAGCCCTTCGAGCGGCTCGTCGAGCAGCAGGACCTTCGGGCCGCTCATCAGCGCGCGGGCGACCGCCACCATCTGCTGCTCGCCGCCGGAGAGCCGGTTGCCGGTGTTGCGCCGCCGCTCCTTGAGCCGCGGGAACAGCTCGTAGACCTGCTCGATGCTCCAGCCGCCCGGCAGCGCCGACACCGCGAGGTTTTCCTCCACCGTCAGCGACGGGAACACCTCGCGCTCCTGCGGCACGAAGCCGAGGCCGGCGCGGGCGCGCAGGTGGATGGGCTGGCCCTCGAGCGCCACGTCGCCGAGCCGGATGGTGCCGCGATGGCGCGTGGTGATGCCCATCAGCGTCGTCATCAGCGTGGTCTTGCCGACGCCGTTGCGGCCGAGCACGGCGAGCGTGCCGCCGGGGGGCAGCTCGAACGACAGCCCGTCGAGCACCACCGTTTCGCCGTAGCCGGCGACCAGACCTTCGACCGTGAGACCGGCGCTTTTCATACGACCGTCCGCCCCAGATAGACGGCGCGGACCTCGGGATTGGCCGCGATCTGCGCCGGCTCGCCGCGGGTGAGCACGCGGCCCTGCAACAGCACGATGATCTCGCGCGCGAAGCGGAAGATCACCTCCATGTCGTGCTCGATGATGAGGATCGCCATCTCCTTCGGCAGCCGATCCAGCACGTCGTGGATGCGGTGGGCCTCCTCCGACGGCACGCCGGCCGCAGGCTCGTCGAGCAGCAGGACGCGAGGCTTGAGCGCCAGCGCGAAGGCGATCTCGAGCAGGCGCTGCTGGCCGTAAGGCAGTTCCCGCACCACCCGGTCGCCGGCATCGCCAATGCCGAGCGAATTCAGGAGCTCCTGCGCCTCCTCGCAGCAGCGCCGCCATTGCGGACCGAACCGCATCATGCGCCAGGCGTACCGCTCGCGCTCCGCCACCGCGATGGCGACGTTCTCGCGCGTGGTGTCCTCGCGCAGCAACGCGTTGATCTGGTGGGTGCGGGCGAGGCCCCGGCGCACCCGCATCTCCGGCGCCATGTGCTCGATGGGAATGCCGTCGAGGCGGATGGTGCCCGAGTCGGGCTTGAGGAAGCCGGTGAGCAGGTTGACGAAGGTGGTCTTGCCGGCGCCGTTGGGGCCGATCAGGCCGACGCGCGCGCCGGGCATCAGGTCGACGTCGATTCCCTGCGCCACGACGAGCGCGCCGAACGATTTGTTGAGCCCGCGGATGGAGAGAACCGGCTCGGCGCTCATGCGGTCCTCGAACGGCGCAGGCGGAGGAACAGGTTGCGGGCGACGCGGCCGAGGTCCATCAGCCCGCCCTCGAGGAACAGCACCGTCGCGATCAGCATGCCGCCGACGATGATCTCCCAGAAATAGGGGCTTATCTTCGCGGTCCAGTCCTGGACGTAGAAATAGACCACCGCGCCGACGAAGGCGCCGTAAAGCCGGCGCGTGCCGCCGAGGATGAGGATGACGGTGACGATGCCGGAGGTCAGCAGGCTCAGCGTGTCCAGGCCGACGAACCGCGTCGAGTGCGCGGACAGCGCGCCGGCCGAGCCCGCGATCGCCGCGGAGATCGTATAGATCGCCAGCAGCCGCCACCATACCGGCGTGCCGATGGCGCGCATGCGACGCGGATTCTGGCGGATGCCGTCGAGCGAGCGGCCGAACGGCGAGCGGACGAGCCGCCGCGCGATCAGGAACCAGACGAACAGCACCACCATCGTATAGATGTAGGCGGTGTTGCCGAAGATGTTGAAGGGATAGACCCCGAACAGCGGATTGATGACCATGCCCTGCAGGCCGTCGTCGCCGCCGGTCAGCCATTTCGCCTGGTTGGCGTATTCGAAAATGACCGAGACGATGGCGAGGGTCAGCATCAGGAACGTGACGCCGGTGGTGTGCAGGATCATCGCCCCGGTGATGAGCCCCGCGAGCGCCGCGACCACGATGGCGACGAGGTGGCCGAGGATCGGGTCGCCCGAGACGTGGATCGAGAAAATGCCGGCGGCGTAGGCGCCGATGCCGAAGAACGCCGCATGGCCCAGCGTCACGATGCCGGCATAGCCGAGCACCAGGTCGAGCGACATGGCGAACAGGATCCAGATCATGATCTGGGTGCCGAAGGTCAGGTAGTCCGCCGCCATGAAGTAGTAGACGATGGCGATGACCCACGGCACCGCATGCCCGGCGAGACCGAGCCAGTTGATCCCCGCCGGCACGGCGGGCGTTTTTCCGGTCGGGATCGTCGTCATCACGCCACCGACTTTGGCGGCAGCAGGCCCTGGGGCCGCCACAGCAACAGGACGAACACCGCCGCATAGAGCAGGTAGGCCGCCGCCTCCGTGAAGAAATACTTGCCGACCGTGTCGATGACGCCCAGGGCCATCGCGGCGACGAACGAGCCCTTGAAGCTGCCCTCGCCGCCCACGATCACCACCACCAGGAACAGCACCACGTATTTCAGCGCGTAGGACGGCTCCGGCGACAGGATGCCGGCGCCGACGGCGCCGCCGAGGCCGGCCAGCGCGCAGCCGATGACGAACGTGCCCGTGAACAGCACGTTGACGTTCATGCCCACGGCGCGCGCCATGCGCGGATTATCCACCGCGGCGCGCAGCCTCGCGCCGAACAGCGAACCCTCGATCACGTACCAGAGCACGGCCGCGATGATGGCGCCGACCACGATGAGGAACAGGCGGTAGCCCGGATAGGTGCGGAAGCCGATGTCGAGCGGCCGGGTGAGATAGTCGGGGAACTTCACCGGATAGGGGAAGGCGCCGAAGATTCCGGTCACCGCCGCGGTGACCACGAACACGAAGCCGATGGTCAGCAGCACCTGCGCCAGCTCGCCCTTGCGGTAGAGCGGACGGAACAGCGTGACCTCCGCCAGGCCGCCGAGGATGCCCGGCACGATGCTGGCGATCAGCAGCGCGAGATAGAAGTTGTAGCCGTTCTGGGTGAGATAGCCGGCGATATAGCCGCCGATCATCGCAAACGAGCCGTGCGCCAGGTTGACGAGGCGCATCAGGCCCATGGTCACGGTCAGGCCGACCGAGATGATGAACAGCACCATCCCGTAGGAGATGCCGTCGAGGATGATGGTGGCCGCGAATGACAAAGAGGGCATGCAGGAACCACTGGCGAGGCGGATTGCGGACGGAGTGCAACGACGGCGCGCGGAATTCAAGTCGAATCCCGCGCGCGGCCCGAGGCGCTCCCCCGCTTAGTTGCTCTTCGGCGGATTTTCCAGCTTCCAGGGATCCTTGACCATCGGCACCGTGTCGATGTCGATGTTCACGAGCTTGCCGTCGCGCTTCTCGACGCGGCGGATATACATGTTCTGGACGATGTCCCGCTCGACCGGATCGATCTCCGCCGGGCCGCGGGGGCTGTTGAGCTTCGCGTGCCTCATGAAGTCGATATACTTGTCGCCGTCGGCGTTGGGGCCGAGCACCGCGATCGACCGGTAGATCAGGTCGGTGCCGTCCCAGGCGGCGACCGACGCGATGTCCGGCGTCTCCTTCGGGCCGTAAAGCTTGGTCAGCGTGGCGCGCAACTGGACGTTCAGCGGCGTTTTGTTCGTCTCCGTGTAATGGAAGCTCGTGATCGTCCCGATCACGTCGTCGTTGAAGGCGTCCATCTGGAACTCCTCGGTCTCGCCGGTCCCCAGGAGCTTGATGCCGGCCTGCTTGAGGCCGCGCTCGGTGTAGGCCTTGACCAGCGAGACCGAGGGCGAGCCGGCGGGCTGGAACATGTAGAGCGCGTCGGGCTTGGCCTGGAGCACCTTCTCCATATAGACGCCGAAGTTGGTCTCCTGCTGCGGCGACTTGTCGGCGCCGATGATCTGGCCGCCAAGCTTGGTGAACTCCTTCGAGAAGAAATTCGCGGCGTCGTAGCCCGGCGCGTAGTCGCTGGTGATCATGTAGATGCGCCGGATGCCGCTCTTGTAGGCCCACTGGGCGAGCGGCACGACGTTCTGCGGGATCGTCATGCTGACGCGGATGAAATACGGCGAATTGCGCGTGATCGACGCCGTGGCCGCGTTCATGATGATGACCGGCATCTTCACCTGGTTGACGATGTCGGCGACCGCCATGGCGTGCGGCGACAGGTCGAAGCCGGCCAGCATCTTCACCTTCTCGCGCAGGATCAGCTCCTCGGCGAGCTGCTTGGTCTTGTCAGGACCGGCGCTGACGTTGTCGCGATAGACGTATTGGATTTCGTAGTCCTTGCCGTCGGGCCCCTTCACGGTCTTGCCGTGGATCGCCTGGTAGGCCTCGATCGCATGCTGGAACTGCGTGCCCCACACCGCGAAGGCGCCGGTGAAATCGGCGATGAGGCCGATCTTGACAACCTCCGCCGCAGACGCGGCACCTGCCGAAAGCGACAGCGCGACCGCTGCCACGGCACCTGCGAACCACCTCATCGCAACCTCCCCTTGGACACGTCTGGAAGACGACTATCGTTATTTCTTGATCGTGAGCTTTATCGCCCCGGCTCATCCCTATAGCGCGTTTTGCGGCATCGCCAAAGCCGGAAGTGAGAGCCGCCGCCGGAGGGTGCCCATTCGCGCGCCAGGATCGCGCCAGGATTGCGCCCGGCCCGCCGGCCTGCGGCACCATGACGCCGCGGGATGGAAAGAGCGACGGAGGACGCCGCGCACCCCGGCCGCTTCAACTCGCGGCGGTCGCGTACTAACCTGCGGCGCGACATCGACCCACAACCACAAAGAGATCATGGGACAGGAAACAAGCCAGCAGTTCGATTACATCGTCGTCGGCGGAGGGTCCGCCGGCTGCATCCTCGCCAACCGGCTGTCGGCGGACAGCAAGGCCCGCGTGCTGCTGCTCGAGGCCGGCGTGGAGGATCGCACGATCTGGATGAAGATCCCGTTCGGCTATGCCCACACCGTCGGCAACCCGGCCTACGACTGGTGCTTCACGACCGCCGCCGAGCCCGAACTCAAGGGCCGCTCGATCCCGCATCCGCGCGGCAAGGCGCTCGGCGGCTCGTCGTCCATCAACGGGCTGTTCCAGGTGCGCGGCCAGGCCGGCGACTACGACCACTGGCGCCAGCTCGGGCTTCCCGGCTGGGGGTGGGACGACGTGCTGCCCTATTTCAAGAAGCACGAGGATTACAAGGGCGGCGCCAGCGACATCCACGGCGCCGGCGGCGAACTGGGCGTCGAGCCGCAGCGCAACTGGTGGCCGGTGCTCGACGTCATCAAGCAGGCGGCGCTGGAGGCCGGCTGCAAGCAATGCGCCGACTTCAACGCCGGCGACAACGAGGGCATCGGCATCTATCACGCCATCACGCGCAACGGTGTGCGGTGCAGCACATCGCGCGCCTTCCTCAAGCCGGTGCGTCACCGCGCCAACCTCAGGGTCGAGACCGAGGCGCTGGCGCAGCGCATCCTGTTCGACGGCCGCCGCGCCACCGGCGTCGTCTATCGCCAGGGCGGCGACACCAGGACCGCCCGCGCCGCCCGCGAGGTGATCGTCTCGGCCGGCGCAATCAAGACGCCTCAACTGCTGCAGGTCTCCGGCGTCGGCCCCGCCGCGCTGCTGGCGCAGCACGGCGTGCCGGTCGTGCTCGACCGGCCGGGCGTCGGCGAGAACCTGCAGGACCATCTCCAGGTCATGCTCTGCTATCGCCTCGACGGCATCGGCACGCTCAACGAGGCCTACAACTCCCTCACAGGGAAGATGCGCATTTTCGCGCAGTACGTGTTGTCGCGCAGCGGACCCATGGGCTCGGGCGCGACGCCGCTCGGCATTTTCGTGCGCTCGGACACGGACCACGACCGCGCCAATCTCGCCTACACCATTCTGCCCTATTCGCGCGTGTCGTCGGGGCTCGCCACCGAGTTCCACCCGTTCCCCGGCGTCACGCTCTCGGTCTACGACTGCCGGCCCACCAGCCGCGGCACCATCCGCCTCACGGGACGCGAGATGGCGGCGCAGCCCGACATCCGCTTCAACTATCTCTCGACCGACCACGACCGCCGCGTCGCCGTCGCCGCCATGCGCTTCACCCGCAACCTGATGCGGCAGAAAGCGGTCCAGCCCTACAAGCCGGTCGAGATCAGGCCCGGCCCGGAGGTCGGCGACGACGATGCCGCGCTGCTCGACGCGTTCCGCGCCACCGCGACCACGATCTTCCACCCGGTCGGAACCGCCAAGATGGGCCGGCCCGAAGACCCCATGGCGGTCGTCGATGCCCGGCTGAAGGCGATCGACCTCGACGGGCTGCGCGTCATCGACGCCTCGGTGATGCCCACCGTGACCTCGGGCAACACCAACGCGCCCACCATGATGATCGCCGAGAAGGGGGCGGAGATGATCCTTCAGGACGCGCGCCGGCCCTGACGGCCGTCATGGCGAAGCCGTGACTTCAAGCCTCGATGGTCTTGTTCTAAACTGCAATCCCAACAGCCCGACGGCACAGCATCGCGGAGGAAACATGGCGGAAGCGGTCGCGACCGGCACCAAAATCGTGCGGCGGACATCGAGCGCGCCGCAGCAGGTCGGCGCGGACATCTGCGTCGTCGGCGCCGGCAGCGCCGGCGTCTCCGCCGCGCTCGAGGCCGCCAAGCTCGGCCGCAAGGTGGTGCTCATCGACGGCCTGCCCACCCTGGGCGGCCAGATGGTCAACTCCATCATCGGCACGTTCTGCGGCCTGTTCGCCAACGGCACCCACGGCGTCCAGTTCACCTACGGCATGGCCGAGGACGTGCTGCGCGACCTGGAGAAAGTGCCGGGGCAGATCTATCGCCGCCACGGCCCGGTGACGACCGTGGTCTATTACGACGAGGTCGCGCTCGGCCGCTGGGTCGAGGAGGCGGTGCGCAAGGCCGGCATCACGGTGGTGCTCGGCGCGGTGCTGCGCAACGTCAACATGGAGGGCCGGCGCGTCAAGAGCATCGACCTCGCCACCCGCTACGGCGACATGACCGTCACCGCCACCGGCTTCGTCGATGCCTCGGGCGACGCGGTGCTGACCTGGCTCGCCGGGCTCCCGTGCCGCGAGTCCGCCGACCGCCAGGTGTTCGGCACCCAGATGGTCGTGCTCGAGAACATCGTCGAGGACAAGCATCCCGAGCGCGGCGAGCTCACGCGGCGCATGACCGAGAAGGCCGCGCAATACCACCTCAAGCGCACCACGCCGGTCTCCTTCGTCATCCCGGGCCGCGGCATCGCCGTGCTCAACATGACGCACACCGACACGCCGCTGGAGCCGCTGGCCGCGGCGCAGAGCCAGCTCGAAGGCAAGGCCCAGGCCGACCTCGCGGTGCATTTCCTCAAGTCGGAATATCCCGAGTGCTTCGGCAACGCCCGCGTGCGGGCCTACGGCAACCCGGGCATCCGCCAGACCCGCTGGATCGTCGGCCGGCACTGCCTCACCATCGACGAGGTCCGCGCCGGCACCAAGTTCGACGACGCCATCGGCCGCACCGCATGGCCGGTGGAGCTGCACGACCACAGCAAGGGCTACGTCTGGCAGACGTTCCCGGAGGACCACGTCCATTACATCCCGCTCGGCAGCCTGACGCCGGCCGACGCCGACAACATCGTCGCCGCCGGGCGCTGCATCGACGCCGACCTCGCCGCGCTGTCGAGCGTCCGCGTCATGGGCCCCTGCATCGCCATGGGCGCGGCGGCGGCCAACGCGCTCGACCTCGCCGGCTCCGGCAGCGTGCACCAGATCGACCTCAAGGCGCTGAAGAAGCGCCTCCACGACAACCTCGAGCGCAACGACCCGCAGGAAAAGCGCGAGATGTCGGCGGAAGACAAACGCCACTTCGACGAGTCGCACCGATGAAGCTGACCGACGCCGAGAAAGCCATGCTCGACGGCCGGGAGGGCCCGGCCAGGCAGAAGGCCATGGACCTCCTGATGCGCTACGGCGAGGCGCTCGGCGCGGAGCGGCTCGTCGAGACCAACAACGTCGCCGGCGCGTTCAACGCCTCGACGCCGTCGGTGCGCGAACTGGTCAAGCGCGGCTTCGACGCGGTCTATTCAGAACTGAACCTCGACAGCCAGGAGGTCGTGCCGATCCCGAGGATGGCAGTGAACACCTGCCAGCTCATCACCGGCATCGACAACGACATGTGGCAGACCCAGGGCATCCCGCAGGAGCTGGTCGAGCAGCAGAAGCGCGCCGAGGCGCATTTCGGCGGGCTCGGCATCAACATGTTCGCCACCTGCACGCCCTACCAGGTCGGCAACGTGCCGGTGAAGGGCGAGCACTGCGCCTGGATGGAATCCTCCGCCGTGGTCTATTGCAACTCGGTGCTCGGCGCGCGCACCAACACCGAGGGCAAGGAATCGACCGGCGCCGCGGCGCTCACCGGTCGCATTCCCTACTGGGGCTTCCACATCCCGGAGAACCGCCGCGGCAACTACCGCGTCGTGGTCGAGACCGAGGTGGACGACATCATGGACTGGGGCCTGCTCGGCTACTGGCTCGGCGAGATCGTGCAGGAGGAAATCCCGGTCCTCACCGGCGCCATGCGCCAGCCGAGCCTCATCAAGCTCAAGCATTTCGGCGCCGCGGCGGCGTCCTCGGGCGGCGTCGAGATGTATCACATCCCCGGCGTGACGCCGGAGGCGCGCGACGAGGACGAGGCCTTCGGCGGCAACAGGATCATCGACACGCTGCATTACGGCCCGGCCGAGCGCCGGCTCGCCTACGAGCGGCTCAATTGCGCCACCGACCGCAACGTCGATTTCGTCATGCTCGGCTGCCCGCACAATGCCATCGAGCAGGTGTGGCGCGTCGCCTCGCTGCTCGAAGGCAAGAAGCTCCATCCCAACGTGCAGCTCTGGGTGCACACGCCGCGCGCGCTGCGCGAGGTGGCCCAGCGCAACGGCTACGTGAAGATGATCACCGATGCCGGCGGGGTCGTCATGAGCGACACCTGCCCGGCGATCTCGCGCTACGCGCCGAAGGGAACCAGGGTGATCGCCACCGACTCGGCCAAGCAGGCGCACTACCTGCCGGCGATCCTCGGCATCCCGGTGTGGTTCGGCACCGTGACGGAATGCGTCGATGCGGCGCTGACCGGCCGCTGGAACGGAGGCTTGCAATGAGCATCACGGACGCTCGCGCCAACGACAAGGCCAACGACAAGATCGTGCTGCACGGCCGCAAGGTCGTCGGCGGCGTCGCCGAGGGCGAGGCCCTGGTGACCCGCGACACCATCTCCGGCTGGGGCGGCATCAACGAGCGCGAAGGCACGGTGATCGAGCGGCGGCACGAGCTGCGCGGCGTCAGCTTCAAGGACAAGATTCTCGTCTTTCCCGGCGCCAAGGGCTCGTCCGGCTATTCGGCCTATTTCCACATGACGCGGCTCAACAAGGTGGCGCCCAGGGCGATGATCTTCGTCAAGATGACGACCAAGGCCGCGCTCGGCGCCGTCGTCACCCATGCGCCCGCCGTCACCGACCTCGACCGCAATCCCCTCGATGTGATCGAGACCGGCGACTGGGTGAGGGTCGATGGGGACATCGGGATCGTCGAGGTCACCAAGAAGGGCGGCGCGGCGACATGACCAACAGGCGCCAACTGCGCAGCAACTACGAGAAGGGCACCTCCTTGTGGGCCGTGCGCCGCGCGCAATGGCGCGCGCTCGGCCTCACCGACGAGGACATGGAGAAGCCGAAGATCGCGGTGGTGAACACGTCGTCGGAACTGGCGATCTGCTTCAGCCATCTCGACGGCGTGTCGAAGCTCGTCAAGGAGGCGATCCGCGAGGCCGGCGGCCTGCCGTTCGAAATCCGCACCGCCGCGCCCAGCGACTTCATCCACAGCGCCGGCCACCGTGGCAACTACATCCTCGCCACCCGCGACCTCATCACCAACGACATCGAAGTCCAGGTCGAGGGCGCCAAGCTCGACGGCATGATCTGCCTCACCTCCTGCGACAAGACCGTGCCCGGCCACCTGATGGCGGCGGCGCGGCTCAACATCCCGACGCTGCTGGTCATCGGCGGCTACCAGCCGAGCGGCGTCTATCGCAACCACCACGTCGACATCGAGGAGGTGTTCCTCGGCGCCGGGCACTACGTCGCCGGCACGCTGTCGTTCGACGACCTGCTCGGCATGAGCGAGAACGCCATCGGCGGCCCCGGCGTCTGCTCCGGCATGGGCACGGCCAACTCCATGCACGTCGTCACCGAGGCGCTCGGCATGTCGCTGCCCGGCGCCGCGCCGGTGATGGCCAATTCCAAGCGCATGATGGACTACGCCAAGGCGTCGGGCCGGCGCATCGTGGAGATGGTGTGGGAGGATTTGAAGCCGCGCGACATCATGACGCCCGACGCCTTCGCCAACGCCGCCATGGCGGTGCTGGCCGTATCGGGCTCCATCAACTGCATCAAGCACCTGCAGGCGACGGCGCTGGAGGCGGGCAGCGACCTCGACTTCTACAAGCTGTTCGACGAGTTGAGCGACACGGTGCCGGTGCTCGCGGCGGTGCGGCCGATCGGCGACACCTCGATCGAAGCCTTCGAGAACGCCGGCGGCGCCCGGGCGGTGCTCAAGCAGCTCGGTCCCATGGTGCGCGGCAACGCGCTGACCGTGAACGGCAAGACCGTGGCCGAGAACCTGCGCAACGTGACGGTCGCCGACGAGGAGACCATCCGCCCGCTCGGCCGGCCGCTGTCCGACAAGGCGTCCATCGTCATCGTGCGCGGCAGCCTCGCCCCGGAGGGCGGCATCGTGAAGGCCGGCCTGCGCCGCGACAAGATTCTCAAGTTCGAGGGCCGCGCGCGCTGCTTCGGCTCGCCCGAAGACGCCATCGAGGCGCTGAAGCAGAAAAGGATCGTGCCCGGCGACGTGGTGGTGCTGCGCGGGCTCGGCGTGCGCGGCGGGCCGGGCATGGGCATGGCGTCGCGCGTGGTGTTCGCGCTCGACGGCGCCGGGCTCGGCGCGGACGTGGCCTTCGTCACCGACGGCCAGCTCTCCGGGCTCGTCAACAAGGGCCTGGTTGTCGGCGAGGTGACGCCCGAGGCCGCGGTCGGCGGCCCCATCGGTCTGGTCGAGGACGGCGACGTGATCCGCATCGACGCCGAGGCCAAGATCGCCGAGCTCGACGTGCCCGAGGCGACGCTCGCCGCGCGGCGCGCCAGGCTCAAACTCGTGGACCAGCACTCGGAGGAAGGCTGGCTCGCGATCTACGAGCGCTCGGTGCAGCCGCTGTCGAAAGGCGCGGCGCTGGTCCATCCGAAATAGCAGGCCGCGCCGATTTTTTGTGCTTGGCGGTTTCCGGCGGAGCGCCCGATACTGGCCGCGAGGTCACGGCCAGGGTTTCGCATGGCGGGCAAGGCAAAGAAGGCCGGGAAAATCGTCGGGCGCAAAGCCGCGCGCCGCAAGCCCGCCGCGCGCCGGCGTGCCGCTGCGGCCGTCCGCCCGGACCCTCTCGACACTTTCATTATTGCCGCGGCGGACGCGCTCGATTTGCCGGCGAAACCCGCATGGCTGCCGGCGATCAAGGCCAACCTCGCGGTCACGCTGCGGCACGCCGCGGCGGTCGCCGCGTTCGACCTGCCGGACGACGCCGAGCCGGCGCCCGTGTTCAGGGCCTAGGCCATGTCCGAGGGACCCTACACCTGGGCGTCGGCCGCCGCCGTCGCCGCAGCGGTCGCCTCCGGGGAGACCACCGCCGCCGCGGTGGTCGAGGCGGCGCTCGAGCGCATCGCCGAGCTCAATCCCACGCTCGACGCTTTCACCGACGTCACCGCGCATCGCGCGCGGGCCGGCGCCGCGGCCATCGACCGCGCGCGGCACCGCGGGCAATCCATGGGGCCGCTCGCCGGCGTTCCCTTCGCGGTGAAGAACCTGTTCGACGTGAAGGGCCTCGCGACCCGCGCGGGCTCGAAGATCAACCGCGACCTGCCGCCCGCGCCGCGCGACCAGCCGCTGATCGAGCGGCTGGAGGCGGCCGGCGCCATCCTCGTCGGCGCGCTCAACATGGGCGAGTACGCCTACGACTTCACCGGCGAGAACGTCCACGACGGCAACGCGCGCAATCCGCACGATCTGACGCGCATGACCGGCGGCTCGTCCGGCGGCTCGGGCGGCGCCGTCGCCGGCGGCCTCGTGCCGCTGGCGCTGGGCTCCGACACCAACGGATCGATCCGCGTGCCCTCGTCGCTGTGCGGCCTGTTCGGCCTCAAGCCGACCTACGGCCGCCTGCCGCGCAACCGCAGCTTTCCCTTCGTCGACAGCCTCGACCATCTCGGCCCGATCGCGCGCAGCGCGCTCGATCTCGCCATCGCCTACGACGCGATGCAGGGCCACGATCCCGGCGACGCCGCCTGCGTGGACCGGCCGGTCGAGCCCGCGACCCACGCGCTCGACGCCGGCACCGGCGGCTTGCGCATCGCCGTGGCTGGCGGCTATTTCCGCCAGGGCGCGTTTCCCGAGGCGCTGGCGGCGCTCGACACCGTCGCCAAGGCGCTCGGCGCGACGCGCAGCGTCGCGCTGCCGGAGGTCTCCCGCGCGCGCTCGGCGGCCTACGTCATCACCGCGACCGAAGGCGCGAGCCTGCATCTCGGCCGCCTGCGCGATCGCGCGGAGGACTTCGATCCGGCGGTGCGCGACCGCCTGATCGCCGGCGCCATGGTGCCGTCCGCGCTGGTGGTGAAGGCGCAGAAGTTCCGGCGCTGGTATCGCGACGAGGTGCTCAAGCTGTTCGCCGAGATCGACGCCATCGTCATGCCGGCGACGCCCTGCACCGCGCCGGCCATCGGCCAGCAGACTTTCGTGCTCGACGGCGTCGAGATGCCGGTGCGCGCCAACCTCGGCATCTACACGCAGCCGATCTCCTTCATCGGATTGCCGGTCGTCTGCGTGCCCGTTCCGCTGTCGCCGCTGCCCATCGGCGTGCAGATCGTCGCGGCGCCGTGGTGCGAGGACGTCGCGCTGCGCATCGCCCATGGACTGGAGCGCGACGGCGTGGTGACGGCGCCGCGGCCGGCGCTCTGAGGACGAATTTTCCATGGAAATCAACATCCCCGACGTGCTCGCGGAGGTGACAGCGGCGTTCGAGCGCTACGAGACCGCGCTGGTGGCCAACGACGTCGCCACGCTCGACGGGCTTTTTCGCGATAATTCGCACACGATTCGATACGGCGCCGGCGAGAATCTGTACGGATTCGACGCGATTCGAAAATTTCGCGCGGCGCGTTCGCCGGCCGGCCTCGCGCGCACGCTGTCCCACACCGTCATCACCACCTACGGCCGCGACACCGCCGTCGCCTCCACCCTGTTCCACCGCCCCGCGGCGCCCGGCAAGGTCGGCCGGCAGATGCAGACCTGGGTGCGCTTCCCGGACGGCTGGTTCGTGGTCGCCGCCCATGTCAGCATGATCGATGTCAGCATGATCGACGAGCCGGCAGTCTGATAAGACCCGCCGCCGATGCCGGCTTTCGGCGGCGGCCGGACAGTGCAAGGGAGGAAGACATGGCGGCAGGCCTCGCCCGTTCCATCGCCGCGGCGCTTGCCGCGTTGGTTCTCTCCGGCGCAGCGGCGCGCGCCCAATATCCCGACCGGCCGGTCCGCGTGCTGCTCGGTTACGCCGCCGGCAGCGGCGCGGACATCATGGCGCGCTGGTATGTCGATAAGCTGCGCGAGGTGTCGGGCGGCTCGTTCTATATCGACAACCGGGTGGGCGCGGCCGGCAACATCGCCGCCGCCGAGCTCGCCAAGGCCAAGCCCGACGGCTACACGCTGATGTTCGCGGGCTCGGCCTCGCAGGCCGGCAACCGCTACCTCTACAAGGACCTGCCGTTCGATTCGGCGCGGGACTTCGACCCGATCACCACCTTCTGCCAGCTCGGCTTCGCGCTGCTCGTCAACCCGGAGAAGACGCCGGTCAGCTCGGTGGCGGAACTCACCCGGGCCCTGAAGGCCAAGAACGGCAAGGCGACCTACGGCTGGGCCGTGACCTCGGCGCTCGCCGCCGCGATTCTTTACGTGACGTCGGCCGACATCCCCGCGGTCCAGGTCGGCTACAAGTCGACGCCCGCCGCGATCTCCGATCTGGAGGCCGGCCAGATCGACTTCGCCTTCGCCGACACGGTCTATGCCCAGGGCCAGGCCAAGCAGGGCCGCGTGAAGATCCTCGCCAACTCGGCCGACCGCCGCGCCTCCAGCGCGCCCGACATCCCGACCATGGCGGAATCCGGCCTGCCGGACGCAACCCAGACGCCGTGGTGGGCGGTGTGGGGGCCGCGCGGCCTGCCGCCCGAGGTCGTCGCCAAGCTCGCCACCTGGATCAACCGGATCACGGCCATGCCCGAGACCGTGACGTTCCTGACCTCGCAGGGCGCGGACCCGCTGCCGGGCTCGCCGGAGGAGACGCGCCGGAAGCTGCTTGCAACCATGAAGGTCTGGCAGCGCGTCGTGTCCCTTGCCAAGATTGAACCGCAATAGATTTTCGGCCAAAACGACGCGGAAAGTTCATCAGGGCTGAGGGAGGACAACGTGACCAAGCCATTCGTGACCGCCATGGGCGCCGCTTTCGCCGCGCTGGCGCTGGCCGCAGCGGCGACGCCCGCCGCGGCGGAATACCCCGAGCGCGTCGTCAAGATCCAGGTCGGCTTCCCGCCGGGCGGCGGCGCCGACATCCTGGCCCGCTGGTACGCCGACCGGCTGACCAAGGCCGCCGGCGGCGCCAATTTCATCATCGAGAACCGCGTGGGCGCCTCGGGCAACCTCGCGCTCTCGGAGGCCGGGCACGCCAAGCCGGATGGCTATACGCTGCTGTTCGCCTCGACCGTCACCACGGCCGGCAACACCACCGTGTTCAAGCAGATGCCCATCGACGTCACCAAGGACATCGTGCCGATCGTCGGCTTCGCCGAGACGCCGTTCGTGCTGTGCGTCGCGCCGGATTCGCCGATCAACTCGGTCGCGGACCTCACCGCCTTCATCAAGTCCAAGAACGGCAAGGCGACCTACGGCTGGGCGACCACCAGCGCCGAGGCCGCGACCGCCATGTATCTCAAGCAGGCCGGCGTCACCGCCACGTCGGTCGGCTACAAGGCCACCTCCACCGCGGTCCAGGACGTGACCGGGCACCAGATCGACTTCGCCTTCGCGGACATCGTCTTCGCCATGGGCCAGCTCCGTCAGGGCCGGGTAAAGGTCCTCGCCAACGCCTCGGACGACCGCTCGCCGGCGCTCAAGGACGTCCCGACCCTCAAGGAACTGATGGGCGCGCACACCGGCGACATCGCCGCGCTGTGGGGCCTGTGGGCGACCGCCGGCACGCCGCAGCCGATCCTCGACAAGCTCGCGACCTGGATGAACGACATCACCAAGACCGAGGAAACCCAGAAATTCCTCATCGAGCAGGGCGGCGCGACGCCTTACATCGCCACTCCCGCGCAGTACAAGCAGCGGTTCGAGCTCGCGCTGAAGGCCTGGGCCGAAGCGGCGAAGCTCGCCAACATCCAGATGCAGTAAGACACGCCGGGGTGCGACCTCGGCTCCGGCGGGCCGAGGTCGCCACGGCCGCCCCGACGGGCTAAGCTGGCAGGCGGGGGAGACGGCAGCCTTCGCAGACGGCGGTTTGCGGGCCAATAACAGCAAGGACGTTCGATGATACGCGTCAAGCATCCGCAGGATTTCTGGGCAGGCATCCTGTTTCTGGTGGTGGGAGGATTGGCGGTCTGGTTCGGCCGCGTCTACCAGTTCGGAACCGCGACCAAGATGGGCCCCGGCTACATGCCGACGGTGCTGAGCTGGATCATGGTCCTGCTCGGCCTGTTCCTGGCCGGCCGCGGCCTGCTCGAAAGCGGGCCGGGCATCGAGAGGAGCCTCATCCGGCCGCAGGTGTTCATCATCGGCGCCATCGTGATCTTCGGCCTGCTGATCGAGCGCGTCGGCCTCGCGCCGGCGGTGGTGGTCGCGACTATCGTCGCCTCGCTGGCGAGCAAGGAGATGCGCTGGAAGGAAACGCTGATCCTTGCCGTGGGGCTTGCGATCCTGTGCGCGGTGCTGTTCGTGAAGCTCCTCGGACAGCCGTTGAACATCTTCGCCTGGGGCGCGTGACATCATGGACATCCTGCAGAACCTCGGCACCGGCTTCGCCGTCTCGGTCACTCCGCTCAACCTGCTGTTCTGCCTGTTCGGCTGCCTGATCGGCACCCTGATCGGCGTGCTTCCCGGCATCGGCCCGATCGCGACCATCGCGATGCTGCTGCCGGTGACCTTCAGCCTGAGCCCGCTCGGCGCGCTCATCATGCTCGCCGGCATCTACTACGGCGCGCAATACGGCGGCTCGACCACCGCGGTCCTCGTCAACCTGCCCGGCGAGTCATCCTCGGTGGTGACCTGCATCGAGGGCTACCGCATGGCCCAGCGCGGCCGCGCCGGCTCGGCGCTCGCCGTCGCCGCCGTGGGCTCGTTCTTCGCCGGCTGCGTCGGCACCGTGCTGATCGCGGCCTTCGCCCCGATCCTCGCCAAGTTCGCCGAGGAATTCCGCTCGCCGGAGTATTTCTCGCTGATGGTGTTCGGCCTCGTCGCCGCGGTGGTGCTGGCCCACGGCTCGGTCATCAAGGCCGTCGCCATGATCGTGCTCGGCCTGCTGATCGGCCTCGTCGGCACCGACACCCAGAGCGGCGTGGCGCGCTTCACCTTCGGCATCCCCGAGCTCTACGACGGGGTCGATTTCGTGCCGGTGGCCATGGGCCTGTTCGGCTTCGCCGAGATCATGGGCAACCTGGACCGCCACGGCGACCAGCCGCGGAGCACCGCCAAGATCGCCACGCTGTGGCCGACGCGGGCCGAAATCCGCCGCGCGATCCCGGCCGTGCTGCGCGGCACCGCGATCGGCTCGTTCCTCGGCATCCTGCCGGGCGGCGGCGCCGTGCTCGCCTCGTTCGCCGCCTACACGATGGAAAAGAAGGTGTCGCGGTTCCGCAACGAGTTCGGCACCGGCGCCATCGAAGGCGTCGCCGGCCCGGAATCGGCCAACAACGCCGGCGCGCAGACCTCGTTCATCCCGCTGCTCACGCTCGGCATCCCCTCGACGCCGGTGATGGCGTTGATGATGGGCGCCATGACCATCCAGGGCATCGCGCCGGGCACCGCCATCATCACCGAGCGGCCCGAGCTGTTCTGGGGCATGATCACCTCGATGTGGGTCGGCAACCTGATGCTCGTCATCATCAACCTGCCGCTGATCGGCATCTGGGTGTCGCTCCTGAAGGTGCCCTACCGCATCCTGTTCCCCTGCATCCTGGTGTTCTGCTGCGTCGGCGCCTACAGCATCAACAACAGCACGTTCCTCATCATGATGATGGCCGGCTTCGCCGTGCTCGGCTACGCCTTCGCCAAGCTCGCGTGCGAGGGCGCGCCGTTCCTGCTCGGCTTCGTGCTCGGCCCGCTGATGGAGGAGAACCTGCGGCGCTCCATGGTGCTGTCGTTCGGCGACCCGACGATCTTCCTGCAGCGGCCGATCTCGCTGTGCATCCTGCTGCTGGCGCTCGGCATCGTGGCGCTGATCGTCATCCCGCAGTTCCGGGAGACGCGCGAGGAGGCGTTCCAGGAGTAGAGCCCGTCGGCTCGGGGTTCGCAGGATGGCCACGCGGATCACGTGAACGGCGTGCGGCTGCTTGACCCCGCCACCCTCCCCCTTGCAGGGGGAGGGTGCGCGCCGTGCCTGCGGCAAGCGCTCTCCTGCGGCATGCCGCGACCGGAAAACAAAACGCGCCCTTGCGGGCGCGTTTCGCATTTTCGGAACCTTGCGGCGAGGCTCAGGTCGTGCCCCACACGTCCTTGGTCACCTCGACGAGCCGCTTGAGCTTGGCGATCTCCTCGTCGATGGTCATGGTGTTGCCGCCGATGCCGCTGGAGAAGCCGCACTGCGGGCTCAGCGCGAGCTGCTCGATCGGAGCGAACTTCGCGGCCTGCTCGATGCGGCGCTTGAGGTCGTCGGCGCTCTCGAGCTGGCGGTTCTTGGTGGTCATGAGGCCGAGCACGGCGATCTTGCCCTTGGGCAGGAAGCGCAGCGGCTCGAAGCCGCCGGCGCGCTCGCTGTCGTACTCCAGGTAATAGACATCGACGTTGATGCCGTTGAACAGCAGCTCCGCGATCGGGTCGTAGCCGCCCTCCGCCACCCAGGCGCCGGCGAAATTGCCGCGGCACAGGTGCATGGAGACGACCATGTCCCTGGGCACGTCCCTCACCGAGTCGTTGAGAATGCCGGCGTAGGTCTTCGGCAGTTCGTCCGGGTTCTCGCCGAACTGCTTGGCCTGGTCGCGCAGCGCGGGGTCGCACAGGTAGGCGAGGTTCACCTCGTCGATCTGGATGTAGCGGCAGCCGGCGGCGGCGAGGTCCGCGATCTCCTCGCGATAGACTTTCGCCACGTCGGCGTAGAAGCCGGCGATGTCGGGATAGGCGTTCTTGTCCACCGCGTCGCGGCCGCCGCGGAAATGCAGCGTCGAGGGCGACGGGAACGTCACCTTCGGCGTCACGTGGGTCACCGACTTCAGGAACTTGAAATCGTCCACGAAGATCGGGTGCGAGTGGCCGATCTTGCCCTGCACCTGGAGGCTCGGCGGGGCGTGGTCGCGCGCGCCTTCCTTGTTGTGGAAGGTGACGGCGATCTTGGAGGGAACCAGCGCCACGTTGTCGAACTCGAGCAGGAAGTCGCGCTGCCAGCTCCCGCGGTTGTATTCGCCGTCGGTGACGATCTTGAGGCCCAGGTCCTCCTGCATCTTCACGACGTCGCGGATGGCGGCTTCCTGGATGGCGTGAAGCTCGCTCTCCGCCATCTTCTTCTGGGCGAACGCCTCGCGCGCCTTGATGAGCTTGTCGGGGCGGATGAAGCTGCCGACGTGGTGGGCGCGCGGAAAGGCTCCGGTGGGCAACGGCATTTGAACAACTCCTCAGAACGTTTCTGGCCGGTTTTCGCGGCGGACAGAACCATCTTTTGACCCGGCCTACAAGGACCAAGCATCCGCCCTGCCTTGCAAAATCCGCTCGGGTTGCGGGGCAACCGGGCGGCCGGTACGCTTTGCCGCGGCTTGTCGGCCGGGAGCCGGCCGGGGCCGAAACGGGACAGAACCCATGCACTGGAGCGACTATTTCGGCGGCGCGGGCCAGGCCTTTGCTTCGCTCTTCGTCGTCGCCACCTATTCGATGCGGACCATGATCCCGCTCCGGGTGCTCGGGATCGTCACCGACCTTGTCATGATCACGGCATCGCTGCTCACCCACCAGTTCGGCACGCTGGCCGTGCACAGCTTCCTGCTGCCGCTCAATTCGGTGCGGCTCTACCAGATGCTGGTGCTGGTGAACGGCGTGAAAACCTCGCTCAACCAGGACCTCAACATGGAATGGCTCAAGCCGTTCATGACGAAGCGCGCCTGCAAGACGGGCGACGTGCTGTTCGCCAAGGACGCCATCGCCGACGAGATGTTCTACACCGTGAGCGGGCGCTACCTGCTGACCGAGATGGGCATCGAGGTCGGCCCCGGCCATCTCATCGGCGAGCTCGGCATGCTGGCGCCGAGCAACCGCCGCACCGCGTCGTTCGAATGCATCGAGCCGGGCGTGGTGCTGTCGGTGACCTATCAGCAGGTGGAAGAGCTATATTACCAAAATCCTGCTTTTGGATTTTATTTCCTGCGGCTGTCGACGGCGCGCCTGTTCGAGAACCTGGCGCGGCTGGAGACGCGGCTGGCGCGGGCGCAGGCGGCGCAGCCGTCGTAGAGCACGATCCCGGAAAGTTGCAGACTTTTCGGACAAGCTCATGCCCGTGAGCTGCTTCATTTGGTCTGCAGGGCGAAGACGCCGTTCCAGTCCGCGGCCGGCGGGTTGTCGCGGAACGCCGCGATGCGCTCCTCGTAAAGGTCGGCGAGTTCGCCGAGGTCGATCGGGTCCTTGCAGGCGCGGCACGCCGCGGCGGCCGCGAGCGCGCCGGGCCAGTCCTGGGCGCGATAGCGCTTCAGCAATTCGGCCACCGCCGCCCGGGCCGCCTTGAAGGCCGGGGAGTCCGCCACGTCGGCCCGGCCGGCGACGGTGTAGATCACCTCCGGCTCGGTCTTGCCCTTCACGGTGATGCAGTCGAGCTCGACGAGCGCGTAGCGGCCGGCGAGCGCCTCCGCCGTGCGCGAGCCCACCAGGATCGGCACCCCGTAGGACTTGGTCTGGCCCTCGATGCGCGAGGCGAGGTTCACCGCATCGCCCAGCACCGTGTACTGGAAGCGCATGTCCGAGCCCATGTTGCCGACGGTGCAGCGGCCGGTGTTGATGCCGATGCCGATGCGGATCGGCAGGAACGCCTGGCCGCCCTCCTCGGCCTCGCGCTCGCGCTGCGCGTTGAGCGCGGCGAGCCGGTCGAGCATGGCGAGCGCCGCCTCGCAGGCGTGGGCCTCGTGCTCGGCGTCGTCGAGCGGCGCGTTCCAGAACGCCATGATGGCGTCGCCCATGTATTTGTCGATGGTGCCGCTGCATTCCAGGATGGCGTTGCTGAGCGGCGTCAGCAGGCTGTTCATCAGGTGGGTGAGGCCCTGCGGGTCGTGCTTGTAGAGCTCCGAGATCGCGGTGAAGCCGCGCACGTCGGAGAACATCACGGTCATGACGCGCTCCTCGCCGCCGAGCACCAGCTTGTCGGGCGATTGCGCGAGCTGCTCCACCAGCGTCGGCGACAGGTATTGGCCGAAGGCCGAGCGGATGCGCTGGCGGCCGACCTGCTCGCGGAAATAGCTCATGAACACCATCGCCGAATAGAGCGTCGCGGTGGCGATCAGCGGAAAGGTCGCGTCGAGCAGCAGGCCCTGCCCGGCGAACAGAAGCCACGACGCGGCAGCGAGGCCGCCGATACCCCCCACGCCGATCGCCAGCAGCGTCAACGCCTTCACCACCGGCGCCAGCGCGATGATCGCGACGCCGACCGCGAGCGCGACGAGCATCTCCACCAGCGTGGTCCAGTAGGGATTGCGCAGGAACGTCCGGGTCAGCGCCGATTCCAGCACCTGGGCGTGAATCTCCACGCCCGGCATACCGCCCCCGACCGGCGTGGTCTTCAGGTCGAGGAGGCCGATAGCCGAGGTGCCGATCAAAACGAGCCGCCGGGCGAAGCGGTCCGCGGCGACCGTGCCGTCGAGCACATCCTTCGCCGAGACGTAGCGCGCCGGATCGTGCGGCGAATAATAAATCCAGACCTGGCCATTGCCGTCGGTCGGCAGTTCGTAGCCGGGAATGCCGACGCTATAGATGCCGCCGGCGTCGGTGCGGATGATCGGGCTGTCGCGGTCGGTGGCGACCCGCAGCAGCTCGGTGGAGAGCGCCGGGACGAGCCGCCCGGCGGCGCTCATGGCGAGCGGCGCGCGGCGCACGATGCCGTCGCGGTCCGGCCGGAACGAGAACAGGCCGCGGCCCGCCGCCGCCTTCTCCAGCACCGGGACGTTGCCGATCAGCGCCGGAAACGACACCAGGTAGGGCCTGGGATCGTCGCCGATGGCGGCGAAGCCGGTGAGCGACAGCGGCCGCGCCTCGCCCTCGGCGTAGCCGTCGCCGGACTGGCCGAGCACGACGCGGGAGCGCGCGATGGCCGCGGCCAGCACCTCGTCGTTGCCCGGCAGCGCCGCGAGCCTGTCCCGCGTCTCGGCGTCGAGCCCAGGATGCTCCGCGGCGACGACCGCGGGCGAGGTCCGGTCCGGCTCGGCGAACAGCACGTCGAAGGCAATGCCGGCCGCGCCCAGGGCGGTGAGGCGATCGACGAGCCGCGCGACCAGCGTGCGCGGCCACGGCCACTGGCCGAAGCGCCTGAGGCTCGCCTCGTCGATGTCGACGATCACCACCGGGCGGAACGAGGCGTCGCGCGGCTTGCGCACCTGGTAGAAGTCGAAGCTGCGCAGGCGCAGCTCGCGGATTTGCGGCGGGTCCCAGTAGCGCAGCAGCAGGAACGCCGCGAGCAGGGCAAGGCCGATGGCGCGCGAGAGGCCGAAGCGCCGGGCCAGTCTGGAGGGCCGCTTCATCGCGGGGCCGCCGTCCCGCTATTTCTCGCGGAAGGCGCGCTTGACCTGGTCGAGCAGCGGCTTCGCGAGGTACGACATCACGGTGCGGTTGCCGGTCTCGACGAAGGTCTCCACCGGCATGCCCGGCACCAGCCTGACGTCGCCGAGCGGCTTCAGGTCCTCCGGCGTCATCCCCACGCGGACGGTGTAGTAGCTCGCGCCGGTGCGCTGGTCGAGCGTGGTGTCGGCCGAGATGCGGGCGATGCGGCCGAAAACCTCCGGCGTGGTGCGCTGGTTGAAATTGGTGAAGCGCAGCATGGCGCGCTGCCCGAGCTGGATCTGGTCGATGTCCTGCGGGTTGATGCGCGCCTCGACCGCGAGGTTGTCGGTCTCCGGCACGATCAGCATGATCGGCTCGCCGGCCTGGATCACGCCGCCGACCGTATGCACCGCGGACTGGAACACGGTGCCGTCCTGCGGCGCGCGGATGTCGACGCGGCGCAACTGGTCCTCCGCCGTCACCTTGCGCTCCACGAACTCGCCGAGCTTGGCGTCGATCTCGCGGATTTCCTTGCTCACGTCGCTGGTCATGTCCTGGTCGATCTGGATGACCTTCAGCTCGGTCTCCGATGCCTTGACCCGCGCCTCCGCCATGGCGGCGACGATCTGGCCGCGCTCGCCCTCGATGCGCGCCGACTCGCGCTCGAGCTGCGTCAGCCGCGCGAGCTGCACCAGGTTGCGCGAATAAAGCTCGCGGACGCCGACGAGCTCGCGCTGGATCAGCTCGAGCTCTTTGGACTTGGCGTTGCGCTGCGCGTCGAGGCCCTGGATTTCCTCGTTGGCCTGGGCGATCTGCTGGCGGAGCTGCGCCTTCTGGCCGTTGCGCGCGGAGAGCCGCGCGTTGAACAGCCGGGTCTCGCTGGTCATGGCCTCGATGGCGTCGGGGTCCCTGCTGGCGGCGAGCTCCGGCGGGAATTTGATGGCGGCGAGGCTGTCGCGCTCGGCTTCGAGCCGCGCCTTGCGCGCGTAAAGCTCGTTGAGGCCCTTGGTGACGATGGCGAGGTTGGCGCGCGTCACCGTGTCGTCGAGCCGCACCACGATGTCGCCCGCCTTGACGCGGTCGCCGTCGCGCACCCGCACCTCGCCGACGATGCCGCCCGAAGGGTGCTGCACTTTCTTGACGTTGCTGTCGACCACGATCTGGCCCGGCGCGATGATGGCGCCGGCGATCTCCGACGTCGCGGCCCAGCCGCCGACCCCGAACGCCAGCACCAGGACGACCGCCGCGCCGGCCACGATGTGCCGCCGCAGCGACTGGCCCGGGCCCGTCGCCGGCGGCAGCGCCAGGAACCTCCCGAACCGCTCCACCCGGGTCCTAAGCCCGGCGACGGCCGCCCCGGTCCGCATGATGATAGTGTCGAGCATCATACCGCCCTGCCCGTGTCCGGCACCACCTGGAGCGGCCGCGGCGGGGCGATGCTGCGCGGCGCGAGGTCGGCCAGGACCTCGTCCTTCGGACCGAACTTGTGCATGCGGCCCTTGTTGAGCACGAGGATGAGATCGACGGCGGCGATGGCGCTCGGCCGGTGCGCGACCACGACGACGATGCCTCCCCGCGCGCGCACGCCGCGGATCGCCCGCGTCAGCGCCTCGTCGCCTTCGGAATCGAGGTTGGCGTTGGGTTCGTCGAGCACCACCAGGAACGGGTCGCGGTAAAGCGCGCGGGCGAGCGCGATGCGCTGCGCCTGGCCCGACGACAGCGCCGAGCCGTTCTCGCCGACCTGGGTCTCGTAGCCCTGCGGCAGGTTGACGATGAGGTCGTGGACGCCGGCGGCGCGCGCCGCCGCGATCACGAGATCGGAATCCGGCTCGTCCTCGAACCGCGCGATGTTGTCGGCCACGGTGCCGGCGAACAGCTCGACGTCCTGCGGCAGGTAGCCGATGTGCCGGCCGAGCATCTCCGGCGACCACTGGTCGAGCGCCGCGCCGTCGATCCTGACCTTGCCGCGCGCGGGCGGCCAGATGCCGACCAGGAGCCGCACCAGCGAGGACTTGCCCGAGGCCGTTGGGCCGATGACGCCGAGCCCGGCGCCGGCTTCGAGCGAGAAGCTCACGTCGGCGAGCACCACCCGCTCCTCGCCCGGCGGCACGGCGCAGACCGCCTCGGCCGAGAGCGACTGCGACGGCGCCTCGAGCGGCATCGGGTCGCTGCGCACGGGCAGCGCGGCGAGCAGCGTGTTGAGGCGGCTCCAGCCGAGCCGGGCCGCCATGAAGCTCTTCCAGTGCGCGATCAGCAGGTCGATCGGCGCCAGCGCGCGCGAGCCGACGATGGAGCCGGCGATGATGATGCCGCCCGTCGCCTGCTGATTGATGACGAGAAAGGCGCCGACCGCAAGCAGCATGGACTGCAGCAGCATGCGCAACGTCTTCGACACCGCGCCGAACCCGCCGCCGACGTCGCTCGCCGCCTCGGTGTTGGCGACGTAGTCGCGGTTGGCCTTGAGCCAGCGCTTCATGGCGCGTCCGGTCATGCCCATGGCGGTGAGCGCCTCGGCGTTGCGCCGGCTCGCCTCGGCGAGCGCGTTGCGGCGCTTCGAGGACTCCGCGGCGACCTTGACCGGGGCGCGCATGCACGCCTCGGTGAGCAGCGTGAGCGCCACGAGAACGATCATGCCGACCAGCGCCGTGAGGCCGATGTAGACGTGGAAGGCGAAACAGATGCCGAGATAGACCGGAATCCACGGCAGGTCGAAGAACGCCGCCGGCCCGGCGCTCGACAGGAAGGCGCGCAGGTTGTCAAAGTCGCGCAGCGGCTGCAGCGCGTCGCCGCGGTTGCCGATCTTGAGCGGGATGCGGACGATGGCGTCGTAGATGCGCCCGCTCAGGGCCTCGTCGAGGCTGTTGCCGATGCGGACCATGATGCGCGCGCGGATGAGGTCGAGCACGCCGAGCGCGGCGTAGAGGCCGGCGGCGAGCATCACCAGCGCGACCAGCGTCGGCACGCTGCGGCTCGGCAGCACCCGGTCGTAGACCTCGAGCATGAAGAACGAGCCGGTGAGCATCAGGATGTTGCTCATGCCGGAGAACACGCCGACAGCGACGAACGCGCCGCGGCAGGCGGCGAGCGCGGCCGGAAGCTCGGAGCGGACCGGCTGCTGCGGCGTCCAGTGGGAAGCCCGCGGTGTCATGCCTGAAGCGCCCCTGGCCAAACCGGCCCCTCTACGTCCTGGCGGCAGGAAACGTCATCGATCCTCGACCGTCGAAATGCCGCGCCGCGCCGGCAGTCCGTAGCATGGGTCCGTCAACATCCGCCGAGGATCACATTCCCGGGCCGCTTCCGGTCAGGAAATGAAAATCGTCCGTATGGGAGACCAGTTGCGCTTTCGACACGCCTTGAAGCGTGACGGTGTCGCAGCCGGCGTGGATGACGGCGTTGCCGCAGCCGTCGTCCTGGGTCGCGCACAGCACCTGCTGGGCATTGCAGAAAACCGAGGAATCAAACGCGATGGCGTCGGTGCCCGGCTTGAAGTCCGTAACCGTGTCGTGGCCGAAGTTCGCGCCGAACACGAACGTGTCGGCGCCGCCGTGACCGGTCATGACGTCGTTGCCGGAGCCGGACAGGATCACGTCCTTGCCCGAGGTGCCTTCGAGGCGGGCCGGCGCGCCGTTGCCGGACACGGTGAAGATGAAATTGACCGTGTCGGTGCCGCCGTGGTGGTCGTCCACGTGCAGCGTCACCTTGTCGGCGCCCGCCTGCGAGTCGCCCGGCGTATAGGCCACGCCCCGCGCCAGCTCATGATTGATCTGCCAGAGCGTCCCATCGAGCTGGATGTCGCCGTTCGTCCCGGGCTGACCCGGGCCGCAACCCTCCGCCAACGACAGGCTGCCGTGCTCGGCGCTCGCGGTCACGGTCAGGTGGCCCGTCCAGCCGGCATCGGGATCGGCAACGGAGAGGCCGAAGAGGACGTTGTCGTCCTGGCCGCCGAGCGACAGGTGGTCGGTGCCGATCGACGGCGGCTGATCCACATGGATCGCCACCGTGGTGGTGTCGGACAGCGAGTGGCCGACACCGTCGTTGCCGCCGTCGTTGAAGGTGATGGTGGCCGTGCGGTCGCCGCTGTGCGGGTGATGCGAGGAGGTATCGAAGGCCAGCGCGTCGAGCAGCTTGTCGACCCGAGCCTCGGTGGCGTGCGAATTGAACGTGATCTTCAGATGATCCGTGCCGAGATGGCCGTCCGAGACCCTGCCGATGTCAACGCCATCGACCCACACGCTTTGGCCGAACGGCGAGATATAGATGTCATGGCCCTCCAGAACGATCTGGTCGCCGGAATAGCCGCCATGGAACTGGAAGCTATGGGAGTCGTGGAGCGTCACGCTGAGCGAGCCGCCGGCGAAATCGTGCGGACGATCCGGGTCGGTCACGAAGCCGTCCGGCAGCAGCTTCTGCGGCCCGTCGCCGACCACATAGGAAACGCTCCCGTGGCTCGGCGAGAGCTGCGGCGCCTCGTTGACGTTGCCGACCGTCACGTAAATCGTCTTGGTCCCGGTATCGACGACGATGGAGCCGTTGTCGGTCTGCATGGTTTCGGAGGCGCGCACCTCCACCGCATAGACGTTGTTGTGGTTGGAATCCGTCGGATGCTCGTAGTCCGGCGCATGCTTGAAGACGAGGTTGCCGTGGCTGTCGATGGCGAACAGGTCGGCGTCCGCGCCGCCCACGATCTCGAAGCTGAACTGTCCCTGTCCCTGCTCGCCCGGGACATAAGCCGAGAGATGGGTGACGAAGTGGTGGTTTTCGGCGACGAACTGGAAAGGAGACGTGGTGACGAAGACCGGCGGGTCGTTGGTGCCGTCCACGGTGAAATCCACGGTGGTCGAGGCCGTGAGCCCGCCGTTGTCGATCACCGGGACCACGAAGGACTCGACCGGGTGGTCGTTGCCGGTCAGCGGATTGGCCAGCGTGTTGTCGAGGGTGTAGGTCAGGGTGTTGTCGGCCGTGTTGAGGGTGGCCGAGCCGTACTGGCCGTGCTTGACGTAGGTGCCGGCGGCGGCACCCGCGCACCAGCCCGCCGCGACGAGCGCCGCGATGTCGTAGGTAACGGTCGAATTGCCGTTGAGATCGACCTTGACGATGTGCGCCGTCGCGCTCGAAACGCCCGGATTGCCCGGCGCCGCTTCCTTCAGATGATGGTTCGGCTGGCTCGCGAACACCGACGGCGGCAGGTTCTGCTCCGGCGTGAACACCACATGGATGTCGCCGTTGGAATCGGTGGTGATCTGGATCGGGCCGTTGTGGTTTCCGCCGCCGCCGGAATTGCCGCCGCCGTTGTCCGGCATGGGGATGTAGCCCGAGTGCGGATCGGGCAACGGCTGCGTGCTGCCGCCGCCCGGCAGGCCGGGGCTGCCATGGGAATCGCCCGGGCTCTGCGGCTGCACGTTCTGCGGCGCCACGTTCTGGTTGCCGAAATTCGCCGGGTTGGCGAGGTAGATCGGGAACAGCGCCTGCGCCACCGAGAGTTCCTGCGCGACCTCGGCCGGTGACTTCTGGGTCTGCTGGGCCAGGACGCCGAGGTTGGCGGTCGGCGTGACGGTGAAGGTGGAGTCGGTCGAGGTGATGGTGCCGATGATCGCGCCGGTGGTCCGGTCGATGATCTGGAACGAGCCGACGTGGCCGTCCGGGTCGGTCATCAGCGAGTAGCTCACCGACACGGCGTTGCCGTTGATGTCGGTGACGATGTTGGTATTGACCGTGGTGCCGCGGATGCCCATGGTCGCGACCGGCGTCTCGACGCGCATGTCGCCGGTTTTCGCCACCTGGCCGGCGACGAAGGTGATGCCCCCTTTGACCAGGCTGAACAGCGCGGAATTGCCGGACGTCGCGCCGGCGTTGTAGACGAGCTCGCTCAGCACCATGCGGGCGTCGGCGCCCATGTTGAAGGCGGTGCCGTCGGCGAGGCTGATGCCGACCTGGGAGCCGTCGTGGGTCTCGATGACGTCGCCCTGGCGGATGCTGTCGCCGACCTTGAGCTCCTCCACCACGCCGTTGGCGTGCTGCACCGTGACCGAGCCGGCGAGGCGCTCGACGCGGCCGATGACCGGCGCGCCGGCCGGAGCGCCCGCCTGCGCATATTGTCCGGGGGTCTCGGGCACGGCGAGGTGCGCGACGACCTCGGCCGACAGACCTGCGCCGCCGGGCGTCACCAGGTCCGGCGGATGGTCGTGGTCGAAATAGCCGGTGACGACGAGCTTGTGGCCGTCCTGGCCGACGAGGACGAGGTCGGCGCCGGCCTTTTTGAAATGCGCGCCGAACAGGAACTCGGCGTCGGGAATCACCACCCGGCCGGAGGCGTTGCTCTCCGACGCGTCGATGTGCGCTCCGCCGCCGTCGCGGCCGCCGGACGACAACCCCTCACGAAACATCAATAGCCCCTCGCCTGCTGGCGCAGGAAACTGCCAACAATCCTTGTAGATCGGCCCCCAGGTCAACGTCTGTTTTTATGCAAGCCTTGTTCGGGCTGGCGCCATCCGGGCCGCATCGTCGGCCGCCGCCCCGGCACCCTGGCTCTACTACAAAGCTGCATTGTAAGCCATTGTTAATCATTGGGAAACTTAATTCTCGCAATTCGTCCGGAAACCGCCGGCTGCCGTTCGCCATCCCGGGTCGGGCCGGCTCGAAAAAATAAGGTTAACTTTCGGTTGCATCCCTACCGACACACCGCAGGCGATGCTGTGATGGCCGTCACATGTCCCCCGGCGGGCTTGAACCAAGCTGGCGGAGCGGCGGCCGGGACGGCTCGGGGCCGGCCTTTCGACGGACGTGGCGACGCGGGGTGACGGTGGAATGACGATGACGCTGAAGTTCTGGGGCGTGCGGGGAAGCATCGCCTGCCCCGGCCCCGGCACCGCGCGCTACGGGGGCAACACGTCCTGCATCGAGGTCCGCTGCGGCGGGCGGATCGTGATCTTCGACGGCGGCACCGGCCTGCGGCCTTTCGGCGATGCGCTGGTCGGGTCCGGCCGGCCGCTCGACTCCGACCTGTTCCTGACCCACTGCCATCTCGACCACGTCTCCGGCCTGCCGTTCTTCGCGCCGCTGTTCGCGCCGGGCAACCGCCTGCGCATCTGGGCCGGCAATTTGCCGCCCGGCGCGCGGCTGAAGCGCGTGCTCAACACCATGATGAGCCCGCCGCTGTTCCCCGTGGACGTGGAAAGCTTCAAGGCGGCGATCGACTATCGCCAGTTCAAGCCCGGCGACACGCTCAAGCCGTGCGACGGCATCGTCCTGCGGACCGCGGCACTCAACCACCCCGGCGGCGCGGTCGGCTACCGGCTCGACCACGCGGGCAAGGCCCTCGCCTACATCACCGACACCGAGCTCCTGCCCGGCCCCATCGACCCGGGCGTGCTCGCGCTGGCGCGCGGCGCCGACCTGGTGATCGTGGACAGCACCTACACAGAGGCCGAGATCGCCGCCCATCGCGGCTGGGGCCACTCCACCTGGAAGGACGCCATCCGTCTCGCCGACGCGGCCGGGGCCGGGACGCTCTGCCTGTTCCACCACGACCCGGGCCACGACGACGATTTCATGGACAAGGTCGGCCGCGAAGCCGCCGCCGCGCGGCCGGACACCATGCTCGCCCGCGAGGGCCTGACGATCGGCCTGTAGCCGCGGCCGGCCGTCACGGCAGCGACAGCGACGTCACGGCGACGTTGAGGTTGCCTTCGGCCTCGGCGACGATGCGCAGCGTCTTGGAATCGAACGCGACCGCGTCGAGCCGCAGCGCCTCCACCTTGGCGTCGACCCGCAGCCCGGTCTGCGTCTTCTGGAAATCCGTCAGCACCGCCTCGATCTTCTGCCGCGCATCGGCGGCGAACGGCTTGAGATCGACCACGGCGCGCGAGGCCAGCATCGGCGCGAGATAGGGCGCGGCGGCGCGGGCCGCGGTGCCGATGAGGCCGAAGGCCGCGTCGGAATCGACGTCGAGCGTGACGTCGGTCAGGCGCAGGATCTGGTTGTCCTTGTCGAGGACCGGCTTGCCCCAGACATTGACGGTCGCCTCGGCGCCGAAGCCGAACGAGCCGCGCTGCTTGCCGTTGACGAGCAGCGAGATCAGCAGCCGGTCGCCGGAGGCGGCCATCTCCACCTCCTTGACCGTGACCGCGACCGAGCCGCTGCCGTCCTCGGGAAAAGTCCTGCCGACGAGCTGCGCCGTGAGCAGCGTGTTCACGACCGGGAACGGAATGTCGATCGGGATGCCGACCGTGACGTGGCCGCCCGAGAGGTCGGGCACGATCTCGATGCGGTCCGGGAACGGGCACACCGGCTTGGTCCGGTTGGACACCACGCGGGTCTGCGCCTCGACGCCGATCAGGAGGTTGACCGCCGCGGCGTCGATGCGCGGCTGCGCCGCGAAGGCGCGGGTCGGCTTGATCTCCAGCCACAGGCTGGGCGCGCCGGCCCCGATGCCGGAGACGCCGAGCGGGAACGAATCGCACAGCCGCATCCATTGCGCCTGCGCCGCCTGCTTGAACGAGGGATCGTTGCGGATGCGCGATTCGAGGAACGCGGTCTGCTCCCGCACCGAGCGGTCCACCAGCGGCTTGACCTCGCTGGCGACGCTGATCCGCAGGCCCGCGATCGGCAGGCTCACGTCGTTGATCGAAGCCTGCGCGCTGAGGTTGGGCGCGATGTGCCAGTCCGGCAGGATGGTCGGCCGCGCCGTCACCGTGACGTTGCCGCGCACCGCCGCGGTCTGGTCGAAGGTCTTGCCGGCGAAGTTGCCGACCTCGCGGCCGAGGCTGCCGCCGATGCTGCCGAGCACGTTGCCGAGCTGGCGGCCGACCTGGCCGCCGACGTTGCCGATGGCGGCCAGCGTGCCGTTGGCGCGCAGCGAGCCGTTGAGCGGCGTGGCGATGGTGAGTCCCTCGGGGCGTCCGGTGATCGCCAGCGGGCCGCGGTCGATGCTCCAGCCGATGGTGGCGTTGATGGGCAGGTCCGGCGTGCCGCCGTTGCGGCTGCCGGCGAGGTTGCGCGGCGCGGTGCTGTCCAGCGCCGCCTGGATCGCGGAGAGGGCGATGGCGGCGGGCGCGACCACCGTGGAGGTGCGCGTGATCGGCTCCAGCGGCGGCAGCGCGGCGAGCGCGGGCTTGTGGCCGATGCGCGACGCCGGCCATAGCAGTTCCAGGCCGACGTAGGCGCCGGCCGCCACCGCCGCCACGCCGACCAGGACGATAAGCACGGTCTTCATCGCATGCCCCCCGGAACTCCGGGGCAAGCGCCGATTTCCCCGGCTAGCGCAAATAGTAACGCATCGGCGCCGTGAAGGGGAACCGCTGGCCCGCGAGGTCTCCGGGCGGCTGCGGATAAGGCTGGGCGCGCCGCAGCATGTCGAGCGCCTCGCGGTCGAGCTCGGAGAAGCCGGAGCTGCGCGCCACCGAGCCCGACAGCAGACGGCCGTCGCGGTCGATGGTGAAGCTCAGCAGCACGGTGCCTTCCTCGTGGCGCGCCCGCGCGTCCGACGGATAATTCTTGTGCCGGTTCAGGTGCGCCACGATCATCTGGGCGAAGGTCGCCCGCGCCGCGCCGGAATTGCCCGCCGACGTGTTGGTCTCGCGCGGTGACTGCACGTCGGCGGCGGCGCGCTTGGTGTTGATCGCGGCGACCCGCTTCTTCGGCGGCGGCTTCTTCTTGGGCGGCTCCGGCTTCGGCAGCGTCACTTCGGCCGGCTTCTCCGGCGGCTTTTCCTCTTTGGGCTGCTCGACCTTCTCGACGGGCTCCGGCGGCGTAAGGTCCTCCTTCTCGACCTTCTCCACCGGGTCGGGCGGGAGGGGCTCCGCCTTCTGGTCCACCTGGTCGGGCGCGACGTCGGTCTTCTCGGTCGAAGGCGCGGCGGCCACCGGCGACAGGTCGAGCATGATGGCGTCGCTCGGCGCGCCGGCAAGCTCGGGCTCGGACCATGTCGCGAGCACGCTGGCGGCGCCGCCGTGGGCGGCGAGCACCACCGCCGCGCAGATCAACCAGCGCCTCAGCTCGCCCGCGTTCTCGTTCATCGCACGATCTCGCTCATGGCGTCGTGCCGGCCTCGAGTCCCACCAGGGCCACCTTGAAATAGCCCGCGGTGCGCAGCAGGTTCATGACCTCCATCAGGTCGCCGTAAGGAACGGTCTTGTCCGCGCGCACGAACACGCGGGTGTCGCGATTGCCGGAGGTCGCGCGGTCGAGGGCCGCGCCGAGCGAATCGCGGGCGATGGCGTCGTCGCCCAGCGCCAGCGTCAGGTCCGGCTTGACGGTGAGGAACAGCGGCTTGTCGGGCCGCTGCTGCTGCTCGGCGTTGGAGGACGGCAAATCGACCGCGATGTCCACGGTCGCCAGCGGCGCCGCGACCATGAAGATGATGAGCAGCACGAGGATGACGTCGATGAACGGCGTCACGTTGATCTCGTGCACCGCTTCGAGCGTGTCCTCGCCGTGATGGAGCTTCACGCTCATGGCGTCACTCCGCGGCGGCGCGGGCCGGGCGGCGCACAGCCGGGCGGTCCAGGTCGCGGCTCAGCAGCCGCATCACCTCCGCCGAGGCGTCGCCGAGCATGGCGCGGTAGCCGGTGATCGAGCGCGCGAACATGTTGTAGATGACGACGGCAGGGATGGCGGCGAACAGGCCGAACGCCGTCGCCAGCAGCGCCTCGGCGATGCCCGGCGCCACCACGGCGAGGTTCGTGGTGTGCGACTTCGAGATGCCGATGAAGCTGTTCATGATGCCCCACACCGTGCCGAACAGGCCGACGAAGGGCGCCGTCGCGCCGATGGTGGCGATGATGTTGGTGCCGCGGGCGATGCGGCGGCCGTAGGCCGCCTCGATGCGTTCGAGGCGCGAGGCGGTGCGCTCCTTGATGCCGTCCTTGTCCATGGAATCGGCGGAGAGCCGCAATTCGAGGTCGGCGGCTTCGAGAAAGCGGACGACGACGTTGTTCGAGGTGCCGGCCTGCTGCAGCGCCTCGGCGAGCGAGCGCGCCTGGCCGATGGCCTTCAGCGTCCTGGCGGTGGCGCGCTTCACCGACAACAGCTCGATGGTCTTGGCGAGCCAGACGGTCCACGTGACGACCGAGGCGAACGCCAGGCCGATCATGACGATCTGCACCAGGCGGTCGGCCGAGGCGAACATGCCCCATGGCGAGAGATCGCGCGGCAGCGTGGCGTCGGTCGCGACCGGCGCGGCCGAAACGGACTGGCCGTCGGAGGGCGCCGCCGCAGGCGGCGCATCCGCGGACGGCGCCGCGGGCGGATTGCCCGGCGCCGCGGCGGGCGGCGCACCGGCAGTGGGAGCCGCGGCATTCTGGGCGGCAGCGCTCGGAGCCGGCGCTGCCGGCCTCGCCGGGGTCGGCGCAGCCGCCGAGGGCGCAGGCATGACGTAAGGCGCCGGCGCGACGGACGGCGCGGCGGGGGCGCCGGTCTGCGTCTGCGCCCGGGCCGCGGGCGATGCGAGCAGGGCCAGAGCCGCCAGCGCAGGCCGCAGCAGCCGGCTTAACCTCGTGAAAATACGTCCATTCATCGTCCTGACTCCGCCGCTCGAACTACCGCCCCGTGAACTGTTATAATGTAACATATAAGAGTTCGCGTCCATCACTCAGCCGCCTGAAATACGCCAGGCGCCATCGCCGTTAAGGCTTTGCGGCGGCGCCGGTAGCGCAGCCACATGATGACGCCCGTCACGGAAAACAGCGTCGGAGCCAGCCCGGTGAGCAGCACCACGAGGCGCCACACCGTCCCGCTGTGGCTGCCTTCGTGCAGCCAGCGGATCCACTGCGCCGCGGCATCGCCGGAGAGCGGCGCGGGCTGCGGCCTGGCCTCGCCGCTGCGGTCGTCGACCAGCACCGTCGTGTCGCCGGATGTCGTACGCAACTGGACGCGCCACACCGGCGGCGGTCCCTGCGCGGCGTCGCGTCCGCCCGCGACCGGCAAAAGGATCGCGGCGGGCCGGGCCGCCGGCGCCGCGGCGCGCGCGAGCTCCAGCGCGCGGTCGGCCGTCAGCGCCGTGTGGCGCGCCGGCATGCCGAACGGGCCGCGCGGGCCTTGCGGCGTCATCGGCGCGATCGCCGCCATCAGCGAGCGCGCCTGCGGCGGGAATGCCAGGTAGATGCCGGTCAGCGACACCAGGGCGAGCGGCAGCGAGATCCAGAATCCGATGATGTGGTGCAGGTTGTTGCTCATGGTCGGGCTGCGGCGCCAGCGCAATCCGCGCAGGAACGCGCCGTTGCGCGGCCACCACAGCACGATGCCGCTGAGCGACAGGATCAGCATGGCCACTCCCGACCATCCGACGATGGCGCGGCCGGAGTATTCCGGGATCGTGAGGTTTTCATGGAACCGGTGGACGAGCCCGACGAGGGAGGAGCGGAAATCGGCGACGTCGAGCACCTGGCCGGTCGGCGGATCCATATAGACCGAGAGGAATCGGGGCGGACCGCCCTCGCGGGCACCGCCGCGCGCCTGGACGATCACCGGGCCGCCGTCCTCGCCCGGATAGCGGATCGCCATCGGCTGCGCCCGGCCTTCGAGCGCCTTGGAAGCGGAGGACAGGTATTCCGAAGGCGCAAGCGTTGCCGGGCCCGTGGCCGCGTAGCGCGACGGGTGCAGGAGGGCGTCGATCTCCTGATCGAACACCAGGAACGCGCCCGACAGTCCGACGGGAACCAGAACGATCAGCAGCAGCAGGCCGATCCATCGGTGAATGCTCCATAAGATGGCGCGAAACCGATTGAATGCGCTCGGCATGTGCCGCCTTTCCGGATCGATGCAGATGTCTGGGCGAAATGACTGGAAGTTTTCAGTATAGAAAACCGCGCGCGCGTTCAATCGTCGCTCAAGCAATTCTAGTTTTGATTTGTTCTAATGAAAAAGACATTACTTTCAAGCATTTATAATTGCGAGCGCTGAACGGCTATGGAACAAGTAAAGCATAATAAAGACAAGAATAGAACCGTTCAAAACTGATAAGCGAGGCGAGTAACGATGTCGAATGTGGGGCGAGCGAATCCGGGTGGGATTCGCGCGATGAGCCGTGCGCCGTTGACGCAGGCCGCGGTCGGGGTTGCGTCCATCATCATGGCCGGCGCGTCGCAGGCGCAAGCGCAGGAGGCGCTTCCGACCATCGACGTGCAGGCGCAGGGCGGCACGGGCTACCAGCCCCCGGCCAACAGCGGCATCAGCCGTCTGCCGGTGCCGCTGATCGACACGCCGCAGACCGTCAACGTGGTGACGCAGCAGCTCGCCCAGGAGCAGGGCGTGCGCAGCATGGAGGACGCGCTGCGCAACGTCACCGGCATCACCTTCAGCGCCGGCGAGGGCGGCCAGCAGGGCGACAGCCCCTTCATCCGCGGCTTCACCGCGCGCGGCGACATCTTCCGCGACGGCATCCGCGATCCGGGCTGGTACACCCGCGACTTCTTCTCGGTGGACCGGCTCGAAGTCTACAAGGGGCCGTCCTCGTTCGCGTTCGGCCGCGGCTCGACCGGCGGCACCATCAACAACGTCTCCAAGATCGCCGACGGCTCGACCTATATGGACGGCACGCTGACGGGCGCGGTGCCGTTCGGCTTCCGCGCCGAGGTCGATGCCAGCGGCAAGGTGAGCCCCAACGTCGCCATGCGCATCGCAGCCATGGGCCAGGACGTCGATACGCCGGACCGCGACAACGTCTGGACCAAGCGCTGGGGCATCACGCCGTCGTGGGTGATGCAGGTCGATCCGCGCACCAAATTGACGTTCAACTACATCTACCAGGGCGAGCAGAGCGTCCCCGACTACGGGCTGCCGTACTACACGCCGCCGACCTATTCCACGACCACGGGACTGCCGACCGGCGCCGGCTACAACGGCAACGGCACCGCCGTCCTGCCGGTGCAGGTGCCGCGCAACACGTTCCTCGGCTTCACCAGCGGCCCGTTCGCGGACCTGACGGAGACCGAGGTCCATATCGCCACCGCCAAGGCGGAGCACGACTTCAACGACGCGATCAAGCTGACCAGCGCGACGCGCTACATGTCGGTGCGACGCGACACCAGCCCGACCGCGCCGCGCAATCTCGGCCTCGCCGGGCAGTTCGGCGGCGTCGTCACGACGCCGCCCGCCGGCTATCCGACCGACCTCATGACCATCGGCCAGCAGCACTGGGAGAACGTCACCGACAACACCCAGCTCATCAACCAGACCGACCTGCTCCTGAACTTCAACACCGGCGCGTTCCAGCACACGATGGCGACCGGCTTCGAGCTCAGCCACGAGACCCGCCACCAGATCCGCGACAACACGTGTTTCCCCAGCGGGGCCACCATGCCGATCTGCCGCGTCTCGCTGTCGGATCCGAATCCCAATCCCAACGGCCCGGTCGACGGCGGCTGGACGCAGTTGCAGGACGGCGACCTGACGAACCTCGGCGCCTACGTCACCGACCAGATGAAGATCGACCAGTACTGGGAGCTGATGGGCTCGGTGAGGTACGACAACCTCCACAGCAGCTACCAGGACCAGACCGGCGTGAACCTCAATGCCACGGACGGCATGTTCAGCTACCGCTACGGCGTGGTGTTCCATCCGGTCAAGAACACCAGCGTCTATTATGCGGGCGGCGTGTCCTACAATCCGTCGTCGGAGTTCGCCACGCTCCCGACCGGGACCGTCGATCTGCAGCCCGAGCGCACCAATTCCCAGGAAGTGGGCGCCAAGGCCGAGGTGCTGGACCGCCGCCTCACGCTGTCGGCCGCGGTGTTCCAGATGGAAAAGACCAACATGCGCGTGTCGGACCCGACCTCGCTCACGGGCGCGCAGATCCTCGCCGGCGACGCGCTGTCGGAAGGCATCGAGCTCGGCGCCGCCGGCAAGATCACCGACCAGTGGGCGCTGTTCGCGGGGTATACGCTGCTCCACACCGAGCTGCAGAAGACCACCGATCTGTCGCAGCTCGGCCGCCAGCTTCCCAACGCGCCGGAATCGAGCTTCACGCTGTGGACCACCTACGAGATCGCGCCGAAATGGACCATCGGCGGCGGCGCAACCTACAACTCCTACGCCTATGCCAATGCGCAGAATACGGAATACGTGCCGGAGTTCTGGAAGTTCGACGCCATGGTGGCCTACAAGATCGACGACAAGTCGAGCCTGCAGCTCAACGTCTACAACATCACGGACGAGCTCTATTACGCCCAGTATTACGGCGGCCAGGCGGTGCCCGCGCCCGGGCGCTGGGCCTCGCTCACCTACCGGATCAGATGGTGAGCTTTCTCAAAGACCGGCTCCGATCCATGCGCAACGATGGCCGGGCTCGCCCCGGCCATTTTTGTTAGACTCGCCGCACGCCGCACCGGCAGGAGACCAGACGCCCATGATGCTTCACATCCCCCAGGTCCTTTCCCCAGACCAGGTGGCGCGCTGCCGCGCCGTGATGGAGCGCGCGGCCTGGGAGGACGGCAACGCGACCGCCGGCCACCAGTCGCGGCGGGTGAAGCACAACCTCCAGCTCCCCGAGACCTCGGCCGAGGCGCGCAAGCTCGGCGACATGGTGCTCGGCGCGCTGGCGCGCAATCCGCTGTTCGTCTCCGCCGTGCTGCCCAAGCAGGTGTTCCCGCCGCTGTTCAACCGCTACGACGCCGGCATGACCTTCGGCTCGCACGTCGACAACGCCATCCGCGACCATGTCTCCGGCCTGCGCGTGCGCACCGACGTGTCCTCGACGCTGTTCATCTCCGCGCCCGAGGACTACGACGGCGGCGAGCTGGTGGTGGAGGACACCTACGGCAGCCACGCGGTGAAGCTGCCCGCCGGCGACATGATCGTCTATCCCGGCACCAGCCTGCACCACGTCACGCCGATCACCCGCGGCTCGCGCATCGCCTCGTTCTTCTGGACCCAGAGCCTGGTGCGCGACGACACCCGGCGGGCGCTGCTGTTCGACATGGACATGGCGATCGTGAAGCTCGCCAAGGACCACCCCGGCCATCCGTCCGTGGTCGAGCTGACCTCGGTCTATCACAACCTGCTGCGGCAGTGGGCGGAGACCTGACCGTCACGCGAGCGGCGGCGCGGCGCCGTCCGGCAGCGGGATGCGGTGCGCGTTGAGCGTCATGGCCACCATCGTGTAGTAGCCGACGAGCGCGGTGAGCTCGACCACGCCGACCACGCCGAAGCGGTCGAGCGCGCGGCGGTAGACGTCGTCGCCCACGTCGTTGGTCTCGTTGAGGTCGCGGGCGTAGTCGTGGATCGCCGTCATGTCCGGGTCCGCGGTCGCCGGCCGCTCGCCCCGGCGCAGGGCCGCGATGACGTCCGCCGGGAGCCCGGCCTTCACCGCCATCTGCTCGTGGATGTACCATTCCACCTGGCAGTTGCAGTGCCGCGCCGTAACCAGGATCGCCAGTTCCGACAGCGCCGGCGGCAGCGAGGTGCGGTAGCGCAGAAGCTCGCCGAACTGCTGCCACTTGTCGGCCAGCTCCGGCCGGTGCAGCGCCGCTCGCAGCGGCCCGCGCAATTCGCCGCGCGGGCCGGAGACGACCGCGTCGTAGACGCGCCGCTGCTCCGGCGTCATGGTCTCGGGCGTCGGCAGGGGAATGCGGGCCACGGTGGCTCTCCGTTACGAATCGTCGACGGCTTCGGTGGCGCGGGCCGAAGGCCGCGCGCAGAACGTGGCGTGCCATGCGGCCAGCCGCGGATGGCCGCCGCGCCACGGGTCGTTCGCGAACCGGAAATCGAGATAGGAGAGCGCGCAGCCGAGCGCGACATGGCCGATGGTGAACGGCCCCGCGTGCAGCGCCTCCGCCTCCTGTTCCAGCGCCGCGAGGCAGGCGGCGCGGCGCGCCGCGAAGCTCGCCAGATGCGCCTGCGAGGGTTGCGCCCGGTCGTTCTCGCCGCGCCACAGCACCAGGAGGTCGAGCATGCCGTCGCCCAATGCCTGGCGCCGGAGCGCCAGGAACCGCGCCTTCCGCTCGGCGGGAAACAGCTTCGGCCCGTCGTGCAGCGTGTCGAGGTACTCGCAGATCACCCGCGAGTCGAACAGCCGGGTGCCGTCGTCGAGCACCATGGTCGGAATCTTCGACAGCGGATTGTCCTTCATCAACTCGGCGTGCGGCCTGGTCGCGGCGGCGACCGAGCGCACGCAGGTGATGCGCCCGACGAGCCCCATCTCGTGCGCCGCGACCATCACCTTGCGGACGAAGGGCGAGCGGGGCGACCAGTGAAGTTTCATGGGAGGCCGGCTTGTTGGGCGAAGGGACTGCGATACTATGCCGACACCGATGCGGCCGCCAACACCGAAGCGCGCCGTCAAAAGTCGAGGCGAGGGAGGACATCCATGGCAGCAACGGCATCGCTCGCGGCGGGGCGGCCCCTGCGCCGCATCGCGCTGGCCGCGGCCGCGGTTGCTGCGCTGCAACTGCCGGCGCGCGCGCAGACCTATCCGACCGGCCCGATCTCCCTCATCAACCCCTATGCCGCCGGCGGGCCGGCCGACGCGCTCGCCCGCACCATCGCCGACCCCATGACCGCCATGCTCGGCCAGCAGATCGTGCTCATCAGCAAGCCCGGCGGCGCCACCGCCATCGCCGCCTCGGCGGTGGCGAACGCGCCGAAGGACGGCTACACGCTGCTCATCGCCAGCGCCTCCTCGCACTTCGTCACGCCGCTGCTCTCCAAGGTCACCTACGACGGCATCCGCGACTTCGCCTTCGTCTGCATGATCGCCAGCGTGCCCAACGTGCTGGTGGTGCGCTCCTCGCTGCCCGCCAGGACGGTCCCCGAGCTCGTCGCGCTCGCCAAGAAGGACCCCGGCAAGCTGACCTACGGCTCGGTCGGCAACGGCAGCCAGCCCCACCTCGCCGGCGAGCTGTTCCAGCAGATGACCGGCACCAAGCTCACCCATGTCCCCTATCGCGGGGCGGCGCCGGCCACGGTCGATCTCATCGCCGGCCAGATCGACCTCGGCATCCTCAACGCCCCGCCGCTGCTCGAGCACATCAAGAGCGGCGCGCTGCGCGCCCTCGGCGTGGCCTCGCTCAAGCGCACGCCGCAGCTTCCGGACGTGCCGACGCTCGACGAGCTCGGCCTCAAGGGCTTCAATGTCGTGACCTGGTACGGCATCGCCGCCCCGGCGGGCACGCCGCAGCCGGTCGTGGACAAGCTCGCCGACGCGTTCCGGCGCTCCCTCGCCTCGCCCGAGGTCAAGGCCAAGCTCGCGCAGCAGGGGGTCGACACGTTCTATCTCGGGCCGAAGGATTTCGCGGCCTATATTCACGACGACGCCACGCGCCTGGGCGCGCTCATCAAGAGCGCCGGCATCACCGGCGAGAACTAGGGAACGCCGCAGGAATGACGCTGGAGCATTTCCGCCTCGCCGTGGCCGACGGCGTCGCCACGGTCACGTTCGACCGGCCGCCGGTCAACGCCCAGAACCAGGCCGCGCGCGAGGAGTTCATCCGCCTGTTCGACGCGCTCGGCGACCGCGACGACGTGCGCGTCGTCGTGCTCACCGGGGCGGGCGACACGTTCTCGGCGGGCGCGGACATCAAGGAGCGCGTCGACCTCGTCAAGGAGCCCGGCGACTACACCCGCAACAACCGCCTGGTGCGCGAGTTCTTCTACGCCGCGCGCGACTGCGCCAAGCCGGTGATCGCCGCGGTGAACGGCGCGGCGCTCGGCGCCGGCTTCGTGCTCGCCCTGTCCTGCGACATCGTCATCGCCGCGGAGACGGCGTTCTTCGCCATGCCGGAGATCAACATCGGGCTCGCCGGCGGCGCCGGCTTCCTGATGGAGCATCTCGGCCGCTCGAAGGCGCGGGCGCTGTATTTCACCGGCCGCCGCGTGCCGGCCGCCGAGCTCGACCGGCTCGGCGTGATCGAGGCTTGCGTGCCGCGCGACAAGCTGATGGAGCGGGCGATGGAGCTTGCCCGCGACATCGCCGGCAAGAGCCCGGTCGCCGTCCGCCATATCAAGCGCACGCTCAACACCATCGAGGAAATGCCGGTCCGCGACGCCTACCGCTACGAGCAGAGCGTGACGGTCGAGCTGTCGCGGACCGAGGACGCCAGGGAAGCCCAGCGCGCGTTCCTTGAAAAACGCAAGCCGGTGTTCAAGGGTCGCTAGTGTGGTGGTTCAGAATTTCGCTTCATTGGTTTCCGCAAGCCCATTAAGCGAAATTCTGAACCTAAATCACACTAGAATCATAAACTTGCTAGTGTCCCTTTGATTCCGAAGTTCGCATCGGAGCTTGCTGCAAAGATATGCGAACTTCGGAATCGGGACACTAGAGCATGGGGCCGAAACGCCGCCTGCTTGTGGATAGGATACTAAACGAGATCAAGATGCCGGGACGCCGAGCAGCCTAAACGCGAACGGATCGGGCCTCGAGAGTCCGGGAGGACGAACCATGCCACTGCCCAAGCCTGTCTTCGACCCGCCGTTCAACATCGTCCGGTCGAGCCACGTCGTGCTCGGCGTCACCGACCTCGACCGCAGCCTGGCGTTCTACGAGACCACGCTCGGCCTCTGCGTCGAGGACCGCACGGCGGATGCCGTCTATCTCCGCGCGGTCGAGGAGCGCCAGCACCATTCGCTGGTGCTCAGGAAGACCGCCGCGCCAGCCTGCGACTGCCTCGGCTTCAAGGTCGCGAGCGAGGACGATCTCGACAAGGCGGCGCGTTTCTTCGCCGCCAAGGGGCTGCGCCACGGCTTCATCGACGCGCCGCACCACGGCCGCACCCTGCGCGTCACCGATCCATTCGGGGTGCCGCTCGAATTCTACTTCGAGATGGAGCGGCGCGAGCGGCTGCTGCAGCGCTACGACCGCTACAAGGGCGTCCATGCCCAGCGGCTCGACCACTTCAACATCTTCTCGCCGGAGCTGCAGGACGCCGTCGACTTCTACGCGCTGATCGGCTTCCGCATGACCGAATACACCGAGGAGGACGGCAAGGACGGCCGCATCGTCGCCGCCTGGATGCACCGCAAGGGCAACGTCCACGACCTCGCCTTCACCAACGGGCGCGGGCCGCGGCTCCACCACCTAGCCTACTGGGTGCCCTCGCCCATCAACATCATCCACCTGTGCGACGTGATGGCCTCGACCGGCTATCTCCCCAACATGGAGCGCGGGCCCGGCCGCCACGGCATCTCCAACGCCTTCTTCCTCTACGTGCGCGACCCGGACGGCCACCGCACCGAGTTCTACGCCAGCGACTACCAGACCATGGACCCGGACCACGAGCCGATCCGCTGGTCGGTGCGCGACCCGCGCCGGCAGACGCTGTGGGGCCAGCCGGCGCCGCGCTCGTGGTTCGAGGAAGGAACGCCGTTCGCGGACCAGCCGGTCCGCGAGGCGCTGTTCAAGGCCGACGTCATCATTGCGGCGTGACGGCGACCGCGGCAACCGGCATCCCCTCGTCATTGCCGGGCTGCCGCGAAGCGGCGGGACCCGGCAATCCGGCGAGACCGACGGATCGCCGGGTCAAGCCCGGCGATGACGATTGCAGCGTCAGAACATCGTGTTGTTGTTCTGCGACGTCTCCGGGATCGGCTGCACCGCGTCCCAGTGCTCGACCACCTTGCCCTGGTCGTCGAGGCGGAAGATGTCGATGATCGCGTTGCCGCGGGTGCCGGGCTCGCGCACCGCATGGACGTGGACGATCACGTAATTGCCGTCGGCGAAGATCTGCTTGATCTCGCTGTGGTTGTTCGGGAACTTGTCCTTGAGGAAGTTGATGAAGCCGCGCATGCCCTCGACGCCGTCCTTGGCGGTCGGGTTGTGCTGCTTGTAGCCGGCCTTGCCGACGTATTTGACCGCCAGGTCGTAGTCCTTCTTGTTGAGCACGGCGTCGTAGAACGCCATCACCGTCTTCTTGTTGGCTTCCATCTGCTTCTTGGACGTCGCCCAGGCGGCCGGATGCGAGAACATAACGGCCGCGAGGGCGAAGCAGGCGAGCATTGCGATGCGTTTCATGATGGTCCTCCCCGTCTCCATGTTTTATGTCACTGGCAACGACTGTTACTTCATGTGGCTCGGCAGATAGAGCGCGATGATCGGGAACGTGATGAGGATCACGAGCCGGATCAGGTCGGTGATGATGAAGGGCAGCACGCCCTTGAAGATCGTCGAGAAGTGGATGTCCTGGATCACGCTCTTGATGACGAACACGATCATGCCGACCGGCGGATGGATGAGGCCGAGCTCCACCGTCATGACGATGATGACGCCGAACCAGATCGGATCGAAGCCGAGGTGGACGATGACCGGGAAGATGATCGGCACGGTGAGGATCACCATGGCGAGCGAATCCATCAGGCAGCCGAGCACGAGATACATCAGCATGATGAGCGCCAGCACGCCGTAGCGGCCGAGCCCGAGGCCGGTGAGGAACACCGTGATCTTCTGCGGCGTCTGCGTCACCGTAAGGAAATAGCCGAACAGCAGCGCGCCGATCAGCACCGTGAACACCGCGGCCGCGGTGCGCGTGGCCTGGAGGAGCGAGGCGCGGATGTCCTTGCGTTTGAGCCGGCCGCTGAGCACGCCGATGAGGAAGGCGCCGCCGGCGCCCATGCCGCCGGCCTCGGTCGGGGTGAACAGGCCGCCGTAGAGCCCGCCGATCACGAACACGAACAGCAGGAGCGGCGCCCAGACGTCCTTGAGCCCGAGGATGCGCTCGCGCCACGAGTTGCGCGGGCCGGCCGGCAGGAAGCCGGGGCGGAACAGCCCGATCAGGACGATCGTGGTGATGTACATGGAGATCGCGAGCAGGCCGGGCAGCACGCCGGCGATGAACAGCTTGCCGATGTCCTGCTCGGTGATGATGCCGTAGACCGCGAGCACCGTCGACGGCGGCAGCATGGCGCCGAGCGACCCGCCGGCCGCGACCACGCCGGCGGCGAACGACTGCGGATAGTTGTAGCGGCGCATCTCGGGATAGGCGACCGTCGAGAACGTCGCCGCGGTCGCGACCGAGGAGCCGGAGATCGCGGCGAAGCCGCCGCAGGCCAGGATGGTGGCGAAGCCGAGGCCGCCGCGCAGGTGGCCGAGCCACTTGTTGGCGGCGCCGAACAATTCCCGGCTCATGCCCGAGGTGGTGACGAACGCGCCCATCAAGAGGAACATGGGAATGACGCCGAAGGTATAGTCGGTCACCGTGCGCATCGACGTCTGGCCGATCATCTTCAGCGTCGGCCCGCTGCCGACGATGTAGCCGAAGCCGGTGACGCCGACGAGGCCCATGGCCATGCCGACCGGCACCCGCAGCAGCATCAGGGCGAACAGGACGATGAAGCCGGTGACGGCGACGGCATCGGTGCTCATTCAACAATGCTCATGGGAATTTTCTACTCGTCTGCCTTGAGAGGCGGGATGCCGAGGGACTGCGGATTGAACACAAGCCGGTAGGTGCGGATGGCGATGAGGCAGACCGCCGACACGTCGCCGACCCAGGCCACGGCGAAGAACGGCCAGGTCGGCAGCCGCAGGTCGAAGGTCAGGACGTTGTCGTGGTACGTGGTGATGACCTTGTCCACCAGCGTGTAGGTCTGCACCGTGACCACGAACAGCAGCACCAGGGTCGCGAACACGTCGATCATGCGCTTGTAGCGCGGGCCGACGTTGGCCCAGACCAGGTCGACGGTGATGTGGGTGCCGCGATAGCTCGTCGCCGCGATGCCCCAGAAGATCAGGATGCCGAGCAGCATGCGGCCGAAGTCGTAGCTATCGGGGATCTGCACCGAGAAGAAATAGCGCAGCAGCACCGAGATGAAGATGTCGGCGGCGACGATGCCGACGAAGAACGCCGCGATCAGCTCGATGGTGTCGATGAAACGGTCCATCGCGCTGCGCGGACCGGCGACGATGCCCATCGCCTTGCCGGCGACCTCCGCGCTGCTGGCTTCGGCTTCCGATTCGGCCATGGCCTGTGGTCGCTCTCCCGAGGTCTCCCCGCCGCCATCCTGCGGCGGGGCGGCCGCGCTGTCACGTTGCTTTTTTCGCGGGCGAGGCCGTCAATAGGCCGCGTGGTACTGCGCCAGGGCCGCGTTGAACTCCTTCAGGATGATGTCGGGATCGCCGCCCACCTTGCGCACGTTGGCCGCCCACTGGGTCCGCAGCGGATCGGCCGATTTCTTCCATTCGGCGAGCTGCTCCGGCGTGATCGAATAGACCTCGTGGTCGGGCATGGCCTTGATCTTGGCGAGGCCGGCATGCTCGAAGTCGCCCCACGGGTCGGCGAAGCGGCCGGCCCATTCGGTCGTGCAGTGGTCGTCGATGACCTTCTTCTGCGACGCCGACATGGAATCATAAGTGTTCCTGTTGATGAGCCACTGGAACATGGTGGTCGAGATCGCCGCGTCCATGTGATACTTGGTCACTTTGTCGACGCCGAGCAGCGACACCGAGCCCCACGGGAACATCACCGCCTCGGCCACGCCCTTGTCCATCAGGTCGCGCACGTCCGTGGCGCTGCCCTGGACATTGGTGCCGCCGAGCTGCGTCACCCAGGCGCCGATGGTGGCCTGCGACGGCCTGATCTTCATGCCCTTGATGTCGCCCGGCACCACGATCTTCTTCTTGCTGGAGTGCCAGCTGTTGGGGTCGAGGATGAAGGAAAAGCAATATTTGACGTCCTTCATCTCGGTGGCCGCGTATTTGCGGTACCAGGCGTCCACCGCGCGGATGCCGCCGTGGACCTCGCCGATCATGAACGGGATCTCGCCGAGCGCGATGATGGGGAAGCGGCCGGGCTGATAGCCGGGGTTGATGTAGCCGACCTCGGCGATGCCGTCGCGCACCATGTCGTAGTGGTCGAACGCCTTGCCGAGCTGCTGCGCCGGATAGACCTGATACTTGATGGTGCCGCCGCTCGCCTTTTCGACCGAGGCGCCCCAGTCCTCCGCCGCCTTCTGCAGCGGGTGCGTCGCCGGCACCCAGTGCGACAATTTCAGCATGAACTGCTTGTCCTGCGCCGCGGCCGGCGCCGACAGCGCGGCCAACGCCGCGCAAACCCACAGGGCGCGAATTCTCATGGCATCCTCCCTATGGTCCCAAGCCCGTGTGGCCGAAGGACCGCTTTGCTTTGAGCCAGTCGTACCAGACCGGCACCGGCCCCTCAAGAACGGCGAGGCTGTTCCGCTACAGCACTTCGTAGAAGCGGATCGCCACCCGGTCCGGGTAGCGCGCGCCGGAGGCGAGAAACAGCGCGCGGCCCATCCAGGCAAGCTCCGGCGCGGCGGTCTCGAACCGCGGCACGCTGCGGAAATAGATCGCGGCCGGCTCGACCGGCAGGCCCTGCGCCAGCCGCGCCATCGTCTCCGCCGAGCCGTGGCGGACGCCGGTGTTCTCCACATAGACGAGCGCGCCGGCGTCGGTCTCGATCAGGTAGCGGGCGTGGACCTCGGAGAAGCCGTCGGCGTGCCAGTGCTGATAGTCGGCGCCGCCCGGCAGGATGCGGCCGTTGAGCCGGGGCCCGCTCACGGTCCCGGCGAGGATGGGGACGATGCGGCGCAGGCCGTGGGGCGTCTCCCCCACCTCCACCGGCTTGCCGACGCTGACCGCAACGTCGGCGACGACGGCGAGCCTCGGCGTTGCAATATCGTCCATCGCTGTCCTCCCTTGTCACATCCGATAGGCTTTTCACAGCTTCGCACAGCGTTCTAGCATGGCGCGCAACAAAGCCATGACAGGGAGGAAATGACGTGCCCGGGACCAAGCCGCCGTTCCGCGCCGACCATGTCGGCAGCCTGCTGCGCCCCGCGCCGCTGAAGGCGGCGCGGCAACAGGTCGAGGCGGGAGCGATGACGCGCGAGGCGCTGCGCGCGGTCGAGGACGAGGAAATCCGCAAGGTGATCCGCCGGCAGGAGGAGATCGGCCTCCAGGCCGTCACCGACGGCGAGTTCCGCCGCACCTACTGGCATTTCGACTTCCTCGAGCACATCGGCGGCTGCGAGGGTTATTACATGGACGCCGACACCCGGCTCGACAAGAATTCCTCGTTCAAGGGCGCGGTCATCCGGCCCTACATGGTGCGCGTGGTCGGCAAGCTCCATTTCGACGGCCACCCGCACGTCGAGCATTTCCGATTCCTCAAGGCCAACACCGCGCGCACGCCCAAGGCCATGATCCCGTCGCCGAGCATGATGAACTACCGCGGCGGCCGGAAGGTCGTCAGCGAAAGCGTCTATCCCGACCTCGACGATTATTACGCCGACCTGGCGCGGGCCTACGCCGGGGCCGTGCGCGCGTTCTACGACGCCGGCTGCCGCTATCTGCAGATCGACGACGTCAGCTTCGCCTACCTGTGCGACAAGGACCAGCGCGCCATGCTGCGCGCGCGCGGCGACGACCCGGACCGGCTGTTCGACACCTATCGCGCGGTGTTCAACGCCGCGGTGAAGGACCGCCCGAAGGACATGGTCGTCACCACGCACCTGTGCCGCGGCAATTTCCGCTCCACCTTCGTCGCCAGCGGCGGCTACGAGGCGGTCGCCGACAAGCTGTTCAACGACCTCGACGTGGACGGCTATTTCCTCGAATGGGACAGCGAGCGCGCCGGCGGCTTCGAGCCGCTGCGGCTGCTGCCCAAGGGCAGCAAGAAGGTCGTGCTCGGCCTCGTCACCTCCAAGACCGGCCGCCTGGAGGACCGTGACGCCGTCAGGCGGCGCATCGAGGAGGCCGCGCGCTACGCGCCGCTCGACCAGCTCTGCCTGTCGCCGCAATGCGGCTTCGCCTCGACCGAGGAGGGCAACACGCTCACCGAGGACGAGCAATGGGCCAAGCTGCGCCGCGTGGTCGAGATCGCGAACGAGGTGTGGGGGTGAATTGGCGTCGCATTGACTGAAGCGGTCGCCGCCGGGGCACCTTCCCGCTCGCGGGGAGAAGTAAAGCTGGCGCCGCCATTTTTCGTCCCGCCGTCCTCAATGGAAATTCCGCCCCTTCGGCATCACCCGGGCGTTGGCGCGCATCAGCTCGTCCATGAGTCCCGGCTCCTCGCGCAGCAGGCGCACCAGCGAGTCGCCGCTGCGCGGATGGCGGCCGGCGATGTCGGGCCGCAGCCCGCGCTCCGCCGCGCCCTGCTGCGAGGTCGCCGGCAGCGGCTCGCGTTGCGACAGCCGGCCGAGCAGCGGTGTCAGGTCCTCGAAATGGTCGCCGACGATGTGGACGACGCCCTGCTCGTTCTGCATCGTGCCGGTCACGGCGATGAAGCGTGCGCCGAGGATGACGGGCCGGTACGCCTCGTAGGTGCGCGGCCACAGGATGACGTTGGCGATGCCGGTCTCGTCCTCCAGCGTCATGAAGATGGCCTTGCCCTCGCCCGGCCGCTGCCGCACCAGCACCAGGCCCGCCACCCGCACCACGCCGCCGTTGGGCATGGCCGGCAGGTCGCCATGGCGCACGATGTGCCGCGCCGCGAGTTCGTCGCGCAGGAACGACACCGGGTGGGCCTTCAGCGACAGGTGGAGGTGGCGATAGTCCTCGATCACGTGCTCGCCCGGCAGCATCGGCGGCAGCGCCACGCCCGGCTCCAGCTCCGGCATGGCGACGCGGGCGAACAGCGGCAGGTCGTCCTTGTCCCCGGCGCGCTGCAGCGCGCGCACCGCCCACAGCGCCGCGCGGCGGTCGAGTCCGAGCGAGCGGAAGGCGTCGGCGCGGGCCAGCCGCTCCAGCACCGCCGGCGGCAGGCCGGTGCGCAGCCACAGGTCGCGGACGGAGACGAAGCGCCGGCCGCCGCGCGCCGCCGCGATCATCTTGCCATGGTCCTCCGACAGGCCGGCGATCTCCCGCAGGCCGAGCCGCAGCGCGTGGGTGGTCTTAATCGCGTCGGCCATGGTGGCGTGGCGCGCATGAAGCCGCTTCGCCGCGTCTTTCTCCGTCCCGTCGCCGCAGGGCTCCAGGGTGCAGTCCCAGTCCGAGTCGTTCACATCGACCTCGCGCACCGTGACGCCGTGCTCCTGCGCGTCGCGCACGATCTGCGCCGTGGCGTAGAAGCCCATGGGCTGGCTGTTGAGCAGCGCCGCGGCGAACACGTCGGGGTAATGACACTTGATCCAGGCCGAGGCGTAGACGAGGTTGGCGAAGCTCGCGGCGTGGCTCTCGGGGAAGCCGTAGCTGCCGAAGCCCTCGATCTGGTTGAAGCAGCCCCTGGCGAAGGCGGGGTCGTAGCCGCGCGCGATCATCGTGCCCACGAACTTGTCGCGGAACGTCTCGATGGTGCCGACGCGCCGGAACGTCGCCATGGCGCGCCGCAGCCGGTCGGCCTCGCCGGGCTCGAACTTCGCCGCCACGATGGCGATGCGCATGGCGTGCTCCTGGAACAGCGGCACGCCCAGCGTCTTCTTCAAGACCTGCTCCAGCTCGTCGGCGGGCCCGTGCTCGGGCGACGGCGCGGGAAACGTGACCGGCTCCAGGCCCATGCGCCGGCGCAGATAGGGATGCACCATGTTGCCCTGGATCGGGCCGGGCCGCACGATCGCGACCTCGATGACGAGATCGTAGAACGTCTTCGGCCTGAGCCGCGGCAGCATGGACATCTGGGCGCGGCTCTCGATCTGGAACACGCCGAGCGTGTCGGCGCGCCGGATCATCGCGTAGGTGGCCGCGTCCTCGCCCTGGATGGTGTAGAGGTCGCGCGACACGCCGTAACGGTCGCGCATCAGGCCGAACGCCCGGCGCAGGCACGACAGCATGCCGAGCGCCAGCACGTCGACCTTGAGGATCCTGAGCGCGTCGAGATCGTTCTTGTCCCATTCGACGAAGGTACGGTCGTCCATGGCCGCGTTCTCGATGGGCACGATCTCGTCGAGCCGCGTGCGGGCGATGACGAAGCCGCCGACGTGCTGGGAGAGATGGCGCGGAAAACCCATCAGCTCCCGCGTCAGCGCCATCACCTGCTTCAGTCGCGGGTCGGAGGGGTCGAGGCCGGCGCGGCGCGCCTCCTTCTCCGTCACGCCCTCCATCGACCAGCCCCACATGGTGCCGGCCAGCGCCGCGATCACGTCTTCCGACAAGCCGAACACCTTGCCGACGTCGCGCACCGCGCTGCGGCCGCGATAGCAGATCACGGTCGCGGCGATGCCGCAGCGGTCGCGGCCGTATTTGCCGTAGATGTATTGGATGATCTCCTCGCGCCGCTCGTGCTCGAAATCGACGTCGATGTCCGGCGGCTCGCGCCGCTCGGCGGAGACGAAGCGCTCGAACAGGAGATCGATCTTTTCGGGATCGACCTCGGTGATGCCGAGGCAGAAGCAGATCACCGAGTTGGCGGCGGAGCCGCGCCCCTGGCACAGGATGCCCTGGGCCCTCGCATGCTGCACGATGTCGTGGACGGTGAGGAAATAAGGCGCGTAGTTGAGATCCGCGGTGACGGCCAGCTCGTGGGCGAGGGCCTTTTTCGCCTTCTCGGGGATGCGATCGCCATAACGCTCGCGGGCGCCCTTTTCCGCAAATGCGACCAAGGCTTCCTGCGGCGTCGCGTAGCCGGCGCAGGTCTCGTCCGGGTAGTCGTATTTCAACTGGTCGAGCGAGAACGTGATGCCGTCCAGGAAGCGGACCGTCTCTCCCACGGCCTGCGGCGCGGCGCGGAACAGCCGCGCCATCTCGGCGGGAGCTTTCAGGTGACGCTCGGCATTGGCGTCGAGCCTGCGCCCCGCGACGGAAAGCGTCACGTGCTCGCGGACGCAGGTGATGACATCGGCGAGCGCGCGGCGCTCCGGCGCGTGGTAGAGCACGTCGTTGACGGCGATCAGCGGCACGCCGGCCGCGGCGGCGATATGGGAGAGCCGCGCCAGCCGCCGCGCGTCGTCGCCGCGATAGAGCATGGCGGCGCCGAGCCAGACCGAATGCGCGGATGCGGCCGCCGCCTTGAGCCGCGCCAGCAGTTTGTCCAGCACCGCCGCGTCGAGCGGGGCCGGCGGCATGACGATGAGCCTGAGCCCCTCGACGAAAGGCAGGAGATCGGGCAGGCCGAGGATGCAGTCGCCCTTGTCGGCGCGGCGCTTGCCGAGGGTGAGCAGGCGCGTCAGCCGGCCCCAGGCCGCGCGGTCCGCCGGATAGGCGAGGATGTCCGGCGTGCCGTCGGCGAAAACGAGCCGCGCGCCGACGACGATCCTGAGTCCCGCTTCCTTCGCCTTGACGTGCACGCGCACCACGCCGGCGACGGAGTTGCGGTCGGCGATGCCGATGCCGGCGAGGCCCAGCGCCGCCGCC